>Ga0209357_1000403_pt1 | contig 16777 bp, 10 predicted proteins | sample LauGreFBDMM110SD_2_FD_187573 | JGI IMG/M metagenome (GOLD analysis project Ga0209357, IMG submission 187573) | Freshwater lake microbial communities from Lake Michigan, USA - Fa13.BD.MM110.SD (SPAdes) (version 3) | ecosystem: Environmental > Aquatic > Freshwater > Lake | place: Lake Michigan... | reverse complement strand
TGCGCGTTTGATTTGTCCCCCCGCTGTTAGTCTTTCGTTGCCCAAAACAGTGACTCGCTTCATTTCGGGTCGTTGACCGCCACGCTTGCTGTATTTCAGAACTTTGAATTCTCTCGGTCCTGGCTGTCGTTCTTCATTAACAGGTTTTTCTTTTTCAGCCTGTGGCCGCCAAAGTACCAATAACTTCCCAATATGTTGAATGGGCGCTGCATGGAGTTGATCAGCCAGCGCTTGAAAAATGATTTCTCTCGCCAGCCTATCGTCGCCAAGGACTCTGATTTTGATGAGTCCATGAGCCGACAAGGCCAGGTCAGTCTCTTTGACAACAGCGGAGGTGAGGCCATCGTTGCCAATCATCACAACAGGGTCAAGGTGATGGGCTAAAGCGCGATGCGTTTTTCTTTGTACAGGGGTGAGTTTTATTGAGGCCATAGCAGGTATTATCTTCTCACCACTAGGAAGCTTGTTTGAAAGTCAAAACGCAAAGTAAGAAAGTCAATAAATCATGGTTGAACGACCATGTGAATGACCCCTATGTCAAGCTCGCTCAAAAAGATGGTTATCGTGCCAGGGCCGCTTACAAACTCAAAGAAATTAACGAAACCCTAAACCTTATTCGCCCCGGCATGGTTGTTGTCGACCTTGGCAGTGCTCCTGGGGCGTGGAGTCAATACACGCGGCGATGCATGGCACCTCAGGGTGCGGCCGTTGGTGAATTGGATGGAACCGTCATCGCACTCGACATATTGCCTATGGCAAGCGTAGAGGGCGTTCATTTTATTCAGGGTGATTTTCGCGAACCAGAAGTTGCAACCCAACTCATCGACTACCTTGCTGGGCGCAGTGTTGACACGGTTATTTCTGACATGGCACCGAATTTATCCGGCATCGAGTCAGCTGATGCTGCCCGAATGACTCACTTGGTAGAGTTGGCCGTGGAGTTTGCGGTTGGCCACCTCAGCCCACAGGGGGCACTTGTGGTTAAAGTTTTTCACGGCAGCGGATATTCCCAATTAGTTAAGCTTTTCAAAGAAACCTTTCTGGTCGTAAAGCCAATAAAGCCAAAGTCCAGTAGAAGCAATTCTTCTGAGAACTTTATAGTTGGAATTGGTCTCAAGTGACACTTCAAGACTAAACCCGCACCATTTATATGGCAGAAAACACACAAAAGTACCTTTTCAGCTTGAAAAGCCTAAAATGATCTCAAGCTATTTGTATTCCCTTATTTTGGTTTGACTGGAGTCTCCATTGAACAACCCCTGGTTTTCTAAAGTGGCCGTTTGGTTAGTGATTGCCTTGGTACTTTTTACAGTTTTCAAGCAATTTGATACCCGAGGTGCTGCTGGTAACGGTTACTTGGCATATTCGGATTTTTTGGATGAGGTTCGAGCCAAGCGAATTAAGTCGGCAACCATTCAAGAGGGACAGGGTGGCACCGAAATCATCGCGACGACTACCGATGACCGCAAGGTTCGCACCAACGCCACTTACCTTGATCGCGGCTTGGTTGGCGACCTGATATCCAACAATGTCAAGTTCGATGTCAAGCCCCGCGAAGAAGGCTCCTTGCTCATGACCTTGCTGGTCAGCTGGGGCCCGATGCTTCTGCTCATCGGGGTATGGGTCTATTTCATGCGCCAAATGCAAGGCGGCGGCAAGGGCGGTGCTTTTAGTTTTGGCAAAAGCAAGGCGCGCATGCTCGATGAGAACAACAACACCGTCACCTTTGCCGATGTGGCCGGTTGCGATGAGGCCAAAGAAGAAGTCAAAGAAGTGGTCGACTTCTTGAAAGACCCGCAAAAATTCCAAAAACTCGGCGGCCGCATCCCCCGTGGTTTATTGCTGGTGGGCCCTCCGGGAACGGGCAAAACCTTGTTGGCCAAGGGCATTGCTGGTGAAGCCAAAGTACCTTTTTTCAGCATTTCAGGTTCTGATTTTGTAGAGATGTTTGTTGGCGTGGGTGCTGCCCGTGTGCGCGATATGTTCGAAAACGCCAAGAAAAACGCGCCCTGCATCATCTTCATCGATGAAATTGATGCGGTCGGTCGCCAACGCGGTGCTGGCTTGGGCGGAGGCAATGACGAGCGCGAGCAAACCTTGAACCAAATGCTGGTCGAGATGGACGGTTTTGAAACCAATTTGGGTGTGATCGTGGTGGCGGCCACCAACCGCCCCGACATCTTGGACGCCGCCTTGCTGCGCCCAGGTCGTTTTGACCGCCAGGTGTATGTGACCCTGCCAGACATTCGGGGCCGCGAGCAAATTCTGAATGTGCACATGCGCAAAATTCCTGTGGGGCAAGATGTTTCTCCCAGCGTGATTGCACGTGGTACCCCAGGCATGAGTGGTGCGGATTTAGCCAACCTGACCAACGAGGCTGCTTTGATGGCAGCTCGTCGCAATGCGCGTGTGGTCGAAATGCAAGATTTCGAAAAAGCCAAAGACAAAATCTTGATGGGCCCAGAGCGCAGAAGCATGGTCATGCCTGAAGAAGAGCGCCGTAATACGGCCTACCATGAGTCGGGACATGCTTTGATTGGCAAACTTCTGCCCAAATGCGATCCGGTCCACAAAGTCACTGTCATTCCCCGTGGAAGAGCCCTTGGTGTGACCATGAGCCTTCCCGAGGCAGATCGCTACAGCTATGACCGCACCTTTATGTTGAGTCAAATCAGCATGTTGTTTGGTGGCCGTATTGCTGAAGAAGTCTTCATGAACCAAATGACCACTGGAGCCTCCAATGACTTCGAGCGAGCAACCCAAATTGCCCGCGATATGGTCATGCGTTACGGCATGACTGAGGCATTAGGCCCAATGGTTTACGCTGAAAACGAAGGCGAAGTATTTTTAGGCCGTTCAGTTACAAAAACGACCAATATGAGCGAGTCCACCATGCAAAAGGTAGACGCTGAAGTTCGCCGCATCATTGATGAACAATACTCACTTGCGCGTCGTTTGATTGAAGATAACGCGGACAAGATGCACGCCATGGCCAAGGCCTTGCTTGAATGGGAAACCATTGACAGTGATCAGCTTGACGACATCATGGCTGGCCGTCCTCCACGCCCACCCAAGGACTGGACACCGCGTACGCCATCTTCTGGAGATGGAAGCGGTGGAACACCTGCTGTTCAACCCAACCCGGCGCCTACAGCTGCCTAATGGCTGTGAGTGAACCGAAAATTAACATGGGGCTTCGGCCCCATGTTGCTTTGTGGAGAACCACACGATTTGAGTTGGATGTAACGCATCCTCTTGTGATGGGCATTGTCAATGTCACGCCCGACTCTTTTTCTGATGCAGGGCACTATGCAAATAGCGGTGCAGCAATTTCACATGCGGAAAAATTGGTCGAAGAGGGCGCCCATATTTTGGATATCGGTGGCGAGTCCACTCGACCAGGTGCAAAATCTCTGAATGCTGATGAAGAGTGGCAACGTCTTGAGCCCGTTTTGAAGCAGGTGATTAAATGGGATATACCTGTATCGGTAGATACCTACCATCCTCAAACCATGCAAAAGGCTTTGGATTTAGGGGTGGATATCGTGAATGATGTTTGGGCTTTTCGCCAACTAGGCGCATTAGATGCTGTGGCTTCAAGCCGATGCGGACTTTGCATGATGCATATGCACGGCCAACCTGCAACCATGCAATTACATCCAATGACCGGAAATGTCATGGATGAGTTGCATGTTTTTTTCCAAAGGCAACTGGCCTTGATGGATGAAGCTGGCATTGAGCGAAGCCGCGTTGTACTTGACCCTGGTATTGGGTTTGGTAAATCTGTTGATCAAAATTTTGAAATTTTGCGTAAGCAGTCTCAATTGCTTCATTTAGAAAGACCCATCATGGTGGGATGGTCAAATAAATCTTCCCTAGGTGCCGTCAGTGGCTTAGGTGTAGACCAAAGATTGGTGCCAAGCGTGGTGGCAGCTGTACTCGCGGTAGAGCGCGGAGCGAGAATTTTGAGAGTTCATGCAGTTGCTCAGACAGTTGCAGCTTTGTCTGTCTGGAAGGCAGATGCTGGCATTTGCGACAATATTGATTAACTTAAAAAACTTATTTCCCTATGAAAAGACTCTACTTCGGTACCGATGGCATACGTGGAACAGTAGGTCAATTTCCAATTACGCCGGACTTTATGCTTCGCTTGGCTCATGCTGTGGGTCAAGTTTTGAAGCGCAACGATCCTCGTCCAAAAGTTTTAATTGGAAAGGACACCAGGATATCTGGCTATATGCTGGAGTCAGCTCTCGAGGCAGGCTTTAACTCGGCAGGCGTTGATGTCGTTTTACTCGGACCCATTCCGACCCCTGCCGTTGCTTACCTTACACGGGCCCTCAGAGCTTCTTTAGGCGTGGTGATCAGCGCTTCCCATAACCCTTTTGCTGACAACGGAGTAAAGTTTTTTTCTGCTGCAGGTGCTAAGTTGGATGATATTTGGGAGTTGGCTGTAGAGGATGCTTTATCGCAAGAGCCTCAATGGGTGGAATCGATTCATTTGGGGAAGACAAAGCGACTCGATGACGCCGCAGGACGCTATATAGAATTTTGCAAAAGTACCTTTGATAGCCAATTAATACTGAAAGGCAAAAAAATTGTCGTGGATGCTGCCCATGGCGCGGCCTACTTGGTAGCACCCAAAATTTTTGCGGAATTAGGCGCTGAAGTCATAACGCTTGGCTGCGCGCCCAATGGGGTCAATATCAATCACGAAGTGGGTGCTACCCATCCAGAAGCATTGGTGCAGGCCGTCATTTCTCATCACGCAGACTTTGGCATTGCGCTTGATGGCGACGCTGATAGGTTGCAATGGGTGGACGACAAAGGTCGTCTTTATAACGGCGACCAACTCTTGTATGTGCTAGTTTTGGATCGGATCACCCAAGGCGAAAAAGTGCCTGGTGTTGTCGGTACTTTAATGACGAATCAAGCCGTTGAAGAAGGGCTGCGAAAGTTAAATGTCAATCTCTCCCGCTCTAAGGTTGGCGACAGATATGTTTTAGAGGAACTTACTGCCCAAAGATGGGTATTGGGGGGGGAGGGCTCCGGCCATTTGCTGATGTTGGACAAGCACTCGACGGGAGATGGTTTGATCAGCGCCTTGCAGGTATTACAGGCATGTTTGAGGATGAAATCAACACTTGATGAATTGTTGCAAGCTGTCCCTTTGTTCCCGCAGTGTTTATTAAATATTTCAATCCCTGCTGATCTCGATTGGCGCACCCATCCAGAATTTCAGTCTAGGGTAGTCAGTGTTGAAAAAGAGTTAGGACCCAATGGCAGAGTATTGATTCGTGAAAGCGGAACAGAGCCCCTTTTGCGCATCATGGTTGAGGCGCGAGAAGAAGAGCTTTCATTCAAATACGCTTCGTACTTGGCGCAGTCTTTGTCACAATTTTGATACGATTGAAATATCTAATGATGCCTATTTGATGTATTGATGCCAACCCTGATTTAAAGGATCTATGAAAGATTTTATTGATCGTGATGCAAGCACTCTGCAATTCAATCTTAGGGTGTTGGACTGGGCAAAGCGAAAAAATGTTCCGCTGTTAGAAAGACTTCGCTATCTATGCATCGTTTCATCCAATCTCGATGAATTTTTTGAAGTCAGAGTTGCGCTTCATCTGCATGGGCTCGATAAAAAGGCTGATAAATCTTCCTTTACAGAAGACACCTACAAACAAATATCCTCTTCCGCACATGAGTTGGTTGATGAGCAATACCGTGTTTTCAACGAAGAGTTAATACCTGCATTTGAAGAATTTGGCATACACCTTATTACCCATAGCGAAAGAAACATTGCCCAAAGAAAATGGGTAAAGGAATACTTTGATCGTGAGGTCAAACCGCTTTTAACCCCCATTGGTTTGGACCCTGCGCATCCCTTTCCCATGGTTGCCAACAAATCCCTCAACTTTATTGTGAGACTCTCAGGCAAAGATGCTTTTGGGCGGGAAAACGAAATCGCCATCGTGAAGGTTCCTAGATCTCTACCTAGGGTCATCAAGTTGCCTGCCCGATTGAATGGCTCATCCACTACCCTGTTGGTAACGCTTTCCAGTGTGATTCGTTCTCACTTAACCGATTTATTCCCTGATCGAGTGGTGGGACACTTTTCACAATTTCGTGTCACACGTGACTCAGACCTTTTGGTCGATGAGGAGGATGTCACCAATTTGCGCACGGCGCTTCGACATGGCTTAGAGCACCGACAGTTTGGCCTGGCAGTGCGCCTTGAAGTGTCTTCCGGATGCTCAGATCATTTGGCTGATTTCTTGATGCATCAATTTAAGCTTCCCAAAAATGCGCTTTATCGCGTTCATGGTCCCGTCAATCTTGTGCGTTTGAGTCAAATCATTGACTTGGTTGACAAGTCGGATTTGCTTTTTCAGCCTCATCAGGGTTCATACCCCCATCAACTGAACAAAGAAGAATCTATTTTTGCCAGACTCCAGATCGAGGATGTGCTGATTCATCAGCCATTTGAAAGCTTTTCAGGTGTCTTAGATTTTTTGCGTCAAGCAGTAAACGACCCTAAGGTATTGGCGATCAAGCAAACCATCTACCGAACGGGTATTGATTCAGAGTTGATGGACCTGCTGCGTGAGGCTGTTCTCAGAGGCAAAGAAGTGACTGCGGTTGTGGAGATCAAGGCTCGCTTTGATGAAGAGGCAAATATCAATTGGGCTGAAAGACTGGAGTCAATTGGCGCGCAGGTGGTCTATGGCGTGGTCGGTCTCAAAACCCACGCAAAAATGCTTTTGATTACCCGCAGGGAGGGTAACCGCCTTGTTCGCTATGCCCATCTGTCAACCGGAAATTACAACGCTCGAACAGCAAGACTTTATACAGACATCAGTTACTTGACTGCGAATACGCAGATCACCTCTGATATTGAACATGTTTTTTCGCAACTGGCCAGCCAGCGGCGTTTGCCCACGTTGAAGCATCTTTGGGTTGCGCCTTTTAATTTGCAATCCAAATTAAGCGCCACCATTGATCATTTAATCAAGGCTTCAGCAGATGGCATTCCTGGTCGGATCATTTTAAAAATGAACAGCTTGACAGACCAAAGCTTGGCCAAAGATTTGGTTCGAGCAGGTCAAAGTGGTGTGAAAATTGATTTGATCGTACGCGGTGCTTGCATTCTTCCAGCACTTAGACCTGGATTCACCGACAACATACGGGTCAGATCCGTCATTGGTCGATTTTTAGAGCATTCAAGGGTCTTTTATTTCCGATCTGGCGACATCGAGGATTTGTATTTATCTAGTGCAGACTGGATGAATCGAAATATGATGAGGCGTATTGAAATTGCATGGCCCGTTTTGGATGTCAATCTTCGCCAAAGAATCATTGATGAATGCTTGGTTGCTTATTTGCATGATTCAGCAGACGCTTGGTTGCTAAATTCTGATGGGTCGTACCAACGTCAGCCGTTTGCAGAAACTTCCAAAGGTCTCAGTGTTCAAACTGAATTGATGAAAAGATACCGGAAAGCGAGCTAATATGGATTTGATCTTATGGCGCCATGCTGAAGCCCATGAAGCTGCCCCTGGTGAAGACGATATGAGCAGGAGTTTGACGCCACGCGGTGAGAGGCAAGCGATTCGAATGGCCCAATGGCTTGAGCGACAGTTGCCAGAGGGCACACGTATTCTTTGTAGCCCTGCAAAGCGCACAGAGCAAACTGCCATGGCCTTGGGCAGGAAGTACAAGCTGAGTTCTGCGATCACGCCCCAAAGTACTGCTGATATGTTGTTGGCTGCGGTGCAATGGCCGACAAGCAAAAATACTGTGTTGGTTGTTGGGCATCAACCCACCTTAGGTGAAGCGGTATCCCTTGTTTTGGGATTTCAAAAACCAGAATGCTCAGTAAAAAAAGGATCTGTATGGTGGTTGCGTTCACGCTTGCGGCTCGAAGGTGATCAATCTATATTGGTCACAGTTCAGACACCCGACATGCTTTAGCGCATAAACAAGCTGGGCGGGCAAAGACATTTTGACTTTTTTAATACCAAAGAGCCAATTTAGAGTGTGGATGGTGGATTCAAGTCAACTATCATCCTTGTGTTTACTTTCAAACTTTTTTAGGAACATCATGATTCAAACCATCAAATCCATTTCTATTGTTTTTTGCATGAGCTTTTGCCTCTCTGCTTGCTCTACGATGTCCTCGGCCTATGACTCAGTGACTGATACTGTGGGCGGCTGGTTCAAATCTGACGACGCTAAAAAATAAAATCAAAAATTAAAAAAACCAGCCTTCGGGCTGGTTTTGTGTATTTACGGCGGCTTATTTGGCGGAGAGGGCGGGATTCGAACCCGCGGAGGGCTATTAACCCTCACACGCTTTCCAGGCGTGCGACTTAAACCGCTCATCCACCTCTCCAGTTGGTTCATTGTATCAGTGCGCTCGACAGGTAAACTTTATACTTTGCCCCTTTGTGGTTGACCTCGCTCGGAGTAGCTGATGAAATTTCGTTTCCCCATCGTCATCATTGACGAAGACTTTCGTTCTGAAAATACTTCGGGGCTTGGTATTCGAGCGCTGGCCCAAGCTATTGAAAGCGAAGGCTATGAGGTGATGGGTGTCACAAGTTACGGCGATCTCAGTCAGTTTGCGCAACAGCAGTCGCGAGCAAGTGCTTTCATTCTTTCTATCGATGATGAAGAATTCACACCAGGTCCGGATTTAGACCCTGCGGTGGTTAATCTTAGAAGTTTCATTGATGAAGTTCGGCGAAAAAATACGGATGTCCCCATTTATGTCTACGGCGAAACAAAGACTTCACGTCATTTGCCCAATGACATTTTGCGAGAGTTGCATGGCTTCATTCACATGTTTGAAGACACGCCTGAGTTCGTTGCAAGACACATCATTCGCGAAGCCAAAAGTTATTTAGAGGGGGTGCAGCCACCTTTTTTCAAAGCTTTACTGGATTACGCTGAGGATGGTTCTTACTCATGGCATTGTCCTGGTCATTCAGGCGGGGTCGCTTTTCTTAAAAGTCCTGTGGGTCAGATGTTTCATCAGTTCTTTGGCGAAAACATGCTCAGGGCTGACGTTTGCAATGCTGTTGAGGAGTTAGGGCAACTGCTTGACCATGACGGCGCTATTGGTGAAAGTGAGCGAAACGCGGCGCGAATTTTCAACGCTGACCATTGTTTTTTTGTCACCAATGGCACCAGTACATCCAACAAAATTGTGTGGCATCACACGGTAGCGCCTGGCGATGTGGTGGTGGTGGACAGAAACTGCCATAAATCCGTTTTGCACTCCATCATCATGACCGGAGCTGTTCCTGTTTTTCTAAAACCCACAAGAAACCATTTCGGCATCATCGGCCCTATTCCGCAGAGCGAATTTGAACCTGCTGCGATTGAAGCCAAAATCAAAGCCAATCCTTTGCTCAAAGGAAATGCAAGCAGCACACTCAAGCCCAAAGTATTGACCCTAACCCAATCTACTTATGACGGTGTTTTGTACAACACAGAAACCATCAAGAATATGTTGGATGGCTATATTCCCAACTTGCACTTTGACGAGGCTTGGTTGCCACATGCTGCCTTTCATCCCTTTTATGGCACGTACCATGCCATGGGTAAAAAGCGCATAAGACCTAAAGAAGCAATGGTTTACTCCACGCAGTCGGTCCATAAGCTTCTTGCAGGTATCAGCCAAGCAAGTCATGTGTTGGTTCAAGACTCTCAAACACATCACTTAGACAGGCATTTATTCAATGAAGCCTATTTGATGCACACCAGCACCAGTCCACAGTACAGCATCATTGCCAGTTGCGATGTGGCCGCTGCCATGATGGAACCCCCAGGTGGAACTGCTTTGGTGGAGGAAAGTATTGCGGAGGCTCTAGATTTCCGACGCGCCATGCGCAAGGTGGATGCAGAATATGGCAAGGATTGGTGGTTCAAGGTGTGGGGGCCTGAAAACCTTGTGGAAGATGGAATTGGCCGCGCCGATAACTGGATTATCAAAGCAGAGAAAAAGGGCCGTAAAAAGAAAAATGAAGATCCGAATTGGCACGGCTTTGGCGATTTGGCCGATGGTTTTAATATGCTGGATCCCATCAAGGCAACGATTGTCACGCCTGGCTTGAATTTAGATGGGAAGTTTGATAAGGCCGGTATTCCCGCCAGTATCGTGACGAAATTTTTAGCTGAGCATGGCGTTATTGTTGAAAAAACGGGTTTGTACAGTTTTTTCATCATGTTCACCATTGGTATTACCAAGGGCCGCTGGAACTCTTTGCTAACAGCTTTGCAGCAGTTCAAAGACGACTACGACAGAAACCAACCCATGTGGCGTATCTTGCCGGAGTTTTGTCAAAAGTATGCCCGTTATGAAAGGATGGGCCTGCGTGACTTATGCCACCATATTCATTCCTTGTATTCAAAATTTGATATCGCAAAACTCACCACAGAAATGTATTTGAGCGACCTTAAGCCTGCGATGAAGCCCAGCGATGCATATTCGCAAATAGCCCATCGCAACACTGAGAGGGTCCCTATTGACGAGTTGGAAGGCCGCATTACAACCAGTTTGGTCACACCTTACCCACCTGGTATTCCTCTGCTTATTCCCGGTGAAGTTTTCAATAAAAAAATCATTGATTATTTGAAATTTGCACGTGAGTTCAATCTTCAATGTCCAGGTTTTGAAACCGACATTCATGGTTTGGTTGAGGTGAAGGACGATCAGGGCAAGACCCATTATTTTGCAGATTGTGTCAAGAATTGATTTTTAATATGAGCCAAGCAAAATCTTTTTACCCTGAATCATCTTTGCAGCAATGGTCTGACGCCGCCCAAAAGTCTTCCCCGGGTTCAGACCTTTTAGGTCTAAATTGGAATACACCTGACGGTATTTCAATCAAGCCCTTGTACACAGCCAAAGATTTGCAAGGTCTTTTGCATACAGATACTTTGCCTGGTTTTGCGCCTTACCTAAGAGGCCCACAGGCAACCATGTATGCAGTTCGACCGTGGACTATTCGTCAATATGCGGGTTTTTCAACAGCAGAAGAGTCCAATGCTTTTTACAGAAAGGCTTTGGCAGGTGGTGGACAGGGCGTATCTGTTGCTTTCGATCTGGCCACACACAGGGGTTATGACTCTGATCACCCAAGGGTGACGGGCGATGTGGGCAAAGCGGGGGTAGCGATTGACTCTGTCGAGGATATGAAGATTTTGTTTGATCAAATTCCTTTAGACAAAGTTTCTGTTTCCATGACCATGAATGGCGCAGTACTTCCTGTTCTTGCTGGCTATGTTGTTGCAGCAGAAGAGCAGGGCGTTAGCCAAGAGCATCTGAGTGGAACGATTCAGAACGATATTCTCAAAGAGTTCATGGTGCGAAATACTTATATTTACCCGCCTGAACCCAGTATGCGAATTGTGGGTGACATCATCGCTTACACCGCGCAACACATGCCGAAATTCAATTCCATCAGCATCAGTGGCTATCACATGCAGGAAGCTGGTGCAAATCAGTCGCTAGAACTCGCCCTGACTTTGGCGGATGGGCAAGAATATGTCCGAACAGCGTTGGCCAAAGGCTTGGCTGTTGATTCATTTGCGCCGCGCTTATCGTTTTTTTGGGCGATAGGCATGAATTTTTACCTTGAGATTGCCAAAATGCGAGCAGCAAGGTTGTTGTGGTGCCGAATCATGCAAGACTTTGGTGCAAAAAGCCCCAAAAGCTTGATGTTGCGTACCCACTGTCAAACTTCTGGCTGGAGCTTAACTGAGCAAGACCCCTACAACAACATTGTGAGAACCACCATTGAAGCCATGGCCGCAGTTTTTGGCGGTACCCAAAGTTTGCACACCAACAGTTTTGACGAAGCGATTGCTTTACCTACCGAGTTCTCTTCTCGTATTGCTCGAAATACCCAATTGATCATTCAAGAGGAGACCCATATCACCAGCGTGATTGATCCATGGGCTGGCAGCTATATGATGGAAAAAGTCACGCAAGAAATGGCCGACGAAGCATGGAAAATCATTGAAGAAGTCAATGCCATGGGTGGCATGACCAAGGCGGTTGGTTCGGGCTGGGCAAAATTAAAAATTGAAGCTGCAGCGGCTGACAAGCAAGCCCGTATTGACTCTGGACAAGACGTGATTGTGGGCGTCAACAAATACAAACTCGCTCAAGAAGATTCCGTTGAAGTCAGAGATATCGACAACGTGAAAGTTCGATTGAGTCAAATTGATCGACTCAAAACCGTCAAGGCCAACAGGGATTCAAAAGCTGTGGCCCAAGCCTTGGCTGCCCTCACCGAAGCTGCTCAAAATGGCGAAGGGAACCTGTTGGATCTGTCGATACAGGCAATGCGATTGCGAGCAACGGTGGGTGAGGTGAGCGAGGCGCTTGAAAAGATATTCGGTCGCCACAGAGCAGATACGCAAAAGGTAAGCGGCATCTATGCTGCAGCTTATGACAGCGGCCATGAGGGTGACACCATGGAATATTGGAATCAACTCAAAGACGATATTGCCATGTTTGCAAATAAGCAAGGCAGAAGACCGCGTGTGATGATCTCTAAACTGGGTCAAGATGGGCACGACCGTGGCGCTAAGGTGGTGTCAACCGCGTTTGCCGATTTGGGTTTTGATGTGGATATTGGTCCGCTGTTTCAAACTCCCGAGGAATGCGCTCGACAGGCGATTGAGAATGATGTACACGCCGTGGGTATTTCTACACTGGCGGCAGGACATAAAACCTTGGTTCCCGCCATCATTGAGGAATTGAAAAAACAAGGAGCGCAAGACATCATTGTGTTCGTAGGCGGTGTCATTCCCAAACAAGATTACGAATTTCTTTACGCTTCAGGTGTTAAAGGTATTTACGGACCAGGCACCCCTATTCCAGTCAGTGCGCGTGATGTGCTGATGCACATCGAGCAAGCTGTGCAAGCTCAAAAATAATTTTGAGTTCCCATGAATGATTTGGCTCAGACTCTGCATGAATTAACGCATGGTGAAGCGCTGCCTAAAAGACGTGCGTTAGCAAAAGCCATCACATTGATGGAGTCCACACGACAAGATCACCGTCAGCAAGCCGATCAGCTATTGACCCAGTTGCTGCCGCACACGGGAAATTCGATGCGAATCGGATTGAGTGGCGTACCTGGCGTAGGCAAATCCACACTTATTGAAAATCTTGGCTTATGGTTAATCACGCAGGGCCACAAGGTGGCTGTTTTGGCAGTCGATCCCTCGTCAAGTCTGTCTGGCGGTTCGATCTTGGGGGACAAAACTCGGATGGAATTGTTATCCAACAACCCTGCGGCATACATTAGACCCAGCCCAAGCAGTGGAACTCTAGGCGGGGTTGCTGAAAAGACCCGCGAGTGCATTCTTTTGTGTGAAGCCGCTGGCTACGACATCGTCATTGTGGAGACCATGGGCGTTGGACAAAGTGAAACAACAGTAGCGGGTATGACGGATATGTTTGTTGTAATGCAACTCCCTAATGCTGGCGATGACCTACAGGCCATAAAAAAAGGGATCATGGAAATTGCCGATGTGGTTCTGATCAACAAATCTGACCTAGATGAGAGTGCTGCTGCACAAGCCCAAGCCTTCATTGAGAGTGCTTTTCATTTGCTGGCGGGACACGCAAAAGCCATGACAGCTGCCAACAAGTGGCATCCCAAAGCACTTAGGTTGTCGGCTTTGTCAGGCTCTGGTGTGTCTGAATTTTGGTCTGTCGTATCTGACTTCAAACAACGCCAAAAGGAAAGTGGCGAATGGCAAAATCGCAGACAGTCGCAGTCTCTGATGTGGCTGCAAGAATTGATTCAAACTGGGCTGAAAATGGCTTTTATTCAAAACCCGAAAGTAGCTTCTCATTTGCCCTCATTAGAACAAGACGTGCTACATGGGCGTATCGCAGCTTCTACAGCCGCTCGTCAATTACTGGCCTTGTAAGACCCTTAAGCTGCTTCCAGAATACACAAATTTCAAAGGTAGATCCATGCAAGACATTATTCATCAACTTGAAGAAAAACGAGCCGCTGCCAGACTGGGTGGTGGTGAGAAGAGAATTGCGGCGCAACATGCCAAAGGAAAATTGACCGCCCGTGAACGCTTAGAGATTTTGTTAGACGAAGGAACGTTTGAAGAGTGGGATATGTTTGTCGAGCATCGTTGTGTGGATTTTGGTATGGAAGCCAACAAAATCCCAGGTGATGGTGTTGTGACTGGCTACGGCATGATCAATGGCCGACTTGTTTTTGTGTTCAGTCAAGATTTCACTGTTTACGGCGGTGCTTTGTCAGAGTCACATGCTGAAAAGATATGCAAGATCATGGACCAAGCATTGAAGGTGGGCGCACCCGTCATTGGCTTGAATGATTCAGGGGGTGCGCGTATTCAAGAAGGTGTTGCCTCTTTAGGTGGCTACGCGGAGGTGTTTCAGCGCAACGTCATGGCCAGTGGCGTGGTTCCACAAATCAGCATGATCATGGGCCCCTCAGCCGGTGGTGCTGTCTATTCCCCAGCGCTGACCGACTTCATCTTTATGGTCAAGGACAGCTCCTATATGTTCGTCACTGGCCCTGAAGTGGTGAAAACCGTCACGCATGAAGAAGTCAGTGCAGAAGATTTGGGTGGCGCTACAACGCACACGACCATAAGCGGCGTGGCTGATATGGCTTTCAATAACGATGTAGAAGCTCTTTTGATGCTTAGGCGCTTGTACAACTACCTACCCTTGAATAACCGAGAAAAACCGCCTGTTCGCCCAAGTGGGGATCCTGCAGAGCGGATAGACAAAAGCTTAGACAGCTTGGTTCCCGATAACCCCAACATGCCTTATGACATGAAGGAACTCATTCTCAAAACAGTAGATGACGGGGACTTCTTTGAATTACAACCTGACTATGCAAAAAATATCTTGATTGGTTTTGCAAGAATGGCGGGGCAAACCGTGGGTATTGTGGCCAATCAACCTCTGGTTTTGGCTGGATGCTTGGACATCAAAAGCAGTATCAAAGCTGCAAGATTTGTCCGCTTTTGCGATGCTTTTAATATTCCAGTCATTACTTTTGTCGATGTCCCCGGCTTCATGCCCGGCACCTCTCAAGAATATGGCGGCATCATCAAACATGGGGCAAAGCTTTTGTATGCGTATGCAGAATGCACAGTGCCAAAAATTACTGTCATTACTCGCAAAGCCTATGGCGGCGCCTACGATGTGATGGCTTCAAAGCACTTAAGAGGTGATGTCAATTTCGCCTGGCCCCATGCTGAAATTGCTGTCATGGGCGCCAAAGGAGCTGTAGAAATTATTTTCCGTGAAGACAAAGGTAACCCAGAGAAGTTAGCTTCTAAAGAGGCGGAATATAAGGCCAGGTTTGCCAACCCATTCGTTGCCGGTGCTAGAGGATTTATTGATGACGTTATTCTTCCCAGTGAGACCCGCAAGAGGGTTTGCCGTTCTTTGGTGATGTTGAAAGATAAAAAAATTGAGAACCCGTGGCGTAAGCACGGCAACATTCCACTTTAAAGTTCTAGGAAAAGCAATGTTCACCAAAATTTTGATTGCAAACAGAGGCGAAATTGCCTGTCGTGTGATTGCTACTGCAAAGCGCATGGGTATTTCTACGGTCGCTGTTTATTCTGAAGCGGATAAAAATGCCCGCCATGTTGCTTTGGCGGATGAGTCAGTTTGCATTGGTCCAGCTGCTAGCCGCGAAAGCTATCTCTTGGGCGATGTGATTATTTCTGCCGCTAAAAAGACAGGCGCTCAAGCCATTCACCCAGGCTATGGATTTCTTAGTGAGAATGAGGAGTTTGCTCGTCGTTGTGAAGAAAATTCGATCGTCTTCATTGGCCCCAAACATGAGGCGATTGCGGCGATGGGTGACAAAATTGCTTCCAAAAAATTGGCTGCACTGGCGAATGTCAATACCATTCCAGGCGTCAATGAAGCCATAGAAAGCTCCGAAAAAGCCGTTGAGATCGCTAAAAGTATTGGCTACCCCGTCATGATCAAGGCCAGTGCAGGCGGCGGGGGCAAAGGACTACGGGTGGCCTTCAACGACAAAGAGGCTCATGAGGGATTTACATCTTGCCGCAACGAGGCGAGAAACAGCTTTGGCGATGACCGAGTTTTCATTGAAAAATTTGTAGAAGAACCTAGGCATATTGAAATTCAATTGCTGGGTGATGCATTTGGAAATGTTTTATTTTTAAATGAGCGAGAGTGTTCTATTCAACGCCGACATCAAAAGGTGATTGAAGAGGCGCCTTCGCCTTTTATCAGCGACGAGACTCGGCAAGCGATGGGGGAACAAGCGGTTGCACTTGCCAAGGCGGTTAAATACCAAAGCGCTGGAACTGTTGAATTTGTTGTTGGTAAAGATCAGAGTTTTTATTTTCTAGAGATGAATACGCGCCTGCAGGTCGAACATCCTGTGACAGAGTGCATTACTGGCTTAGATTTGGTGGAGTGGATGATCCGAGTCGCTGCTGGAGAAAAAATTCCATTTGCGCAATCTGATGTTCGCCGTGATGGTTGGGCCATCGAGTGTCGAATCAATGCAGAAGATCCATTCAGGAACTTCTTACCTTCTACGGGTCGATTGATTCGATTTAAACCTCCGCCCACTTCAATGTTTCAATCAGATACAGAGCACTTGTTTGGGGTGAGGGTAGACACCGGCGTTCAAGAGGGCGGTGAAATTCCTATTCACTACGATTCCATGATTGCAAAATTGATTGTGCATGGCCGCGATCGCAA
>Ga0209357_1000398_pt1 | contig 16843 bp, 14 predicted proteins | sample LauGreFBDMM110SD_2_FD_187573 | JGI IMG/M metagenome (GOLD analysis project Ga0209357, IMG submission 187573) | Freshwater lake microbial communities from Lake Michigan, USA - Fa13.BD.MM110.SD (SPAdes) (version 3) | ecosystem: Environmental > Aquatic > Freshwater > Lake | place: Lake Michigan... | reverse complement strand
TGCCATCACGAATGCGATCCACTTCGTATCGCACCGTTGCAGCATTGTCGCCGCGACGAATGAAATAGGCGCGCAATGAATGTGGAAGGTATGCAGGGTCAACCGTGTGTGCAGCAGCGTGTAAGGCCTGGGTCACGATATGGCCGCCGTACAAACCACCCCATGGATATGGGTGACCTTCACCTACCAACACGTCATTGCCGTGCGGTTCTAATTCGAAAAGTTTTGCGAGCGTCACTGTTATGAACCAAACTCAAATCCAAGGTCAGGTGCGGTTAACAGTGGCTTGTACTTAATGCCGGCTTCTGCCGCCATTGCCGCACACGTTCCGCCGCGGTCAACAATGACAGTTATCAGCACAGGAACTGCGCCGAACTCCCACACAGCATCAACTGCTTCGAACAAACTTGTGCCTCGAGTGACGGTGTCTTCTGTGATGACCACTCGATCGCCCGCTTGCAATGCACCAGCAATTCGGCCGGTAATTCCATGGTCTTTTGCTTCTTTGCGCACACTGAAACTCCGTAAGTTCCGTCCCTGCGTAGCGCCAACAGCTGCAATTCCGTACGCAACAGGATCAGCACCCATTGTGAGACCACCAATTGCAGTTGCATCAGCAGGAATAATTTCGAACGCTGCGTTCGCAACGGCAATCATTCCATCAGGTCGACACATTGTTTGCTTCGTATCAAGAAACCACGTGCTCTTGCGTCCCGACTTCAATGTGAAGTCTCCAATTTTCAATGAATGCTCAAAGACATGATCGCGAAGCGCGGCCAGCACTGGAGACAACGGCGGCAAACCATCGGGTGTGTGTGGAAATTCTGCAGACATCGTGTGGTCCTATTTCTCTAGTAGCGAATCAATCGCGCGACCCGCATGCCGTAATACGCGAGATAGATCAAACGCAGTATCAATTTGCTTCGCACTCAGTGCCACTTTTGCATCAGCAGCTAACACTTCACGCAAGTGCGTGCCTGATGAAATTGCAGCCGCTGCAGCTGATTGCACAATGCGGTACGCATCATCGCGGGTCATACCCGACTCAACAAGGGCAAGCAACACTGACTGTGAGAACACAACTCCGTGAAGTGCATTCAAGTTTGTCTGCATACGTTCTGTGTCCACTTCAAGGTTTGAAAGCAAGCGCGCCATGCGCCGTGCCATGTACACAGCTAAAGACGCCGAATCTGGCAACACAATGCGTTCAGCAGACGAATGTGAAATGTCACGTTCGTGCCACAGCGGCACATCTTGCAAGCCAACTTGAGCATTAGCACGCAACACTCGTGATAAACCGCTAATCGTTTCTGCAGAAATCGGGTTGCGCTTGTGCGGCATTGCGCTTGAACCCTTTTGTCCAGGTGCAAACCCTTCGCGTACTTCGTTCACTTCTGTACGTTGCAAGTGTCGTAGTTCCACTGCGATGGATTCAAGAGTGGTGCCAACAGATGCACATGCGTACAAGAACTCAGCATGACGATCGCGCGCAACTACTTGTGTTGCAGGAACTGGCGTGAGTGACAAATGCTTCCCAACGCGCGCTTCCACTTCAGGCTCGATATTGGAATAGGTACCAACTGCACCAGACAACTTGCACACTGCGATTGCATCACGTGCCCGCAAGATTCGTTCACGATCACGTTTTACTTGCGCACCCCATAGTGCAACCTTTGCTCCGAACGTTGTTGGCTCTGCATGGATGCCGTGCGTGCGACCAATCATTGCTGTGTTGCGATGTGCGGTTGCCAACGTGGTGATCACATCAATCAAATCATTGAGCGAATCGTGAATCAGCGTTGAGGCATCACGCAACGCCCAGCACAAACCAGTATCAACTACGTCTGTACTTGTGAGTCCATAGTGAATCCATGATCCAGCAGGTGCACCAATGCTTTCCTGTAAAACATCAACAAAAGCAGCCACATCGTGGTTAGTAATGGCTTCGCGGGCTTCCACGCGCGCAACAAATGCAGCATCAATTACTGGGGCATTACGCCGACATTCCTCTGCGACATTCTTTGGTACAACACCTGTGGCAGCTAACGCATCGGTAACAGCAAGTTCAATCTCGAGCCATCGAGACATCTTTGCTTCTTCGGAAAACAATGCATCAGTGTCTGGTGTGGAGTACCGCTTGATCATTAACGCACCACCATGGCATCACGCGATGGGCCAGTACCCACCATCGAAACAGGGATACCCGTTTCACGTTCAACGATTTTCACAATCTGCTGAGCACTCTGTGGCAAGTCAGCAAACTTTGTAATTCCCTCTGTACTTGATTTCCACCCTGGCAATGTTTCATATACCGGTACAGCATGCTTCAACGTGTCAGGACGGTCAGGGTAGTTGCGCATCACGGTTCCGTTCATGCTGTACCCAGTGCATACCTTCACTTCATCGAAGGTATCTAAAACATCAAGCTTTGTCAGGGCAATTTCCGTTAGTGAGTTCACACGTGTGGCATGGCGCAGCATCACGGTGTCTAGCCAGCCGGTGCGGCGGCGACGCCCTGTAACGGTTCCGTACTCACGGCCAATGTCTACAAGCGCTTCGCCAAGTGCATCAGTGAGTTCCGAAGGGAAAGGCCCCATGCCAACACGGGTTGTGTATGCCTTTGTTATTCCGACAATGCGATCAATGTGGCGTGGCCCTAGTCCACTACCAACAGCAGCACCACCAGAAATGGGGTTTGAAGATGTCACGTACGGGTATGTGCCGTGGTCAATATCAAGGAACGTTGCTTGTGCGCCTTCCAACAAAATGTTTTCTCCACGTTCGCGAGCGTCATGCAATAAGTTCACTGTGTCAGCAACATACGGCGTCAGGCGTTCTGCATACGCAACAAAAGCAGTTACAACTTCTTCCACGTCAAACGTGTCGCCACCAACATCGCTTACTTCGCGACGTGCGGCAACTGCACGATCGCGTACTCGCTGTTCGAAACTCTTAATATCAAGAACTTCGCCAACGCGGATACCAGCACGCTTGACCTTGTCAACATATGCAGGTCCGATGCCCTTCAATGTTGTGCCAATCTTGCCGTCACCACGAGCGGCTTCAAGCGCCGCATCCATGGCCTGATGCCACGGGAAAATCAGGTGCGCAAGGCTTGACACTTTCAATCGAGCAGTAGAAACACCGCGGGACTCAAGAGCATCAATTTCCTTGAACAAAGTTGGCAGGTCAACCACGACGCCATTACCAATAACGGGGGTCACGGTGTCGTAAAAAACGCCACTCGGGGTGAGCTGTAATGCGTACTTTTGATCACCAATTACGACGGTGTGGCCGGCATTATGGCCGCCTTGGTATCGAGCAACGATCTGATGAGAAGCGGCAAGGAGGTCAATAACTTTGGCTTTGCCCTCGTCACCCCACTGGGTACCTACAACAACGGTGACGCTCATACACGCTCCTCCTTCGGAACGTGAATTAACTCTACTTGGTGGAGGCGAAACTCATCCGCTCCCTTTCACCGCCTGCAGGTAGATTTCTCTTTGTGACTGCAATCCTTCGCCGCCAGACATGGTCGACCATGACCGATGCCGACAAGGAAGCCCTCTGCCACCGTGGCCTCGACGACATCTTCGACGCCGGCCTTCGCACATCCATTGGTGCCCTTATTGAAGACGTCCGGGTGCGTGGCGACCAGGCTGTGTGCGATGCGCTCCAGAAATTTGATGGCATCACTCTTACTCCCAGCCAATTACGGGTTTCGGCACAAGAGATTGCAGATGCCCGCATAGACCCAGCGGTTGAAAACGCCATTATCGATGCCATATCTCACTTGCGCGCCTTCAATGAAGAACTGCGTGAACGGTCAAGTGACTGGCAAATGGAGCTGGAAAACGGACTTACGGCTGGCGAAAAGATCACACCTATCTCAAGTGTCGGGTTGTTCGTGCCAAGCGGCAAAGCCAGTTATCCATCAGTGGCATGCCAACTTGGCGTCCCTGCAGTTGTTGCTGGAGTACCAAACATCGTGCTTGTTGTTCCACCTATTCCTGGCGGCAATGGCGAAGTAGACCCCGCGGTGTTAGTGATCTGTCGCCTTCTGGGTATCACCAACGTGTTTCGTATCAATGGCCCTGCAGGAATTGCTGCTCTTGGTTTTGGTACCGAAACAATTCCACGCGTACGCAAAGTTGTTGGCCCTGGCAGCCCCGCTGTCACCTTGGCACAAGTGGAAATGCAACGTCACGGTCTGGCCACCATGATGTTGCTCGGCCCCACCGAGAGCCTCATTGTCGCTGACCACACAGCCCATGTTGGCAAGCTTGCATCTGACCTTCTTATTGAGGCCGAACACGGCACCGACTCTTCTGTTGTGTTTGTTTCAACTTCTGCGGAACTCGTTGATGCTGTTGAAGCAGAGTTACAAATTCAACTTGCAGATCTTCCAGATGTTCGCGCGCAAGCATGTCGTGCATCACTTGGCCCTAACGGCGGTGCTGTGCTCGTATCAACTCTGAACGAAGCAGTTGAAGTTGTCAACATGTACGCACCTGAACATTGCCAAGTTGCTGTTGACGCACAATATGAAGAGCGAGTTGTTGATGCAATTGTCAATGCAGGAGAAATTCTGATTGGACAACACACACCTTTTAGCGCAGGCAACTTCATTATCGGTGCACCTGCATCATTACCTACTAGTGGTTTTGCACATGTGTCATCGGGCGTCACCGTTGAAGCGTTCTTAAAGCGCACAGCAGTTGCGCGTGCGAATGAACCCGCGCTACGTCGCATGGCGAACAGCATCATTGCGTTTGCAGACCATGAAGGTTTCCCCGCTCACGGCAACGCAATTCGCCGCCGCTTTTCTCTCTAACTAGACAGGTAGCGGAAACGCGGAAACAAAAGCAACCATGTCGGCGGCTAGTTCGGCTCCGAGATCTTCTTGAATGAAGTGGCTAGCCCGATACACCTTGTGGTCAATGCCTGGTAATTGAGAGCCTGGGATGCCCTCGCGATATTGCTTACCCATTTCCATATAGGTGAAAGGACAACGGTCACCCCAGATGGTCAAGACAGGTTTCGTAAATGTGTTGAACACATCCCACGCGGCGTCACCCTTTTCGCGTTCTGAGTCGTCGGCCGAGATCGGCACCAACATTGGGAAGCGACGAGCGCCTGCAGAAAACTCGTGCGAAGGGAACGGGGCGTCATACGCGGCAAGAGATTCTGGTGACAGAGTTGACAAGCACCAACCCTGCACAATCTTTGATGGAATAAGTTCTTTCACTTCTTGTGCATACATACGCCATGCAAGGAAATAGAACGCCGGGCCGGCTTCGACAAGTGCATGAACTTTGTCGGCATTGATGCTGTCGTCGTCATTTACTGTTGCTCGCCAATCCATGTTCATCATGTCCTTCATTATTTGAGGATCAAATGGTTGTTGCGCAGTAATGAATGGAACCGCAGGTCCTGAACGAGGCAAACCAGTGTTTGAGAAAACAACGCGCGCAAAACGATGAGGAATCTCTGCGATAACGCGACCACCGATAAGGCCACCCCAGTCTTGACCAAAGAATGTTGCGTTTTGTAGATCCAACTTTTCAACAAGTTCACGCACCCACGCAACATGATTGCTATATGTATACGCAAGTTCATCAGTTGGTTTGTCTGAACGACCAAAACCGATGAGGTCAGGAACAATGACGCGATATCCGGCAGCAACTAACGGTGCCACCATCTTGTGATACAGGTACCCCCACATGGGTTCGCCGTGCAACAAGAACATTGTTTCTTTTGCATCACTCGGACCAGCATCCACATATGCCATTTGCAACCCTGCACCGACTGTCACCTCATGAACAGGCCAGTCATACCCCACGACATGTTTGAAACAGGATTCAGGAGTACGCACTACCTCGCCAATAGTGGGGACAATACGACGTTCAGGCAAGCTCATTGCCGAAGTGTAGGAGCAGCCACAACACCGCAATTCACCGCGGGATAACACACACCATTCAGCAGGTTTTAAGGACTAGTAACGATTAATTCTCCGTCAGCAACATCAACTGCAATGATCCCGTCTTCGCTGACGCGGCCTTCCAAGATGATGACTGCGGCTTTATCAGCTATTTCTCGCTGAATGAGCCGCTTCAAGGGTCGAGCTCCAAATGACGCATCGAATCCGCGAGTGGCGAGCCAAATACGAGCAGCGGGTGAGACTTCCAAAATCAATCTGCGCTCAGCCATGCGTTGAACCAAATGCTCTAACTGGATACCCACGATGTAACTGAGGTTGTCTTCTGTCAATGAACGGAACTGCACGATTTCATCAATACGGTTCACGAACTCTGGACGGAAATAATCACCCGGATCGCCCGGCAAGTTGCTTGTCATGATCAACACAACGTTGGTGAAGTTAACAGTGCGGCCTTGGCCATCAGTAAGTCGACCATCGTCTAGTACCTGCAACAAAATGTTAAACACATCAGGATGTGCTTTCTCTACTTCGTCTAACAACACAACGCTGTAGGGACGACGACGAACAAGTTCAGTGAGCTGGCCGCCTTCGTCGTACCCGACGTAGCCAGGGGGCGCACCAACAAGGCGCGACACGGAATGCTTTTCCGTGTACTCACCCATATCAATACGAACCATCGCCTTTTCGTCGTCGAACAGATACTCAGCCAGTGCGCGTGCTAATTCTGTTTTACCAACTCCGGTCGGCCCAAGAAACATAAACGAGCCGATTGGTCTATCTGGATCCGACAAACCAGCGCGGCTACGGCGAATTGCGTTAGCAACTGCAGTCACTGCATCATCTTGGCCAATGACGCGCTTATGTAATTGATCTTCAAGATGAACCAGCTTCGCCATCTCGCCTTCCAACAATTTGCTGACTGGCACTCCGGTCCACTTCGAAACCACATCTGCAATATCTTCAGCGTCAACTTCTTCTTTCAACATCCGTTGTGTGACCTGCAGTTGATCAAGATGTGCGGTTGCATCATTAATGCGACGTTCAAGTTCCGGGATGCGACCGTATTGAATTTCTGAAGCCTTCGTGAGATCGGTTTCCCTCTCTACAGCAGAGCGCAGAGTTTCCAGTTCTTCCTTCAGTGTGCGAATTGCAGAGATTGCTGAACGTTCAGCATCCCAATGCCCCTTCATCACATCTGCTTCGGCCTGCAACGATGTCAGTTCTTCTACCAAGGTGCTCAAGCGACTACGCGATGCAGGATCGGTTTCCTTCTCAAGCGCAACCTTCTCAATTTCCAATTGCAAGATTCGACGTTGCACGATGTCAATCTCTGTTGGAAGCGAGTCAATCTCAATACGCAGCTTGCTTGCTGCTTCGTCCATAAGGTCAATTGCTTTGTCTGGCAGGAATCGATTTGTGAGGTATCGGTTCGACAACACAGCTGCACTAACCAGAGCAGAGTCTTGAATTCGCACACCGTGATGCACTTCATAGCGTTCTTTTAAACCGCGCAAGATTGCAATGGTGTCAGCAACTGTTGGTTCGCCCACATAGACCTGTTGAAAACGACGCTCGAGAGCTGGGTCTTTCTCTACATATTTGCGGTATTCATCAAGAGTGGTTGCGCCAATCATGCGCAGTTCTCCACGCGCAAGCATCGGTTTGATCATGTTGCCGGCATCCATTGCGCCTTCGGCACCGCCAGCACCAACCATTGTGTGCAATTCATCAACGAACGTAATGACTTCACCTTCTGCGTCAGTTATTTCTTTCAGAACTGCTTTGAAGCGCTCTTCGAATTCACCGCGGTACTTTGTACCGGCTACCAACGAACTGATATCGAGAGAAATCAAACGTTTCCCTTTCAGGCCTTCCGGTACATCGCCATCAGCAATACGACGCGCAAGCCCATCAACAATGGCGGTCTTACCTACACCTGGTTCACCAATTAATACAGGATTGTTTTTCGTACGGCGGGAAAGCACCTGGATCACTCGGCGAATTTCTTCATCACGGCCAATGACCGGGTCAATTTTCCCGTCTCGTGCTCGAGCAGTGAGATCAATGCCATATTTCGCTAACGCTGCAAACTGTGATTCGGGATCTGGTGACGTGACCCGGTGGGAACCACGTACCTCTTTCAAGGCCTGCAACATTTCTTCGCTGCCAATGCCAATGCGTTGATTCATTGCGAGGACGAGGTGCTCGACAGAGACGTAGTCGTCCTTCAGGTCTTTGCGAGCAGAATCTGCATTTGTCAGAACATTGGCAAGTTCGCGATTCATTCGCGGTTCCGCCCCGCCTGTAGCGCGTGGGAGTTTGACCACAACTGCATCTGCCTTCGATTGCACCATTCCAGGCGCAATACCCAACTTCTGCAAAAACGCAGGAACAATGGTGTCGGTTTGTCCGACCACTGCACTGAGTACGTGATCAACCGTGACTTCGGGGTTACCGAGTGTGCGTGCAGAATCACTTGCTGCTGCAATCGCTTCCTGTGTACGAGTTGTCCATTTCTTTGGGTCGATAGCCATGGTGCTGTTCCTTATCGGTCCGGGTCAAAGATGCTGGGGCGCTCACCGAAGCGGGCCATTGCTTGTCGCAACGGAACAAGGTTGCTGCGACTGCGCGATTCAATTTCAGTGATGGCGTGCATCAGGCCTTGACGCAGTTGTTCCACTTCACTGCGCAGTCGCACTACTTCTGCTTCCAAGGTCATGACATGGCGAATCCCTTCCAGGTTCATGCCTGTGGCTGCAAGTTCTGTGATGCGCAAGAGTCGAGCAATATCTGCGTCGCTGTATCGGCGGTTACCGCCAGTTGTTCGTGCTGGGGTCAACAAGCCACGGCGTTCATAAATGCGCAAAGTCTGTGGGTGCATACCCGCAAGTTCTGCTGCCACCGAGATGACATATAGGGCGCGTCGATCATCATTTGTCATGACGATGCTTCTGTCTGACGCGGTGAGGAAAGGACTTCGCTGAGCGTTTCGATTGCTGCCCGCTCTTCATCAGAGAGTTTTGTTGGCACATTTACATCAACAGTGACAATGAGGTCGCCCACTTGCTTTGGTAATTCAATGCCTTTGCCTTTCACACGATGGCGTGAACCACTTTGTGTTCCGGCTTTCAGGCGTAATGTCACTTCGCTGCCATCAAGGGTTGGCACTGCAATGGTTGCGCCCAATACTGCTTCTGTAAATGACACTGGAACACGTGTCAAAAGGTTCAAGCCTTCACGTGCAAACAATGGATGCGGTGCAACATTGCATTCCACAAACAAGTCGCCTGCTGGGCCACCGTTACGGCCAGGAGTGCCCCGACCTTTCAGCCGGATGCGTTGGCCATTGTCAACGCCTGCAGGAATGCGGACGTTCACTTCACGAGGGCGACGTTCAATTCCCGTTCCCCGACAGGTGGAACATGGGTTTTCGATAATGATTCCATTGCCACTACATGAACGACAGGGTTGAGAAAAGGAAAACATTCCTTGGTTGTCTGCAGTAGAACCACGGCCACCACAAGCAGCGCATGTTTTGGGTGTTGTACCTGCACGAGCACCAGAACCGGAACATGATGAACATTGTGCATCTGCAGTGAGGTGCAAAGAAGTGGTGATGCCATGAGCCGCATCAACAAAGTCAAGCGTCAGTGTGGTTTCGATATCTTGTCCGCGTTGTGGACCTGTTGATCCGCCACCACCACGACGTCCACCGCCACCACGGCCGAACATTTGGCCAAGGATGTCGCCAAAACCATCGCCGCCCATGTCGAAGCGAATGTTCTGTCCGCCTGCGCCGCCACCGAATCCGCCCATTGGGCCAACGCGTCGTACTTCGTCATACTCGGCGCGTTTCTTTTCATCACCAACAACGTCGTATGCAGCCGAGATGTCCTTGAACTTCTCTTCTGCTGCTGCGTTGTCAGGGTTTGCATCAGGGTGATACTGGCGCGCAAGTCTCCGGTACGCCTTCGTAATGTCTTTGACTGTTGCGTCTTTCGACACGCCAAGTACTGCGTAATAGTCCTTCTCGTACCATTCGCGCTGTCCGGACATGACTTATCCCCGCACCTTCACCATGGCAGCGCGCAAGACGCGGCCCTTCCATTCGTATCCAGTGCGAAGCACTTCAACCACGATTGGTTCTCCACCGCCGCCTTCTTCATGAACAACAGCTTCTGACGTAGTTGGGTCAAACGGCTTGTCCAAAAGATCAAGTGCAACGAGTCCTTGTTTCAAGAGCGCAGCCATGAGAGCAGACCAAATAGGTTCAACACCATCTGCACCGTGAGCAAAGGCTGCTTCGCATGCATCAAGAACTGGCAAAAGTGAATCTGCAATACGCCCTGTTGCCCGGTCGACTTCGTCAGACATATTTGACGTGACACGCTTTTTATAATTTTCAAAGTCGGCTTGCAGGCGAAGTGCGATGTCTTTGAACTCATTACGTTCTTGGACAAGTGCATCAATGTCATGCTCGATAAGTTCGACTATCTCAGCGTCAATGGCGTCTTCTGGTTGATCAACATTGTCTTCTGACATGAATTACTGCTCATCTACAATTTCAGCATCAACGATGTCGTCGTCGTTTGGTGCACCAGAAGCGCCTGATGCTGAAGTGCCTGCGGCTTCACTGTCACGAGCTGCTGTTTCGTACAACTTCTGACTGAATTCCTGGCTGGCACCCATCAGGGTTTCGGTTGCGGCCTTGATGTCATCAATATTGTTTCCGGCAATTGCAGTCTTCAAAATTCCGAGCGGGCCTTCAACAGCTGCCTTTTCTTCTTCAGTTACTTTGTCGCCCTGATCTTTCAGAACTTTTTCAGTCTGGTACACAAGCGAGTCGGCGTTGTTGCGCACTTCTGCTTCTTCACGACGACGCTTGTCGTCTTCAGCGTGAGACTCTGCATCGCGAATCATTTCCTCAATTTTCTCTTTGCTGAGTGATGATGAGCTTGTGATGGTCATTGACTGTTCTTTGCTTGTTGCGCGGTCCTTAGCCGACACATGCACGATTCCGTTCGCATCGATGTCAAAAGTGACTTCGATTTGTGGCGTACCGCGTTGAGCAGGTGGAAGGTCAACCAAGTTGAACTTGCCAAGTGACTGGTTGTAGCTAGCCATTTCACGCTCACCTTGGAGAACATTGATCTCTACTGATGGCTGGTTGTCATCTGCAGTGGTGAACACTTCTGTACGGCGTGTAGGAATTGTGGTGTTGCGCTCGATGAGTTTTGTCATTACGCCACCTTTGGTTTCAATTCCCAATGACAACGGTGTGACGTCGAGGAGCAAGATGTCTTTAACATCACCTTTCAACACTCCGGCTTGAACTGCTGCACCAATGGCAACCACTTCGTCCGGGTTCACTGACTTGTTTGGCTCTTTGCCGGTCATATTGAACACAAGTTCTTGCACTGCTGGCATACGAGTAGAACCACCAACCAAGATGACGTGATCAATTTGGCTCTTGGTAAGTCCGGCATCTTTGATTGCCTGATCAAATGCCACACGACAACGCTCGACAAGGTCAGCAGTCATTTCCTGGAACTTGGAACGAGTCAACGATTCATCAAGGTGCAATGGGCCTTCTGCGGTTGCGGTAATGAACGGCAAGTTGATTTGTGTCTGTTGTGTTTGTGACAATTCGATTTTTGCTTTTTCAGCTGCTTCTTTCAAACGCTGAACAGCCATACGGTCTTGCGCAAGATCAATACCGTGAGCGCTCTTGAACTGTTGTGTCAACCAGTCAATGATGCGCTGGTCCCAATCGTCTCCACCAAGGTGTGTATCACCGTGTGTGCTCTTTACTTCAAACACTCCATCGCCAATTTCAAGAACAGAAACGTCAAACGTTCCGCCACCAAGGTCGAAAACCAAAATGGTTTCATCGTGTGATGACTTGTCTAAGCCGTATGCAAGTGCTGCAGCTGTTGGCTCGTTGATGATGCGCAAAACATTCAAACCGGCAATCGCGCCAGCTTCTTTTGTTGCAGTGCGCTGTGCATCGTCAAAATAAGCAGGAACTGTGATGACAGCGTCTGTGACTGTGTCACCGAGATACGCCTCTGCATCACGCTTCAACTTCATCAGTGTGCGTGCGCTGATTTCTTGGGGTGTGTACTTCTTGCCATCAATATCGTCGGAGGTCCAAGTGGTTCCCATCTGACGCTTGATGCTGCGGAATGTGCGATCAGGGTTAGTGATGGCTTGACGCTTTGCCACTTCACCAACAAGAACTTCACCGGCCTTTGAAAAAGCAACGATGGACGGTGTGGTACGAGCACCTTCTGAGTTGGGGATGACGACTGGTTCGCCAGCCTCAAGAACAGAAACAACTGAGTTTGTGGTTCCGAGGTCGATTCCGACTGCTTTTGCCATGGGGTTATGTCTCCTGTACTTGGTTCCGACGACATGCCGGATACGGGTGGGGTGGGTTCACAATAAGGGGTCTTACGGGAGATACCAACCTTTGATATAGGAAAGTTGATACGAAGTGACTCAACATTTGTCACATGGGGGAATCACCCAGGATTCCGTACAGATTTCCCCTGTGGCGCAGGGTCAGACCTACGATGAAGGTGTGCTCGGCAATCTCGTCCTCCTGCGCCACGGTCAAAGTACGTGGAATGAACTCAACCTCTTTACGGGTTGGCACGATGTGCCCCTTTCAGCCCAGGGCGAACGGGAAGCGGCCGAAGCCGGCCCCACCATGGCAGCCGCAGGCCTTGTTTTCGACGTGGCGCATACCTCTTTACTAACGCGCGCCGTCACGACCTGCCACTTGGCGCTTTCGGGCATGGGCCAGGTGTGGTTGCCGGTGGAACGCCATTGGAAATGGAACGAGCGCCATTACGGGGCATTGCAGGGACTCGACAAGGCGGCCACCACTGCTCTACACGGCGAGGAACAAACAAAGATCTGGCGCCGCAGTTACGACGTACCGCCACCACCCGTTGATACGGGAAGCCATGAACACCCTGCAAGTGATCCCCGATATCGCCTGATCAACCCAGCAGATTTGCCTGCCGCCGAGTGCTTGAAAGATGTGGTCGACAGAGTGGTTCCCCATTTTCACGCCACCGTTGTGCCCCAATTGCGTGCGGGCATGAACGTGTTAGTTGCGGCTCACGGCAATTCATTGCGTGCGTTGGTCATGGCGCTTGAGAACATTTCGCCAGAGAACATTGCTGAATTGAATATCCCTACGGGTGTGCCCCGGCTCTACAAATTGTCGGATTCTCTCGCCGTGAATGAAGTCACTTACCTCGGTGACGCCGAGAAAATCAAAGCAGCAACGGATGCTGTGGCGAACCAAGCGAAACCCAAGTAACTCCACTGGTATTTGATTACTTCCAATGGAAGTACACTGTGTATATGACAAGTACTAAATCTAACGTCGACACCCTCCACAAGATCTCACTTTTTTCTGAGTGTTCCGCAAAAGAACTCGGACTCGTAGTAAAGAACTCCACCGAGCGTGTTCTCAAAGCAGGAACCATCATCATGGATCAGGGTCAAACTGGTCGTGAGGCGTATGTCATTCTCGAAGGTTCTGCAACCATCAAGCGCAACGGCAAGAAAATTGGTACTGCAAAGGCCGGAACTGTTGTTGGTGAGTTGTCACTTCTTGACAATGGTCCTCGCACAGCTGCAGTTATTGCTGATACCGATGTCACATTGTTGGTTATCTCAGAGCGCGCACTCAAAGGCGCTATCGACAACATCCCCGCCATCTCACGCAAGTTGCTCAAGGCTCTTGCTACGCGCGTTCGTGAACTCGACCGCGCACATTACGGCTGAGACTCATCAGAGCGGGTGATTTACCCGACGAATCGAACTCTGTGGACCTTTGCCCACTAGCGTTGTAACTGTTATGAGCACCACCACTGCCTCCCCCACCGAGAAAACGCCAAAGCGTTTTCACCCGTACCAAATCTCCATTGCCATCGGCGTTGGCGTAGGTACTTTCACTTTGTTCTCGGGCATCATTCCGCAGTTGACGAAGTGGCACGGAACTTCTGAAATGTCGCGTGAAGTGTTCGGTGGAATCCCCGGACCAATACAAGCTGCGTTCTACACAATTATTCCCGCAATGATCATTTGGGGTTCATTCAAATTTGCTGATCGCATGCGTAACTGGGAACGTGGCGCGCCAGACCGTCGTCGCACGACTCCGAAAAATGTAAAGCGCCGTCTCGCTGATTACCGCGCCGGTGTGTACATGCGTACCTTGTTGCGCGACAGTGCAGCAGGCCTGATGCACTCCATGATGTATTTCGGTTTCCTCGCTCTTCTCGGCGTCACAACAGTTCTTGAAGTTGACCATCAAATGCCAGAGTCACTGAAGTTCCTTCATGGCGGCGTCTACCAGGGCTATGTCATGTTCGGTGACTTTGCAGGTCTCGTGTTCACAATCGGTGTTCTATGGGCAATTATTCGCCGTTACGTGCAACAGCCATACCGCATTCGCATCAAGACAAAGGCCGAGCACGGCATCATCCTTGGTTGCATGTTGCTGATTGGCCTAACCGGCTTTGGCGCTGAAATGTTCCGCATCGCCGTCAGCACTGCTGAAGGCAAGGACATGTCCTTTGAAGCGTGGTCATTTATTGGGTACCCGCTGTCACAACTTGTTGATGGCGCAGCATTGCAGACACTCGAAAACTGGCACCTATCGATGTGGGTCTTGCACGCCGTTTCATTCGTCGGCTTCCTGGTGTTGCTTCCACTCACAATGTTGCGTCACATCTTCACTTCACCACTAAACATGTACCTCAAAGATCGTGATCGTCCAAAGGGCGCAATGCGCGCAATGCCAAACCTCACCGAGACTTCTCTTGAAACTTTTGGCGCTTCAGTTGTCGAAGACTTCACATGGAAGCAACTTCTTGACACCGACTCCTGCACCATGTGCGGTCGTTGCACCAGCGTGTGCCCTGCACATGCAACCGGCAAGTCACTTGACCCTCGCGAAATCGTTTTGAAGACCGGTGAAGTCATGGCTGCTACTGCAGCACATGGTTCAGTTACTCCACCATTGTCTGTTGACTCTGAAATCAAGATCGGTGCCAACTCATTGTTCGAGCGCATCACTGCAGAAGAAGTGTGGGCATGCACCACATGTCGCGCATGTGATGAGATCTGCCCGGTCAACATTGAAATTCTCGACAAGATTCTCGACATGCGTCGCTACTTGTCACTCATGGAAAGTAATTTCCCTGCAGAACTTGGTAACGCATACCGCGCCATGGAAAACCAAGGCAACCCATGGGGCATGAATCAAGACGATCGTGCTGATTGGGCCAAGGATCTCAACGTTGATGTTGTAGACCCAGGCGCTGCTTTCAACCATGAGTACTTGTACTGGGTTGGCTGTGCCGGTTCATTCGACGACAAGAACAAGAAAGTAACGCAGGCCATGGCCAAGTTGCTTGAGCGTGCCGACATTGATGTCGCAATTCTCGGACCAAGCGAAATGTGCACAGGTGACTCTGCACGTCGTTCAGGTAACGAGTACTTGTTCCAGATGCTTGCGCTTCCAAACATTGAAATGTTGAACGGTATGGGCGTGAAGAAAATCATCACACAGTGCCCACATTGTTTCAACACATTGAAGAACGAGTACCCACAATTGGGCGGCAACTACGAAGTTGTTCACCATAGTGAATTCCTCGAACACCTCATTGATACAGGCAAGCTTGATATCCGTAATGCATCTCTTGAAGACCGCATCACGTATCACGACTCGTGCTACCTAGGTCGCCATAACGACGTGTACTTGGCCCCTCGCAAGATTGTTGGCTCTATCAAGGGCGTACAAATTGTTGAGATGCCTCGCAACGGAACACAAGGAATGTGCTGTGGCGCGGGTGGTGCTCGTATGTGGATGGAAGAGTCAATCGGCACCAAGGTGAACGACGAGCGTGCACAAGAAGCAATCAGCACTGGCGCAACTCGTGTTGCTACAGCATGCCCATTCTGTTACATCATGATGGACGACGGCGTAAAGGCTGCCGGCAAGGAAGAGTCTGACGTGAAGGTTGCTGACATTGCAATCCACTTGCTTGATGCTTTGGAAAACGGCGAGCGCAATCTGGCAAACCAGAATGCACCACTCGCCACTAGCGCTGGCGAATAACTACGTCCCTATTTGGGGGGAACGTAGGACGACAAGAAATTACCCAGGCGGCCAATGGCCTCTGTTAAATCTTTTGCCCACGGCAACGTGACAATGCGTAAGTGGTCTGTGTTCGGCCAGTTAAAGCCTGAGCCCTGCACCACTAATACGTGTTCTGCGCGCAAGAAATCAAGTACGAACTGGCGATCATCTTTGATGGGGTACATCTCTTGATCAATTTTCGGAAACACATACAGTGCACCTTTGGGTTCCACCACACTGACACCAGGAATTGCACGCAGTGCAGTAACAGCAGCATCGCGTTGTGCAAGCAAACGCCCGCCCGGAAGCAATAAATCTTCAATACTCTGGCGGCCACCCAATGCAGTTTGAATTGCATGTTGTGCTGGCACATTTGCACACAGACGCATGTTGGTCAGCATCTGAATGCCTTCGATATAACTGGCGGCATGCTTGCGCGGGCCAGTGAGAACCATCCAACCAGAGCGAAACCCAGCAAGACGATACGCCTTTGATAATCCGCTGAATGTAAAGACAAGGCAGTCTGGCGCAACCGCAGCAAACGTGTGATGCACAGCGTCTCCGTACAGAATCTTGTCGTAAATTTCATCAGCAAACACAATGAGATTGTGTTCAATCGCTAAATCAGCAATATCACGCAAGATCTTCTTGCTGTACACAGCACCCGTTGGGTTGTTCGGGTTGATAACAACAATGGCGCGAGTCTTTTTCGTAATCTTCGAACGAATATCGTCAAGATT
>Ga0209357_1000395_pt1 | contig 16889 bp, 40 predicted proteins | sample LauGreFBDMM110SD_2_FD_187573 | JGI IMG/M metagenome (GOLD analysis project Ga0209357, IMG submission 187573) | Freshwater lake microbial communities from Lake Michigan, USA - Fa13.BD.MM110.SD (SPAdes) (version 3) | ecosystem: Environmental > Aquatic > Freshwater > Lake | place: Lake Michigan... | reverse complement strand
ATGGCTATCATAAATGCTGGTACTGTTTGCGATTCATCTTTAGCAAATACATTTGCTGTTAACTTAATTGACATCCACGATTACGCAAGCACTACAAAAAATAAAACTTTGTGTTCATTTTCTGGAGCAAATGCAAACTCTGCCAGTACCTCATTTGTAATGGGTTTGTTTTCGAGTGCTTGGTATAATACATCTGCTGTTACTAGTATTACATTTACCAATTCCTTTGGCTTCAAAGCAGGCACAGTCTTTTCACTATACGGAATTAAGGGAGCGTAAATGCCAACAACATACGAGCCAATCGCTACCACGACTTTAGGTAGTGCAGCATCATCTATTACTTTTTCAAGCATTGCAGGAACTTATACAGATTTAAGATTAAGTTTTACTTGTACTGCTGCAAGTGCTGGACAAGACATAGCACTTCAATACAACGGCGATACTGGCACCAATTACAGTTTCACTCATCTTTCAGGTTCTGGAAGTGCAGCATCTTCTGGGCTATTATCTAACTTTGGTAACTGGCGCATTAGCCACATTGGAGTTTATACAGATACAACTATCCCAGTCACAATGCAGGTAGATATTTTTTCTTATGCAGGTTCTACATTTAAGACTGGATTATCTGCTGCAAGTGGCGACAAAAATGGGTCAGGTTATGTTGCTCGAAATGTAGGGCTATGGCGCAACACCGCAGCGATTACTAGCCTTACTCTTTCTTGTGCTGCTAACTTTTCTATAGGCACAACCGCGACTCTGTATGGGATAAAAAATGCCTAGTACCTACACACTCATTTCATCCAATGTACTTAGCAGTTCTGCTGCATCTGTTACCTTTTCTGCTATACCTGCAACCTTTACGGATTTGGTTTTGAGAGTTAGCGCACGAAGCGACCAAGCAACACACGCTTCTGATTGCTCTTTAACTGTGAACTCGATAACAACTTATGGAGATACTGATCTAGTTGGTAACTCATCTACTGCTGCAAGTTACCTTTCCCTTAATGGAACAAATGTAATTTATGGTGGTTCTATTTCTGCTGCAAGTTCTACTGCATCTACATTTGGTTCACTTGAGTTTTACATTCCTAGTTATTTAGCATCAGCAAATAAACCAATTAGTGGATTTACTGTTGGGGAAAACAATTCTTCTACAGCAAACCAAGCAAACATAGTTGCAATAGCAGGATTAGTGGTATCAACCGCTGCAATCACGTCGGTCCGACTTGCTAACGCTGGTGGTAACTTCGTCTCAGGTTCATCTTTCTATCTCTACGGCATCAAAAACTCATAAGGAGCAATAATGACAACAGCAATCGAAATCAACTGCGAAACAGGCGAGGTCACAGAACGTCCTTTGACAGCCGATGAAATCGCAGCCAATGAAGCAGCACAGGCACAGGCAGAACTAGACCGTGCAGCAGCAGAAGCTGAAGCGGCAACTAAGGCTGTGGCTAAGGATGCACTACTAACTAAGTTAGGCATTACTGCAGACGAAGCAAAACTTCTACTAGCGTAAGGAAACCCCAATGCCTTATGGCGATGACATCACGGAGGGCATCCCCTACGTACTCTCCAATCCTGCTGGATCTACTACCTATACTCCAACTGGACCATCGTATGAAGTAGCCTTTGCTGCTCTACCATTTTTCCTTGCCAACTCAGATGAGCAACCTTATCGTCGCGTCACTGCCCAGTATCGCAAGCAACAGATTGACCAGACACGTGAGGCTGGAGAGCAGACTCTAACTGGTTGGTGGCTACGCAGCCAATCATCCTTTCACCTTGGCGCTGGTATTAAGTTCTTTGAGCCACAACAAGAAGAGTCGCTACGCTTTCAGTACACAGAGTCTAAAGGCTTAGATGTCTTTACTAGAGGACAAGCCACCCTGCTTAACGACACAGCCAGCTTCTATGCTGGTGCTGCACCTGCTCAGTTAATTGGTGTCAATGATGGCACTGATGACTGCATCCTAGTAACAGATGGAACCGCACTAAAGAAGATTACCAGTGCTGCTGTATCAAGTACTTACACACAGGCAGGAACAGCCTCAACTATCTTTAGCCTTACTACTAATGGTAAGCAATACTTCTTTATCAATGGAACTCACGTTCACCGAGGTAACCTTGCTGGTGCTACTAGCGATACTGAAATCTATAATGCTTCTAGCACTACTCGTGCCACTATTCGCTATGTAAAGCAGCGTCTTATTGCAGCTATCGGTAGCGCTATCTATGAACTAGATCCTAACAACGCATCTGGTGCGCTACCTGCTGCTTTATTTACCCACCCTAACTCATCGTGGGTTTGGTCTTCTATCGCAGAAGGACCACAGGCTATCTACATCTCAGGCTATGATCCAAATGGTACTTCATCATCTGTCTTTAAGATTGGTCTTGATACTGCAAATACAACCACTTTAGGTTTTCCAGAATTATTACCACCTACAGTTATTATTGATATGCCCAATGGTGAGCGCATCAATGACTTTGATGTATACCTTGGTGCTTATGCAATCCTTGCTACCAGTTTAGGTTTTAGAGTAGGCATCTCTGATGCAACTGGAGATATCCAGTATGGGCCACTGTTGTTTAGAGATGCAGCTTGTAACTCTATTGCTTTTAGAGATAGTTATGCCTACATTGCAACCCTTGTAGATGGTACGGCAGGGTTAGTTCGTGTAGATCTGTCTACTACTGTTCTAGCAAATAGCCTGTTCTTTCCTTGGGCTTGGGACCTGATAGCAACTGGTACTACTACCACTGCATCTCAAGTTGCCTTCTTTGGCAACTCAGATAGAGCAGCATTTACCAATGGCAATAACACCTGGGCTGAGTCTACAACCAGCCTAGTAGCAAGTGGGTATCTGCGTACTGGCTTTATTCGCTACAACACACTTGAGACAAAGATCTACAAACTGATGCAAGCTCGTGTAGATACAACCAATGGTGGTATCAACATTGATTCTATTGACTCGGTAGATACTGAGTATCGTATTGGTACATTCTCGCAAGGGGCTACAGTGCCTCAAATCAATATCAGCTACCCACAAGCTGCCCAAGAGTATCTTGGCTTTAAGTTTACACTGTCTCGTTCTAGTACCGATGTAACCAAGGGACCATTATTTACTGGTTATCAGATACGTTCCCTGCCTGCAACACCACGCCAGAGACTTATTCAATATCCAATCTTTTGCTATGACCACGAGAGCGACAAGTTTGGTAATGAGGTTGGTTACGAAGGATCTGCCTTTGCACGTATGTCACAACTAGAAGCAATTGAAAACGTTGGCGACACTATTCGTGTTCAAGACTTTAGAACTGGTGAGTCATACCTTGGCATCATTGAAGAGATGGACTTTATGAATAAGACTCCAGAGGATAAAAGGTTCTCTGGTTTTGGTGGCACACTACTAGTAACCATTAGGACGGTCTAATGCAAGCACAAGACTACGCAACATTAACTGTTGCAGTAATGACAATCATAGGTGGCTTTGCTGGCGCAGTGCGCTGGATGGTTAAGCACTATCTATCAGAGCTTCATAAAAACGGTGGCACATCGTTACGTGATGCCATTGATAGGCTTGAAGCTAGAGTAGATGACCTGTACAAGTTAGTAGCGGATAAGTGAATGAAGACACCTGTAAAGAAAGCCACGCCTGCCGCTATTGCTGTACTTCGACAAGCCACAGCGATCAAGCCTTCCCGCAAGAAAGCCTCGGATGGTTTACTACCATCGGCAGCACACATCAAACAGAGTCCTAATAGCGATCACAACACAGGCTACGCAGTAGACCTAACGCACGATATCAAGAATGGTATTGACTGCGCTGATATCTTTAAGAATCTACAGAATGATCCACGAGTAAAGTATTTAATCTTTAACCACAGAATCTGGACACCAGAAAAGGGTGTAGATGTTTACACAGGTTCTAATCCGCACGTAAAGCATATTCATATCTCCATCAAAGAAGACTGTGGCAATGACACTTCCCCTTGGTTTGCCTGGTTAGACAAACCTAAGCACACAACTGTTGACCAAGCCAGGTTAGCAGCATCAAAGATAAAGCCACTCCCTAAAAAGAAAGCGAAGAAATGAAACTAAAACTAAGTAAGAAGCACAAGGCAGTATTGAAGTCCTACATCCGCGCAGTTGCAGGTGCTGCAGTTGCAATGGGCATCGCACTACTCACAGACCTAGCTCCACATTATGCAGTATTGATTGGAGCTATCGCTGCCCCTGCAATCAAGTGGGCTGACAAGACAGAGGCAGAGTTTGGAATGGTGCTAGACAAAGAAGTCTAATCTTTAGACATCAACTGCGAGGCAGAAGAGGCTCACCCCGAAAGGGGTGGGCTTCTTTTTTTTTATGCCATTTTACGGGGCATCAACAGGGCAAGGAACTGTCACTAGATTGCCGCAGTTAACACAGGTAGCATCAAGGAAGTACCAGACAATCTCATAGTTCTCAAAGGTACACATCACGTTAAAGACCTGTGACCCACAGGTACACACGTGGACTGGTCCTAAACCCCGCAAATCGGCTCCAAAGGGCTTAGGAAGGGTATATTTAGACCATAGTCTAGGCAGGGTGAGTAGACGGAACCACATAGACGGACGGCTAGGAGCTTCGCTCCCTGCTTTAGTAATTCGCCTCACGGCTCATATGGTAGTGATAGTTGGTGTCGCTAACGCGACGACACGCCGTTAGGTGTAGCCTTGCCCAATGACCACAATCGTTGGAGTAGAAGGAATTGACTACGCTGTTCTAGTAGCCGATAGCCAGATCACAGAAGATAACTTAGTCACTCTTGCTACCTCAACTCCAAAGATTATTGAGGTGGGTAAGTATCTCATTGGAATCTCAGGTGATACTAGACCAGGAGATATCCTTGCCTACAACTGGAAGCCACCGCTCTATCGTGGTGAAGACCCAGCACAATTTATGGGTAAGAAAATTATACCCAGTATCAACCAAGCATTTACCGACAACAACTACGACTACAACAAGGTGGACAAAGATGGTGGCTTCGATTATCTCATTGCTTTTAACGGCAATATCTTTCGTATTGCTTGTGATCTCTCTTTTTTCCAAAGCAATCACGGAACGTATGGCATTGGTTCTGGTGGGCAGCTTGCTCTTGGCTACCTGTATTCAATCTGCAAACCTGATATGGAGTTAGCCTACGCAAAGAGACACGCCCGTAAAGCTGTTGAGATTGCGTCGGTCCTTGACGCAAACACTGGTAAGCCTTTACAGTTGGTAGTTCAAGAACGGTTCTAGGAGGAGCTATGGAAAAGAAGATAGGAAAGTACTGGTTATACAGTGGACGCAACAGTGGAGTTAGTTTAGGTTTTCATATTGATAAGTACCACATAACTGTTGACTTTTTATTTTGGTATGTGGTTTGGGAATTCTAATGGAGTTCAATACATTTGATTATGTAGAACCTGAGTTCAAAGATGTTATAGCAACAAGTGAATACGCTGCACATTACTGGTTTGAGCAGGGCTGGAAGGCTTGTAGACTTGCTTTTCTATTGCATAAACAAGCAGAAGAAACTGGAGCGTTTAGAGTATGACAGATCCCAAAGAACTCTTACTGAATGCACTACGTGCAGGGGACGCGAAGCGTTCACGTTCTACACAGGTGCAGATTGGCCCATCAGAGTTAGGTGGCTGTCGTCGTAAGGTCTGGTACAGACTTAACGATCAACCCGAGACTAACGATAATGAGATGAAGCTTGCTGCAATTATGGGTACTGCTATCCACGCTGCTATCGAAGAAGCGTTATCAGATAACCCCGATGTAATGATTGAAACATCTGTTGAATACAATGGAATGAAAGCACACATTGACTGCTACGTACCAGGTACTGGTGATGTCATTGACTGGAAGACAAGCAAGGTAAAGAACCTTTCATACTTCCCATCAACACAACAGCGTTGGCAGGTACAGACATACGGTTATCTATTAGCAAAGAATGGTCACGATGTAAAGCGTGTCTCTTTAGTAGCTATAGCTCGTGATGGTGATGAGCGAGATGTCAAGGTACATACAGAAGATTACAACGAAGCAATGGCACTAGAGGCTTTGAGTTGGTTAGAAGCTATCAAGGCATCAGAGGTAGCACCAGAGCCAGAGCGAGAAGAAAACTACTGCCAGCATTACTGCAAGTTCTATGACGCAAGTGGGCAGTTAGGATGCGTTGGTCTAAAAAAAGAACGTATCGCTAGTGAAGAGGTGTTAATCCAGGACAAGGATGCCTCAACCAATGCGATGAAATACTTACAATTAGATGAGAAGATCAAAGAGTTGACAAAAGAAAAAGACTCACTAAAGTCTGCTCTTGAAGGTATTGCTGGAGTTACAGATACAGGTATCCAAGTACGTTGGAACAAGATAGCTGGACCTACATCAGTAGACAAAGATGAAGTACTTGCTAAACTTGGCTTCGTACCAACTAAGCAAGGTGCAGATTCATTACGGTTAACAATCAAACAATCTGGAGGAAAGTAAATGGCTGCAAACGAAAACACAAAGTTCCAAGTTAACTTCAAGACAAGTAGCGGAACACTTATCAATCTATATGCAACTGACATTAAAGATCTAGAGACGGGTCTTACTGACCTATCAATGGTTGCATCACTTATCAAGACTACCGATGCTGAACTCAATGGTGGTAAAGCACCAGCTCCAACCGCTGATTCAGCAGCACAAGCTTTTAATGCAACACCTGTTGCAACCCCTGCTGTCGTTGAAGGTCAAGCACCAAGCTGTAAGCACGGTGTAATGAGTTTCCGTACAGGTACTTCTGCTCGTGGCCCTTGGAAGGGCTGGATGTGTGCTGCACCAAAGGGTGCCACAGACAAGTGTGCAACTATCTGGGCATAGCAGATGCGGGAACCACACGAGTTTGAGGTTCCTTTATGTGCTCAAGTAGGTGGCGATCTCTTTTTTCCTGATAAGGAAAACGAAGGTAAAATGGTTCGCCTAAGTATTGCATCAGCTAAATCAATCTGTCGTGGTTGCCAGCACATTACTGAGTGTGCTGAGTGGGGTATCCGTAAGGAACGCCACGGTATCTGGGGTGGACTCACCGATGGTGATAGACGAAAGATACGCAAGGCAAGACACATAATTTTGAATGAGGAGAATAGTGCTTAAACTTTCCCGCGCTTGGAGTGGAGTGACCACAAAGGCCACGCCACTACCTGATGTGTGGAAGAACTTAGTTAAGCAATCTATAAAGTTTCGTCGCGGTCAAGTCTGTATGGTAGCTGCAGCACCTAATGCTGGTAAGTCAATGTTCGCATTGATCTATGCAATCAAAGCAAATGTGCCTACGCTTTTCTTCTCTGCCGATACTGATACCGCAACTGTAATGATCCGTGCTGCTGCACACCTATCGGGCCACAGTCAGGTTACTGTGGAACACAACATAGAGAAGCAACAAAATTACTACGTACCACACTTGGCTAAGACATCACACATTCAATGGGTCTTTGACTCCAGTCCGTCTCTTGATGATATTGAGATGGAGATAAAGGCTTACGTTGAACTCTATGGAATAGCTCCAGAGCTAATCGTCATAGACAACCTAATGAATGTGGCTGCTGAAACAGACAATGAGTGGGCAGGGCTACGTGCAATTATGATGGAGTTGCACGATATGGCACGCAAGACAGAGGCTTGCGTCTTAGTACTCCATCACGTCAGCGAACAAAGCGAGTATGGTTCTCCTATGATGCCTCCACCTAGAAGAGCTATTCACGGAAAGGTAAGTCAATTGCCTGCTTTGATACTGACACTAGGCTATGATCCGTCACAGAACCTACTGAGGATGGCTTCGGTCAAGAACCGATTTGGTCCACACTTTGCTGATGCTTCTCAATGGGCATCACTATTTGTAGACTTTGCATCTTGTCAGATTGGTGATGATGATGCACAAGGTAGAGCTTACCTTCGTAGTGCAGGAGAGGAAAGTACATATGGCCAACTCTAATGGACGTAAGGGATCGAAGTTTGAAACCGATGTTCTCAAGTGGCTACGACAAATGGGAGTTCTTGCTGAACGCTTGACGAAAGCTGGCAGTAAGGATGAAGGGGATATGGTTGCGATTATTGCGGGGAAAACCTATATCCTTGAACTCAAGAACAGGCAGACCCTTTCCCTGCCTGAATTCTGGAGAGAAGCAGAAGTTGAGGCGCTTAACTACGCCAATGCACGTGGTCTTGGGGAAGTTCCATTGCATTATGTTGTAGTTAAGCGTCGCAACTCTGGTATAGAAAATGCTTGGGTAATACAAGACTTAGCACAATGGATAAAGGAGAAGCAGTAATGGCTGTTGCCATTAAGCCTCTTCGTCATAGACGGCGTACCGCACAACGCGGTAAGTCATTAAGCCAATCCCAGAGATGGGGGAAAGTAGTAACGATAATGCCAGTACCAGGTGGAGAAATAACAACAACAGAGATACTTGTACCAGTAGTAGAAGAAGTAGTTGAAGAGGTAGAAGATGATTTGCCAGAACTGTCATAAGGCAGGAGAAGAGAATACTCTTACCCACTACAAGCGTTCAGCTCAATGGCACGATAAGTGCGATGATAAGGGGTGTGTATGCCAGCACAAGACTGGTCCAGGACACGTAAAGCGGGCAGGAGTAAGGGTAGAGTTAGTGCAGACTCAATCCCCGTAGGATTAATTGTTGCCCACTATGGCGGTGAGGTAAGAGAAGGTAGATCAGCTTCCGTACGCTGTTGCATTCATAAGGACAGCAGACGTAGTGCTGTTATGAACACGTACGAGAACCTGTACTACTGTCATACCTGCGGTAAGGGTGGCAGCTCGGTGGATATTGTTATGGAAATAGAGAATTTGGAGTTCAAAGATGCCCTCAATCGTGCAATCGAAATCACTGCTGGAAGCGGCCAATCATTACAGTCGGGTGATAAACGAAGAGGCTCTAAATTATCTAGAAGGACGTGGAATATCTGATGCTGTTGCCCAACAGTATTCGTTAGGTGTAGTAACAGATCCTATCAATGGTCACGAGATGCATAGAGGGTGGCTGTCTATCCCTTACATCACAGCTACTGGGTTGTGTGTTGGCTATAAGTTCAGACGATTAGATGATGGCAAACCCAAGTATGGATCTCCATTGGGACAGAAGGCTCATCTATATAACGTTGGCGATATAACTATTGACTCATCATACATAGCAGTATGCGAAGGTGAACTAGATACTGTTATCTTGTCAGGTGTTGTTGGCATACCAGCAGTAGGTGTACCTGGGGTACAAGCTTGGAAGCCACACTTTGTTAAGTTATTTGCAGGTTATGACAGGGTGTTTGTCATTGGAGATAACGACATCAAAGAGGATGGTACTAACCCAGGAGCTGAGTTCTCCAAGCGTGTCGCACAGGAGATATCAAACAGCACAATAGTAACATTGCCTCCATCAATGGACATCAATGACTTCTATCTGGCCAATGGCGCAGATGCTACGAAGGCTTTGCTACTAGGTGAGAAGGATGAGTAAAGACGAATGGCTACAGATGGTACAGATTTTGCAGCATATGGGCTTCCAGATCCTAGAGATCAATATGGAAACAGAGACTATACTCCTTCGGCCTACGCCGACAAGGTAAATGAAGCTTTCATCGCTGACGTCTGGCGCATTATGGATCAAGCTGGCAATCTACTGGTGCGTAAGCATCACGACTACGGCCCAAAGAACATTGCTCATTCACCAGGTGGACCACTTAATGGTTTGCGTGTACGTATGTGGGACAAGATAGCTCGCATCAATAACCTACTTGACTCTGGTGTTAAGCCTAGTAATGAGTCATTGCGTGATAGCTTTGTAGATCTATTGAACTACTCTGCCATTGCAATGATGGTACTAGATGGCGTATGGCCAGAGGTAGAAGAACCAAACTGTGACTGAACTGCATAAGTCTATCTACGATATAGCACCTAGCGTTGCTAGTGCAATAGCCCGTCGCTTTCGTGGCTACGTAGAACGAGATGATGTATTACAAGAATGCCTTGCTTGGGCGCTTACTCGTGGTACACAATTCAATGATGCTCTCAGTGAACCTAACCCAGTCCAACGTGTTATCAATGAGAAGCGTATTGCTTGGCAAATGAAACGTGCAGCAGAACGTTATGCTCGCAAAGAGAAGGCGGCTAAGTCTGGCTATCGAACAGGTGATGAAGCCTTCTACGATACAGCTATGATCGCACAGGTTCTACCTCACGTTATCGCATCCATTGTGGATGATACGGTACTAGAGCAGGCTCAGAACCTTATCAATGATGGCTCACCTAAGAAGCCTAGCGTTCCAGCAGAAGGTGGCAACCTGCTTGCTACCCTGATTGATGTCAAGCGTTCATACCTAAAGCTTGAAGTAGAAGACCAGACCATACTTCGTATGCGTTACCACGAAGGACTTACCTTACAACAGGTGGCAGGCTTACTAGAGTGTGCAGTATCTACCGCAGATCGTAGATGCACCAGCGCATTACGCAAGGTGCAGAATGGCTTAGGTGGTGACAACCCTTGGCAATGAAAGAGATTGAATTGTTTGAGTATCTAAGAGAGAGCTTGTACCCAGACCTCGCTAAGTCTGAGGGTATCTATGACTCCTTTGATTGCATTAGTGATAAAGCTGGTCACTACATAGAACTCAAGTGTCGCTATACTCATTACCCCACACTATTAATTGAAGAGATGAAGTATCGCAAGCTCATAACGCAGGCTGCTGAACGGGATCTCATTCCCTTCTATATCAATTCGACACCGTTAGGTGTCTTTTCTTTTGACCTAATGGATGTACCTGAACCTGAATGGGTAACCCATTGGATGCCAGCGACAACAGAGTTTGCACGTTCTAACAAGATCAGTAAGTTAGTAGGTTATTTACCTATAGAAGAGGCGGTGCAGCTCTAATGCAGTATGACTATCGTTGCCCTGATTGCAATGGGGAGATGACTATTGAACGTTCTATTCACGAAGACCCACGTGAGCCTTCTTGTTTTCATTGTCACATACCAATGATCCGTAAGTGGGATACACCTGCCATTACCTTCAAGGGTAAAGGCTTCTATAGTAATGGTGGATAATGACTGAAGGGTTCTATAAAACTGATACTTTCAAAACCTCCAACGATGATACGTGGACTACACCACGTGACTACTTCGATAAGGTCAATGCTGAGTTTAACTTTACCTTAGATGCAGCTGCGTTGTCCTCCTCTACTCTAGTACCTGATAACTGGTACGGTCCTGATCATCCAGACCAGTCAAGGCGTGATGCATTGGTTAGGGATTGGGTTGAAGATAGCACTGGTTCTATATGGTTGAACCCACCTTATGGCAGGGTCATCAAAGATTGGATGCGTAAAGCAAACGCCGTTGCTAACGGGGGGGGTACGGTGGTTTGTTTAGTACCAGCGCGTACTGATACAGCTTGGTGGCACGACTACTGCATAGATGCATATGAGATTAGATTTATTCGTGGCCGATTAAAGTTTGGCAACCAACCTAACTCAGCACCATTCCCTTCTGCACTTGTCATTATGAAGTAAAGAACCCTACCGCGGAAGGGTGCAGTAGGGTTCTTGTTGCTCGGAAGAGGTGAGCGGGTCAGACTATATCAGTACCAGCCTCGTCTGTCGCTATGTCTGAGAGCGCGACACGCACTCCCTGAATAGCGGTGTTCAATGTATCGTAAGCCGTGAAGGATCTGTAGTTCAGGTTCTCTACTACGTTCTCTAAGCAGCTGAGCAATTCCGTAAGCTGTTGATCTAGGGTTGTCTGCGAGGTGGTCAAGCCTGCTCTCACGGGTCCATAGGGTGATAAGGCACGTTGCTTCTGCTTTCGTATATCCGAGAGCTCTACTAAACTTGTAAGCTGTTCTTCTGTTCTCACTCTTCTCCTCCATTGTTGCCTTCGTTTGTATTGGTTTCGGTAAGGGTAGCTCCCCTAGTTTTTGTACGTGTAGGAATAACAGGCTCAATAGTATTGCCGTTAATATCAATCCACGTTTTACCTTCTTGCTCATCACTCACCTTCTCCTTCTCCAGTAATTCTTTGTAGTCTTCTGGGTGCAGGTGAGAGAGCTTGATTAAAGCCCTATCCCTAGCTCTTCGGTAGTTACGGTAATAGACAGCTGCCTTTGCAGCACTCGCCATTCTCTTGGCATCACTCATAAACCTACTGCCAATGCTGCATAGATAACCTTAGTAATATCCAGTGACTGGCCTACTAGGTGAGCGTCCTCCTCATCACTTTCCCAGCCTGAGACTAGAACCCTGCAGTTGATAGGGCTGCGCCTTAGATATTCAATAGCTTCGTTGGCACTATTGCCACCCCAGATCGCCACTCCCTTCTCATCTACTATTTCATACAGGTTAATGAGTGGGGATACTCGTGGGTGGAATGCAATTATCTTGTCATCTGGATCTCCCAAGAATGGTTCTCCATTACTATCGAAGCGTAATACTCTACTCACTCTCCCCCTCCCCTTCTACTACTGATACGTGTACGGGTGGAAACTCTCCAAAACTGCCAAGCTCTATCTCCTCATCATCTAGTAACAAGGTAACGGTTATGTCGTTGATAACCGTCTCATCTATTTTGCCGATCTCGTCCTCTATGTTATTCATACCGTTAATAGTCGCCTGTTCATATGCCTCATCACTTAGGTTACCTATCGTGTCATCTAATTCAAGGCATACGTTGGTAGTAATTGTTAGATAATCGGTTACGAAGGTAACACGGTAGTCGTAGTTCATTACTCCCCCTCCCCTTCTATATTCTCTTTGACTATATCGTTGATAGTTTTCTCTGGTGTATCTGATGACAGCGAGATCTTTGATAGTGCTTCTCCCAGCGCTGTTCTCCAGTTGCTAGCCTCTCCAGCTGCAAGCAAGGTAGGTTCATCACCGCTGAAATCAAACAGCTCTACCTTGTTACTCTTCTGTCCTGCCTGTACCACCACTGTAATAACGTGGGTAGTTGTATCTTCACTCATTAGTTAGCTCCTCTATGTGTCTCTCTACTGCCTCAGCTTTGTGGTATTCAGCATCATAGTCAAAGTTATCTTTGGCTATCCATAACGCTTCTACTAATAACTCATTAGTTATCATTACTCACCCTTCCCTTCTGTATATGTATCAACCATAGATAGTGCATAGGTCATTCTCATTAGGTTCATTCCCGCTTCCTTCTCCGTCTCTTCTTCTTGTATCTGTATCAGTGCAAGGTCACGACATAGATCTGCCTTAGCTTGCCAGTATTCTTTGTTCATTATGCTACCTCCTTGTTGTTGCGTGTAATCTGCCCGATAGAATGTATCGTGTAGCTCTCATCCACATTAACATCTAGCAATGCATCCCAATCCCATTCAGCAGGGTCAGTTGTTGTAGTCATCTCAAAAGTTATTAAGTAAGTCTCTGGCTTGTTAGTCATTAGCTCTCCCCTTCCATTTCCTCTAGTGTATCGAACTCTTCAGCTAACTCTTCACCCTCTTCTTCATAGAATGTCGGGTCATTTAACTCTGGTTCGTAGCTCACTTCTCCCACCCTTCTCTCAGTAATTGCCTGACTTGATCGCTAATCTCTTCTGAACCGCAGCTCTGCCAGAACTCAGCCTTCTCAGCGTTCTTTATAGCTTCAGCCCATAACTCATCACTCACCACCACCCCTTCTTCACTATCGAAAGCTGTCTCAGCAAACTCTTTATCCCAGTACGCCACCAGCAGCTCATCATCTGGGAGATAGCTCATCTGTAGTTGATTAACTAAGTCTCTTACCTTCATTCCTCTTCCTTCCCTTCTAATCGTTGTTTAATAGCTTGCTTAACCTTCTCGTTGGTATCTGTATCCATTCCCATTACTACTATATGCGTATCAGCCCAGCTCATTTACTTTCCCTGCCCTTCTGGAAAGTAACACTCAGCTATTGAACCCCAGCACCAACCGTCACCAACCCAGTTAATATGGCCTGAAGCGTAGAATATGGCAGCTAGTAGAAGCCCTATCGCTAGGGCTCTTACTCTCTTTCCTCTCTTAGTAATCATTCTTCTTCCTTCCCATTCACTGTATCTTGCCAGACCTTGTTACCCCAATCACGGTGAGATCTGAAGCAGCTGCCATAATATGCAACCTCTCCAAGGTCTTCACAATAGACACCAGTTAGCTCACCTTTGATAGATACCTTCCCGCTTCTAGTAAATAGTCTGCGTACGGTATAGGTATCATCCCAAGCTAGGTCAATACTTACACTGTATCCGTTGCTTATCGGTAAAGTAATACCAGTGCTGCGCTTGATTACTCTCCCGCCACTTATAGCTAGTAGGTTACCCATTCCCAGCTGTTCTATAGTCTGCGAGATATCACAAGGCCTGAACTCTTCTAGCTTCGTCTCTTGCATTACGCTACCGCCTTAGTATAGATACCGTAGGCCATATACAGCTTAGCGATCCTTCTTGCTGCTGCTTCTGTCATCTCTGCTGCTGCTACTTCTTCGCCTGTCTCGATATCTACTAGGCGGATATAGCTCTTCTCTCTCCCTGCCATTCTGTTACCCCTTCCAAGGTAGGTTATTCCTAGGGCTTAGCTCTAGGCCATTCCCTACGGTATAACTACCGTAAGGAATAGTCAAGCTCTAAGCTATCTCACGCGCTAGGCGTGGCGCATTCTCTCCCAGCTCTTCAGTGTCTGCGATATCAAACACATAACGCCAGCTGAAGCGCAGCTTATCTTCTCCCGCTTCGTTGGTGTAGCTGCCAGTAGGTACTAGAACAGCTGCTCCCTTGCTTCCCTTCTTTACGCTTCTTCCTGCGCTCTTCCAATCGTGGAAGCCAGCGCACTTCGTAGCTGTTGGCTTCTGCCATAGAATTAAGAGCCCATTCCTGACACTGTAATCTTCTAGCAGCGTTACAGGTACGATAGTGCCGCGCTCTTCCATAATCTCCACTGCTTCAGCTAGTGAGCGAATAAATGCGGCCTTCTCTTCCTTGCTTCTCATATTCTTATCCCTTCCGAGGATCTTTCCTAGGCTAGCCCTAGGCCAGCGGCCAGCTCTTGCGAGCTGGCAGCTAGTCAAGCTCTAGCGTTATGCTTCGCAATCGTGGCCATAGTAATACTCTCCCGCTTCTTCTTCATTCAGTAGATTGAATACTCTCCCGCATTCTACGCAGCGGGCGCGTGTCTGTAGCTTTAAGGTATCCATATGCTTACTCTCCCGCTTCATATTCTTTATACTCTTGCGCTTCTCTATCGAACACGCGATAGCCGCCGCAGCTGCATTCCCCTAGAGCTGGGATATCGCCATAGATATACTTATGAATATGCGCCATTTACTTTCCTTCCTGTAATTCTGCAAGGATAGCTTCAGCTTCCTGCAGCGTGTCTGTGTATCCAAAATAATGGTTTTCAGCTGTTTGATACTGGTAACGATAGGCAAAACCGCCGCTCATTCCTGTTGCTTCTATTGAATGAATAATCACTTTACTTTCCTTCCTTATAGGCGCGAGCTGCTGCTCGCTGGTAATCTTTACATTCAGCACACCAGCAGACGCATTCAGCTAGCTTGCTGTCCGAGCTGGTGCATACTGGGTGCTGGCCATTTATACAGTGCTTCTTCTTCATTTACTTTCCTTCCTAAGCTCAGCTTCCTTAGCTGTTAATTCATAAGGTACGCTACCGTATGCAGCGTGTCAAGCTATATTGTGCGATTTATGGTAACAGTTTCATAACGATTGCCTGAGAAGATCCTGAGAATAAATAGAGCTGCGATAGCTTGCAGCTGCGCCAGCTGGCGGGAAGCTGGCAGCTGTAAAGCTTAGAGCTGGCCGCGAGGATAGGTGAGCGAGCTGTAAAGCTGGCCAGCTGTAGAGAGGATATTAAATAAAGCTGTAAGGATATTAGAGAGAGAGAGCCCGCCGCAGCTGTAGCCTACCCAGCGGGAGAAGCTATACGGTACGGTACAGCTGGCAGCAGCGCAGCTCAGCAGCGAAGCTGCTGCGGTTACGGCGAGCAGACCCCTAGGTGTTAAGTTTAGTGCGTGTGTATAGTATGTACCCACTACAGATATATTTCCTAAAGTGAACCAGATCACTTATTAATGTCCTATTTTGTACCGTATTTATAGTGACGTTAGTCACATTCTGTAAATACTTTATACCATAGGCAGGAAATGAAGTTTTTTTCCTGCCTTATATACAGTAGGGGCGGTAATTGTGATAGCCCCGTACCGACTCGCTACGGTTACCCTACGCGAGTCCCTAGGACGAGTACTGACTTACCCCTCGCTACGCTGTGGCTTGCTCGGGAGTTTACTGTACGGCACGTCGTGCCAAGCACGACTTTTAGTTGGGTGTAGTCTACCTATAACCCAATGATCTAGAATGGAATCCAATGGCTGAAAACTCAGCAGATATAGCAAAGCGAATCATCTTAGGATGTGTAGCTGAGGGTATGACCATTGAACAAGCCTGCCTATCGGCAGGCAAGTCTATGAAGACCTATGAGTACTACCGACGTACTGACAAAATCTTTACAGACAAGATTGACCGAACACGCCTTGGTCTCAAAGATAAGCAGTTTGCCGCAGGCGATGTCCACGACATCTCATTTGCAGAATTCCGCCAACGCTTTCTTAACTCTCGTACCTTCCCCCACCAGCAAAACCTGGTAGATATGATCGAAGGCAAAGAACCTGGCTGGCTCCACCCTTCGATGAAATACGAATTGGGTCTAGCCAACAACCGTATCCTTATTAACATCCCGCCAAACCACGCCAAGTCAATTACCATCACGGTAGATTATGTAACCTGGCAGGTAGCTCGCAACCCTAACTTTCGTGTGCTGATAGTCTC
>Ga0209357_1000390_pt1 | contig 17020 bp, 19 predicted proteins | sample LauGreFBDMM110SD_2_FD_187573 | JGI IMG/M metagenome (GOLD analysis project Ga0209357, IMG submission 187573) | Freshwater lake microbial communities from Lake Michigan, USA - Fa13.BD.MM110.SD (SPAdes) (version 3) | ecosystem: Environmental > Aquatic > Freshwater > Lake | place: Lake Michigan... | reverse complement strand
ATTCCGTTTGTCAGTAACTTCAGCCCCTCCGAGCGAGCCAAGGCGGCAGGTGCTTCTGTTGAGGTAGATATCGCCAGTATCAAGCCCGGAGAAAAATTAACGGTCGAGTGGCGCGGAAAACCGGTTTGGATCGTCCGCCGCACACCTGAGCAGCTCGAAGCTTTGAAAAAAGTGGAGTCACAACTGGCTGACCCAGAGTCCCAGCGAAAGCCTTCTGAACTCACCCCTGAATACGCCAGAAACCAGGCCAGATCCATCAAACCAGAGTTTTTTGTCGGCGTGGGTATTTGCTCCCATTTGGGATGCTCGCCCAGCGATAAATTTCAAATGGGTCCTCAGCCATCTTTACCAGACGATTGGCAGGGTGGATTTTTTTGTCCCTGCCATGGTTCGACTTTTGACATGGCTGGACGCGTCTACAAAAACAAGCCAGCCCCAGACAATTTGGAAGTCCCCCCCCATATGTACCTTTCAGACACTCGTTTGCTGATTGGTGAAGACACGAAGGCTTAAGAAGACCATGGCTGAATTCAAAGAAACCTCGCCTGATGCGCCCTTGTCTGAAAAGACGTTGACATGGATTGACAATCGCTTTCCTTTGTCCAAGTTGTACAAAGAGCATTTAAGCGAGTACTACGCCCCCAAAAATTTCAACTTTTTCTACTTCTTTGGCGCTTTGTCCTTGTTAGTACTGGTGATTCAAATTGTCACCGGTATTTTCTTGGTGATGCACTACAAACCCGACGCTGCTCTGGCTTTTGCTTCCGTGGAATACATCATGCGCGATGTTCCATATGGATGGCTGATTCGTTATATGCACTCTACCGGGGCATCTGCATTTTTTGTGGTGGTTTATTTGCATATGTTCCGTGGCCTGATTTACGGTTCATTCAGAAAGCCACGTGAATTGGTTTGGTTGTTTGGTTGCGCGATCTTTTTGGCCTTGATGGCTGAGGCCTTCATGGGCTATTTGCTGCCTTGGGGACAAATGTCTTACTGGGGCGCACAAGTGATTGTGAACTTGTTCTCAGCCATCCCTTTCATCGGCCCAGACTTGGCATTGCTCATTCGTGGTGACTATGTGGTGGGTGACGCAACCTTGAACCGATTCTTTGCTTTCCATGTGATTGCTGTGCCCTTGGTCCTTTTGGGCTTGGTGGTCGCACACATCATTGCTTTGCATGAAGTGGGCTCTAACAACCCCGATGGCGTAGAAATCAAAGCCCACAAAGATGAAAACGGCAGACCCTTAGATGGCATTCCTTTTCATCCCTATTACACCGTTCACGATATTTTGGGTGTCACCGGCTTTTTGCTGGTGTTTTGCGCGATCATCTTTTTCGCCCCTGAATTAGGCGGCTACTTTTTGGAATACAACAACTTCATTCCGGCGGATCCGTTAAAAACCCCTGCCCACATTGCGCCTGTTTGGTATTTCACGCCCTATTACTCCATGTTGCGCGCCATCACCAGCGAAATGATTTACGCACTTATCGTTTGCGTGTTGGCGGCCGCATACTTGGGCGCAACCAAAGCCAAAATTAGCACTCTCCTCAAAGGTGGGGTGGTGGGTGCTGCGGTTGTTGCAGTAGCCCTGTTGCTAGCGATCGATGCAAAGTTTTGGGGTGTGGTGGTCATGGGTGGCTCGGTAGTCATACTGTTTTTCTTGCCTTGGCTAGATAAATGCGAGGTCAAGTCCATCCGCTTCCGCCCCGATTGGCATGTTTATTTGTATGCCGTCTTCGTTATCAATTTCTTTGTTCTGGGCTATCTTGGCATTCAGCCCCCCTCTTACATTGGTGAGCGGGTGTCTCAAGTCGGCACCTTGTTTTATTTCGGTTTCTTTTTGTTGATGCCTTGGTGGAGTACTTTGGGTCAGACCAAACCGGTTCCCGATCGTGTGAACTTTGTGGCGCACTGACAGAACCTGGAGCAATCAGTCATGAAAAAATTTTTAATCAGTCTTAGTTTGGTCTTGGCAGTGGCAATGCCAGCTTTTGCCGCTACCGATATGATTCCTTTGGACAAAGCGCCCAACAAGCTCAACGATTTAAGTGCCCTGCAAAATGGCGCAAAAATATTTGTCAACTACTGCTTGAATTGCCACGCTGCGGCCTATATGCGGTTTAACCGCCTCAAAGACATTGGCTTGACCGATAAGCAAATCAAGGACAACTTGCTGTTCACCACCGACAAAGTCGGCGACACCATGAAGATCAGCATGGACGCCAAGCAGGGCAAAGATTGGTTCGGTGGCAATCCACCTGACTTGACCGTCATCGCCCGATCGCGCTCTGGTCCTGGCGGAACAGGTGCAGACTACATCTACACCTATTTGCGCACCTACTACCGTGATGACACCAAAGCCACGGGTTGGAACAATTTGGCTTTTCCTAATGTGGGAATGCCCCATGTGCTTTGGGAGTTGCAAGGTCAACGTCGTCCGATTTATGAGGCAGTTGAGCAGCATGGCCATACCATCCAAGTGGTTAAGGGTTGGGAGCAAACCACGCCGGGAAAAATGACAGCTGTTGAATACGATACAGCAGTAGCTGACTTGGTCAACTACCTGCAATGGATGTCAGAGCCAGCGCAAAATACCCGAGTACAAATTGGCGTATGGGTCATGCTATTTTTGTTGATCTTCATGGTCATTGCTTGGCGTTTGAATGCGTCATACTGGAAAGACATTCGCTGATTTAAGTTGTGTTTTCTGCCCGCCTTGTGCGGGTTCTTACAATGGGTCTTGGCTAGCCCATTAACCTTTAGCCTTTTAGGAGCCAATCTCATGATGGTTTTGTATTCTGGGACAGTTTGTCCTTTTTCTCACAGATGTAGATTCGTGCTCTTTGAAAAGGGCATGGACTTTGAAATCCGTGATGTTGATCTCTACAACAAACCAGAAGATATCAATGTCATGAATCCCTATGGGCAAGTGCCTATCTTGGTTGAACGTGATTTGATTTTGTATGAATCGAACATCATCAACGAATACATTGATGAGCGTTTTCCCCATCCTCAGTTGATGCCCGGCGACCCTGTCGACCGCGCCCGTGTGCGCTTGTTTCTTTTGAATTTTGAAAAAGAACTGTTTACACATGTGATGACGATTGAGTCGCGCAGTCAAAAGGCCAATGAGAAAGCGCTTGAAAAAGCTCGATCACACATTCGCGATCGTTTGACACAACTCGCCCCTGTCTTCTTGAAGAATAAATTCATGTTGGGCGACAACTTCTCTATGCTCGATGTGGCCATTGCACCTTTGCTCTGGCGCTTAGACCATTACGGCATCGAGTTGTCCAAAAACGCTGCCCCTTTGCTGAAATACGCTGAGCGTATTTTTTCCAGGCCAGCTTATATTGAAGCATTAACGCCTTCAGAGAAAGTGATGCGTAAATAAGCTGCTGCCATGATCAACATTGCGCAGTCATCTTCCACACGGCCATATTTGGTACGTGCTTTGCATGAGTGGTGTACCGATAACGGTTTTACGCCCTACATCGCTGTTTTGGTAGATGACACAGTGCAGGTGCCCCGAGAATATGTCAACAACGGTGAGATTGTTCTCAATATCAGTTTTGACGCCACCAGCAATTTGCAATTGGGAAACGAGTTTGTGGTTTTCAAAGCCCGATTCGGCGGTGTGGCAAGAGAAATCAGTGTCCCGATAGCCAGGGTGATTGCCATTTATGCACGTGAAAATGGCCAAGGTATGGCTTTCCCCGCCCCAAGTGCGTCCAGCGGTGAGGCTGAAGATATTGTGCCCAAAACAGTCGTGTCTGCGATCAAACCTGTTATGGGTTTAAGCACGGCAAGCTCACACCAAACGCAAGACACAGACGACTCCACTGACCCTCCCAAGCCGCCGCATCCCAACCCTGGCAGCAGACCGCAACTTAAGCGCATCAAATAATTTTGCCTAGGGTGTTGTGGTTAGAATATATGCAGTGCCGATTTAGCTCAGTTGGTAGAGCAACCGCCTTGTAAGCGGTAGGTCATCAGTTCGAATCCGATAATCGGCACCATTTCAAAAGCCAGCGCCTTCCAAAGAGGTCTGGTTTTTTTCTTTTTAAGCTTTGAAGTGCTTATAAATACTGAATTCTTTGTCTTTGAGTGTCCAGTTAATTCTCGCAATAGCTTGAATCAAATGGGGGTGCTTTGGGGGGTAGTTGGGATAGAGTGAGCCTCTCAATTTTGGGTAAAAAGGTTAAACGCATGAAAAAACCGCTTTGGATCTTTATATTTTCTGTCTTGTGTTCATTCACACAAGTTCATGCTGCACCCTATCCCCTTGGCAGCATGAGCTGTGATGACATCGGCGCTTTTGCGAGCCAAGCCATGCAGTGGCGTGAAGATGGCGTTCGGTACAAAGAAGCCAAAACACGGTTGGATGCGCTCAGGCCTGATGAATCGGTTGAGAAAAAGAATATGCGCGTGGTCATGCAACTGGTTTATGGAAACTACGGTGACAGCTGGACTGTGGAAAGTGCTGGCTCAACCATGAAAATAGATTGTGAAAGCGGCCGCTAAAACACGCAACAGCGCAGGTAAGCTCTAGGTTTAGTTTTCAGGAAGGCCTTGTTTCCTCGCAAACACCGCTTCTCCACCCAAAGCCTCTTCAATTCGCAAGCCTTCATTCCCGACAGTCCGCCTAATCAAAATTATCTTCCGATAAAAAAATAAGCGTTAAGACTGGGGCTTATTTCTTTTGAATAAGCCTTGTGTTTGCTCATCAATAAGTTCATATGCACCAAAATAAGCATTGGATTCTGGGTTTTCTAAACAGTATTTGTCCATCCACAAATAAACTTGCTGAAACGAAATACCTTCTTTAAAGTTCCAAAATGGAATCTGCCTTCCTGCGCTTAAACCATCTAACAAACCTATTAAGTGGCTTTCAACTTCTTTGGATCCCTTACCCTTTCTTCCCTCAGTCCATCTAATGCAATACACATCAGAAACAACCATGACTGGCTCGGCTTTGATCATTTCAGAAAAAACAAGTGAAAAAATTAAAAGAAATAAAGATAAGGTTTTTTTCATTTTTTGTTCCTTTCCTGCATTAGTTCACCAACGCCATACATTGCGGAGGAAAGTGGATTTGTACGGCAATACTTATCCATCCAAAGGAAAATCTGTTCATTTGTTGAATCAAAACTAAACTCAGCAGGGCGTTGGCCTACAGTCGAAGATGAGGCAATAGAAGAACCCATATTTACACCACTCAAAAATCCAATTAACCACGCCCTATTTTCAAGTTTATGCGCTTGGGTTTCTGGTTTCACCCACATCGCACAGTCTGGGTCTCCACGAACCCACTCAGCGTAAGCAGATTGACTCAACAAACAAAGAAAAAGGGAAATAAGTTTTGTTTTCATTGGTAATTTCGAGAAATAACGACTCCAAATCTCTGCAAGCAGTTTAGCTGGAGCATGCGCTACAAACCTAAAGTCATCTGTGAATACCCCTAATCAGGGCTATCCCGTTTTCGGTGACAAAATAGAGAAATGAATACATCCAAAGTCACCCAAATTAAAAAAACATCTGCCCTTTACTATGTGGTGGGTATCGTCATTTTCTCCGCTATTGCTGGCATCGTTGCATTGATTCTGGAAATCATAAAACAAAACAGTTGATGTAATGCATTGAATTATTTCTTGTTAGCTGGACTGCCTCTTGGCTTGTCAACAGCCTTTTCAAGATCGTCAGAAGAAGCTTTTTTCAGTTTGTAAATAGTTTCAATAGAAGAACTGATGGCGGGCGTATTGGAGGTACCCAGCCAGACGGCTTGGTTCATCAGAATAAATTCAATTTGATCAAGAGGGCAAGACTTACCGTACTTATTAAGCCACTCTTTTGCGCGCTCTTCTCGCAGCTGCACATCATTCGTGGTGTACGCCAAGGCTTTAAAGTCTGAGGCTGAGCAGACCAAAGCGGGCGGGGCATTTTTATTTTGCGCTGAAGAATAATTCAGCGTGAATATAACGAAGAGCAAAAAAAAGCAGACCAAAAATGGTTTGAGAGAATTGCTAGATTGAAACTGTACAGGCATAAACCTTATTCTATAGAGCAGGAATGTTTTGTATGGCAAAAATAAAAAGCGTCTGAATTCATTAATCCACAACAAACTGAGAAGCATTTTTTCCTTTAAATGGGGCATAAAAGGCTTTGATGCGTGTCATATCTGCTTCTAAGTCGCCCGTTGGTAAAAATGCTGGGCCAAGTCCAGATGTCTTGCTGCCAAAGTCTAAAAATCCCAATACGATGGGCACCTGCGCTTGCAGTGCGATGTAATAAAAACCAGTCTTCCACTGACGCGATTGAGAGCGCGTACCTTCGGGGGGCACTACCAAATGCAATTCGCCATCTGTATCACGCAAGGTTTGAGCCGAAGCAGACACCATATTGGTAGACTGAGAGCGGTCCACAGCAATACCACCCAACCAGCGCATCAGACCCTGAAAGGGAAAGCGAAAGATTTGGATTTTTCCCATCCAATGGATATTCAAATCAAGCGCAAAAGCCACCATCAAGGTGTAGGGTAAGTCCCAGTTGCTGGTATGAGGTGCTGCAATCACCACACTTTTGGGCATGTTTGCAGGCATTTGACCTACCAATGTCCAGCCTGCCGAGCGTAAAACCAAGATGGAAAACCTTTTGAGCAAAGGGCTAAGGATGGGCGTGGTAAAAATCGTCAAACGCATACAACTGCTTGAAAAAATAATCTCCTAACCTTACCACCAGTCGCATGGGAAAAAACGCTCACAAAATCCATCATTGTCGAACTGCAATAGCGCTGATGGGGCTTTGGTTGGTCGGTGTGTCTTTTGCCCAAGGTCTGCCCATCAACGCATCGCAATTGGATATGCAGATGACGGGAAAGATTTGGGAGTTCATCAAAAAAGAAACCCAGGCTCCTGCAGATTTTCCATTGCCCCCCATCATGCTTGATGAAAACATCCCTAAAGAAGCAAGGATGGTGTTTCAATTTCCAAGCGAAGATGCGCCGCAGAACACCTTGCAGATCTCGATCGGCACAAACGGTACCCGATTGTGGAAACAGGACATGTTTTTGTGGGCCTTAGGGCATGAACTGACCCATTACGCGCTTTTGATGCAAGAAAATCAATGGGAGCAAAAGGTGGTGTATGTCAACAATATTCGCCACCATTGCAATATGGAGTTCATGCAAATTACCCGCGACATTGTGGAAATTATTTGGGAGAAGTACCAAAATGTTGTTGGGCGAATGCGCATGTACAGCGAGGTCCATAAAAGCTGTGCGCGTCAACCTCTTCAGTGACAAAGTTACTTGGGTTTGACACAAACCGCTTGTTTGCCAGGCACACAAGTACCCGCACAAATGGCTTGCCCAATGTAATTTAAGGCCGTGCGCCCATTCGGCTGGTTGGAGCAAACCACAGCACCGTTGGTCATATTCATGCATTGACCCACACCACAAAAAACCTCCCCGCTGGGTCTTTGACCAATGCCGCCTTGGTCAGGAGCACACCACACAGCGCCGTCATTGTCCTTTTTGCAATGGTTGTCCTCATCGGCCCAGCTCGAAGAGAGAAAAATGGACAAAAACAAGCCAAAAAATAAGTGAACAAAAAAAGAGGGCATACAGACTTTCATTCAGCGTGACATGACTTTGACACGGATTTTTTCAATCGGAAAATTGTGCGAGCGCAAATGGGCCGTCAAAGCAGGAACGAGTTGCCGCAATTTAGCGCCAGCCGCATTGTGTGGAACCAGTAGGCACCAACCCTGTGCATCCAAAGGTCCAGCTTTTACAAGACCCGCTAAACCCAAGGGCAAAAGGGCTTGGACACAAGCCAGACAGGCTTGGGACTGTTGATTGATCTTCATCAGCGAGGACAAGGTGGCAGACTGAGCCATGGCCGATTGCACAGGCGTGGCCGAACGAGATTTAGAGGTATTTGCAGCTGACATTACCCAATTATGTAGCGCGTGGCTCAGAGGTTAAAATTAAACCTTATTCATAAGGAATGTACGCATATGTACCGCTGGCATGGCATTTAATCTTTTGACCCAGATATTTGGCAGTCGCAATGAGCGACTCCTCAAGCAATTTCGCAAAACCCTAGAACGTATCAATGGACTAGAGGCCAAGTACGAGCAGCTGAATGATGACGCCCTGCGTCAAAAAACCAACGAATTCAAGCAACGTGTTGTGCAGGGCGATACCTTGGAAAGCCTATTGCCTGAGGCCTTTGCCGTGGTCAGGGAAGGCTCCAAGCGGGTCATGAAGATGCGCCATTTTGATGTGCAAATGATGGGCGGTATCGCTTTGCACCAAGGCAAGATAGCCGAAATGCGCACAGGCGAGGGCAAAACCCTCACCGCCACATTGGCCGTTTACCTCAATGCTTTGAGCGGCAATGGTGTGCATGTGGTGACGGTGAACGACTATTTGGCCAACCGTGACGCCCAGTGGATGGGCCAGCTCTACCAATTTCTAGGGCTGAGTGTGGGCATCAATTTGTCTCAATTAAGCCGTGAAGAAAAGCAAGCGGCTTACCGCGCTGACATCACCTATGGCACCAACAACGAATATGGCTTCGATTATTTGCGCGACAACATGGTTTATGAAGCCCATGACCGAGTTCAGCGCGGCCTCAATTACGCCATTGTTGATGAAGTTGACTCCATTCTGATTGATGAAGCCCGAACACCACTCATCATCAGTGGACAAGCCGAAGACCACACCGCCACTTATGTGGCCATGAACCAAGTCGTCCCATTCCTGACCCGTCAAGAAGGTGAGTTAGATCTGCGCACAGGCGAGGGCGTCACCAAACCTGGCGACTTCACCTTAGACGAAAAGTCGCATCAGGTGTATTTGACTGAACTGGGCCATGAGAAAGCCGAGAAAGTGCTCTCCGAGATGGGTTTGTTGCCCGAGGGTGCGTCTTTGTATGACCCCTTGCATATTGGTTTGGTGCATCATTTGTATGCAGCTTTACGTGCCCAGCACCTCTACCACCGCGATCAACATTATGTGAACCAAAACGGCGAGATTGTTATCGTTGACGAGTTCACTGGTCGATTGATGTCAGGTCGTCGCTGGAGCGATGGTTTGCACCAGGCGGTGGAGGCTAAAGAGGGTGTGCCCATTCAGGCCGAGAACCAAACCATGGCCTCCATCACCTTTCAAAATTATTTCCGTTTGTATGGCAAGTTATCAGGCATGACCGGAACGGCTGATACAGAGGCTTATGAGTTTCAAGAAATCTATGGCCTAGAGACTGTCATCATTCCCCCGAATAAACCCAGCAAACGAGATGACCAACTCGACAGGGTTTACAAAACCACAGAAGAAAAATACAAAGCTGCCATAGAGGACATTCGGGAGTGCCATGGCAAGGGACAACCTGTGTTGGTGGGGACAACCTCTATTGAATTGTCCGAACTGCTGGCAGGCATGCTCAGCGCCGCAGGACTTCCCCATCAAGTGCTCAATGCCAAACAGCACGAAAAAGAAGCCGATATCGTGGCCCAAGCTGGTGCATTAGCTTCCATCACCATTGCCACCAATATGGCGGGACGCGGCACCGATATTGTCTTGGGCGGCAATATAGAAAAAAGAATTTCTATCATCGAGGCTGAAGAGGGTTTGGGTGAAGATGCCAAAGCGATAAAAATTCAAGAAAATCGAAGCGCTTGGCAGATCGAACATGCGAAGGTCAAGTCTCTAGGGGGCTTGCGCATCATTGCCACAGAAAGGCACGAGTCTCGGCGCATTGATAACCAACTAAGGGGTCGATCAGGGCGACAAGGCGATCCAGGTTCATCGCGTTTTTACCTTAGCCTAGACGATTCGCTGATGCGCATATTTGCCGGTGAGCGGGTCAAAGCCATCATGGACAGATTGCAAATGCCAGAGGGTGAACCGATTGAGGCTGGCATGGTGTCGCGCAGCATTGAGAGTGCGCAGCGCAAAGTGGAAGCCCGTAACTTCGATATTCGCAAGCAACTGCTGGAATACGATGATGTTTCCAACGACCAGCGCAAAGTCATTTACCAGCAGCGCAACGATATTTTGGATGCGCAAGATTTGCGTTTTCAAATTCAAAGTTTGCGTGAAGGCTGTTTCGCAGACTTGGTTCACCAATTTGTGCCACTTGAGTCTGTAGAAGAGCAATGGGACTTGCCAGGCTTGGAAAAAGCCTTATTGAACGAGTGGCACCTGAGTGTGGCGCTTTCTCAGCAGGTCCAAGATGCACAAGCCATTCTCGTTGAAGACATTGTCAAAACAGTTGTTGATGCGGCCAACCAAAGTTTTGAGGAAAAGATCAACAAAGTGGGTGCCGACCAATTCACGCCCTTCATGCGGGCTGTGCTGCTGCAAAACATTGACAGCCATTGGCGAGAGCATTTGTCTTCTCTGGATTATTTGCGCCAAGGTATCCATTTGCGCGGCTATGCGCAAAAACAGCCCAAGCAAGAGTACAAGCGTGAAGCTTTCGAATTATTTGGTCAGCTCTTGGATATGGTGAAAAACGAGGTCACACGTATTCTGATGACGGTACAAATTGAGTCTCCCGAGCAAATCCAACTCGCCGCAAACCAATTAGAGGAAAAGGCGGAGGCAATTTCCAACATCACTTATTCCGCGCCTGATGAGACCGGTGCTGCACATGTGTTTGCCGACGGCGCACAAGAAGACCCCAATGCGGTTCCCGCTGTGGGGCGCAATGAGGCCTGCCCATGCGGCAGCGGAAAAAAATACAAGCACTGCCACGGAAAGCTCGCCTGATCCATGCCTGTCAATCTCATCGCACCACTTGCTGCCGATTTATTGCCCGTACCTGGCATTGAAATAGGCACAGCCAGTGCAGGTGTGCGCAAAGCCAACCGCAAAGATGTCACGGTATTTAAGCTAGAAGCTGGCTCCAGCGTGGGTGCGGTTTTCACGCAAAACCGCTTTTGCGCAGCGCCTGTTCAAGTATGTCAAAGTCACCTCAAAGCCAAGCAAGGTATCCGCGCTTTGGTGATCAATACAGGGGTTGCCAACGCTGGAACAGGTGAATCTGGTTTGTTACATGCCAACCAAGTTTGCCAAGCTTTGGCAGAACTTCTCCATGTCCAAGCTGATCAGGTTTTGCCTTTTTCTACTGGCGTGATCATGGAACCCCTACCTGTGCAGCGCATTGTGGATGGGCTGCCAACAGCTTTAGCCGATTTGGCACAAGACCATTGGTCACAGGCGGCTACTGCCATCATGACCACAGACACCTTGCCCAAGGCAGTGAGTCGTCAGATTCAAATCGATGGTGTGACGGTCACCATCACCGGCATCTCTAAAGGTGCTGGGATGATTCGCCCCAATATGGCCACCATGCTGGGCTTTATCGCAACAGATGCCTGCATCTCACCCGCCTTGATCGATGGCTTGGCTTTGGATTTGGCCCAAGCTTCTTTCAACCGCATCTCCATCGATGGCGATACATCGACCAACGACTCTTTTGTGGTCATGGCTTCATGCAAAGCCTCACATGCACGCATTGACAGTTGGGCTAGCAGCCAAGGCCAAGCACTTAAACAAGCACTCACCGATGTTGCACGATGGCTGGCCCAGGCCATTGTGCGAGACGGCGAGGGCGCCACCAAGTTCATCACCGTCACTGTCGAGGGCGGCAAAAACAGTGCGGAGTGTTTGCTGGCCGCTTACGCGATTGCCCATTCTCCTTTGGTGAAAACCGCTTTTTTTGCCAGCGACCCTAACCTTGGCCGTATCTTGGCTGCAGTGGGCTATGCCGGTATCGCAGATTTGGCGCAAGACAAGATTGAGCTTTTTTTGGATGATGTGCATGTGGTGACGCAAGGCGGCAGACATGTGGCGTACAAAGAAGAAGACGGCAAGCGGGTCATGAAGCAGTCTGAGATCACGGTGCGTGTTGTGCTCGGACGTGGTGAGGCAACTGAAACGGTTTGGACCTGCGACCTGAGCCACGACTACGTCACCATCAACGCTGACTACAGAAGCTGATATGGCCATCAACGAGCATTTAGAGCGTATGTTGCTCAGGGCCGAAACCTTGATGGCGCGTATCGAATCGGTACTTCCCCAAGCACTTCATGCGCCTGATTGGCGAGCCAGTATTGCTTTTCGCTACCGTAAACGCAGCAATGGGCACGGCGTGCTCGAACCCGTCAAACATGTGGCCACCTTGTCCTTGGATGACCTGAAAGAAATTGACGTTCAAAAAGAAAAAATTCAGCGCAATACTTTGCAATTTATCAATGGCTTGCCTGCAAACAACGTGTTGCTCACAGGTGCGCGTGGCACAGGAAAATCTTCTTTGATCAAAGCTTGTTTGCAAACCTATGCACCAAACGGCTTGCGCTTGATTGAAGTTGATAAGCAAGACATGGTGGACCTGCCCGACATCATCGATGTGGTTGCCAGTCGGCCCGAAAAATTCATCATCTTTTGCGATGACTTAAGCTTTGAAGAGGGTGAGCCTGGATACAAGGCTTTGAAATCCATCCTTGATGGCACGGTCGCTGCCGCCACACCCAATGTGTTGATTTATGCGACCAGCAATCGACGCCATTTATTGCCTGAATATATGAAGGACAACCTCAGCTACAGCCACACATCTGATGGTGAAGTTCACCCGGGTGAGGTGATTGAAGAGAAGATTTCTTTGTCTGAGCGTTTTGGTTTATGGGTCAGCTTTTATCCTTTCAGCCAAGAGGCCTATTTGCTGATCGTTGACCAATGGCTCTCATCATTAGGTGTTCCGCATGACCTGATCGCCAAGGCACGTCCCGAAGCTTTGGTGTGGGCGCTCGAGCGTGGTTCGCGCAGCGGCCGTGTGGCTTTTCAGTTCGCCCGAGACTTTGCAGGACGGCTTGGTGCGCACTGATCCGAATCGCTTGTCTGCCACGCATGAGGGTCAGGTGCGGGTTGCAGATGGGCAGATACCTCGCCCTGAAGGAGCAGGCCAACGCGCAATGACGCAAGTGGCTGTAGGTGTTTTGATTCGTACAGACGGAACTTTTTTATTGACCACCCGCCCCGAAGGAAAAGCCTATGCCGGTCACTGGGAGTTTCCAGGTGGGAAAGTCGAGCAAGGTGAGACAGTCGAGCAAGCGCTTACGCGAGAACTTCGTGAGGAACTGGGCATTGAGGTGAGGCGTTGTGCGGCTTGGCAGACCGAGTGCATTGATTACCCGCATGCGTTGGTACAACTGCACTTTTACCAAGTGTTTGAATGGCAAGGTGAGTTGCAGATGCGTGAAGGTCAGCAGTTTGCGTGGCAGAGTTTGCCTGTGCAGGTGTCGCCGGTATTGCCGGGCACATTGCCTGTATTGGAGTGGCTGGCTCAGGCGCAGAGTTCTATTTCAAACTCGGCATTTTCAGTCGCAGCTTGAGGCTTGCCTTCCCAGTTCTGATGGGTGAGTCTGACCCAGACCATCATTCGGTTGCCGCTGATCTCTGGCACCAAACCCAGCGAAGGGTCAATGAACACACGCATCATTTGAAAACGCCCCTGAGGCAGCGCTTGTTGAAATTGGCCATTGTTGGCTATTACGCGCTGTGCAGCGCCACTCTCGCGAAGCAATCGCATCAACAGCACCACACTGTCATTGAGCGCTTTCAGAGGCTCTGACCATTTCAAAATATCTTGGCGTCGTTCATCGGGATCTACTTGTTTCCATGCATGGTAAGAAGGCAAGTCAAACGCGCAGGTACCACCTGGAATCGCAACCCGGTTGCGCAAACTGCTCAAAAAGTCGTTGTCACTGACACAGTTGCCTATGCGACTGCCAATCGTGTTAAAGCCGCTTAAACACTTGTCAATTTTTTGCAGCAACTCATCCAGCACCTCAACAGATACCGATGGGTTACCACGGTAACTGTTGAACTGCAATTTATGCCTATCGAGTTCTTTCAATATGTCTGATTTCAAATCAGAACGACCACCTACATCGACAATTTCAAACAGGGTAGTAAGAGCAAAGTGATGGTCAATTTCTGAGGAGCGTAGCAAGAGTTGCTCAAAACGCTCCAGCAAGTATTCAAGTCGCAAGTAAGTGCGAATTCGCTCATTAAATGGGTGTTCGTAAAGAATCACAATACTTCGCAGGTAGGTAAAAAACAACTTTTAAATCATAACCGCTCAAATGGGGTTTTCTCGCCTTGACTTTGCCTAAATGGGCTCCCATGCATCAGCTTGTTTTTGCAGAGCGCTCAAATCGTCGCTGTCGTTATCGATGACCCAGTTGGCCACTGACAGCCGTTCTTGCCGGCTGGCCTGAGTGTCCATCACCGCCTGCGTTTGTGCCTGAGTCCACCCGTTTCTGGCCATGACACGGGAAAGTTGCCTAGCTTGGCTGCAATCCACCACGATGATGCCGTCGAGTTGCCCCTGCCAATTGGATGACTCGACCAACAGAGGAATGTCTAAGATAGCCAAGGGTTCTCCCTTGGCTTTGAGGGAAGCTAATTTCTCCGCAATCGATGCGCGGATAAGAGGGTGCAAAATAGTTTCCAACCGCACCTTAGCCTCAGGTTGACTAAATACCAAAGTACGCATTTGGCTTCTGTCCATGCTGCCATCCAATGCTATAGCGCTATCACCGAAAGCCGCGCGTACCTTCGCAATCGCCAAGCCGCCTACACCGGTCAGCTCCCTAGAGGCAGCATCCGCATCAATCAATGCAAAACCACGTGCGGCCAACATTGCGCCAAAGGTGGATTTGCCGCTGCCGATGCCACCGGTCAGGCCAATGCGTTTGAATGCGGGATGTTGCATATGCCCTGCAGTCTATAAGAAAGCCTAAAGCACTTGTCCCAATTGAAAGACGGGTAAGTACAGAGCCACCACCAAGCCTCCCATGAGAAGACCCAGCACCACCATCATGGCAGGCTCTAAAAGTTGCGTGAACTGACGCAACAGGTTGTCAACTTGAGCATTGAGTTGCTGAGCTACTTTGGCCAGCAGTGTGTCCAAGGCCCCGCTTTGCTCACCCACCCCAACCAGTTGTATCAGCATGGCTGGGAACACATGTGCTTGCGAAGGGTTGGTTGAAAGGCTTTCCATTGCAGCGGCCACCGAAGCACCTTGGCTGATTTTGGAGCGAATAGTGATGGTGGACATACCGATGCAACGGTTGGTGCTACTGGCCGCAACCACCTCCAAAGCGTCCAGCATGGGGACACCTGCTTTGAGTAAATCTGACAGCGTAAGCGTCCATAACGCTAGCTGGCTTTGGTGAACCATTGCGCCAAACAAAGGTAAACGCAAGAGAGTGGTGTCACGCCAAAGTTGAAGGTCCGGCTTGACCATCAACAGCCTCAATGGGATGAACAATCCGCTGAGCGCAAGCAATACCCATGCTGCACCGCCGTTCATTATCCAGCGACTCATTTGTACCACTGACAAGGTAAGCGCTGGCAAGTCAGCACCAAGAGAAGAAAAAATACCTTCAAACACAGGGACCACCCACACCATGATGACGGTGACAACCACGACGGTGATTAAAAGGACAGCACATGGATAGGCCAAGGCTGTGCGAATCTGAGACTGCAGGGCTTGCCGCTTTTCAAGCAACAGGGCTAAGCGCTCCAACACTTGGTCAAGGTTGCCTGCCATTTCGGCAGCTGCGACCAACTCACAATACAAAGTATCAAAGTCATTCGATTGACGCAGGGCCAGGTGAAAGCTGCAACCTTGCTCAAGCGACACACACAGGCGAGCAATCAAATGGCGCATGTCGCCAGATTGTTCTGACTTGGCCATGGAAGTCAAGGAGTCAAGCAAGGGCAAACCTGCGGCCACCAGTGTGGCAAGTTGACGAGTGAAATGACACCGCTGCTGGAGTGAGTACGTCATGAGGAAGTGGCAGCCCAGACTTCTTCATGGGATGTGATGCCAGCACAAGCTTTCATCAATCCAGCTTCTCGCATTGTCAGCACGCCGTTTTGCTTGAGCTGATTGGCAATGCTGAGGGTATCCAAGCCTGAAAGCATCATCGATTGAAGCTCTGCGGTCATGGGCAGGACTTGGTGAATACCCACGCGACCCTTGTAGCCATTCACGCAATACACACAGCCAACCGGTGTGTACCGGTTCTCATGGGCCACTTTGCATTTGCAATGCGAGCAGAGTTTTCGCACCAGTCTTTGCGCACAAATCAAAACGACGCTACTGGCCACATTGAAATCAGCAACACCCAACTGGCAAAGACGGGTGAGTGCAGATGGCGCATCGTTGGTGTGCAGGGTTGACAACACCAAATGACCAGTCTGAGCGGCTTTCGCCGCGATATCGGCAGTTTCGCTGTCGCGTATTTCACCCACCATCACCACATCAGGGTCTTGCCTCAACAAGGCGCGAAGCGTTTGTGCAAAACCCAGCCCAGATTTTTCGTTCACATTGATTTGGTTGATGCCGGGCAACACAATCTCGCAGGGGTCTTCTACTGTGGAGATATTTATTTTGGATGAGTTCAAGTGGTGCAAACAGCTGTAAAGCGTCAAGGTTTTGCCAGAACCCGTGGGGCCTGTGATCAACACCATGCCATTGGGTCGCTGTAATGCGGTGATCAAATCATCGAGTTGCGCTGGCTCAAAACCTAATTCGTTGAGGTTTAACTGCTGCGACAGAAAGTTTTGAATACGCAGCACGATTTTTTCGCCATGCACTGTGGGCAAGCAACTGACCCGCATATCTATAGGCAAAGTGTTGACAGGGATGCGTAATCTTCCGTCTTGGGGTAAGCGTTTTTCAGAAATATCCATACGCGACAGCACTTTGATACGCGAGATGATGCGGTCTTTTAATTGCGCATGCGGTGGCGAGCGCTCTTGCAAATGTCCATCAATCCGCACCCTTACCCTGAGTAGATTTTCAAAAGGCTCTAAATGGATATCCGACGCCCCATCGGCCAAAGCTGTGGCAAAAAAATGCGTCAGCCATTCAACCGCTTGCTGGTCTTGATCGGTGGCAGAGGAGGGGTGAGACAGTGAAACCATAGGGTC
>Ga0209357_1000388_pt1 | contig 17034 bp, 18 predicted proteins | sample LauGreFBDMM110SD_2_FD_187573 | JGI IMG/M metagenome (GOLD analysis project Ga0209357, IMG submission 187573) | Freshwater lake microbial communities from Lake Michigan, USA - Fa13.BD.MM110.SD (SPAdes) (version 3) | ecosystem: Environmental > Aquatic > Freshwater > Lake | place: Lake Michigan... | reverse complement strand
GTCAACATTTATTCAAAATACGCAGTAACCCGGCATAAAATCATTACTTCAAAAAGGTCTTTGTACCAAATACTTAAAAAATCTGGCCCTTCCACCAATTCAAATCTAGGTACCATTTTTTTAAATTTCCCATGGCTCTTGCCCTAACTATTGTGTCTACCGTACTTTCAAACTCTTTCAGTGTTTGAGGTTTCGGTTGATAGAGTTCACAGCCCACGCGTACTCGACCAAGATCATTTCCTTGATAGTAGTGCTTAATCTGCAAATCAAAATTAGCCGTTCGCGATGAGGTTCTCTCAAAATAGCAGGTATGCCAATAGTTCCCAACACTGACGTCTGTTGCCCCAGCCCGCATATCTAATTGCACACCACTGCGCCCAATATCAACGATATTCGTGAGTAACTCTTGGCCAGCGCCTAAGCCGACAATTAATTTAAATGACTCATCGACTGGTGGCACTACCCGAAAACTGTCCCGACGCTGGATGTGATAAACCTCGGTAGGTAAATCACAAATAATATTGGCATTCTCATCAATCTTTAAATTCTTGCCAGTAAACTGGAACTTACCGGTTTCCGTACAAACCACGAAGGTCTTATGCGTATCGATCATCTTCGCTAACAAGGGAATCGGAATTTCCTCCGGTTTGAAGTAAAGCCCCTCAACTGAGTCCACATGCATCGCTAATGCAATATGACCGTTAATCCAATCATCTAAGCCATAAATACCCACCGCCGGGCGCTTTTGAAACTCCCGGTCCAGTAACCGAAATATATGCCTTTGCTCAACCCGAGAGTCCTCTGAAAATCTCTTTCTGCTTTCAGGAGGGAATATTTGCAGTGTCATAGTTTTAAATTAATTATTTACAGACTTGATTAAATGTCATCATTAAATCGGAATTTGGGTCAATGTTACTTTCCTTGGGGTTAAATCCACTCGCAGTTTGTAATGCGGGTTTACTCAAAGCGTCGTATTCCGTATAGTTAATGCTTGACAGAGTATAGTAAGTTTTATGAACACAATCAAATACAATATTCGTCCGATTTGACTTCACCTTGGGGGAAATATCCGCTTTTCCTGGCTTAAAGTTTTTTAGCACCCACACTTTCTTCCAATCTGGCGGTAAATTCTTGATGGATGACTTAAAATAATACATAACGTAGTCTTTACCATCCACAACCTTCACTTTATCCACATTCTCTTCTCGCCCAAAACTGGGAAGGGTGTAAAATAAGATTAGAAAAAAGATTTGTATTCTCATTTTTGCCATTTAAATTAATATTAACTCAATTATGGCAAATTTTATTCGTTTCATTGGAACAGAATGAAATAAGGGTCCAATTACAATCAACTAAAGTTTGCAAGAACTATGGATGACAACACAATTTCAAGACAAAGACGCTATGTGGATATCGCGAGTTCTCTAGCCAATGCGAGCCATTTGTATAAAAAAGCTGCGGACGCCATGTTGGCAGGTGAAGACGAAAAAACCTACTATGCATGGGTAAAAGAGGCTAATTTGCTAGTTGATGATGCTTTTCCTGAAAAAGCGCCCCCCAAATACATCCCTGAACCCATAGCAACCCAGGGCTTTGACTGGAAAGCATTAACGCAGATATTGATCCCCGTCATCGCAATACTCGGTATCCTACTCTTTTTGGTTTTTTCCGGAACAACCGGGGACCTGACGAAAACATGGAATTTGGAAGATATCCAAAAAAATAGCCTCTACCCCAAGCAAGCTCCGACAAATTAACTAGTTCAGACAAGACAGCCGTATATATCTTTACACAACAAATCAAGGTGCATCATGAGTGACTTTTCTATAACCGATATTCGTATTGATGGCAAAAGATACTATGCTGTCGGTAAAGGCCATGACGACCGGGTTAGTTTTTATACAACAAACATCGCAGCAGCTCGGTTCTGGATCAGATCCGAAGAAAATGACCCCACCTTAGTTAGACCTTTCCAAGATCCCCCTGCAGCAGCGAGTGTGGCCAAAAACTCCGATGATTCGAATAAAGATACCGAAAATGATCCACCTGTCTCTGCAGATGCTGCGCAGACCGCTAATCCGTCTGAGGATCCAGCCAGTTCTGCTGCCAATCCTGAGGGCAATACCTCCGAAGCTTCTGAGGAAGCTCCTAAAAAGCCCGTGCGTATTAGCTAAATCCTGAGAAACAGCTAATTCCTGAGAAACGATGGTCTGCCCTTATTCAGCTTTGTCTATGTAACGTGGCTAAATGAGCTGCGTGCGTCTTAATTGGTCACGACTTGTAACGATTAGTTACAATACGTTACGATTAATCAATGAGACCTGTCTGCAGTTTGCTAAGCCCAGCAAAAAGAACTGATGGGCTCTTACGAAGTTAAATTTGCTAAGCTTTAATTGCCTAGCCTTTATTGGCGGGAGTTGCGGGCTTAAAGTTAGATGCCGGATAAATATACTCCCGACCAGTAAACTCCCAGATCCAAATATTGTCATTAAATTTTTGATAACAACTCCGATTGGCAATACCAATAGAGTTGTAGGAGTAGGACATTAACCAACCCTTCGCATCTTTTCCATCTGCAGTTTTGCAGATGTTCGACGTAATTACATACACTTCTCCATTGGCTGTCATTTGACCAACAATTTCGGCACGACCCAGAGTACTATAAAAAATTAAACACGCTAAAAAGACGTTCTTCATCGTAAACCTATTCTTATTTCTATATTCCTAAAAAGTAACAAATTACTCATACATTTATTGAACGGATTAATGTTGGTAAGCGTTTAATGACCAATTACAATACCATTTCAGTAAACAACTTGAGGCACAGGTCATGCATCCAATAAAATTGTTTATTTTATTGATCTTCGGGTTCATAGCCCTATACCTTTTGATCGATAATACCGTATGTAATGGTATGAGCTATCACGACTATGCAGCCGGGATTGATCGCAGATTTAGTTGTCCTTGGCAAAAATAAAATTCGTAGTAGGAATTTTTGGCCTTTGCAACTAGTCAATCGATATCAATCCTAGTGTTAGGGCACTGGCTAATATTAATAGTTTGCTATTTGTGTTATCTTAGAATGACTTGACGTATTGCTTGAACTAAGTTGCTTGAACTAAGTGTTGTTGATCCTCAGTATTATTTAACCTTAACTTCAGTATTACTTAACCGTAGTAAATCAATCAAAAAGGAGTCTGCGTGCTGTTAATTAGTTATCTTATCGTAGCTTTTTTGACTTTGATAATCTCCTTGCAGTTTACCCTCAATGTCCACCGGGCAAAGGATAAAACGCAGATCAGAGACCCAGGTGATGCCTTTACTTGTTTGGTGTTTTCAATCATCATTGCATTCTTCTGGCCACTAGTCGTTCTTTACTATTTCTATACAATCCCCCTAAAAGTTAAAGTTCCTCAAGCACCCCGTAAAAATGCCTAGACCCTTTCCTGTAATACAGGTCTGATCTAACTTGCGTCTTTCGGCACAATCACTCATTGAACATTGCTTCATCTAAGGCAGGATCATTGAAAAAAAGTATCCTATGCAAAGTCTTGCGCTTTTACTACGAAAAAGTACCTAACCACCCAGATCTGGGCTCAGTGTCATACTTTGCTTACTTGATGGGGGCCTGTAAGAGCTCGTAAAGACGTAACCGAACGACATTGACATGCGCTCTCATATCGAAGTATCTTTGTGTTTCTAGAGTCGGTACGTCTAATTTATCGATCTTCATGTCAAATCGTTTAAGCTCTTCCAACAGGTGATGAACATCATTTGCACTAGCATCACCCCGGTATAAAAGAAAGGCCTTTTGTTCAATACCCTTTAACTCAACATAGGATTTTCCAAGAGTGAGTTTCAGACGAAAATCATACAAGGCCGGTAAATAACTAAACAAAGGTATCCCAATTGCCAATAGGGGTACTATTACTTTAAGTAAGCGCCCTACCCATACAGCTAACCAAAAAGGTAAATTCCGATACAAAAATGACGGCCCATCTTTCATATAAATTTCTGCGTCAGCTACCTGCGGTAAATCAAGCTGACGATTCGATGGAAACTCCCCAGGGGTTTGCATCCGAGAGTAATTTTTTAATAGTTCATATAAGTGACCCATCAATACATTGACAAAGCCTGGGGCAATATTTTCTCGCCCAACCAAAACAGCTGTAGCGGCAATCAAATGAATATCTCGGGGAGGCTGGTTAAATTCTAAGCTAACATTTCCATGCGGTAATTTGACTTGGGTCAAATACGGCAATTTTCTGGAATAGGCTTCTCCTTGACTAAAATCGACGATAGCAACGCCTGGTATGGCTGCAAATTGGCTAATGATTGGTGCTTCAAGTCCCACTGTAAATGCCACCACATCAATCTCGCCAGAGCGTAACTGATCTTTTGCAGCGTCTGGACCAATTTCTAAAATAGTTAACTGCTGTTCATCAATGCTATGCAATTTAAATAGTTCGCGCGTGAGTAAATTAGCGCCGCTCCCACTTGCTCCTATAGCGATTTTTTTACCCCTGAGCTGGTTAGCGCTATTAAAACCGCCATCCTTCTTAAAAGAGTTCGTCCGATACCAAATCCAGTAAGGCTCATAAAACACTCCAGCAATCGAAGCTAACTTAGGATAGTCTGTTACATTCGCAGTGCCCGTTTGCGCGAGACCCAAGTCAACTCCTGAGCGAGGATCTGATAGAAGTTGGAGATTCTCAACCGATCCTTTGGTATTTCTCAGCTCAACTGTAATACCTTCTTTTTTTAACTCTTCTTTTAAACTTTCGCCAAAGCGATTATATAACCCAGTCGGTGAACCTGTAGCAATCACGATGCTTTTTGGCAACGGTGGAACTAATAGCCAAATACTAATAATAGCCCCAACGATGGCAAATATAATTGCACCAAAAATCGTAAATAGTGTTTTCTTACTGAGCTTGTAAATATCCATAGTCGTTTTTATTGAGTAAATAAATTTCGAAAAATTTCTATATTTCCCATAGACTAACAGAATTGACCTACATTTAATGTGTCTATTCAATGAATCAAGGATTTAAACCCCTCAGATCCAGTAAAATACGTTTTGATATTCAGATGATCTATAGCTAAGACATGCGCTTTCTTAACACATGAGGCCCTCATCTTTTTATGTCATTTTGTGGACTTTAACTCCCCGCATTTACAATCAGCTTAGCCAAGTTTTTACACAGATTTAACGGTATGACTGGCTCGACATCCATGAATCTGATCAAATAATTGAGTACATTTTCATCAATAGTAGTTTCCAACACGAAAGATTAAAAATGAATCCCAGCCATATCGAAATCATTGCGAGTGCATTATTTGGTATTGCTATTATCCATACCTTTTCTACGTCGTTTTTTGAGAGACTCTCCTATCAGCACCCTAAGCACGCTGGTCTTTTTCACTTACTCGGCGAGGTGGAAGTCGTTTTTGGTTTTTGGGCCCTAGTACTAGTAATGACCCTCGCACTGATGCAAAACACCTTGGAGGCTGTCCATTTTGTTGAAAACCAAAACTATACAGAAGCCCTATTCGTATTTGTAGTAATGGTCGTTGCTGCGAGTAAGCCTATTCTTACTTTTACTAATTTTGTTCTCTATGAACTATCAAAAATGATTTCTAAAGTCACAACAATTCGTTTACATATTGTGATTTTTTTCATGAGCCTCTCGCTTCTTCCGCTCATGGGTTCATTGATAACAGAGCCGGCAGCCATGACCCTTGCAGCACTTTTACTGCGTGACCGCTTCTATCATGCTGGACTGTCTACGAAGCTCCAATATGCCATTATTGGTGTATTGTTTGTGAATATTTCGATCGGTGGAACACTCACCAACTTTGCCGCTCCCCCAGTCTTGATGGTTGCAGCGACTTGGGAATGGACAACCCCATTCATGTTTGTTACTTTTGGTGGGAAAGCCGCTCTAGCAGTGCTGATTAATGCGCTTCTGATTACTTGGTTCTTTCGTAAAGAAATCCCCGCCGCACCAAAAGAAACTGCTCCTGAAAAAATGCCAGTAACGATTGTTTTAGTGCACTTACTATTCCTGATTTCTGTGATCATTTTTGCCCACTACCCAGCAGTCTTTTTGTGGTTATTATTATTTTTTATTGGTTTTACAACGGCCTATTCAAAATTTCAAAATCCGCTCATTCTGCGCGAAGCACTATTAGTCGGTTTCTTTCTAGCTGGTCTAGTGGTTCTAGGTAGCCTGCAAAAATGGTGGTTACAGCCCCTTCTCCAAAGTATGACCCCAACGATGGCGTTTTACGGCACGGCCGCGTTAACCGCCCTGACAGATAATGCGGCTCTAACCTATCTGGGAAGTCTCGTCGAGGGCACCTCCCACGAATTTCGAGTTGCACTCGTAGCCGGCGCAGTTACTGGTGGGGGGCTGACCGTGATTGCCAATGCGCCTAATCCAGCAGGTCTGGCTATCCTTCGAGACTATTTTGAAAATAGAGCAGTCAATCCCTCCTATCTGTTTTTGGCTGCGCTCATTCCAACTCTGGTCACAGTCATCGTTTTCCGAAGCCACTAATTCTGACTTGGGCAGGCCTTCTTGGAGTATTTTTAGGCATATTCCTGATAAAATAAGGCATCGCCCCCAGTATTAACAACTGAAACGGCCTCATTCATGAAAAAAGTCTTTATTAAAACCTTTGGTTGCCAAATGAACGAGTATGACTCGGAAAAAATGGCCGATGTCCTTCTTGATCAAAGTGATTATCAAGAAACAAAAATCCTCGAAGAAGCAGATATGGTCCTACTCAATACCTGCTCAATTCGTGAGAAAGCGCAAGATAAGGTCTTCTCTGATCTTGGCAGACTGCGTGACTTAAAAGTCAATAAACCTGACTTAATCATCGGCGTAGGTGGCTGCGTAGCTAGTCAAGAAGGCCGACAAATTATTAGCCGAGCACCATTTGTAGACCTAGTTTTTGGTCCTCAAACCCTGCATCGCTTACCGGCCTTATTGACCGAACGCTCTCGCTCAGGACGCCCCCAAGTCGATATTAGTTTTCCTGAAATTGAAAAGTTTGACCACCTGCCACCGGCAAAAAAAGATGGTGGCGCAGCCTTTGTTTCAATCATGGAAGGCTGCTCAAAATATTGTAGCTATTGCGTTGTACCATACACGCGTGGTGAGGAAGTCTCAAGACCGTTTGAAAGTATTTTAGAAGAGGTCTCTAGCTTGACCCAACAAGGCGTCTGTGAAATTACTCTGCTTGGACAAAATGTCAATGCCTATCTTGGCAAACTAGATGGTCAAAGTGAATTAGCCGACTTTGCTATGCTTTTAGAATACATCGCAGAAATTCCCGGAGTTGAGCGTCTTCGGTATACAACTAGCCATCCGCGAGAATTTACGCAACGCCTCATTACCGCTCATGTGCAAATACCGCAACTCGTGAACCATCTGCACCTACCAGTGCAGCATGGCTCAGATAAAATTTTAATGGCCATGAAACGCGGCTATACCTGCCTTGAATATAAAAGCCTCATCCGAAAAATTCGTCAAGCAAAGCCCAATATTCCAATCTCCAGCGATTTTATTGTTGGCTTTCCAGGTGAGACCGATGCGGATTTTCAAGAGTTAATGGGCCTCGTACACCACGTCCAATTTGATAATAGCTATTGTTTTATCTTTAGTGCACGTCCAGGTACTCCAGCAGCCAACTTAGAAGACTCTACACCACGTGCGATGAAAGTCGCGCGCTTGCAAGCACTTACCTCCTTAATCGATGAAAATATATTGCGTATCAGTCAAAGTATGGTCGGCAATACCGAGAGGGTCATGATCGAGGGTATTGCCAAGGATGGTCAAAAACTTCAGGGTAGAACTGAAAATAATCGCGTCTGTAATATAGATCTTCCATCTCTTGGACAAGCCAAGAGACTAATCGGAAAAATGGTTCCTGTAGTTTTTACGAGAGCCTTAGCGCACTCACTTCAAGCTGAGCTAGTCACTCGATGATCAACCCGTTATCTGTGCCAAATTACCCCTTAGAAATCACCTTACAATTTTCCTCTCCTACACTTCAAAAAAGGTGGGAGCCAAAACTGCCAATTCGGCGTGTAAAAAAATGGGTTCAATCGAGCCTAGAAGGCCCCGCTGAATTCACTCTCCTTTTTGTAGGCAACGCCCAAAGTAAAAAACTCAATCAAACATACCGTCACCAAGATCACGCTACGAACGTTCTGACCTTTTCACTCGACTTACCTTCTTCAAAAAACCCGAAAACTTGTGCTGACTTGGTGTTTTGTATCCCTGTCATCAACCAAGAAGCGCGTGCTCAAAAAAAAGATCCGCTCAAACACCTAACCCATTTAATTATTCATGGAGTTCTCCACGCGCAAGGCTATGATCATGAAAACACCAAACAGGCTCAAGTGATGGAAAACCTCGAAATCGCTATCTTAAAAAAACTGGGTATTGAAAACCCGTATGTCATTCCAAATCGGGTATCCTAAACAACTATGACAGACCCTTCCCCCACAAATTGGATTTTTCGTCTCATTAATTTTCTTGGTGCAAAGCATCATACGCCTCAGGAAAAACGCAAAGAACTACTCTACAACCTGCATCTCGCTAAAGTAGAAGGTCTCCTAGACTCCGACGCACTGTCTATGATTGAAGGCGTTTTTCAGGTGAGTGAACTGTCCGCAAAAGATATCCTATTACCCCGCGGTCAAATAGATTGGGTAGACGCTCAAGACCCAATCGAAATCATCATTGAAAAGGTCATTCAGGCAACGCATTCTCGCTTTCCGGTTTTCGATGGCACACGGGATAATGTGATTGGTATCCTCCTGGCCAAAGATCTTCTTCGCCACGGCGTCGAAAAGGATTTTAACCTGCGTGATTGGCTTCGCCCAGCAGTCTTTATCCCCGACTCTAAAAGACTTAGCGTTCTCTTAAAAGATTTTCGTAGCAATCGTAATCACTTAGCAATTGTGGTCGATGAGTATGGTGGGGTTGCCGGCATCATAACTATCGAAGATGTTCTAGAACAAATTGTTGGCGATATCGAAGATGAGCATGATATGGATGATGAGGCAGATAATATTTTGCCTATTTCTGAGAATACATATCGGGTCCGAGGTATCACAAGTCTTGAACAAATTAACGCTACTTTAGGAACTGATTTTATCGATGAAGATGTCGATACGATTGCAGGACTCGTGATTCAACAAATTGGTAGAGTGCCAAAACGTGGCGATGTCATTGCACTCGGTCCACTGCAGTGCGAAATCCAACGGGCAGATCCCCGTCAAATTCATATTTTGATTGTGCTCAAAAATCCCCCCCTAGAAAGTTAATTCGTGGGTCTTGCTATTTATCCCTTCACACTTTTACTGGGTATAGCTACGGCACTAGTGGCTTCGATGAGTCTAGCCGCCTGGTGGCAAATGTTACTTTTAGCCATGCTTTGGCGAATCATCGATCGCCATCATTATCATGGTATTGGGTATCAAACACGACTAGCCTGGATATTTGGGCTTGGCTACTTTACCCAAGGTCTTTGGTGGCTCTACATTAGCCTACATGATATTGGCGGTATGCCTTTTTGGATGGCAGTTGGTGCAGTCTTGCTCCTATCGGCTTTTTTAGCTATCTTTCCCAGCCTAGCAGTCTATATTGGAGCTAGGTTCTATCAAAAAAGCTACTCTGCTATCGCATGGGCAAGTGCTTGGACGCTCATGGAATGGGCGCGTGCTCATGTCTTGACAGGCTTTCCATGGATCGGTTTTGCAGACGCACAGGTCAGTGGCCCCTTCATGGGATTAATACCTATTTTTGGTGTACTCGGGGCAACCTTTGCGGCTGTTTGGGGATCTTATAAGATTGGTAGTGCGCCCGGTAGGCTATTTCTGCCACTCATTAGCCTATTTTTTGCCATCGGTATTTCTTCCTTACTCGAAGGTATCGAATATACCGAGCCGGTCGGTAAACGCTTTGATGTGCGTTTGCTGCAAGGAAACTTTCCAATGACTACAGTGTATTCAGAAGAGCAGCTGCGTACTCAAAATGCATTTTATCTAGAAACCTTTACTCAAAAACCAGCAGATTTAATCCTCGCTCCCGAAACGGCCATTTCGATTCCTGAAAACCTTCTACCACCCAATTGGGATCAACGCATTAAAGAGTATTTGTCAACCAATCAAATCAGTCTCTTGACAGGTATCGTCGGCGTTTCGGGTAAGTATTACGCCAATCGTGCGCTAGGTTATCAACCAAACGGGGCAACCTATGTCTATGACAAGTCGCATCTTGTGCCTTTTGGGGAATATATTCCGCCAGGTTTTGAATGGTTTGTGCGAGCGATCCAAGCACCATTGTCACAGTTTGCTCGGGGTGACTCTAACCAAGCGCACTTTCCATTAAATAGAGCACAACAAGCAACTCTCTACGGTGCTGTCATGATTTGCTATGAGGATGTATTTGGAAGCGAAATAGCAAGTCGATTAAGAAGTTCTAAAAATCCACCTAATTTTTTAATTAATATGACTAATTTAGCGTGGTTCGGAAACACCTCTGCGCCTTGGCAACACCTGCGCCTAGCTCAACTGCGCTCACTCGAGACAGGCTTACCAACTATTCGTGCAACAAATACTGGGGTTACTGCCATTATCGATGCCAAAGGCAAAGTTCAAGTACAGCTGCCTATTTTTGAACAAGATGTCCTAACAGGCTCCGTCCAAGCCATGACAGGCAGTACGCCTTACGTTCTCTTAGGGGATCGGCCAATTATTACCCTTAGCTTTTTGCTCCTAGCACTTTGTTGGTGGAAAAGACGGCAGTCTAAAAAATCGTAATCGGTTCACTCAACCCTTCAAGGTTAAAATTGTGAAATCATGCTGACATTTCAAGAAATCATCCTCAATCTGCAACATTATTGGAACCAACAAGGTTGCGCTCTTTTACAACCAATCGATCTCGAAGTAGGTGCAGGTACCTCGCATACCGCCACATTTCTTCGAGCAATCGGTCCAGAACCTTGGAAAGCGGCCTATGTACAACCATCTCGGCGCCCCAAAGATGGTCGGTACGGAGAAAATCCTAACCGTCTTCAACACTACTACCAGTTCCAGGTTGTCTTAAAACCTGCGCCAGAAGATATCCTCGATTTATACTTGGGCTCCCTCAAAGCACTAGGTCTTGACCTGCAACAAAACGATATCCGGTTTGTGGAAGATGACTGGGAAAACCCTACGCTTGGAGCCTGGGGGCTCGGTTGGGAAGTGTGGCTTAACGGTATGGAAATTACGCAATTTACCTATTTTCAGCAAGTCGGAGGACTTGACTGTAAACCAGTTCTGGGAGAAATTACCTATGGCATCGAACGCCTGGCCATGTATCTCCAGTCTTGCGAAAATGTTTATGACTTGCAATGGACTTCTGGTGTGAGCTATGGGGACGTCTTCCACCAAAATGAAGTCGAACAGTCACGCTACAATTTTGAATATTCCAATGTTGAATGGCTCTTTGGTCAATTTCAACACTATGAGTCCGAGGCCAAAAGATTACTAGATATTCCCTTGGCTTTACCAGCCTATGAAATGGTCCTCAAGTCTGCACATACTTTTAATCTATTAGATGCGCGTGGGGCAATTTCAGTGACTGAACGTGCAACGTATATTGGACGTATTCGTAATCTATCCAAGTTGGTTGCCCAGGCGTATTACGATTCTAGAGAAAAACTTAGCTTTCCAATGTGCTCACCTCGAGAAGACAAGTCATGAATCAAGCCCCACTCCTCGTTGAACTCTTTACTGAAGAGTTACCGCCTAAGTCACTGAAACTTCTGGGCGAACAGTTTTCTAAAAAACTGTTCGAGCGGTTAATAACGAACGGCTTAGTTCACTCCGGTACTAGCTACCGCTCATTTGCTACGCCGCGCCGCCTTGCTGTATATATTGAGGCTGTTTTACCCAAAGCAGCTGATCAACGCGTTCAAGAAAAACTACTGCCAGTTAGCATTGGGCTAGATCCCCAAGGTAATCCGACCGCTCCTTTACTCAAAAAATTACAAGCGTTGGGAATGAAAGACGTGCCAGTCGATCAATTAGAACGATCAGGTACCGGTAAAAATGAAGTCCTTAGTCTACAAATACAAAAAATTGGCCTGGATTTACAGTCTGGTCTACAAGACGCGCTAGACTTTGCAGTCCAACAATTACCCATCGCTAAAACGATGCACTATCAGTTAAACGCCGGGACTCCTGAGGAAGTCAATGTGCAATTTGTCAGGCCTGCTCATAGCCTGATTGCGCTTTACGACGCGTTGATTATTCCTGTCCATGTTTTAGGACTTGCCGCAGGCAACACAACGCAAGGACATCGCTTTTTATCCTCTGGCATGATCACCATTGATCACGCTAAAAATTATGAAACGATTTTATTAAACCAAGGTAAGGTTCTTGCTAACTTTGACGATCGCTTGCAATCAATCGATCGTCAACTCCATATGGCGGCAGGTGCATACCAAGTTTTAAAACCCCAAAGTCTTCTGGAAGAGGTAACTGCCCTCGTCGAGTGGCCAGTAGTGTATACCTGCCATTTTGAAGAGGCTTTTTTAGAGGTGCCGCAAGAATGTCTCATCTTGACTATGCAAACGAATCAAAAGTACTTTGCCTTAACCAGACCAGATGGCCAGTTAATGAATCAATTTTGTATTGTTTCGAATATTGAAACTACTTCGCCAGCAGCCATCATTGCGGGCAATGAACGGGTCATTCGTCCACGCTTATCAGACGCTCGATTCTTTTTTACCCAAGATCGCAAAAGAAAGTTGAGTGATCGAATCCCTGACTTATCTAAAGTCGTCTACCACAATCTTCTCGGCACTCTATTAGATAGATCAAATCGAATCGCCCAAATAGCCGTACACATCTCAAACGCCATCTCCCAAAGTAAAAATGAGGGTAATGCGGCCCAAATTAGTGCGCTGTGTGAGCGCGCAGCGCTTTTAATCAAAACTGACTTACTCACGGATATGGTCGGAGAATTCCCTGAACTCCAAGGTATTATGGGAGGCTACTACGCCAAACACGATGGCGAAAATCCAGAGGTAATTGCGGCGTGCTCAGAACATTACCTGCCGCGGTTTTCTGGGGATACTCTTCCTAAAACGCGGGTTGGACTTACCCTTGCTCTAGCTGATAAATTAGAAACCTTAGTAGGAATTTGGGGTATTGGACTCCAACCAACCGGTGAAAAAGATCCTTTTGCTCTGAGACGCCACGCCTTAGGCATCATCCGTTTGCTAATTGAAAATCAATTAGCAATCTCCATCCAAGAATTATTAGATATGACGCGGCAAGCATTTACCTCAGAAAAGGTTCTTAGTTGTCCCAACTGGCATTTACTCACGCAATTTATCAATGACCGACTCCGCTCCTATTTAAAAGAACAAAGTAATGTCATTTTTAAGCCAGAAGAAATCGAAGCGGTGCTCAGTCAAGAGAATGGTTTTTTATATCAACTCCCTCTAAAACTGCTTGCCGTTCGTACCTTTGGAGAACTTCCGCAAGCAGCTAGTCTGGCTAATGCGAATAAACGGATTAGTAATATTCTCAAAAAAAATGTGGCTGTTTTACCACCTTTAAATCCCAAGCTGCTTCACCAAAAAGCAGAGCAAGAGCTCTTCCAAAGTATGCAAACCCTTGCGCCTCAAATAGCATCTGCCCATCAAACCGAAGACTTTAAAGGCTCACTCATCTTACTTGCTAGTATGAGCGATTTAGTCAGTAATTTTTTTGAAGAAGTCATGGTGATGGATCCGAATCTCGAACTACAACAAAATCGTCTTGCCCTCTTAAAAGACCTCCATCAATCCATGTCGATGGTTGCAGATCTGAGCCAACTTGCCCAATGAAACCCCAATTAAAAAGACTTGTTATTCTCGATCGCGATGGTGTAATTAATCAAGATAGTGATGCATATATCAAATCTGCCGAAGAATGGCTTCCGATACCGGGAAGTCTTGAGGCAATTTCTAAACTGAGTCAAGCCGGTTATCAAGTTGTAATTTGTACCAACCAATCCGGTATCGGTAGAGGTTTATTTGACATCCATACTCTGAATGCTATGCATGAAAAAATGCATCAACTATTAGCTCGACTAGGCGGAGAGATTAGCGCAGTATTCTTCTGCCCGCATATTGATGCAGATCATTGCGCGTGCCGCAAACCAAAAACAGGACTATTTTTAGACGTCATTCAACGCTTTCACTTAGATGGCACCCTCAAAGGGATTCCCGTTGTTGGAGACTCCTTGAGAGATATCGCAGGCCCTAGCGCCCTTGGCGCAGAGCCGCATCTAGTTCTTACGGGGAAGGGTGCCAAAACCCGAGAGGAAGGTGGATTGCCACCCTATACCGCCATTCATGCTGATCTGGCTGCTTTTGTTAGTCATTTTTTGCAAACAACCAAATGATTTTTTTACGTTCTTTATGCTTTTTTATGTGTTTAGCTGTTTTTACTGTTTTATATGCCTTTAGCTGCTTTTTGATTTACCCATTCATGTCGACCTCAGCTAGATATACCTATATTCGTGGCTGGTCTCATGGAGCGCTTTGGCTGCTACAACTTTTCTGTGCGGTTCGCTATGAAATGAGGGGGATGTCAAACATGCTAGCCGTGCTCGATAAGCCAATCATTTTGCTCTCGAAGCATCAATCCGCTTGGGAGACGATTGCCTATATTGCATTATTTCCAAAACAACTCTGCTACGTATTTAAAAAAGAATTACTCTACATACCATTTTTCGGCTGGACACTCGGGATGCTCAGGATGATTCACATAGATCGTCAGCAACGTGATAAAGCGGCGCTGGCTGTCGCAGAACAAGGTCGAATCCGACTATCGCAAGGTTGCTGGATTATTATTTATCCCGAAGGTACGAGGGCTAAAACGGGCGCACAAATCCCTTACCGCAAGGGTGGGGCTAGGCTGGCTGTCGATACAGCTGCAGATATTATTCCAATTGCCCACAATGCCGGCCAAGTCTGGCCTAAAAATAGCTTTTTAAAATATCCCGGAATAGTCACCGTCTCCATCGGACCACTGATTACTACCAAAGATAAAAATCCCTCTGTGGTGATTCGTGAAGTTGAGCATTGGATTGAAACAGAAATGCGCGTGATCGACTCAGCTGCGTATTCTCCAACTTCTGCCATAGCTCCAATGAACTAAACCTACTCAGCTACTGATCAGTGCCTGAGCGATCAACTATTTGCTCTGCCCACAATAAATACTGTTCAATCGAAATCTCTTGTGCACGGGCACGTAAAATAGCTCCATCCAAATTGAGTATCTGCTTGTACTCTCCTAAATTATTTGCTAATACTTTACGTCGTTGGGCAAAGGCCTTCGCTACTAATATCTCCATAGCACGCCATACTGCTGCTGAAATACCCGCCCCCCGTTTGGGGTACATGGCCACAATCGCTGAGTTTACCTTCGGCGGCGGATCAAAAGATTCTGGAGGAACATCAAAGCAATGCTCAATCTGATAACGCGCTCCCAACATGATAGATAAACGACCATACTCAGAATCGCCCACCTTTGCAACCATCCGATCTACCACCTCTTTTTGCAACATAAAAATCTGCTCGTCCACCGATTCAATCGCCAGCATCAAATGAAATAATAAAGGTGATGATATGTTGTAGGGTAAATTACCAACAATCTTCACTCGCCCAGCATGATTTTTTACAATGAAATCGTGCTGGGCGAGATTGGCCCAATCTAAAAAATCAAATTGCAAAGCATCTGCTTCATAAATTTGTAACTTACTGATTTGCTTGGCTTGCCAATACTTCACTAAATCACGGTCTAATTCCACGACATCTAAAGTGGATAAATGGTCTATGAGTGAAAATGTCATCGCTCCTAATCCAGGTCCAATCTCTAAAACACGGTCTAGACTATGCGGACGAATCCTGGAAATAATCGCAGCAATTATCGACTGATCAACTAAAAAATGTTGCCCAAATCGCTTACGAGCCTGATGTGCCATACCGTCTATTTTTCTGCACCATGTCATATGCCAACTTTAAGGCAGCGTACATGCTATTTGAGTCTGCCATATTTCGGCCTGCTATATCTAATGCTGTGCCGTGGTCAACGGAAGTTCTGATAATTGGCAACCCCAATGTAACATTTACACCAGTACCAAAAGTGGCAAACTTCAAAGGAGCTAAACCCTGATCGTGATACATCGCTAAGAACACATCTACTTCTGCTAGACTTTTCAAATCAAACATCGTATCTGCCGGATAAGGCCCCGTGACGTGTATCCCCCTCGCACTCGCTTCCTGGATCGCTGGGGTAATGAGTAAGATCTCTTCTTGACCCAAGTATCCAGACTCTCCCGCATGGGGGTTTAAACCTGCTACACGAATTTTTGGATGCGTAATACCAAAATAACTCTTTAAGTCATGGTCAATAATTGCAATGCACTTGGCTACTAATGCTTGATTGATAGCTCGCGGTACGTCCTGCAGTGCTAAATGGGTTGTCACTAAGGCTACTCGTAAAATAGGCCTTGGTGGTGAGCCAAACTGGACCTCCCCGCACAGCATCATGACAACTTGCGAAACACCTGCTTTTGCAGCTAAATACTCTGTATGCCCAGAAAAATTCACGCCAGCGTCGTTGATCACACTTTTTTGTAATGGTGCAGTTACCATCGCTTGACACTGCTGACTACGACATAATTCAAAAGCTTGGTCTAATAATTCTAAGACATATTGCGCATTTTGAACGTTTAACTTCCCAAATGCATGCTCCCCTGGCAAATCCACATGGCGTACCTGCAGGCGCGTATTGGATGAGGTGGACAACTTCGGAAATAATTGTCTATCACCCAAAATAGAAATATGCGTATCCGGATAGTCCTGAATAAACCCCATGGCTGCCTGATAACTCACCTCAGGGCCTATGCCAGCGGGTTCACCCGAGGTAATGACAAGATGAATATCTTTTGTCATAGAATCTGAAAC
>Ga0209357_1000386_pt1 | contig 17049 bp, 18 predicted proteins | sample LauGreFBDMM110SD_2_FD_187573 | JGI IMG/M metagenome (GOLD analysis project Ga0209357, IMG submission 187573) | Freshwater lake microbial communities from Lake Michigan, USA - Fa13.BD.MM110.SD (SPAdes) (version 3) | ecosystem: Environmental > Aquatic > Freshwater > Lake | place: Lake Michigan... | reverse complement strand
CAATTGGGTGATGCTGTTACGGGTGTGCCCAGGCAAGCCGGTTCGGTTGGCATAGGCCCTAACTCGTACGTTGTCGTCGGCAGCTAAAAACAATTTACCTACCGAGGTCAGGTGCAAGGGCGCTCTGCCCCCGATAGCACGTACCACTTGCATTCCTGAGCGCTCGCTGTAAGCGCGTTCTATATAGACGATCTCATCCCCCTGACGAACACTGAGGTTCACCGGTTGTTGGGTGAGTTGATGCAAATCTTGCATGGGTTCTAGCGCCACATCTCTGACATTGAGACGCGCTTTGACACAGTTGCCTAACTCCAGCAAACGCATTCCTAAGCGGTAGTGCCCTGACTCAGGGCGGTCGACATAGCGTCCCAGCACCAAATCATTCAAGATGCGATGGGTTGTGGACGGGTGCAAGCCCGTCTTTTCGCTGATTTCCTTCAGAGTCGCTGAACCTTCCTTGACTGCCAACACATCTATCAGGGAGAACATACGTTCTAAAACCTGAATGGAGGGAGAAGGGACATGGCCTGCTGTTACTTTTCGCATGGCGATATCTTACAAGAGCGGTTTCAGACGTCTTCCCACTCACCTTCGATCAGTACTTGGTGGGGGCCAAACTGGGCTTTGTAGTTCATCTTGGTACTTTGGCTGATCCAGTAGCCTAAATACACATATGGCAAACCTAACTCGCGGGCTTGTTCAATTTGCCACAGAATGCAATAGGTTCCCAAGCCTTTGGCGGCCAAGGGGTCATAAAAGGTGTAAACCGCAGAGAGTCCGTCGTTCAGGACATCCAGAATAGACACCATGCGCAAAGCACCATCGGGCGACTCAGCGTCAGGGCTTCGAAACTCCACCAAGCGCGAGTTGACTCTGCTTTGCAACAAAAACTGGGTGTACTGTTCTACGCTGTCTTGGTCCATGCCGCCACCTGCATGGCGGCCATTTTGGTAGGCAAGGTACAGCTGGTAATGCTCGGGGGCATAAACCAATTTTGAAATTCGCGACTGCAAATCCTCGTGCTGCTTTAAAGCTCTACGCTGACTGCGTGTAGGCTTGAACTCATTGACCTTGACGCGCAAAGGCACGCAGGCACGACAACCATCGCAATAAGGGCGGTAGGTGAACATGCCGCTGCGGCGAAAGCCTTTGGCAACCAATTCAGAATAGGTATCGTTGTGGATCAGGTGGCTGGGGGTGGCCACCTGCGACCTGGCCTGTCGATCGGGTAAGTAGCTGCAAGGGTAGGGCGCTGTTGCATAAAACTGCAACGATTGAAGCGGCAAATCCTTGAGGTGGGTCACGGCGAAACGATAGAAGTTGAAAGTAAATCCCAGTATAAAGGGTCGAAATGCCAACGCAATGGGGGGAGTGCTTGCGCAAGCAGGATATGGTCGAGGAACTCACGTCTGGGCATCTCGCCTCCTCCCATCAAAGCCAAGTGGGGGGTATTTTGTTGGCAGTCCACCATGCTCACATGGTTCGTTTTGCAAAAAGCCACCAACGCGGCCAAAGCGATTTTGGAGCCATTGGGTACCAAGCTGAACATGGATTCACCAAACACAGCATGTCCCATGCTGACGCAGTAAAGCCCACCACATAGTTGCCCATCAATCCAGGTCTCTATGCTGTGGGCAAAACCAGCGGTATGCAAGGCCTTGTAAGCGCTGACCATGTCGGCCACGATCCATGTGCCGTTTTGTCCAGGGCGAGGCGCATTGGCGCAATGCTCTATCACCTTATCAAAAGCAGTATCGATGCGGATTTCCCAGTTTTTATGCAGCTTCATCCATTGCCGCAGAGAGCGGTGGAAGCGGAAATGCTCAACCTGCAAGACCATTCGTGGGTCAGGGCTCCACCAGAGCACGGGCTGACCCTCGCTAAACCAAGGAAAGCAGCCCTTGCTGTAAGCTTCCAGAAGACGTTCCACAGAGAGTCCGCCGCCTGCAGCCAGTAAGCCCTCCAAGCCATGGGACCCATCCCAGGCCATTGAGGGGTCTGGCAGCGGATCATTGGCCCCAAGATAAATCAAGGCTGGCTGTATGGGTGGCAGTGGCATGGGTGCAGGGAAAAGACAGGTTTCACAGGAGAAGATACACCATGAACGATTGGGTTTTAAGGGAATCGCCCGAAGTCGGCGTGACGCGTTTGGTGCTCAACCGTCCCGATAGTTTTAATGCGCTCTCAAGCGAGATGCTCAGCGCCTTGGACGACGCTCTACAAACTGTTGCGCAAGACGCATCTTGTCGGGTGGTGGTGATTGCTGCAGGGGGCCGCGCCTTCAGCGCCGGACACGATTTGCGAGAAATGCGCACTCACCCCGACCACGACTTCTACACCCAATTGTTTGCACAATGCAGCCGCATGATGGTGCGTATTCAAAATCTGCCTCAACCCGTGATTGCCGAAGTACAGGGCATTGCCACTGCGGCGGGATGCCAGTTGGTCAGCATGTGTGATCTGGCCGTCGCGAGCCAAGAAGCTAAGTTTGCGGTGTCGGGCATCAACTATGGTTTGTTTTGTTCCACCCCTAGCGTGGGATTGAGCCGCAATATGCACCGCAAGCAGGCTATGGAAATGCTTTTAACAGGCGACTTTATCGATGCAGATACCGCCAAAGAGCGCGGCTTGATCAACCAAGTGGTGCAAGCCGATGAATTGGCTGAGGCGGTTTTACAGTTGTGCCTCAAGATCGCGGCCAAACCTGAACCTGCAGTTCGTTTGGGTAAAGCCTTGTTCTACCAACAGTTGGAGATGGGTTTGAGCGCGGCGTATCAGTTAGCGGGTCAAACCATGGCTTGCAACATGATGGAAGACAGCGCTCAAGAAGGCTTTCAAGCTTTTTTGGACAAGCGAAAACCTAATTGGTCTGCTGGTTAAAAAACCTCAGCTTGTTCAGTTTGGGTTTTCAAAGAACACAATATTTGAAAAGCTACTGAATTCGAAATAGACACGTTTTTCGCTAGGGTCGACTTGCATATTCAGGTTTTCATCTAAAACCCCATACCCGTAACGGTAATCACGGGCTTTACCGTCATCTGTTCCCGAAGCCGTGGTGAGCTTGTCCACCTTCATGAAGCGGCGTACCAATTTCTCACCAGCATAAACTTCAAGTACACCATCGGTGCCTGTCCAGTTTTGGATTCCACGGCCAAGTTTGTTTTGTTGCTCTTGGGTACAAGCGCTCAGCAATAAAGCCCCCATCAGGGCAATGGCCAAGCGGGTGCGGGTCAAAGCGGAAAAGATGTAGTGTATTTTCATGGACAGGCCTTATTTTTTAATGACCAAAAGTTGAATGCTCTGAATTTGCTTTTTAAAAATCTTATCGGCATCATCATAAATTTTCTGGCACAAATCAGACACATCACTGCTTTCGGTTTCTTTGCGAAGCAACAGAGCCGTGCCTTTCTTTAAATCTTGGTAAGACATAGGAATCGTTTGTCCCGAAGGCAGTTGCAGGGTATCGATGTTTTGGAAATAGCCTTTGAATTGGTTGGCAATGCCTTCACGCTGACCAGGGCGGGAGAGGAAGTCCTTTGGGATGGCATTCAAGAATTGGTCTAGATCGAAATCGGGGTAAGCCTTACCTTTGCAAATGGGGTCGGCGTCGATTTGCTTTTTGTAGCCAAAAGCGGTGATGACGCCAAAAGTGGCTTGGTAAATCCGGTCGTCGTTGCTGAGTTCTGCGGCCTGCAGTGCCGTGCCAAACGACAAAATTAGGGAGGCGATCGTCAGTTGTTTTGCGATGAAGTTGTTTTTCATTTTGTGTCTGTGGTGGTGACTGTGGTGGGTTTCTTTTCCCAAAAAACAGCTTTATCAGGAAAAATCCAACGGATACCGCCGCGTGGTTCGGTGACATCGCCTTTGAAGCGGGGAATCAGTTGAAGGGTTATGTGCGCCACGGTTTGACCCGCGGCAAAACCTTCGTTGATACCGATATTGAAGGCTTGAGGGCTTAGCTCTGTTTTGAGCACGTTTTTGGCGCGCATCATCATGAAAGTCAGGTCTTCGCGCTCTTGGTCGGTGAGATCGAAATAGGATTCCACATGACGGCGCGGGATGATCAGGGTGTGGCCAGGCGATACAGGAAAGACATCGCGAAACACCAAAGTTAGGGGACTTTGGTCGATGATGCGCGACTCAGACAAATTGCAGTAATTGCAGACGTGAGGTTTATCCATAGTCTCATTCTAGATGGGCGGCTTAAGCAATTTCATGGTTGATGAAGAAAAGCGTGCCCGTTTAAGACTGATATGCTTGTCCCAAATTTTGAGAAGCCTTACAAAGCAATCTCAATCTCCACTCTAGGTCAGCTGTTTACCAGGGAAGACAATGGGCGATTACACGAATATGTCGGGTTATTACGACTTAATCATGACATCCGGTTATTATGATTACGACAAAATTGTAGACAGCTTGGTTCAGCATTTACCTTTTACCCATGTGCTTGAGATAGGTTGTGGAACTGGATTAATTCTTGAAACTTTGGCTAAACGACAACCCGATGCGTCATTAACGGGGGTTGACTTAACCCAAGCCATGTTGAAGATTGCTCAGCATCGCTTGCAGACATATCCCAAAGTGACTTTACAAAACCAGAATGTGACTGAACTGCATTTGGAGCAAAGCTTTGACTTGGCTTTTTCCTATGGCGGCGTTTGGTACTTTGTGATCGATGGTGACAAAGAACCGTTTTTGGTCAGCCACATTGCGCAAGAAGAACCCAATCGGCAGGGTTTGTCCAAGGTGGCGCAGCATGTCAAAACAGGTGGGCAATTGCTGCTGGGCGTTCAAGGCCCGCACCATGATTACGCCAGTCCTATCTCGAACGGCATGATGTACTCCCAAAAAATTGAACCCACTGAAAATGGTTTTACCAAACATTACTATTTGGCAGATGGCGACAAAACTTTGATGGCGCAGACGATTCAATACCGGACCTATGGGTTTGCACAAGCTTTGGAATTGCTTGAAGGTTTTGGCTTTAGCTACCAGCCTTATTCAGGGGACAAGCCGCAGTTTTTGACCTTTAAAAAATCATGAGCCATCTGCCAACTCTGGCCTTTATCGGCGTTGGCAACATGGGTAACCCCATGGCAGCCAATTTGGTCCGCGCTGGTTATGACCTCACGGTGCTGGATTCTGTGCCTGAAAAAACAGCCAACTTGGTGGCCTTGGGTGCCAAACAAGCCCACACTGTGGCGCAGGCTGTGGCGCAAGCCGACGTGGTGATGGCGTCGCTGCCCGGCCCCCCTCAGGTCAGCCAAGTCATGCTTGGCGCTGATGGTGTCCTCGCCCATGTACGCTCGGGAGCCACTGTGATCGATACCTCCACCAGTTCGGTGGAATTGGTACAACGCTTGGTACAAACTGCGGGCGAAAGAGGTGTTAACTTTTTAGAAGCGCCAGTCACCAACGCGGTGGATATGGCGGCTTTGGGTCGCTTGTCCATCTTTGTGGGCGGTGACAAAGACTGCTACAACAAGCATTTGCCCATATTTAAAGTCATTGGCGAGAAGATTTTTCATTGCGGCAAGCCTGGCAACGCTGCCACGGTCAAGCTGTTAACCAACCTGTTGTGGTTTGTGGGTGCTGCCACCATCGGCGAGGCCTTGATGCTAGGCGCCAAAGCGGGTGTGCCACTGAACGTGGTGCAAGAAGCTATCACTTCCAGCGCTGGCGACAGCTGGGTGGCGCGGCACGACATCTCGTCCATTTTTGCGGGTCACTACGACCCCAGTTTTTCGCTGGCCTTGTGCTGCAAAGATTTGGGGCTGGTCAACCAAATCGCCCAGTCGCAGGGCTACTCCCTCACCATGGGCGCTCATGCGCAAGCGTTGTTTGAAGAGGCCAGAGCGCGTTATGGCGATGACGCTGCAGAACTGCACGTGGTGAAGTTGTTGGAAGAGCGGGTGGGTATGTTGCTGCGTCCCCCGCATGGCGAGGCGGTGAAACCATGAACCGACAGTCTGAATTACTGAAAGAAGCGATGCGCCACATGCCTGAGGGCGTGGCTGAAAACTATCGCTATTGGGGGCCTGACCGAACCGTGTTCATCCAACGCGCCAAGGGTTGCGAGTTGTTCGATGTGGACGGCAAAACCTATGTCGATTTCCGCTTAGGGTACGGTCCCATTATTTTGGGTTATGGCGACGAGCGAGTTGACCGTGCGGTGATTGCGCAAATTCAAAGTGGTGGCACATTGACGGGCTTCGCCACCGAGCTTGACACCATCGTGGTGCAGCAAATCAAGGCTTTGTGTCCGCAAATACAAAAGATGCGCTTTGCCAATTCCGGCACAGAAGCGGTGATGGGTGCGGTGCGTACCGCGAGGGGATTCACGGGCAGGCAACGCATGGCAACGGTGGAGGGCGGCTTTCACGGTTTGTATGACGAACTGATGTGGAAGTCCGACATTGAAAACTGGGACGCCCACAGCGCTCGTGCGCCTGAGGTCATCCCTTTTGGTTCGGGCATACCGGCCAAAACCCATGATTTGGTGGACATCATTGGTTTGAATGATTTCGCCGCCTTGGAAGATTTGTTTCAACGCCATGACCACCAATTGGCATGCGTGGTGCTTGAGCCCATCATTGGCAATGCGGGCAGCATCGCCGCCAGTCAGGCGTGGCTAGAGCGCTTACGTGAACTGTGTACAGCGCAGGGCACCTTGCTGATCATCGATGAAGTGAAGTCGGGTTTTCGCGTGGCCAAGGGTGGAGCCCAAGCCTTGTACGGCATCTATGCAGATTTAACGACCTTTGCCAAAGCCATGGGCAATGGCTATCCGGTGGCGGCTTTTGGTGGTCGTGCGGATGTGATGGACGTGGTGGGTGCCAGCGCTGGCGCTGTGGTGCATGGTGGCACCTATACCGCCAATTTGGTGGGCTTGAGCGCTGCGCACTGCACTTTGGATATCCTCACCCACACAGATGCATTGGCCACGGTCCACCGTGTGGGCGAGCAGGTGCGCGATTTATTGGGACGGGTATTCACACACGCGGGCATTGAACACACTTTTGCTGGACCTGCCTCCATGCTGGGGATCCATTTCACCCCCACCGTGCCACAGACCTACCGCGACTGGCGCAAGACCAACAGCAGCTTGTACCGAGCGTTTTGTTGGCAGTTGATTGACCGAGGCGTGATGCTAGAGCCCGACTCCAGAGAGCCTTGGTTTTTTTGTGAAGCCCACCAGCACATGGACTTTGCATGGTTGGAGGATATTGCTGCTCAGGCTATTCAAGCTGCCATGGCTGCACACCCAACATAAACAAAGAAAAGCCTTGGTCCCCGTAGGAGGTGAGCCCTTGGCGAAAACCGCTGGCGTTAGATTGTTTGATAGGCGAATCAGTCACTTTTCCAAGACGGTTTCAAGGGTTCGCGGGTAATTGCTGGCTTCATTTCCAGCCGGTGGCAAGCGTATCATTCAACACAAACATCTGAAGGAGATTGCAATGCGTCTTATTTTGAGATCTATGGGATTTGTCATGGCGTGGGCCTTCGTGAGCTTGGCACAAGCCGCAGGTGGGGCATGTAACACCATCAGCAGCGATGAAGCCTTAAAGGCTGAAGACGCTCGTTATGCAGCCCAAATGGGCAACGACTTTGCCGCCATGGACAAGCTGTTTTCGCAGGACTTGGTCTACATTCATACAAGCTCAGTTTTGGACAACAAGGCCTCCTATATTGAGTCCATGCGTTCGGGCACGGTTAAGTACAAGGTCATGCGCCGCTCTGAAGTGACCGTGCGCGCCTTGGGTTGTATGGCGATCATCAATGGCATTGGCAACTATGACGTGCGGGTGAAAGACAATGACATCAATGTCGTCTTGCGCTTCACCAGCATTTGGCACAAAAAGGACAACGCATTGGAATTCATTTCTTGGCAGTCGACAAGGATTCCCTGATATGCGCTATTTGCACACCATGGTGCGTGTCACCGATTTGGATGCTTCTTTGAAGTTTTACCGCGATGCTTTAGGCCTTGAAGTGATTCGCCAAAAAGACGTCCCTTCGGGGCGTTTCACCTTGGTGTTTTTGGCGGCCGCTGGCGACCACAGCGCCCAAGTCGAGCTCACCCACAACTGGGACCCCGAGGTCCTGCAAGGCGGTCGAAATTTTGGGCATTTGGCCTATGCGGTGGACAATATTTACGCCAGTTGCGAGCGCTTGCAACAGCATGGCGTGACGATTTTGCGCCCTCCACGGGACGGCTATATGGCCTTTGTACGCTCCCCTGACGGCGTTTCTGTCGAGTTGTTGCAAGCCAACGCGCCACTGCCACCCTCAGAACCTTGGGCCTCCATGCCCAATGTCGGTCAATGGTAGAGCTCGCGGCCCAAGCGGCTGCTCAGCAACTCTTGCCTGCGTGGCAAGAACCGCATCAAATTGAAGCGATTGATGCAACTGTTCGCCCCCAAACCCGAGGCGAGGGCTACGCGGTTCAACAGGCGTTATTTGCAGCCAGCGGTGACCAAGCCATGGGCTGGAAAATCGCGGCCACCAGCATCGCGGGGCAGCAACATATTGGCGTCAGCGGCCCTTTGGCGGGGCGTTTGCTGGCTTCGCGTTGCTTGCCCGATGGCGCTGCAGTTTCCATGCGTGGCAACGTCATGCACGTCATTGAAGCCGAATTCGCTTTTCGTATGGGTGCAGATGTTCTGTCGCAGGGATCTGAGCCCTTGACCGTACAGCAGGTCATGGCGCAGGTTGCTGATTTGCATCTGGCCATTGAAATACCCAACTCGCGTTACCAAGACTTTGTCACAGCGGGTGAGGCGCAGTTGATTGCCGACTTCGCTTGCGCCAGTCACATGGTGCTGGGCTCAGCGCTCACCACCGATTGGCGCAGCTTAGACCTTGCCGCCCAAACAGTGCAGGTCAGCCGAGGTGTTGAAGTGGTGGCGAAAGGACAGGGCGCCAATGCTTTAGGTGACCCGCGGGTTGCACTCACGTGGTTAGCCAATGAACTCATCAGCCACGGAATGCACCTAAAGACTGGCGACGTCGTCATCACCGGTACCTGTGTGGTGCCTGTACCCGTCGAAGAGGGCCAGCATCTGCTTGCACAGTTTCCTGGTCTGGGCGAGGTTGCTGTTGCCATAGCGCCGTGACCGAACCCGAAGTTTTTGATCCGCAACTGCTGTCGCAAGTTGCCGCTTTGCCCCCTTTGCCCGGGGTCTATCGCTACTTCGACGCCGAGGGTCAAGTGTTGTATGTCGGCAAAGCCAACCACCTTAAAAAACGCGTCAGTAGCTATTTCCAAAAAAACCATGGTGGCACCCGTATTGGTCATATGGTGGGCAAAATTGCCCGTCTTGAAACCACGGTGGTGCGCTCCGAGGCCGAGGCCTTGCTGCTGGAAAACAACCTCATCAAGACCCTCAAGCCTCGCTACAACATCTTGTTTCGGGACGACAAGAGCTACCCCTATTTGAAAATCACCCGCGCTCAAAAGGGCGCTCCCGATGCATTGGGCCACCCGCATCCCAAAGCAGCGCCAAGGGTCGTGTATTACCGCGGCGCGGTCGACAAGCACCACGATTACTTTGGTCCTTACCCCAGCGTGTGGGCGGTACGCGAAGCCATTCAATTGATTCAAAAAGTGTTTCGCTTGCGTACCTGCGAGGACACGGTGTTTCGCAACCGCCACCGTCCTTGTTTGCTGCACCAGATCAAGCGCTGCTCCGCACCCTGCGTGGGCATGGTCAGTCTTGAGGACTACCAACGTGATGTGCAAAGTGCCTGTGAGCTTTTGCAAGGCCACACGCACGATGTGATGCAGTCTATGGAAAAGCGCATGTTGGCCCATGCAGAGTGCTTGGAGTTCGAGCAAGCCGCTGAAGTGCGCAACCAAATCAGCGCTTTGTCCAAAGTCTTGCACCAACAAGCGGTGGACACAGTGGACGACCGCGATGTGGATATCTTGGCGGTGGTGGTTCAAGCTGGCAAAGCCTGTGTCAATTTGGCCATGGTGCGCGGCGGCCGCCACTTGGGCGACAGCCCGTATTTCCCCACCCATGCGGAAGGGGCTGAGCCTTTGGAGGTGTTGGAGGCTTTTTTGAGTCAGCACTATTTAGATGTGCCGCTCCCGCCCACGCTCATCACCCACCATGCGGTAGACAAAGAATTGGTTGTGGCCTTGTCTGTACAGACAGGGGTGAAGTTGCGTGTCATTCACCAACCCCGTGAACAACGCAAGGTATGGCTGGAGATGGCGCAGCAAAACGCAGCTTTAAAGCTTGCCCGCTTGCTAGCCGAGGAAGGTTCGCAGCAGTCGCGTACCCGTGCCTTGGTGGATACGCTGGACATGGCAGTGGAAGACTTAGACAACCTTCGCATCGAGTGTTTCGATATTTCCCATACAGCGGGAGAAGCCACACAAGCCTCCTGCGTGGTGTTTCACCACCACAAAATGCAGGCAAGCGAATACCGCCGTTACAACATCGAGGGCATCACGGGTGGCGATGATTACGCCGCCATGCGACAGGTGCTGACTCGCCGTTACAGCAAATTGGCCGAAGCCGTGCGCTTGGGTGAAGCGCGGTTCCCCGACTTGGTGCTGATCGATGGCGGTAAAGGCCAAATCAGCATGGCTAGAGAAGTCTTTACTGCGCTCGATTTGGATGTCTCGCGTTTGGTGGGCGTGGAAAAAGGCGAGCGTCGTAAAGTGGGATTGGAAGAACTGGTGTTTGCCGATGAGCGCCCCAAACTCAGCTTGCAGGCAGACTCAGCTGCCTTGATGTTGGTCGCGCAAATCCGAGACGAGGCCCACCGTTTTGCCATCACCGGTATGCGAGCCAAGCGAGCCAAGGTGCGCACGGGGGGCAGCAGCTTGGAGGACATTCCAGGGGTAGGACCCAAAAAACGCGCCAAGTTGCTGCAACGCTTTGGTGGTGTGCGCGGTGTGGCTGACGCCAGTGTGCAAGACCTATGCACTGTCGAGGGCGTGTCGCCCGAGTTGGCACAAGCTATCTACGCCGCGCTTCGTTAATCGGGGTCAGATCCCAATTAATTCCAGCAAGCGGTCTAGACCGCCTTGGTCAATCACCACATGGGCGGCTTCACGCACTTTGGGTTTAGCGTGATAAGCCACAGACAAACCTGCTACTGACATCATGGGCAAATCGTTCGCACCATCACCCATGGCGATGGCTTGCTGAGACGATATCCCTAAAGCTTCACAAGTAGCCAGCAACATGCGCCGCTTTTCTTCGCCATCACAGATATCACCCCAAGCTTGGTCGACCATGCGTCCCGTCAGTTGCTCGTTTTCAATTTCAAAGACATTGCTGCGGGTGAAATCGATGTGCAACAGGTCCCGAATGCGGTCCGTGAAAAAGGTGAACCCACCGCTGACCAGCAAGGTTTTCAAACCTGCTTGCTGACAGGCATGCACCAAGGTTTCAGCTCCCGGGTTCAGGCGCAGTCGATCTGTATAGACCTGATTCAGTGCCATAACGGGCACACCGCGCAGCAAGGCGACACGTTGGCGCAGGCTTTCCTTGTAGTCGGCGATCTCGCCTCGCATGGCTGCCTCGGTGATGGCGGCTACCTCGGTTTTGCGACCTGCGGCATCAGCGACCTCATCAATGCACTCGATGTTGATGAGTGTGGAGTCCATGTCAAAGGCGATCAGCTTAAAGTTTGACCATTGCAAGGGCAAGGTGAGGCCTCTTACCAATAGCCCTGCAGCGTGTTCCACCGCAGGCAAAGCGCTAAGGCTCATGAAGCTACCACCACTTTAAAGGGCACTACCGGTTCGCCCAAGGAACGCAAGATATCCCTGACCATCTGCGCACGGTCTTTCACCTCGGGCAAAGCCCGTTCGATGCGTAACTTGTCGTTGCCAGCCAATTTGATGTGTTTGTTTTTTTGTACCAACTGGATGATGCGCATTCCGTCTACAGGGGCATGTTGCTTGAAGCTGATGAGGATGACGCCAGGGGCTGCGTCGACCTTGGCCACACCATAAGGTTTGGCCAGCACCCTGAGGCGGTGGGTGTCGATCAGGGTTTGCGCCTGTGTGGGAAGTTTGCCAAAGCGGTCGACCAGTTCTTCTAGCAGTGCGTCCACTTGGTCTTGGTTTTTGGCGGTGGCGAGTTTTTTGTAGAAGGACAGACGCAGATGCACATCGCCGCAGTAGTCATCGGGCAGCAAGGCAGGCGAATGCAGGTTGATTTCAGTGGTGGCTTGCAAGGGGCTGAGCAAGTCGGGTTCTTCACCGTTTTTCAGAGCGCGAACAGCTTCGGACAGCATTTCGTTGTAGAGCTGAAAACCCACCTCCAGCATATTGCCGCTCTGGTTTTCGCCCAATACCTCGCCTGCACCGCGAATTTCTAAGTCGTGCATCGCCAAGTAAAAACCTGAGCCCAGCTCTTCCATTTGCTGGATAGCGTCAAGCCTTTGGGTGGCGTTTTTGCTCAGTCCTTGCAAGTCAGGCACCAGCAAATACGCATAGGCTTGGTGGTGGCTGCGACCGACCCGACCACGCAGTTGGTGCAACTGCGCAAGCCCGAATTTATCCGCACGACTCATCAAAATGGTATTGGCGGTTGGCACATCGATACCGGTTTCGATGATAGTCGAACACAGCAAAATATTAAAGCGCTGCGCTACAAAGTCGCGCATGACTTTTTCTAATTCGCGCTCTGGCATTTGTCCGTGCGCCACCGCGATGCGTGCTTCAGGGATCAGTTCTTGTAAGCGCTCTTTGCGGTTTTGGATGGTCTCAACCTCGTTGTGCAAGAAATAGCACTGGCCGCCGCGCTTGAGTTCTCGCAACACCGCCTCGCGGATGACGCCGTTGTCTTCTGTTCGAACAAAGGTTTTGATGGCCAAGCGACGCTGTGGTGCCGTCGCAATCACGCTCAAGTCGCGCAAACCTTCCAAGGCCATGCCCAAGGTGCGAGGGATAGGTGTAGCTGTCAGGGTCAGGATATCCACCTCAGCACGCATGGCTTTGATGGCTTCTTTGTGCCGCACACCGAAACGGTGTTCTTCGTCGATGACCAGTAGCCCCAAATCCTTGAACTTGACGGTGTCGCTGATGAGCTTGTGGGTGCCCACCACAATATCGATAGAGCCTTCCTCCAAGCCCACCATGGCGGCTTTGATCTCCTTGGGCGAGCGAAAGCGGCTCATCTCTGCAATCTTCACTGGCCATTTGGCAAAGCGGTCTGTCAAGGTTTGAAAATGCTGCTCTGCCAGCAAGGTGGTCGGCGCCAATATCGCCACTTGTTTGCCGCCCATCACCGCAATGAATGCGGCGCGTAAAGCCACCTCGGTTTTGCCAAAACCCACGTCGCCGCAAATCAGGCGGTCCATGGGGCGGGGGCTGATCATGTCTTGAATGACAGCATGGATGGCGGCGCGTTGGTCGGCGGTTTCCTCAAAACCAAAGTCGTTGGCAAACACCTCGTAGTCTTGCGGCGTATAGCGAAACGGGTGGCCTTGCCTGGCAGCACGTCGCGCATAGATATTCAACAACTCCGCAGCCGCATCACGGATTTGTTCAGCGGCACGGCGTTTGGCCTTGTCCCATTGGCCTGAGCCCAAGCGGTGCAGCGGGGCTTGGTCGGGACTGACACCGCTGTAGCGGCTGATCAGGTGCAACTGGCTGACCGGCACATACAAGGTGGCTTCGTCGGCGTATTCCAAATGCAAAAACTCTTGGAGCAATGGCAGACCCAAATCATCTACGCCTTGGCCCATGTCCATGTTCACCAAGCCTCGGTAGCGGCCAATGCCGTGGGCGCTGTGTACCACCGGGTCGCCCACTTGCAGTTCAGACAAGTCTTTGATCAGCGACTCAACATCACTCACCGCTTCTTGTTTGCGTTTACGTCTGGCGCTGGGGCTGGCGGCAAAAAGTTCGGTTTCCGTCACCAAATCGATGGCCAGCTCAGTCCAAGCAAAGCCTGTGTGCAAGCCGCTGGTGGCGATGCCAAAAGGCTCGGTGCTTTGCACGAATTCTGCGAGCGAGTCGAAGCTGGGTGGGCTCACGCCACCGGCTCTGAGGAAGTCCAGCAAGCTTTCGCGCCTGCCATCACTTTCGGCCAACACCAAAACCCGTTGTGAACTGTGGCGTTGGCGAGCTTGCAGTCGTGCCAAAGGCGTGTCTGAGCCGCGCTCAACAGTCACATCTGGAAGTGGCTGCGCCCAATCACCAAGCGCTAAGGCGTCACCTTTGCGAAGCGATAACTGTGCATGAAGGTTGACACGTGTGAAAAACTGTTCGGTATTCAAAAACAGATGAGAAGGTGACAAGACAGGTCGATCAGGGTCGCCCTGCGCCAAGCGAAAGCGTTCTTGCGCATCTTGGGAAAAGCTTTGAAGCACGGGTTCAAGGTCGCCGTGCAGCACCACCACTGAGGCGTCACCCAAGTAGTCAAACACCGTAGCGGTTTCTTCGAAGAACAGGGGCAGGTAGTACTCGATGCCTGCGGTGGCAACCCCGTTGCCCATGTCTTTGTAGATGCGGCTGCGCGTGGGATCGCCGTCGAGGAGTTCACGCCACCGACTTCTAAACAAGGCCCTGGAAGCTTCATCCATGGGGAATTCACGACCGGGCAACAAGCGCACCTCGGGTACAGGGTAAAGGCTGCGCTGGGTATCGGGGTCAAAGGTGCGAATAGAGTCGATCTCGTTGTCGAACAAGTCCACTCTGTAGGGCACCAAAGAGCCCATGGGGAACAAATCGATCAGGCCACCGCGCACGGTGTACTCACCAGGGCTCACCACTTGCGACACATGGCTGTAGCCTGCCATGGTCAGTTGTTGTTTGAGTTGGGCGTCATCCAACTTTTGCTTGACCTTGAAATGGAATGTGTAGCCAGCCAAAAATGACGGAGGCGCTAAACGGTAGAGGGCGGTGCTGGCGGGCATCAGCACCACATCAGCTTTTCCTTGAGAGATGCGCCAAAGCGTGGCCAAACGCTCGCTGATCAAATCCTGATGGGGTGAAAAGCCGTCGTAGGGCAAGGTTTCCCAATCGGGAAACAAAACGCATTGCAGGTCGGGTTGGAAAAACTGCATTTCCTCCAGCAAACGCTGAGCATCGAAGGCATCGGCACAGATGATGCTGACGCGTCTGCCTTGGTTTTTTTCCCGCTCAACCAGGGCTGCAAGCAGAGTTGCATCGGCAGAACCGGGGGGGCGGGGGAGTGTGAAGCGCTGAACGCTGTGAAGGGCTGGCAATTGCATGGAAGTGAGAGATTCTAGAATGCCCCCATGATCGGTCCCCAGCTATGAGCCAAGAGCATCCCCGCTTCCATGTGGTCATCCCCTGCGCTGGCACTGGCAGCCGTGCGGGTGTAGATATCCCCAAGCAGTACGCCATATTGGCAGGCATTCCGATGGTGATGCATACCTTGCAAGCGTTTTCAGGGGTGGCAGGCTTAGGGCATGCCTTGTTGGTGGTCTCTGCGCAAGACACTTACATGTCTGAACTGCTGCTTGAATACCCGCAACCTTCTTTTCAATGCGTTCCCCGAGGCGGCGCCACCCGAGCCCAAAGTGTGTTGGGTGGTTTGCGCTGTTTACAAGAGCAAGGGGTTGACCCAACCGACTGGGTGTTGGTCCATGATGCGGCGCGTTGCTTGATCACCCCTCGGTTGGTACAAGCCTTGTTGCAAGCTTGCGCCAAAGACAGCGTCGGCGGCTTGCTGGCTTTGCCCCTGCCCGACACCTTGAAAGCATCAGTGGGTGGCCGCGTGTCGGCGACCTTGAGTCGCAGCGACAAATGGCTGGCACAAACCCCGCAGATGTTTCGTTTAGGCGCCTTGGCTCTGGCGCTTGAGCAACCCAGTCAAGACATCACGGACGAGGCCAGCGCTATGGAGGCAAAAGGGCATACGCCGTTACTGGTCGAGGGGGCATCCTTCAATTTCAAGGTCACTTATCCTCAGGACTGGGCTTTGGCCGAGGCCGTTTTGAATGACCGTCAGCATCGTCCAGGAGTGTTGTCATGAGCATGCAATTTCGAATCGGTGAAGGCTGGGACACCCATGCCTTGGTGCCTGGCAGGCGATTGGTCATCGGTGGTGTGGTCATTCCTTTTCATCTGGGGCTGTTGGGGCATTCGGACGCCGATGTGCTGCTACATGCCATCACCGACGCATTGCTGGGTGCGGCGGCCTTGGGCGATATCGGCACCCATTTTTCAGACACTGACGAGCGCTGGCGTGGAGCGGATTCTTGGAAGTTGCTGCAGGCCACGAGTGGCTTGGTGCAAGCCGCCGGTTGGCATATAAACAATATAGACAGCACGGTGATTGCCCAAGCGCCTAAGTTAGCGCCATTCATGAGCGCCATGCGCGAGCGCGTTGCTGCCGCCTTGCAACTGGATTTGAACCAAGTTAATATCAAAGCCAAAACCGCAGAGAAGCTGGGTCCCGTCGGTTCTGGGCAGGCGATAGAGGCCAGGGCAGTGGTGTTGCTTCAGTCGCCCATCTAGGGTTAGTCTTTATTGCATCTGTTGTTAAACAGATCAGTATTGAATTGGCTTTACTAAAGCCAAACTGACATCCCTATGTAGGTCACAGGAGACAGACGCATGAAATCTAAAATTGCCGAAGAATATGTTCACCTTCCAGATTTGAATTGGATACCCTTCCCACCTTCCCTTTCAGCTGGGGGCATTCGCTGGAAGCTATTGCATGTTCAACCCGGCCATGGCGCTTGGACCGCTATCTTTGATTGCCCCAAAGGGTCCTCATTTGCACCGCACATTCATGCAGGACCAGGCGAGTATTTGCTCACCAAGGGTCGCATGGATGTCCGTGGCGGCAAAGCCAACGGGGGAGACACCGCAGTTGCCCCTGGCTATGGTTTTGAATGCTCTGGCGCAAGGCATGATCAAACGTCTTTTCCAGAAGACAGCGAGTTCTACATGACATTTTTAGGGCCGCTGACATTCATCAACCCCGATGGCTCGCCTATCGCTGTGGTGGGTTGGGAAGAGGCGCAGGGCGCTTGGAACGCATAGACCTTTCCACCCATAGCCTGCCCCTGAACGCTAGGGGTGGGTTTGTTGAAAGACCAATG
>Ga0209357_1000385_pt1 | contig 17056 bp, 14 predicted proteins | sample LauGreFBDMM110SD_2_FD_187573 | JGI IMG/M metagenome (GOLD analysis project Ga0209357, IMG submission 187573) | Freshwater lake microbial communities from Lake Michigan, USA - Fa13.BD.MM110.SD (SPAdes) (version 3) | ecosystem: Environmental > Aquatic > Freshwater > Lake | place: Lake Michigan... | reverse complement strand
TTTTCAGAAGTTCTTTCAGCGTTTATCCGAAAGACTTTACGTGCCCAGTCAGACAGGCTCCCACGATATCGGGAACCAGTACCTAGGCGATTTGGCGAGTTCTTACATCGAACACCCCAAATTTCAACTGCCAAACCGTCCTGTTTTCAGAGGTGTGAAGTTAAGCAAGCATTGATAGTTTAGGCTTGCCTGCGCAGCATCATCAAGCCTGCACCAACGAGCAAGACCATGCCGCACCAGGCCATTGTGTTGGGAATATCGCCCCAAACCACAAAGCCCATGACAACCGCTGTCAGCAGGCCCACATAGCGAAAAGGCGCAACTACTGTTAGGTCGGCACTGCGCGTGCTTTGAATCAGCAGGAAATAGCCGGTGCTAAGTAGCGCCGCTGCACCACCCAAGCACGCCCAAGAGACCATGCTTACCGTTGCCCAGTCTTGCCACAAACTCCACACACCCGCCATCAACGTGGCAGTTGTCGCTGTGCTCAAGGTCACCATCAAGGATGGAATATTCGACGGCACAAACCGCATGCTGATGTCGCGCAAGGCGTGCAGCAAGGTGCCGCCCAAACAGACCCAAGCCCAAAGGTTAAAGCCCTCTGCCTGAGGTTGCACCACCAACAATACGCCGATAAAACCGGTGGCGATGATGAGCCAGTGACGAATGCTGACGCGAACACCCAATAGCAAGCCTGACAGCAAAGCAATCAACAAAGGGGTTGTCATATTGATGGCCGTGGCATTGGCCAAGGGCATGTGAAACATTGCAGTCAAATACACCAGACTGGCCAAGCCATCTAAACATGAACGAATCAATACCCAGCGGTCACGCAAAGCCGTGATGGCGCTGCGTGGGTTTTTGAAAGTGCCCATGTAAACACACAGCAAGGACAAACCCAGCATAGCCAAAAGGCCACGCAAAAAAATCAGTTGGGATGGGGGCAAACTGTCGCTGACATATTTGACCAACGAGTCGTTTAAAACAAAACTGGCCATACCGACCGACATGGCGATCACGCCACGTCGGTTGTTGGCTGCGGTCATAGGGTGTCGATGAAACTGCGCAGTTTGTCGGAGCGGCTGGGGTGCTTGAGTTTGCGCAAAGCCTTGGCTTCGATTTGGCGAATACGCTCGCGTGTAACGTCAAACTGTTTGCCCACCTCTTCCAAGGTGTGGTCGTTGTCCATCTCAATACCAAAGCGCATACGCAGCACCTTGGCTTCGCGAGGTGTCAGGCCATCCAAGATTTCCTTCACCACGTCACGCAAGCCAGCTTGCATGGCGGCCTCTAAAGGCGCTGTGTTGGCGCCGTCTTCGATGAAGTCGCCCAAGTGCGAATCGTCATCGTCGCCAATGGGCGTTTCCATGGAGATAGGCTCTTTGGCAATCTTCATGATCTTGCGGATCTTGTCCTCAGGCATCTCCATTTTTTCAGCCAAGACCGAGGCATCGGGCTCGAAGCCAAACTCTTGCAAGTGCTGGCGGCTGATGCGGTTCATCTTATTAATGGTCTCGATCATATGCACCGGAATACGGATGGTACGGGCCTGATCGGCGATGGAGCGGGTGATGGCTTGGCGAATCCACCAAGTGGCGTAGGTCGAGAATTTGTAGCCACGACGGTACTCGAATTTGTCCACGGCCTTCATTAGGCCGATGTTGCCCTCTTGGATCAAGTCAAGGAACTGCAATCCACGGTTGGTGTACTTCTTGGCAATCGAGATGACCAAACGCAAGTTGGCCTCAATCATTTCCTTCTTGGCGTTGCGTGAGGAGCGCTCGCCTTCGTTCATGCGTTTGTTGATGTCCTTGAGTTCGGCCAAGGGAACCACCACGCGGGTTTGGATGTCGGTGAGTTTTTGCTGCAACTCTTGGATGGCGGGAATATTGCGGGTCATGGTGACGGACCAAGTCTTGGCCGCGCCAGACTGCTTTTCCACCCACTTAAGGTTCAACAAATTGACGGGAAACTCTTTGATGAACATGTCTTGTGGCATACCGCAGCGGTCAACAATGATGCGGCGCAGTTCACGTTCTTTTTTGCGCACGTCATCGACTTGTGAGCGCACCAAGTCGCAAAGTTTTTCAATCGTACGTGCGGTAAAACGCACGGTCATCAACTCTTCGCTGATTGATTTTTGGATTTTCAAATAGGTGGGTGAACCGTAGCCTTCTTTGTCAAATGCTTTGCGCATCTTTTCAAACAAGATTTTCACACGTTCAAAGCGGGTGAGGGCTTCGGTTTTAAGTTCTTCAAGCTTCTTGGTGAGGGCTTTAGAACCGCCTTTGCCATCGTCATCATCGGAGTCATCGAACTCGTCGAAATCTTCTTCGGCCACATAGTCGTCAGCTTCGTTGGCGTTGCTAAAGCCGTCAACGATGGTGGAGATGACTACCTTGCCTTCGCGTATGTCTTCGGCCATGCGCAAGATTTCAGCAACTGTGGCGGGGGATGCGCTGATGGCTTCCATCATCGCCATCAAACCGCCCTCGATACGCTTGGCAATTTCAATTTCGCCTTCGCGTGTCAGCAACTCTACGGTGCCCATCTCACGCATGTACATGCGCACAGGGTCGGTGGTGCGGCCAAATTCGCTGTCCACTGTGGAGAGAGCCGCTTCGGCTTCTTCTTCGGCCTCTTCTTCACTTGCCACGGTCGGGCCGGTGTTGGTGATGAGCAAGGTTTCCGCGTCAGGGGTTTGTTCGTAAACCTGCACGCCCATGTCGTTCAACATGGTGATCACCACTTCCATGGTCTCAGCGTCAACCAGTTTGTCGGGCAAGTGGTCGGAAATTTCGCCGTGGGTCAGGTAACCACGGGTTTTGCCCAACTTGATAAGGGTCTTCAGGCGCGAGCGGCGTTTGGCCAGGTCTTCTTCGGACAGAACGGCTTCGTCCAATCCAAATTCTTTCATCAAGGCGCGTTCTTTGGCCTTGCTGATCTTCATGCGCAAAGGCTTGACCTTCTCACCAGTGGCCACGGTCTCTTCGGCAAATTCGGCTTCTAAGTCGACCAAGTCTTCATCAGCGGGCAGACCTTTTTTAGCCGCTTTGCCCTTGGTGTCGGGCTTGCTGGAGGCCTTGGGTGGTTTGGCTTTTTCAGCGCTGGGTTTGACAGGTGTTTTTGCCGCTGGCTTGGCGGCTGCCTTAGCAGCAGGTTTGGCCACAGGTTTGGCCGCAGTTTTCGCAATTGGCTTAGTGGGTGCTTTGGCAGCAGGCTTGGCAGCGGTTTTGGCTACAGGCTTAACTACAGGCTTTGCAACAGGTTTGGCAGGGGCTTTTTTGGCAGTCGACACAGGAGAGGCTTTCTTCGGGACAGGTTTCGCAGAGGATGCTGATGGTTTAGAGGCTGTTTTGGCCTTGGCAGGCTTGGTGGACTTCTTAGCTGGCATGTCAATCCTTGAACAACAAAAAGGGGTATCGGCGTGCATTGAAAGCGCGCTAATGGGACAGTGGCAGGGGTTCCAAGCAAGTTGAAAGGGCGATCATTTGGTGTGCAATCCTTGCGGTGAACGGCGGGTTGTGAACTGCGTCACGGTTGGCCTGGCCCGGAGGTGTTGCTGTCGCGCTTGCTCAAGAAAATGGATTATACCAGAGGGGCTTTTTTCAGGGCAGCTAATCGGCTATTCAACTGCTTGATGCGCTCATAAGCTTGGGGGTCGCTCGCCATACGGCGGGTCAAGCTGTCAATCTCGAGCGAGAGTTGTTCAATCTCCAATGTAGCCAAGATGCTTTGTAATTCCCCTGCATCGCTGTCGATGTCAGAAGGTGCATCATCGATCAAACGCGACACCACCGCTTCATGGGCGTGTCCACGCAAGCCTTCGCGCAAGCCTGCCAAGGGTTGTATGCCGTTTTCTAGCCACTGTTGGTTTAACCAAGCCATTAATTCGCCGTAAGGGACAGGCATCTCCAACAATAAGTGCTGTTGATGTGCCGACAGCCCGTCCCATTGCGCCATATCTGCAAACAAAATTTGCAAGGCTCGGTCATGGCGTGAGGGGGCTTTGCTGCGAAGGTTGATACCTATGGGCGGTGGGCGTTTGCTGTTGCCCGTGCGGGTCCAAGTGCTAACGGAGGCAAACCCAGATTTGGCCGCTGGCTTGGCGCTGGTGTTGGGGGCACCCGAGGGGGTTGAAGCCAGCCACAAGCGCTGCAGTTCGTGTTGACCAATACCAACGGTGTCAGCCAGTTCATTGAGTAACTGGGTTTTGAGTACGCCGTCGGGCATGGCCAACCACAAAGGTTTGGCTTGAGCAGCAAGCAAAGCCCGTCCTTCGGCGGTGTCGATGTCGCAGCCATCGCGGGCAACTTCCATCACAAAGCGTGACAGGGGCGTGGCGTCAGAAACCATGCGTGAGAATGCGTCCGTGCCATGGGCTCGCACAAAGCTATCAGGGTCGTGCTCAGCAGGCAGGAATAAAAACTTCACATTGCGCACATCGGTGGCAAAGGGCAGGGCGCCGTCGAGGGCTTTTCGTGCAGCGCGTCTGCCAGCCGCATCGCCGTCAAAACTGAACACCACTGAGTCAGTGAAGCGAAACAGTTTTTGCACATGGTCGGTGGTGCAAGCCGTACCCAAGGTAGCGACAGCATTGGGAAAGCCCAGTTGGGCCAAAGCCACCACATCCATATAGCCCTCGGTCACCAACACATAGCCGGCCTCGCGCAAAGCGGTTCGCGCTTCAAACAAGCCATATAACTCTCGCCCTTTGCTGAACACTGGTGTTTCAGGGGAGTTCAGGTATTTGGGCGTACCTTCGCCGAGTACGCGGCCACCAAAGCCTATGCACTCGCCTTTGACATTGCGGATGGGAAACATGATGCGGTCGCGAAAGCGGTCGTAGCGCTTGTCTTCTTCGCCACTTTCTTCATGGGTGATGACCAAGCCCGACTCCACCAGTAAGGCGTCTTGGTAGTCTGTGAAGACACTGGCCAAATTGCGCCATCCCTCTGGCGCGTAGCCTAGGCCAAACAGCTTGGCAACCTCACCGGAGAGGCCCCGTCCTTTCAGATAGTTCACCGCTTGTGAGCTGCTTTTCAGGTGTTTGCGGTAAGACTCACCGGCTTTTTCAAGCACCTCATTCAAAGTGGCTTGGCGTTGGCGTTGTTGCTGTGCCCGTTGACGCTCTGCGGGGTCGGCATCGTCTTCGGGGACTTGCAGGCCATAGCTTTGCGCCAAATCTTTCACCGCTTCTATGAAACTCATGCCGCCATGCTCCATCAAAAAGCCAATGGCATTGCCGTTTTTACCGCAGCCAAAGCAATGGAAAAACTGCTTGGTCGGGCTGACCGAAAAAGAAGGCGATTTCTCGCCATGAAAAGGGCACAGGCCCATGTAGTTTGCGCCGCCTTTTTTCAACTGTACGTAGCGACCCACCACCTCCACCACATCGGTGCGGTTGATCAACTCTTGGATGAAAGACTGGGGGATGGCCATCTCAGTCGCCAGCGACCACGCCCTCGCGGCGCGGGTCTGCAGCGCCAAACCAATTGGGTCCTAGGCGCTGCAGCGCTTGCAAGCCGCTGGGCATGTCCATCTCTTTCACCGAGTGGCCAAGAATTTGCAAATTCGACACAGTGGCAGAGGGAAACAAACCCGACTCCAGCAGCAAGGGCGCGTTCGCGCCTGTGACCCCTGAGTGCGGCAGGTTGATGGCTTGTTGTGCGTCAAGCTCCCAGTGCAACAGGGCCCACAAAGTTTGCGCAGTGAAGTGGATGATCATGGCGCCCCCTGGGCTGCCCAAACTGACCAGTAATTCGCCACGCTCGTGGCTGGGGTTTTCAGCAAACACCAAGGTGGGGCTCATGGAGGAGCGAGGGCGTTTACCTGCTTGAACTCGGTTGGCCACAGGACGTCCATGTTCGTCTTGCGGGGTGAAGCTGAAATCGGTCAATTGGTTGTTCAGCAAAAAACCGCCAGGTAAGTTTTCAACGCTGACCATTAGGCGAGCACCAAAACCGCTCTCGATGGTGGTGGTCATGGCCAAGGCATTGCCCAAGCCATCGACGATGCTGATGTGGCTGGTGCCGTACTCGGTTTGGTCCGGCATGGGGGCCCACCCCTGCAAACGGCTGCCAGGGTTGCCGGCGCTCACCTGCGGAATTCGCCTGTCGGCAATTTGGCTTGCACGTGACTGCAAATACGCGCTGTCGAGCAGTTCGTCCCAGTCTTGGGCGGGGGGACCGACAAAAGCGGGGTCAGCGATGAACAGCGCACGATCGGCAAACGCCAAACGCGAAGCTTCGTTGTAGTTGTGCAGCCAAGCAGAGCTGGGTATGGCGGTGTTGCGCTCTGTCCAAGCGGATGGTGGAAGTTGGTTGCTGGCGTCGGTGGCCAGCATGCCCATGATTTGCCCAATGGTGATCAAGCCCGAGCTGGGCGGCCCCACGCCGCAGACCTGCACCTGCTTGGTAGTGCTGAAGGTGCTGGCATGGGAAAAACACAGTGCATCGCGTTCCAACGCTTTGTAGTTCTGCAAATCTTGCAGGCTGAGAAAACCAGGGTTGGTGTCGTGCTGCTGCACTTTGTCGACCATGGCTTGGGCAATCTCGCCGTTGTAAAAAACGTCTGCCCCGTCTTGCGCGATGCGTTTGAAGATCGCCGCCATCGCGGGGTTCTGTAAGCGGTGGCCTATGGGCCAAGGTGTGCCATCCGACTGAAAAAAGTACGCCAAGGCTTGGTGGTCGCGTTGCAGTGTTTTGTCGGCACTCAGCAATGTATGCAAACGTGGGCTGACAGGAAACCCTTCTTCGGCTAAGCGAATGGCCGGCTCAAACAATTGCGCCCAAGGCAATGAACCATGTTGCGGATGGGCTTTTTCCAACATGCGCAGCAAGCCTGGTACACCTACCGAGCGGCCACCCACCAGCGCATCGTTGAACGCCATGGGTTTGCCTTCCAGCCAAAACAAACGCTCGGTGGCTCGGGCAGGAGCGGTTTCGCGTCCGTCAAAGACTTGCAAATGCTCGCTGTCGTGGTGCAGCAAAAAAGCACCGCCGCCGATGCCACTGGATTGCGGCTCCACCAAGGTCAGCACCATTTGCACAGCAATGGCCGCATCCACCGCTGTGCCGCCTGCTTGCAGCACTTGGTAACCCGCATCGCTGGCCAAAGGGTTGGCCGCGGCCACGCCGCGCTGTTTGAGGTGCCAACCTGGTTTAGCTTGGTAGCCGCTGGCGGCCTCGGGTAAATCGGGGATACGGTAATTCAGCTGGGCCTGCGCAAAACCTGCGAGCAAGCCAAGCGTTAGAGCGAGTACTTCTGTTCGCACTTATTTTGGCGGCAGGCGGATCGCACCATCAAGGCGGATGACCTCACCATTGAGCATGTCGTTGTCCAAAATGTGCATCACCAATTTGGCGTAATCCATCGGTGTGCCCAAGCGCGATGGAAAGGGTACACCAGCAGCCAAAGCTTCTTGCACCTCTTTGGGCATGGAGAACATCATGGGGGTACCAAAGATGCCGGGGGCGATGGTCATATTGCGAATGCCCAATTTGGACAGGTCGCGGGCGATGGGTAAAGTCATGCCCACGATGCCGCCTTTGGAAGCTGAATACGCGGCTTGGCCGATTTGGCCGTCATAGGCTGCTACTGAAGCGGTAGAGATGAGAACGCCGCGCTCGCCAGTGGCTTCCGGGGAGTTGGTGCTCATGGCCTGAGCGCTCAAACGGATCATGTTGAAGCTGCCCACCAAGTTGATGTTGATGGTGCGTTGAAAACCTGCCAGCAAATGTGGGCCGGTTTTGCCCACCGTGCGCTCAGCGGTGGCGATGCCAGCGCAGTTGATCAAACCAGAGAGCTTGCCCAAGCTTTGCGCTTTGGCGACAACCGCTGCGGCCTGCTCTTCGTTGGAGACGTCGCAATGCATGAACACACCGCCGAGTTCGGCGGCGATGGCTTGGCCTTTTTCGTCTTGCATATCAGCGATGACGACTTTGCCGCCAGCAAGGCTTAGTAGCTTTGCTGTGCCTTCGCCCAAACCGGACGCACCGCCGGTCACGATAAATACATTGCCCTTGATTTGCATGAATTGCCTTTCAACACGGTCTAAAAGAAGTAAGAGATGGATTATCGCAGTGCCTGCTGGGCGACAATCGGCGAATGTATACATTCAACGTTTCTCCTCGCCGCTTTTGCCAACTCGGGTTGGCTGCGCTGCTGATGGTTTTAGCCGCCTGCACAACCGTCAAACCCCCAGAGGTGGTTGTACAGCCTGAAGTACCGCAAGTTCCTGCGCCAAGGAAAGTGCCTAAATTGGGGCTGGCTTTGGGCGGCGGTGCGGCGCGTGGGTTTGCGCACATTGGGGTGATTCAGGTCTTGGAGGAAAACGGCATCAAACCTGACATGGTGGTGGGTACTTCGGCTGGCAGCGTGGTGGCCGCTTTTTACGCCAGCGGCAAGTCGGGGGCGCAGCTACAGTGGTTGGCTGATAGCATGGACGAGTCGCAACTGACCGACTGGACCGTACCTTTTATGAGCCGAGGCATGTTGCGCGGCGAGGCGCTGGGCCGCTATATCAACACGCAACTCAATGGCGCCAAAATTGAAGACCTGAAGATACCCTTAGGGATAGTCGCCACCGATTTGCAAACTGGCGACGGCATTTTGTTCAGGCGCGGTGATATCGCCACGGCGGTGCGAGCTTCTAGCGCCGTACCCTCGGTGTTCGAGCCGGTGCGCATTGGCAACAAAGACTATGTGGACGGTGGACTGGTGTCACCTGTGCCGGTACTCTATGCCCGTCAGATGGGCGCAGACATCGTCATTGCGGTGGATATCTCAAGCCGCCCCGAAGACGCCAAAACCACCGATATGCTGAAGGTTCTTTTGCAAACCTTCAGCATCATGGGCAAAAGTATCAGCCAATTGGAAATGGCGCAAGCCGAAGTCGTTGTGCGGCCTGCCATGTCTGATGTTGGCAGCACCGAGTTTGCAGCCCGCAAGAAAAGCATTGAAGCGGGCAGGGCAGCCATGAAACTGGCCTTGCCAGCACTAAAAGCGGCACTCGCCAAATAAAAAAAGGCTCCTGAAAAGGAGCCTTTTTAAACGTCCGTCAAAGCAAATTAACGCTTGCGTGAAGCCTTGGGAGCAGCAGTAGCAACCGTAGAAGCTGCCATGGCATGCATATTGGATTCAGCAGCTTCAGTGGCTTGTTTCACAGCTTTTTGAACGCTTTCGATGGCGCTTTGGCTGGCAGCGATGGCGCTCTTGACCATGGCCACAGCTGTTTCAGAACCAGCAGGTGCGTTTTTAACAGCAGAGTCAACCAAGTTGCTGACGGTCTTTTGTGTTTCAGCAGCTTTGTCTTCCACGGCCTTGGTGAATTCGCTGCCAGTGCTGGTTGCGATTTCGTACATGTGGCGGCTGAAAGAAACTGCTTTTTCGCTTAATGGCTGGAGGTAACCAGCTTGCAGGGCCATCAGTTCTTGCACGTCTTTGACGCTCATCAGGGCGTGGACGTGGTCTTGGTTATCAGACATGGCGGCTTTGGCAGCGGTCATATTGAGTTCAACCAATTTTTCAATACCGGCGAAAGCTTTATGGCTCAGGCCGAAAAGGGTGTCAACGCTGGCTTTGTTGGCGGCAATCATTTGTTCTGCGGTCATCATGGTGTTTTCCTTTGAAGAAGTTAAAAGTGGGAACCAGGTCACTGCGTTTTGTTTTTGTTGCGGCGCAGCATGGATTGAAGTATAGGGTTAATACTGGTCAAATCAAGTGGTATTTGTTGCAATGCAACAAATTAGACGTGTTTTTCTAAACCCTTTTGATCTAGCGCAAATCCTGTCTTTTCGGGCTTTTAGGGGTTTTTGCCAGCACAATCCTTGGCAAATGAAGCTTTTTTACGCTGCCACCCACATCCAAACCCTGCCAGCAGGCCACCGGTTTCCGATGGGCAAATACGAGCTGTTGCGGCAAAGGTTGGCGGTGGAAATGCCGCAGCTTGCCCTGCTTTTGGCCGATCCCGCCAGTGAGGGCGAGTTGGCGCTGGTTCACACACCCCTTTATATAGAAGCGGTTTTCCAAGGCAGTTTGCCACCTGCGGCGCAACGCGAAATTGGTTTTCCTTGGTCCGAGGGCATGGTCGAGCGGGCCAGGCGCTCGGTAGGTGCCACCTTGATGGCAGCGCGAACCGCTTTCCAAGAAGGGGTTGCGGCCAATTTGGCAGGCGGCACCCACCATGCTTACGCCGACAAGGGCGGCGGGTTTTGCGTTTTCAATGATGTGGCGGTGGCAGCCCGCTTGATGCAAGCCGAGTGGTCGCGCCATCAACGCCGCGCCTTGCAAGTGGCAGTGATTGATTTGGATGTCCACCAAGGCAATGGCACAGCGCATATTTTTCGTGACGACCCCTCGGTGTTCACCTTGTCCTTGCATGGCGCGAAGAATTTTCCGTTTCGCAAAGAGGCCAGCGACATCGATGTGGAGTTACCCGATGGCTGCAGCGATGTGCCCTATTTGGAAGCTTTGGAAGAGGCTTTGCGCCAGTTGCAAGACCGCTGTGAACCCGACTTGGTGTTTTACTTGGCAGGTGCAGACCCGCACGAGGGCGACCGCTTGGGTCGACTGAACTTGAGCTTTGAAGGCCTGCAAGAGCGCGACCGCTGTGTGCTGGCATGGGCACAGGCGCGGCGCATTCCGCTGGCCATGGCGATGGCGGGAGGTTATGGCAAGCAGATCGAGGACACAGTGGAAGTTCAGATGAATACCTTTGCCCAAGCTTTGGCTGCTTGGCAAGGCTGGCAAAATCAACCTTTATGACTGCACCCACACCTGCTCGCGCACAACCCCACGGGCGCGACACTTACCCCGCCTTTCGCCGCATCACCACCCGTTGGCTTGACAACGATGCCTACGGCCATGTCAACAACGTTGTTTATTACCATTGGTTTGACACCGTGGTGAACGCGCATTTGATCGAACACGGGGTGCTAGACATCCAACACGGACAAACCATCGGGTTGGTGGTAGAGACGCATTGCAATTATTTTTCCTCGCTGGCGTTTCCGCAAAACGTCGACGCCGGTCTGCGCGTGGCGCGAATCGGCTCCTCCAGTGTTCGTTATGAAGTGGGCTTATTCGCCGAAGGGGAAGCGCAAACCGCAGCCCACGGGCATTTTGTCCATGTGTATGTGGACAGCCAAACCCGCCGCCCCGTAAGCACCTTGCCCGCGCCTTTGTTACAAGTTTTACAGGACCTCGCATGACCAACGCTGTTGACCAAGCCATCACTACCCGCATGTCAGCCAGAGCCTTTACCTCGCAGCCTGTGCCGCGTGAGGTGCTGACGCAGTTACTCGAACTCGCCGCTCGCGCGCCTTCGGGAACCAACACCCAGCCGTGGAAGGTGTATGTGCTGCAAGGCCAAAGCCGAGACAGCTTGGTTGAAAAGGTGTGCGCTGCCCACGATGCAATTCGCGCCAACCCCGACATGGCCAATGAATACCGCGAAGCCTACGATTACTACCCCGAAAAATGGGTCAGCCCCTTCATCGACCGCCGCCGCGAAAATGGCTGGAGCCTTTATGGCTTGCTCGGTATTGGCAAGGGCGATAAGGACAAGATGCACGCCCAGCATCAACGCAATTACCGCTTTTTCGATGCGCCCGTGGGCCTGATGTTCACCTTGGACCGTGTGATGGGGCGGGGCTCCTTGGTTGATTACGGTATGTTTTTGCAAACCTTGATGGTGGCGGCTCGCGGTCACGGCCTGCACACCTGCCCGCAAGCGGCGTGGAATGCCTTTGCCAAAATCATCTTGCCGCACATGGGTGCGGGCGACAACGAGATGCTGGTGTGTGGCATGGCGCTGGGCTACGCCGACGAGAGCGACATCGTCAACACCTTTCGCACCCCGCGTGAGAGCGTGGCCTCTTTCACCACTTGGCTGGAGTAATCCCCATGGTTATCACCAGCTTGCTGGATACCGATCTGTACAAATTCACCATGATGCAGGCGGTGCTGCACCAATTCCCCGGTGCACAGGTGAGCTACAAATTCAAATGCCGCACACCCAGCGTGAAGCTGGCGCCCTATGTGGATGAAATCCGCGCCGAGATTCGCTCGCTGTGCAAGCTGCAATTCACCGAGCAAGAGCTGGATTGGATGCGGGCCCTGCGTTTTATCAAAAGCGACTTTGTGGATTTTTTAGGCCTGTTTCGCCTGAATGAAAAATACATCGATGTTGTGGCTCTGCCCAGTGGCGAAATTGATATTCGCATCCATGGCCCTTGGCTGCACACCATCTTGTTTGAAATTCCCGTGCTGGCCATCGTTAACGAGGTGTATTTCCGCAATACCCAACCGGTGCCCGACTATGTCGAGGGTAAACAGCGCTTGGACACCAAAATTGCTCAGCTGCTAGAAGATGGTTTGAGTGATTTAAAAATTGCCGACTACGGCTCCCGCAGGCGTTTTTCCAAAGCGTGGCATGAAGAGGTTTTGCGGGTGTTGACCTCACGCTTGGGCACTGGCGTGACGGGTCGGTTTGCTGGTACCAGCAATTCGCTGTTTGCCATGAAGCTTGGCTTGACGCCTTTGGGCACCATGGCGCACGAATACTTGCAAGCCTGCCAAGCATTAGGGCCGCGTTTGCGCGACAGCCAAGTGTTTGGCTTTGAGACTTGGGCGCGTGAATACCGTGGCGACTTAGGCATTGCTTTGAGCGATGTTTACGGAATTGAGCCGTTTTTGCGCGACTTCGATATGTACTTTTGCAAGCTCTTTGATGGCGCGCGCCACGACAGCGGCGACCCCTTCACATGGGGCGAACGCATGATCGAGCATTACAAAAGCAACCGCGTGGACCCGCTCACCAAAATTTTGATCTTCAGCGATGGACTCACCGTGCCGCGTACCATCGAGTTGTACCAACGCTTTCGAGGTCGCTGCCAACTGGCTTTTGGTATTGGCACCAACCTCACCAACGACCTCGGCTATGAGCCGCTGCAAATCGTCATCAAGATGGTGCAGTGCAACGGCCAGCCTGTTGCCAAACTGTCGGATACGCCTTCTAAAAACATGTGCGAAGACACCAACTACTTGGCCTATTTGCGCCAAGTGTTTGACATTGAACAACCCTGAGAAAACCATGAACACCCTTTTCATTGCTGTTTTTGTCCTGACCTATGCGGCCATCACGCTGGAGCATCAACTCAAGCTGAACAAATCAGCTCCTGCGCTTTTGGGTGCTGGGGTGCTTTGGTCCCTTTACGCCTTGCATCTTGGGGACAACCAAGCCTTGACCCAGCATCTGAACGAATCCTTGGTGGGTACTGCACAAATCATCTTCTTTCTGATGGGTGCGATGACGATTGTGGAGGTCATCGACGCTCACAATGGTTTTGATGTCATTACCCAGCGCATACAAACCAAGCGCCTGTCTACCCTGATGTGGTTGGTGGGGACCGTTACTTTTTTCTTGAGTTCTGTGTTGGATAACTTGACGACCGCCATCGTCATGGTGTCGCTGATGAAAAAGCTATTGCATGAGCGTGAGGACCGTTTGTTTTTTGCCGGCATTATTGTGATTGCTGCTAATGCAGGGGGTGCTTGGTCGCCCATTGGCGACGTCACTACCACCATGTTGTGGATTGGTGGTCAAGTCACGGCCTTAGGGATCATGAAAACTTTATTTTTGCCCTCTGTGGTCGCTGCTGTCATCCCTTTGGCTATTACTGCTTGGCTACTTCGCGGTCAAGCAGTCAACGCTCCTGCACAACGCACCGGCTCAACGTCCAAGTCTGCGGCCTTTGAGGGCAATCTCATGTTCACTTTGGGCCTGGGTATTTTGGTGCTTGTCCCCGTGTTTAAAACCGTCACAGGTTTGCCGCCCTTCATGGGCATATTGCTGGGGCTGGGGGTGTTGTGGGTGGTGGGCGACTTTCTTCACAAAAGCAAGGTGGAAGAAGACAAAGCCCACCTGACCTTGGCCCATGCCATGTCGCGAATCGACTTGTCATCCCTGACTTTTTTCATAGGTATTTTGTTGTCGGTCGCTGTTTTGGAGCATACCCACATCCTCTCCGACTTGGCGCAATGGCTTAACGAACATGTGGGTCGTTTAGATTTGATTGTGTTGTTGATTGGCTTTGCCAGCGCAGTGGTGGACAACGTGCCATTGGTAGCGGCCAGCATGGGCATGTACAGCATGACCGACTACCCACCAGACAGTTTCATTTGGGAATTTATTGCGTTTTGTGCGGGCACCGGTGGCTCGATGTTGATCATCGGCTCGGCTGCAGGGGTGGCTGCCATGGGTTTGGAGAAAATCAATTTCTTCTGGTACGTGAAGCACATATCGGGTTTGGCACTGGCGGGTTATTTGGCTGGTGCTTTGGTTTATGTTGTTCAATTTAATTTGATGGGTTGAGTGCACCATGAGTCGCCCCAAGTTGCTGGTGGGCCGCCCCACCTACCCCGAAGTGATTGCCCGTTTGCGCGAGCATTTCGATGTCACTGATAACCAAGACGATAAGCTGTGGACAACGGAGTCATGGACCGCCGCACTCAGCCAGCATGAGGCGGCTTTGTGTGTGGGCATCGAGCCCATCAACGAAACAGTGTTGGCGGCTTGCCCGCAACTGCGCATCTGCGCCAACTTAAGCGTGGGTTTCAACAACTTCGATGTACCCGCCATGACCCGCTACAAGGTGTTGGCCACCAACGCCCCCGATGTGCTGAATGAAACCACCGCCGACTTAGGGTTCGCTTTGATGATGGCGGCTGCGCGGCGGGTGAGTGAGGGCGAAATATTCATCCGTCAGGGCGAATGGACGCACTGGCGCTACGACCAATTTGCGGGCGCCGAGATTCACAGCAGCACCTTGGGCATCATCGGTATGGGGCGCATAGGGCAGGGCATTGCCAAACGCGGCGCTTTGGGGTTTGGCATGAAAGTCATCTATCACAACCGCAACCGCTTGGACGCCGCTACCGAGGCCGAGTGCAAAGCCACTTACGTCAGCAAGCAAGAACTTTTGCAGCAAGCCGACCATGTGGTGTTGGTGATACCGTATTCCAAAGAGTCGCACCACAACATAGGCGCGGCAGAGTTGGCGCTGATGAAAACCACGGCCACGATCACCAACATTGCGCGTGGCGGCATCGTCGACGACGCTGCACTGGCAAAGGCGTTACAGCAAGGGCAAATTGCCGCAGCAGGTTTGGATGTGTTCGAGAACGAACCGCGCTTGAACCCTGAACTGCTGAAATGCCGCAACATCGTGATGACGCCGCACATTGGCAGCGGAACGCTGGCCACCCGCTTGGCCATGGCGAACTTGGCCACCAACAACCTGATTGCATTCTTTAGCGAGGGCAAGGCCCTTACCCCCCTCAACCCTGAAGTGCTGGGATTGGCATGAGTACCGACAATTGGATGGTCGCAGCTGTGGTCGTGGCTGCTTTGCTGATCATGGCGATCTTTCGACGCTATGCCGGTAAAACCACAGCCCAAGAAGATCCTTTGTTGAAGTTAGACGACAAACTCGAGCGCTTAGAGCGTGAATTGCGCTACGCCATCAGCGAGTCTTCCCGCACCGACCGCCAAGAGTTGTCGCAAAGCATGGCGCAGCTGCAGCAAACCCTGACCGAACAACTGGCGCTGATGCAAGGTACCTTGAACACCCAGCTGCAAGCGCTGGGCGAGGGCAATGCGCGGCGCATGGGAGAGGTGCGTGACACCTTGGACCAGCAGCTGCAGCAGTTGCAAAAAACCAATGCTGCGAAGTTGGACGAGATGCGCCAAACCGTTGACGAAAAACTGCAAACCACTTTGGAAGCACGACTGAGCGAAAGCTTCAAACAAGTGGCCGAGCGTTTGGAGCAGGTGCATCAAGGCTTGGGCCACATGAAAACCTTGGCCCAAGGCGTGGGCGACTTGCAGCGGGTTTTGAGCAATGTGAAAACCCGTGGCATTTTTGGCGAGGTGCAGCTGGAAGCCTTGCTGGAACAGGTGCTGACCATCGAGCAGTACGGCAAACAAGTGGAAACCAAGCCGCGCAGCAACCAGCGGGTGGACTTTGCCATCAAACTGCCCGGTCGCAGCGATGACGGCTCAGCCGTGTGGTTGCCCATCGACGCCAAGTTTCCCCGCGAAGACTACGAGCGCCTTCTCGACGCACAAGACCGCGCCGACCCCATCGCCGCCGAAGCTTCAGCCAAGGCCATGGAGTCACGCATTCGCCAAGAGGCCAAGAGCATTGCTGAAAGTTATTTGGCACCGCCCCACACCACCGACTTTGCGATTTTGTTTTTGCCGGTGGAAGGTTTGTATGCCGAGGTGCTGCGCCGCCCAGGCCTGATGGACAGCTTGCAGCGTGATTACCGCGTCACGCTCGCAGGCCCCACCACCTTGCTGGCGATTTTGAACAGCTTGCACATGGGCTTTCGCACCTTGGCGCTGGAGAAGCAAGCGTCAGAGGTGTGGAAGGTGCTGGGCGCAGTCAAAACCGAGTTCGACCGTTATGGCGAATGGGTGGCCAAGGTGCGCGAGCAGGTGCAGAAAGCGGCAGACACCTTGGACCGAGCGGACACCCGCAGCAAGCAAATGCGCCGGGTCTTGAAAGGCGTGGAGGCCTTGCCCGAGGCCGAGGCTTTGGCGCGTTTGCCGTTGGATGCCTCTGAGGCCACCGACTCTGATTAACGTCATTGCGAGAAGCGACGCGACGAAGCAATCTAGCGTAGCGAAGCAATCTCGCGCCTTTCGCCGCAGCCTCGGCTCGCCTCCAAAAAAGGTATTTAAATACTCAAATTTAAATAATTTAAATAATAAATAGCTACTTTATATGTTAAGGTGTAATCCTAGAAGTTGACACAACAAGGTTAAGGGTCATGGCCTACAAAACAAAGCGTTTTCACACATCCTTGTTGGAGCAAATGCTGTTTCCCAACGACATCGAAGGTGTCTTGATGGAGATGGAATTCACCTCAGACATGATGAGCCAAGCCGCCGAATTTCGGCAAAACGTGCTCATGAACGGGCTCAACCGCTTCAAGGCGCAAAGCCCGCAGTGGCGTCGCCCCGTGAATGTCGAGCGGGTCATTTTGG
>Ga0209357_1000384_pt1 | contig 17088 bp, 15 predicted proteins | sample LauGreFBDMM110SD_2_FD_187573 | JGI IMG/M metagenome (GOLD analysis project Ga0209357, IMG submission 187573) | Freshwater lake microbial communities from Lake Michigan, USA - Fa13.BD.MM110.SD (SPAdes) (version 3) | ecosystem: Environmental > Aquatic > Freshwater > Lake | place: Lake Michigan... | reverse complement strand
GCTACGAACCAAGGGGTCGTGGGTTCGAATCCTGCCAGCCGCACCATTTATATATATGAGTAAAGCCTTTACCCGCGAGTCTGACAAAGACGACGAAGACGAAGACTCGTCGCCCTCTTTGCCTAATGGCAGCAAAAACTACATCACACCTCAGGGCTATGCCCATATGCGCCATGAGTTGTTGCAACTCATTGACGATGAGCGACCTAAAGTTGTGGAGATAGTGCATTGGGCAGCCAGCAATGGCGACCGCTCTGAAAACGGCGACTATATTTACGGCAAAAAGCGTTTGCGTGAAATTGACAGGCGTATCCGTTTTTTGACCAAACGCCTTGAATTAGCGTTAGTGTCAGACCCTAGCGTTCACTTCGGCGGTGACCAAGTTTTTTTTGGTGCCACGGTCGCCTATGAAGATCAACATGGGGATACCAACACCATCACTATTTTGGGTATCGATGAGGCCGACAGTCTTAACGCGCAGGTCAGTTGGGTTTCGCCTATTGCCCAAGCTTTGTTAAAAGCGCGTGTGGGCGACGCGGTGAAATTGCAAACACCCAAAGGTTGGTTGGAAATAGAAATTTTGAATGTCACTTACCCTGCGCCTGTGTAAACCCAAAACGGTTTTTTAGGTTTGGGCTCGGTGTGACATTGCTCTGCTGGCTTTGCTGACAGAGGGAAGTCGCTGCAAACTGCCCAGTACCGACTGGAGATGCGCGGCATCCTGCACAGCGATGAGGAAACGCAAATCGGTGGCCTCTTTGCCGCTGACTTCATCGACCATGCTGACCAATTTGATGTCAGCTTCAGCCGAGGTAATGGAAGCGGCCACACTGGCAAGCACACCTTTGCCGTTCAAAACTGTGACCACAATGCTCGCTTCAAAACTGCGCACAGGTTCATCCGACCATTCCACCGCAATGAAACGTTCGCTGTCTTTGGTTTTCAGGCGCTGAGCGACTTGGCAGGTGTCTAAGTGCACCACCAAGCCCTCTCCATGGCCCAAGTACCCCAAAATGGCGTCGCCCGGCAAGGGGTGGCAGCATTGGGCATATTGCACAGAAGCGTTCTCGCTGCCATCCACCACCACACTGCCTTGCGACACAGTTTCGTGAGCCGTAAAGCGCTCAAGGCTTAGCAGCAAGGGGTCGGGGCGCTCACCCAAATCAGCCAGCAGTTTGACCAAGCGTTTGGCCACGATGGTGGCCACGCGCTTGCCAAGACCAATGTCTGTTAATAACTCAGTAAGGGTTTTGCTGCCCGTGAAGCGCAAGAGCTTCTCCCACAAACTGCGGTGCGCCTGATCTGATGCCGGCAATTGCGCAAACCCTTCGGAACGCAAGGCTTGTGTCAAAAGTTTTTCACCTAAATCTTGTGATTCAGACTGTGCGCGGGTTTTCAGGTAATGCCGAATTTTTGATCTTGCACGTGCTGTTTTCACAAACCCTAGCCAAGCAGGATTAGGTGTGGTTTCTGGGGAGGTGATGATTTCCACCACGTCGCCGTTGCTGAGTTCGCTGCGCAGTGACACGGGCTGCCCATTCACATTGGCGCCCAGTGTTCGTTCGCCAACATTGGTATGCACTGCGTACGCAAAATCGACCACAGTTGCCCCACGCGGCAAAGCCATGATGTGACTTTTAGGGGTAAAAACATAGACCGCATCCGGAAATAAATCTACTTTGACATGGTCCCAAAATTCTGCAGCATCGCGTGTTTCATCTTGGATATCTAGCAAGGACTGCAACCATTGCGTACCCAAACGCTCAGCGCGTTCATGCACGGGGTCACTGGTCTTGTACATCCAGTGTGCTGCAACCCCAGACTCTGCGACCACGTGCATGGAGTCAGTGCGCAATTGGAACTCGACGTTGATGCCTGCAGGACCCACAAGAGTGGTGTGCAAAGACTGATAGCCATTGACCTTGGAGATGGCGATATGGTCTTTGAATTTGCCTGGCACAGGTTTATAGAGTTGGTGCAAGATGCCTAAGCCGGTATAGCAATCGATGAGATTGGGAACCAAGATCCGCATGCCATAAATATCTGTGACTTGAGCAAAACTCAAGTGCTTTAGCCCCATCTTTTGGTAGATGGAGTAAAGGGTTTTTTCCCGACCAAAAATATGGATGGGCAGGCTGGCGTTTTTAAATGCACCTTCTACATCGCGTTGCAATTTTTGCAATAAGTCACGTCTTCGGCTACGCGCTTTCATGACGGCTTTTTCAAGCACTTGGTAGCGCCAAGGCCGCAAGTAGCGAAACGCCAAGTCTTGCAGTTCGCGGTAAGTTTGGTTCAGACCTAAACGATGGGCGATAGGCGCATAAATTTCCAAAGTTTCGCTGCTGATGGATTTCCAACGTGTTCTAGGCATGGCCTCCATGGTGCGCATATTGTGGGTTCGGTCCGCCAATTTGACCAAAATCACCCGAACATCGCGAGCCATGGCAAGCAGCATTTTGCGAAACGATTCGACTTGCCCTTCTTCCTTGGTTTCAAAACTCAGCTTGTCTAGCTTGGTCAAACCATCCACTAAATCGGCCACATGAGGTCCAAATTTTTCGATCAAGTCGATCTTGGTGACACCACAGTCTTCCATCACATCGTGCAAAAGCGCTGCCATGAGCGCTTGGCTATCGAGTTTCCATTCGGCGCATTGCAAGCCCACAGCAATGGGATGGGTGATATACGGTTCGCCACTGCGCCTAGTCACTCCCAAATGGGCCTCATCGGCAAAACGATAAGCTCGCTTGACGTGTTCAATGCCATCCGAACCTAGGTATTCAAGTTTGGCTTCAAGCAAAGCAAAGCTCGCTGCTGCCGCATTGCTAGCGGGAGTAGGGGTTGTCAGAGTTTTTTCCGCGGAAACCATAGGCTTAACTGTAGCGTTTTGTCAGCAAGTTGAATCTAGGGAGCAAAAAAAAGCACTGCAAAAGCAGTGCTTTGGTGTGTTTTGGGGTCTAAAGCCAAATTAAATGATTTAGCCAGGTACTTTTTTCAGCATTTCGATGCCGATTTTGCCTGCGGCTATTTCTCGCAAGGCGGTCACACCAGGCTTGTTTTTGCTCTCAATTTTGGGTGTGTGGCCTTGCGCGAGCATACGTGCGCGGTATGTGGCGGCTAAAACCAACTGAAAGCGGTTGGGGATTTTTGCGAGACAGTCTTCAACAGTGATACGTGCCATGGTGGTGCTCCGGTGATCAGATGAGTTTCAGGGCTTGGAAAATATCGCTTCTGATTCTGCGTTGCGACGCGTACTTGAGGCGCTGCGCATGAACGATAGCTTTAAGATCGAATAATGCTTTGTCAAAAAGTTGATTGATTATAACGAAGTCGAACTCATGGGCCCGAGCCATCTCTGTGGCAGCGTTGGCCAAGCGGATTTCAATGACTTCAGCGGTGTCTTCACCACGGCGCTGTAAACGAGCGCGCAACTCTTCCCAACTGGGGGGCAATATGAATATCAGCACCGCATTGGCAAACAGCCTTTTGATTTGCACAGCGCCCTGAAAGTCAATTTCCAAAACGACGTCAAGGCCTTGGGAGATGCGTTCTTCAATGGTTGATTTGCTGGTGCCGTAGCGGTTCCCGTGGACAAAGGCCCACTCTAAAAATGCATTGTTTGCCACCATGTCGTCGAACTGAGCGTCATCGATGAAGAAATATTCACGGCCATGAAACTCTTGTCCTCGTGGGGCGCGGGTGGTGTGCGAAACCGATGGCTGCACACCGGCATCTAACTCCATCAAGGCTTTGACCAAACTCGATTTGCCTGCCCCACTGGGCGCGGCAACCACGAAAAGGTTTCCTGGGTAGATCGTCATCATTCAAGGTTTTGAACTTGTTCGCGCATTTGCTCAATCAGCACTTTCATATCCAAAGAGATGCGCGTCATCTCGATGGCGCTGGCCTTGGAGCCCAGTGTATTGGCTTCGCGGTGCAATTCTTGAATCAGAAAATCCAACCTTTTACCTACCCCCTCTTTGTGGGTAGAAAGTTGTAGCAAACGGGCAATTTCATCTAAATGGGTTTTCAAGCGGGTGACTTCTTCTGCCACATCTGCGCGAATCGCAAAACTGGCCGCTTCAGCCAAGGCGCGTTCGTGGACGGTGTCTGGCAAAGCGTTTGCATCAACCAAGGCCATGGCTTCACGCCAGCGTTCTAGGAAGCGCAGTCGCTGGGTTTCAACAGTTTTGGGGACCAAGGGCAGGGCAAGGTCTGCCAAGGCTTGGAGTTGCTGCGCACGCTGAAGTAAATCGGCTGCCAGTCGCTGGCCTTCACGTTGCCTGGCCTCGCACAACTGGGTAACTGCTTGCTGTCCCAACGCCATCACATGCGGCGCCCAATCTTGGTTGGGTGTCATGGGTCCATGGCTTAGGCGAATAACCTCTGCAACTGACAGCAAGGCAGCGTCATGCATGGTGCTACGCACCAGTTGTTGAATCGCAAGAAGGTTTTTCAGAAGTGATTTGTCAGGAGTGGCAATAGCACTGGCTTGGGACGCTTCTAAGTAAGCACGAAGTTCGACTTTGCCACGTTTGATGTGCTGCCCTATCAGTTCGCGTAGGGCCGGTTCGTGTTGCCGCAATTCATCTGGCAAGCGAAAGCTCAAATCCAAGAAACGGCTATTGACACTGCGAATTTCCAAGCCCAAACGCGCACCTTCAGAGCTACCTTCTGTTGCCAGCGTAGTCTGGGCACTGGCATAACCGGTCATACTTTGTAAGGACATAGATGGCTTTTCGTTAAAGAGTCATTATCTCTGCCTTGCTAGGCTGGCTTGAAGGACAATAGAGGTTGTCTAAACACAAGGTTTCTTACTTTGCTATGAGCACTATTTCTTCTCGACTTCAACGCGCCAACGATGCATTGCGTCCAGTACGCATAACCCGCAACTTCACCATACATGCTGAGGGCTCTGTATTGATTGCCTTTGGCAACACCCAAGTGTTGTGTACCGCTTCTGTTGAAGAAAAAGTGCCACCGCACAAGCGCGGCAGTGGTGAGGGCTGGGTCACAGCCGAGTACGGCATGTTGCCCCGTGCTACCCACACCCGCAGCGACAGAGAAGCTGCCAAGGGCAAGCAAAGTGGCCGCACCCAAGAGATACAGCGCCTTATTGGTCGCTCTATGCGAGCGGTGTTTGATTTGAAAAAACTGGGTGAGCGCACGATCCAGCTCGATTGCGATGTGTTGCAAGCCGATGGCGGCACCCGAACTGCCGCTATCACGGGTGCTTTTGTAGCAGCACAAGATGCGGTCAATGGCTTGATTGCCAAAGGTCTGATCGCAACGAGTCCCATCACCCACCATGTCGCGGCCATTTCTGTGGGGCTGCTCCACGGTCAAGCATTACTGGACTTGGAATACACCGAAGACTCTGTTTGCGACACCGATATGAATGTGGTCATGACCAGCGACGGCGGTTTTGTGGAAGTGCAGGGCACGGCTGAAGGTGTGGCCTTTACCCGAAGTGAAATGGATGGCCTGCTGACTTTGGCTGACAAGGGCATTCGTGAATTGATCACTTTGCAAAAAGCTGCTCTCAGCGAATGAGTATGTCCCCAACCCGCTTGGTACTGGCGTCCAAAAATGCGGGCAAGCTAGCTGAGCTTCAAGCCCTGTTTGCGCCCTTGGGGGTGGAGTTGGTGGCGCAATCGTCTTTGAATATCCCAGAAGCCGAAGAGCCTTTTCACACCTTTGTCGAAAACGCTTTGGCCAAGGCGCGACATGCCAGTTTGCACAGCGGTTTGCCAGCTATTGCCGATGACGCAGGTTTGTGTGTGGATGCCTTTGGTGGCTTGCCTGGGGTACAAACAGCTTTCTATTGCACCCAGTTTGGATATCCGAAAAGCGACGACAACAATCGAATGGCTTTGTTAGAACAAATGGTGGGCGTGACACAACGCCGTGCGGCCTTGGTCAGCACCTTGGTGGCAGTGCGCGGTCCGCAAGACCCAGAACCACTGATCGCCACAGGCCGCGCAGTGGGGGAAATCACCACCGAACCCTTGGGCGACAAAGGGTTTGGCTTTGACCCTGTGATGTGGATTCCTTCGATGGGTAAAACTTTTGCCCAAATGCCAGAGCAAGAAAAAAATGCCTTAAGTCACCGAGGGCAAGCAGCGAAGGCTATGCTGGAATTGATGCACACACGTTGGTTTTCATGAGTCTTGATATTCAGCATTTAATGCGCGCAGGCACCTTGTCGCTGCCGTCTTTGCCGCCGTTGTCTGTGTATGTGCATCTGCCTTGGTGCTTGAAGAAATGCCCCTACTGCGATTTCAACTCCCATGAAATGCGCCAAGCCGAGTTGCCGGAGTCTGCTTACCTTGACGCCTTGTGTGCCGATATTGAAGCCAGTTTGCCCTTGGTGTGGGGGCGGCAAGTTCACAGTGTGTTCATAGGTGGGGGAACGCCCAGCTTGTTTTCAGCGCAAGGCATCGCTCGTTTGGTCAGCGATTTGCGGGCGCGTTTGAATATGGTGCCAGACTGTGAAATCACCTTGGAAGCCAACCCTGGCACGTTTGAGAAAGAGCGTTTTCATGCCTTCAGACAAGCTGGTGTTAACCGCTTGTCTGTGGGTGTGCAAAGTTTTAACGATCAGCATTTACAAGCTCTGGGGCGTGTACATAACGCTGGTCAAGCCATGGCTGCGGTGGAGGAGGCTGCACTTGCGTTTGAGACCTTCAACATTGATTTGATGTACGCCTTGCCTGGTCAAACCATGGCGCAACTGGATGAAGACTTAACAGTCGCCTTAGCGCTTAAGCCTCCTCATTTGTCGATTTACCACCTGACGATAGAGCCCAACACCTTGTTTGCCAAGTACCCACCAACAGACCTTCCTGTTGAGGATTTGGCTTACGACATGTTGGACCGTATCACCGAGCAAACCCAAGCCATCGGTATGCAGCGCTATGAAGTATCAGCCTATGCCAAGGCGGGACACCGTTGTTGGCACAACACCAACTACTGGCAATTTGGCGACTACCTGGGTGTCGGCGCAGGTGCGCACAGCAAGCTGAGTTTTGCCCACCGAGTGATGCGCATGGTCAAGTACCGCGATCCCAAGCTGTTCATGGAAAAAGCGATGGGCGAAGGTGCAACCGCGTCGTTTGAAGAGGTTTCACGCGAGCAGCTTCCCTTTGAGTTCATTCTGAATGCCACTCGTTTGAAGGACGGTTTTGAATTGCAGTGGTTTACCGACCGAACCGGACTGCCCTTGAGTGCAATTGCCTCCGCTTTGGACAAAGCGCAGTCCTTGGGATTGATAGAGCGTGATTTGCAAAAAGTGCGTCCAACCGAACGCGGCTTTGATATGTTGAGTGATTTACAGGCATTGTTTTTGCCGCATGAATCATTTACTTCGTAGGTTTAGAAGGCAATAAAGCTGGTTAGAATCCTTTTTGCTGAGACACACACGACTAGGAAGCGTGGCAGAGTGGTCGATTGCACCGGTCTTGAAAACCGGCAACGGGCAACCGTTCGTGAGTTCGAATCTCACCGCTTCCGCCAAGTCAATAGGCTTTACCGGGATTTAGAGAGCTTTAGCCATATATTTTGTTCTCATCATTTCTTCCTCTCCAATCCAGTTTTGACATTATTGAATGTCTACTGAATTGGGGGAATACCAAAAATATTAAAATTATGTTTACTTTCATGAGTATTGTCATAAGTTATTTATTTTATTTTTGCTTTCGTATGTCAAATAAAGAGGTAACGACCAGAAGGCTAAGATAGATACTTAGAGATCGGAGTTTTAGATGGAATTTCACGAACCAGATTGGTGTCAGGTGCTGGGTCGCTTAGAAAAACGGCTTTTGCACATCATGGCGTGGAGCATGTTTGTGGCTTGGTGCGCTTATCTTTGGCGCGAAGGCTGGATTGACCAGTGGTCGCTGTTTCCCTTACCCGAAGTTTGGCAAGATGGAAACACTTGGGCCATAGGTTTGCAAGCCGCCGGAATCGCTGTTAGCTACCTCTTGAGCTATTTGGCTATTTTGTTGCTTTTTTTAGGCTTGCCGCGCGCCAAGGACAGGACCGATTGGTTGCTGTTCCAAACCGCCGCGCGTGAAGATATATTGGCGCGGCGCAAAGCTGCGTTGCAAGCCCAAAGAGAGTTGGAAGTCTTGGAAGAGGTGACGCTCACTGAAATCGCTTCCCCTCCAAACGCGGGTAGAACTTAACGCTCTTCAAATTGCCCGTCGGCATGCAGGGCAAAACGCCCTTTTTCTCGGGCATGGACGGGGTCAGGACCCTGCCAAGGCCAGCCACCAAATTCTGTGCGGCGGTAGTCCTCAAACGCTTGCTCTATTTCAGTCCGCGTATTCATCACAAACGGGCCGTACTGCGCTACCGGCTCGCCAATCGGGCGGCCTTGCAGCATCAACAACTCGCTGGGGCTGTCGCCGTTCACAATTTCAATCTCTTCTTGAGCGCGAACCTCCACCGCTGATTTCACAGCAACCGGCTGCCCCGCCATGCGCAATCCCTGACCTTGAAACACATACCACTGACGACGCGTTCCTGCCTGTGCAGGCGGTGGTGTCCAGCGTGCCCCTGCGGCCATGCGCACCGTGAAGATGGCCACATCTGCCACGGATTGACTTGCCCAAGAATCGGGCGGTGGCGGCAAGCCCTTGGCCTCTTGCAAGCTACCAGCGACCACGCGAATGTCGGTCACCAAGCCTTGGGCGTCAAGGTGGCGCAGGTCTTGAATGTGTTCGCCCCACAGCATGGTGAAGTGCGGCTTGACCATTTTGTGGCTGGCAGGCAGGTTGAGCCAGATTTGAAAGAGCTCGATGGTGTTGGCTTGATCGGTATGGCGCAAGGGAAACATTTCGCAATGCACGATGCCTTGGCCAGCGGTGAGCCATTGAACGTCGCCTGGGCCAAAGCGGGCGGTGGCGCCTAGCGAATCAGAGTGATCGATATGGCCTTGGCGCACGATAGTGACTGTCTCGAAGCCACGGTGCGGGTGCGCTGGAAAACCTGGGATGGTCATGCCGTGGTACATGCTCCATCCATCTTTGCCAGCAAAGTCTTGGCCTAGATTGCGCCCCGCCAAAGAAGCCGCTGGACCCATGGATGAATTACCTTGCGGGTAGTGGTCTAGGTGGTGAACACAAAACAAAAAGGGGTCGATGGTTTGCCACGGAAAGACCAAGGGCTCGATGCGAAGAATGGGTGAGGTGCTCATGGTTTGCAAAGTTGGGTCATGTGTTTTTTCATTATTCCGTTTTCACCCATTGCACAGATTTATTCCACAGTTGTTCTGCCAGTTGTGTATCTTGTGCAATGCGCGATGGGGTTTTAACGCGGCATTTGTCGTAGTACAAACCGCTTTCAATCGCCGGTGCTTGCAAGGCGCAATACAGGCTGGTCTGTGCCCCTTCTTCGGGTGTAAGCAGTCCACGTAGGCGCAACAAGGGCCGGACAAAACGCGGTACTTCACGCCACACCTCGGTGTCAACCACACCAGGGTGAAGTGAATAGGTTGACACCCCTGAGCCTTCCAAGACCTTGGCCAAATGGGCGCTGAACAAAATATTGGCCAGCTTGGACACGCCGTATTCGCGAGTGCCGGTGAGGCTGCGCGTGGGTTGTTGCAGGGTTGGCCAATCCAAACCTTGGTAAGCCATTAGGTGGGCACGACTGGCTACCGTCACCACCCTTGCCGGAGCAGAAGCCTTGAGGGTATCGAGCAAAAGTTGGGTCAGCAAAAAATGCCCAAGGTGATTCACGCCGAAAGCCATCTCAAAGCCTTGGCGGGTTTGCCCCTTGTCACCGGCCAAGCCGGCGTTGTTGACCAGCAAGTGCAAAGGCAGTTGACGTGCCAAAAACAGTGCCGCACATTCGCGCACCGAGTTCAAGTCGTCAAGTTGCAACGGCAGGAAAAACGCTTTGTTGGTTGTTTCCGTGTTGGCGTGAATCTCGTCGATCACGGCTTGTGTGCGCTGAGCAGAGCGGCCTGCCAAAAACACAGTAAAGCCGGCTTGCGCCAAGCGCAAAGCGGTAAAGCGGCCAATGCCGATATTGGCGCCGGTGATGAGAGCAACTCGTCCTTGGTTGGAAGAAGAGTGATTTAAGTTCATGTGGCGGGTTCGTCAAGCAAACCATGGCGCATGGCCAGCAAAGTTATCTCGGATTGGTTGCTGAGTTGAAGTTTTAGTTTGACCTTGTACAGGTGGGTACCAACCGTTGAGGCAGATAACCCCAAAGCTTGGGAAATGTCCAGCACCGAGCGCCCTTTGGCTAACATTAAAAACACTTCGAACTCCCGCGGCGATAGTTTGTCGATATATTGTGAATCGCTTTCGTTTCGTTGGTTGGCCATGCGTTGCGCGATGATAGGGTCGATAAACCGCTGATGCCGCGCCACCATGCGTAAGGCATCGATCAACACCTCGGGGGCGGTGCGTTTGGACAAATAGCCCAAGGCACCGGCTTGCAAAGCGCGTTTGGCGTAACTGCTGTCCTCGTGGGCCGACAATGCCAAGATGCGAACCTGTGGGTCCAGCGCCAACAAGCGTTTGGTTGCTTCAATGCCGCCCATGCCTGCCATGGCAATGTCCATCACCACCACCTCGGGGCGGTGCAGGGTGTACAGGGGTAAGGCCTCTTCGCCACTGTTGGCCTCGGCCACCACGTCTACATCGTCCCAGGTTTGCAGCAGGACCTTGAAGCCGCTGCGCACCACCGCGTGGTCGTCTACCAGTAGAAGAGTCAGTTTAGCCATGGGTTGGATTGTGGCCTAGCGGCAGCACCGCCCACACACGTACCCCTGAGGGTTGCAAAGACTCAAAGCGAAATGACCCACCCAAACCTTGGGCGCGCTCGCGCATACCGATGACACCAAATTGACCGGAGTCTGCCCAGTCAGGGGTGGCGCCCATGCCGTTGTCGCTGACATCGATGTGCAGCTGTTGGTCAAGCGCTGACAGCAAGATGGTGATCTGGCTGGCTTGGGCGTGGCGCAACGCGTTGTTAAGTGACTCTTGAACGATACGGTACGTGGCTGTGGCCAAACTGGACTCCATGTCTTCCAGTGGCGTGTGCAGATGCAAATCGATGCGCGTATCGGGGTGGCGACTACGCGCATCTTCCACCAAGTCTTGCAATGCATCTTGCAAGCCAAAGCGGTCCAGCGCGAGTGGGCGAAGTTGGCTCACCAATTGGTGTACTTCCTCGTATATGGCGTCGGCACTTTCAATCACCATACGTGCAGCGTTTTCGGTATGGGCGTCGACTCCTTTGGCACGCAATGCCATGGCTTGCCCCAAGCTTTTGATGGCTGTGACCTGTTGGCCCAATTCGTCGTGCAGTTCTCGGGCGATTTGGCCACGCACTTCTTCAATGCGGGTTTGAATGACTTGGGTGAGTTCGCGGTTTTGCGCCAGTGCCAAGGTGGCTTCACGCGCTTGGGTTTGCGCAGCTATGCCGTCTTGCACTGACTGTGCCATGGCATTGAAGGCTTCTCCCATGACCTTGGCTTCTTTGCCGTGCATGGCAGGCAGTCGGGTGCCGTAACTACCGCCCTCCATGGCTTGTAGACCCATCACGACTTTTTGCAAGGGCCGCATAGCCCGTCCGACCAATACAAACACCAGTGCATTGCCCAAAATAAAACCGGCAAGTACTGTTAGCAGCATGGGTTTGAAGTCGTCCCAGCCATCCAAAATGGCGCGTGAGGGGTCAGAGCGTAGCAACAAGCGTCCCTGGGCAAGTGCAATTTCATGGGTGCGCAGTGCAGGCGAGACGATTTGGGCATACCAATCGGGCGCATCGCGTCCGGCTTTGTAAACAGGCGGCGGCGAGTGGTAGACCACTTCGTCTTGTGCGTTGCGAAGTTCAATTTCGTTGGCGCGTACACGGCCAACGGCGTCGAGGAACTGCGCCATCTCTTCCAAAGAGCTGTTGCGAGAGCCGGCTTGCAAACGCGACAGCAGTTGGGTTGCAACGATGCTGGCGCCATCCATTTCCTCGCGAACACTTTGGCGGGTGTTGTCGAGTTGTAAATAAATCAGCAAGGACGCAAATGCGGCCAAGAGCACGCCCATGATCAGGTTGATTTGCAGGCGCAGTCCCATAGCAGGGGCGTTCAGTCGCTGGCAGCGCCCATCATCCACAGCTGGGTTGAGCGTGCGCCGCTGCGGCAAAACGCCAGCACGGGGCTGGGGGCAGACTTGACCAACTCGGCCATTTGCACCACTTGTTCAGGGGTGATGCTGCCGCTGATGACAGGCAGGTAGTGGTAGGCAAGACCTGCAGCCTCGGCGGCTGCTTGCATTTGTGCAGATGTGGGTTGATCGGGTCCGCCCTCCATGTCAGGGCGGTTGTTGATGACGGTACGAAAACCATGGCTGGCAATCGCCGTCATGTGCTCAGGGGCGAGTTGTGGTGCAGTGGAGAAATTGGCGTTGTGTTGGGTGACTTGCATGAAAGATTCCTATGATGTTCAATGCTCGCTTTTGGCGGGGGCAGCAGCGGGGGCTTCTTTGCTTTGCTTACCCTTGTGAACTGGGGCACCTTTGCCTGCATTGTTACCGCACAGCAAGCCCAAGACCTTTTCAGCCACGGTGTCGCCAGTGACGGGCTTCCAAGGTGTTGACACCGCGCTGGTGAACAAGGTCTTGCCTTCGCCCATGGCCTCAGACTTGGAGGCAAACGCCAGTGTGCGTCGACGTTGGTCGTGGCAGTCGTACTCCATCAAGGCCAAGCGCGACTTGGCACCAGTCTTAGCGCGTTCGCGCAAATCGATCAGGTGCCAAGCTTGGGGGTAGACACTGCTGGCTCGCACTTTATCGGGGTCGATATAGACCACCGCAAGGAAGTTTTCGTCCACAGCCTCCCATTCGGCTAAGGCCAACCAAGGTTGGGCAGCTAACCACAGCAAAAGCATCCATTTCATACAACGCATAGGACATCCTTTGGGCACGTCAAGCAAACAACTTCGATGATTTTGCCACTGATGCCAAGAAGCCCTAAAGCACCGGTTCGATCAAGCCACCACTTCGCACCACGGTGTGGGCAACAGCCTGCACCAGCAGGGACGGGGCAGGTGCCCAAACGCATAAGCCTTGGCGGGCTCGTGTGACGCCTGTGTAGACCAACTCTCGCGTGAGCAAGGCCGTTTCAATATCGGGCAAGATGAGCAGCACTCGTTCGAATTCAGAGCCTTGCGATTGGTGAACCGTCATGGCAAAAACGGTGTCTATGGCCCCTAAGCGACTGGGCACCCGCCAGCGCACCCCTCCTTTGCCATCGGGAAACGCCACCCGCAAACGGACCTCACCATCGACCAGCACCGGCAAACACATGCCTAAGTCGCCGTTCATCAACCCAAGTGCGTAGTCGTTGCGCCGTGCCATCACGGGGCGACCCACAAACCAGTCGGTGTTGGCAAAACCCATGGCTAGTTGCAACTGTTGGTTGAAGTGTTTCACTCCCCAAGGCCCTTCGCGCAAGCCACACAACACACCGGTACCACCAAAGCTGTTCAACAAAGCCAAGGCTTGTGCATCTTCACAAGTCTGCCCCTGCTGCAGAGGTTCGAGCAGCTTGCGCCAAGGCATCCAAGCCGCAGCAACGGCTTGCAAGACATCGGTGCTGCTGTGCGCTTTGCTTAACTTGGTGACAGCCGCCGACTCAGACCAACAAGCCTCTGGCGCTGTTTCCCAAAGGGCTTGCAAGCCTGCGCTGTCTCCCGCATTGCAAGCTTTGGCCCATGCACCTATGCCAAGGTCTGGGTCAAAGCGGTGGCTACGGGTCAGCACCATGGTGTGCGCCTGTAACCAAGGCGCTTGGCACAGTTGGGACATGACGGCACCGGCCTCGACGGACGCGAGTTGGTCTTTGTCGCCCAAGAGAACCAAACGCGCATGCGCTGGCACGGCTTTGAGCAAGCGGGCCATTAACTCCAAATCGATCATCGAGGCTTCATCGACCACGATGACGTCAGCTTGCAAAACGGGTGCAGTGCCGTCTCTGGTGTAGAGCAGTTTGTGCAAGGTATGCGCTGTGTTGGGCAAGCACGCTGCATCGCTGTCGCTGAGTGTGGCTCGAGACTGCGCCATGGCCTGGCCTAAACGTGCGGCAGCCTTGCCAGTGGGCGCGGCCAGCAGGGTACGCAAAGGCGTGTCGGCAGTGGACTGCAACAAACGTAACAACTTGACCACCGTGGTGGTTTTGCCCGTGCCTGGGCCGCCGGTGATGAGCGTGAGGGCGTTTTGTGCGGCATGGGCGCAAGCCAAGCGCTGCCCGTCGTGGGGGTCTGTGCCAAACAGATGGTCAAGTTGCTGCGCCAAATTGGGTAGGGCTACACGGCCTTGCTGCAAGGCCATGAGCCTTGAGTGAATGTCTTGCTCAGCCTGCCAAGCACGTCGCAAATACAAGCGCTTGCCTTGCACCACCAAGGGCGAGTTTTCCCCTTGCGTCCACGGGATATCGGACAGCCCTTGCGATAGGTTGTTGGGTAATGCGGCCAATGCCTGTGCTCCCCATCCAAGCAAAAGACCTGCATTGGCAGGCCACCCATTCAGGTCTAGGCAGGCGTGGCCACCACCCCACTGGTGGCTGGCCAAAGCCGCCAACCACAGGTGGCGCTCATCGGTGCTGGCTTGAAGGTTTTGCAAAAGTTGCACCAAAGCAATGTCTAAAGCGCTCAAGGGAGTCAGACTGGTACCGCGCCAACCGCTGGCAAGCAGGTTTGCTATCTTCATGGCAAGGCCTTGGCAAAGCGTTGGTCGAGCAGGTCAATCAATGCCCAAGGGGGGCGCAGGCAATGCACCCCAGCGCTGGGCGTGTCGACGCCGCGCAAAAACAGGTAGACCGCCCCGCCCATGTGTTGTTCGTAGTGGTAGTTGGGTAAGCGCGATTGGAGCAAGCGGTGCAAAGCGAGGGTGTAGAGAACATATTGCACCTCGTAGCGTTTGGCCAAAATAGCCGCGCTCAAGTGCGGCGCTTGGTAGTCAGCAAGAAGGTTTGATTTGTAGTCCAGCACCCAATAACGGCCATCGTGTTGCAGAACCAAGTCCATGAAGCCACTTAGCATGCCTTGCAAGACATTGTTTTGCAGGGCAGGCCGCTCAAAGCCTGGCAAGACATATCGCTGAATATGTGCATCTAGCTCGTTGCTGCTGAGTTGACCCACTGGCAGGGTGAATTCCATTTCTGCCCACAAAGCGTTGGCAGCTAGGGTTTGCAAGACCAATGGGGAGCCAAGAGACTGCGTTGGCGCATCGGCGGCCTGCAACGGCAGAGCGGTGGAAACGATGGTTTGCAACCAAGGTTGTAGCAGGGCTTGGGCATCGCTTGGCAGCTGCAACCAGTCGGATTTGCGTTGCAGCAGTTGTTGCCACGCCAAGTCTTGCTCGGTTGCGCTTGCGTTAGCAAGCGCCCAAGCTTGTTCGGCTTGGTACTGCAATAAGTCGTGCAGCAAAGTGCCATATTGCGCACCGGCTGGGAATTTTTGCCAAGCAAAAGTGTTAGAGGGTGAACTGGGTGGAACAGACATTGGCGAGAGTGATTGCGCATCCATGTCGGCGTCCAGCAGCGCTTCTTCATGGGGCGTGCCGGCTTCCAAGCCCCGCGTGAGACTGCTGAAGCTGGCGGTCCACCAACGCTGATGGTTTTGCCTTTGGGGCAGCAAAGCAGGTTGCGGCAAAGCCATGGAGCGCGGTGCTTGGTAATGTTGGCCGTTGGGGCTGGGCAGAGTTTGGATGGCAATGTGTTCACAACCGCCCCAAGTGTTTTTCAGACGCTCTGCCAAGTCTGCATGGGATTCGCGCTTTAACAAGCGCGAGACGGCACTCAGGCGCAAGTCTTTGCCCTTTTGGCTTGCCAAGCTGTCACGTTGGCTGCTCACGCCCAGCCACATGGCGCGTTTGGCACGGGTGAGCGCGACATACAGCAAGCGCATGTCTTCATCCACATTGGACTCGGTGATATCGGGCTCTTGCGCTTCTTCATCTTCGGCGTCGATAGCTTCTTTGGCATTATCTTTGGGTGGTTTTTTGAAACTGCCTAAGAACGGCACAAACACCAAGGGGTACTCCAGCCCTTTGCTCTTGTGGTAGGTGACGATTTGCACGCATTGGTCGTCGGTTTCAAGGCGCATTTTTTGCGCTTCGGGGCTGTCGCTGCTGGACTGCAGCCTGTCTGCCAAATGCTGCAACAACGCAGCAGGGCCTTGCAAGCCTTGGCTGGCGTTTTGCAGCAGTTCGCCCAAATGCAGCAGGTTGGTCAAGCGGCGTTCGCCATCAGGCAAAGCCAGCAAACGGGTCGCAATGTGTTGTTCGTGCAACCAGCTGTAAAGCATGGGCAACACGCCTTGGTACTGCCATTGCTGCAGCCAACGTTGGCAAGATTCGGCCAGCGCATCGGTCATGGCGTCGTTTTGCAAAAATGCCTGCAACTGAGGTATGCCCAAGCCCCAAACACGGCAGGCCACCGCGCTGCGCAGCCAAGCGGTTTGGCGCGGCGCACTGATGGCTCTGAGAACCCGCCACAGGTCTTGGGCCTCTTCGCTTTGAAAGACATTGGCTTGGTCCGACATGAAGACACTGGGCAAGCCCAGCTTTTGCAAGGCTTTTTGCATGGCCTTGGCCTGCACATGGGTGCGAACCAAAACGGCCATGTCGCGGGGCTGCACCTCGGGGTGTTGGTGCAACAAGGCCACCATTTGCGCGGCAAAGCCTTGCGACATGTATTGCAACTGCAGCGGCGCGCTCCAATGCTTGGCGTTGTCGGTGGGTGGCAAGTGCCAAACGGTCAAGGGGGGCAGCGCTTTGCCTTGTGCATTGCTAAGTGGTATGGCGTCGCTACGGCTATTGACCTTGGTGAATTCAATCTTTCCCAAGGCCGAATGAAAGGGCTGCTCGATGGCGCTAAACACATGGTTCACCGCTTGCACCAAGGCGGGCGTGGAGCGGAAATTGCTGTCCAAGCTGTGCAGAGCCTGGGGGTTGAGTTCAAGGGCTTGGGTGCGAGCCTCGATGTAGGTGCGCAGGTCGGCCCCGCGAAAACTGTAAATGGCTTGCTTGGGGTCGCCAATCATCACCAGCGCATGGGTGTCCTGCACATGGCTAG
>Ga0209357_1000381_pt1 | contig 17156 bp, 15 predicted proteins | sample LauGreFBDMM110SD_2_FD_187573 | JGI IMG/M metagenome (GOLD analysis project Ga0209357, IMG submission 187573) | Freshwater lake microbial communities from Lake Michigan, USA - Fa13.BD.MM110.SD (SPAdes) (version 3) | ecosystem: Environmental > Aquatic > Freshwater > Lake | place: Lake Michigan... | reverse complement strand
GCATAGGTGTAGTCGGGTTCTTTTTCTATGAGCGTGCGAGCCGCAAGCACTGATGCTTTGTGCACTTCTTCCATGGGAATGCCGTCATAGAGGTTTCGCATGGTTTCATTAAGGATGGGCTCAGCTTGGATGTCTGCATTCAAGCCTGCACAAGCTGCTTCAACCAATCCACGCAGACGCGCCATGTCGAGCACCATGCGTTTGCCGCCGTCAATCACATGCAAGACGGGTTCAGCGGGAAGCGCTTGCTCCTTTTGGGCTGCACGTTCTTGGGTTCTTCTTTCGCGGTACAGAACATAGGCGCGCGCGACTTCATGGTGACTGCCGCGCATGAGGCCGAGCTCGACTTGGTCTTGTACGTCTTCAATATGAAAGGTGCCGCCACCTGGGCGTGAACGCATGAGGGCGCGCACAACGGCTTGGGTAAGTTGGTCAACGGTTTCACGCACGCTGGCGGATGCAGCGCCTTGCGTGCCGTGAACGGCCAAAAAGGCCTTCATCATGGCCACAGCAATCTTGGCTGGCTCAAAAGGAACCACTGCGCCATTGCGTCGAATGATTTGGTAGTTGCTTAGGTTGGTCTGAAGCGCAGAGGACTTGTTGGCGTCTGTCAAGTCAGCGGGGTTGACATAGTTGGTGCTGACTGCAGAGGAGGAAGCAATTTGCATCTTGATTTAATTCCTGTTGTTCTGAATGCTTTGGTTAACTTGTGAAGTGCTGCTTGTTTCTGAGAACAAGCAAAAAACAAAATGTGACTACCCCACACTATATATGGGGTCGAAACTCTTTTCAACACACTACGCGTAGTGTTTGCGAAAAAAATGCGAATTTACTAAATTAAGCCAAGCTCTGCAGGAAAGTTCGTAGCTTTCAGACCTGCACCGTGTTGCAAATAACGCCAAGTAAAGCCCTCTCCTGGGTCTTTTTTGCGTTCAGGCGCGATATGTTCATGCCCTGCAATGAAAGAAATCGGGTATTGAGACAGGAGCATGGGCAAAAGAGAAATTAAACTTTCGTATTGGTATGCACTGAAAGTTTCGCCTTCTATGCCTTCAAGCTCTATACCAATAGAGAAGTCATTGCAATTGGCGCGCCCTGCGTGGGTTGACACACCGGCATGCCAAGCGCGTTGGTCACAACTGACGAACTGAATTAATTCGCCGCCACGGCGAATCAAAAAATGCGCAGAAACCTTGACACCACGAAGTTGGTCGAAGTATGGATGGTTGTCATGGTCAAGGGTATTGGTGAAAAACTGTTCGATGGCGTCCCCACTGAACTGTCCTGGTGGCAAGCTGATGGAGTGCATCACCAGCAAATCAGTTGAAACGCCCGTTGGTCGGGGTTCAAAGTTGGGCGAGGGAACATGCTTAGCAAACCTGTACCAACCCTTGGACCAGCATGCGGACATATTGGCTAGCCTTCTTTGGCGTCTCGGTGCGCTGCACTGCAATAAAAACCAAGTGAGCCCTCTTGGGCATCGGATTGGGGCAGATGCAGATCGCAATGCCCGCATCGCACCATATTTAAAGCTTTGTGCGCTTGCCTCGCGTCATCCTGCGTGTTGTTTTTGTCACGGCGCTGCGTTTTTAGCCACCAAAGCACCACACCGAGAACGGCAAACAAAATAAGGTATTTCACAGGACTTTGTGCAAAAGCACTTCCAGTACAAAGCGCGACCCGACATAGGCCAGCAGCAACATGGCCGAGCCCAAATAAAGCAAGCGAATCGCTAAGGGGCCGCGCCACCCCTTGGCCAGGCGTCCCCAAATCAGCAGCGCATAGGTAAGCCAGGCCATGATCGATAAAACGGTTTTGTGGTCCCAGCGCAAGGCGTTGTCAGACCCATACAAGCGTTCACCAAACAAAAGGCCCGCAAAAAGGGTGGCTGTGAGCAGGAAAAAACCAATATGTACAAAGCGAAATGTCAGACGCTCGAGGGTCATCAGGGGCAAGCCAGAGGGGTCAGCTTCTGCCAAGCGAATTTGACGCTCGGCGCGGTTCATCAACCCCGCATGGACTACGGCAGCAGCAAATAAAGCATAAGAGGCCATGCCCAGCGCCCAGTGAAGCGGCAGCCACAGCGAGGCCGCGGCGTGTAAATCGTGCCCGGGGAAAAACAAGGGCAAAGTCACCGCCACCAAGCCAGCACCTGAAAGGACCCAGCGGGTTTTCATTTGGGGAAACCAATGGTGTTCTAAGGTGTAGACCATCAGCACCAGCCAAGCGGTGGCGGACAAAGCGGGGGCGAAACCAAAGCGAGGGGTGGCGTCGGGCTCGGGGATGAGGCTGGCCAAGACACTCAAGCCATGGAAGAGGGAAATCACCCACAGGTAATTTCGGCTTTGTTGGAGAGAAAGCCTGCCGCCTAAGAGCGCGCCCAGCGCATAAGCCAAAGCGGCAACCAAACCCCATACTGTGCTGAAGGTCGATGCGCTGAATACAATCATGCGAACAGTTTAGCGTCTTGTGGCCCTTCAGGGCGCATCCCCCCGATTTCTTTCAGGCTTAACTATGGCAACCGCGCTCAGCGACAAACTCTCCAAGCTGGTCAAACAGATCAGCGGCCAAGCCCGCATCACCGAGGCCAATGTCAGCGATATGCTGCGTGAAGTGCGCATGGGATTGCTCGAAGCCGACGTGGCGCTGCCGGTGGTGCGTGACTTTATTGCCCGCGTGAAAGACAAAGCCCTGGGGCAAGAGGTACTAAGCTCACTGACCCCTGGGCAGGTGCTGGTGGGCATCGTGCAAAAAGAATTGGCTGCCACCATGGGCGAGGGGGTCGCGGACATCGATTTGGCGGCACAACCTCCCGCAGTGATCTTGATGGCGGGTTTGCAGGGTGCAGGTAAAACCACCACCACCGCCAAATTGGCCAAGCACCTCATCACCAAGCGCAAGAAAAAAGTGTTGACGGTTTCTGCCGACGTTTACCGCCCGGCCGCCATTGAGCAACTCAAAACAGTGACGGCGCAGGCTGGCGCTGAGTGGTTCGCCTCAGACGCTAGCCAAAAGCCGGCGGACATTGTGTTGGCTGCCTTGGATTACGCGAAAAAACATTATTTCGATGTTTTGCTGGTGGACACAGCAGGCCGATTGGCCATTGATGAAGCTTTGATGCAGGAAATTAAAGCCTTGCACGCGGCAGTCAAGCCTGTTGAGACACTGTTTGTGGTGGACGCCATGATGGGTCAAGACGCGGTGAACACCGCACGGGCTTTCAAAGAAGCTTTGCCCCTGACCGGCATTGTGCTGACCAAAACCGATGGCGATTCCCGCGGTGGTGCGGCGCTTTCGGTGCGGCAGATCACCGGCGTGCCCATCAAGTTTGCAGGCACCAGCGAAAAAATCGATGGTTTAGAAGCCTTTGATGCCGAGCGTCATGCCGGGCGTATATTGGGTATGGGCGATATCGTGGCCTTGGTCGAGCAGGTGACGGCCAATATTGATATTGAAGCCGCGCAAAAGATGGCCGCCAAGATGAAAAGCGGTGACGGTTTTGACCTCAACGATTTTTTAGCTCAAATTCAGCAAATGAAGCAGATGGGTGGCTTATCGAGTCTGATGGACAAACTCCCCAGCCAACTCACCGCCAAAGCGGGCGCAGTGAACTTTGACAAAGCAGAAAAAGACATCCTGCGTAAACAAGGCATCATCCACAGCATGACGCCCAAAGAGCGCACCAAGCCAGACTTAATCAAAGCCACACGCAAACGCCGCATTGCTGCTGGCGCTGGCGTTCAGGTGCAAGACGTCAATCGCCTATTGAACGAATTTGGCCAAATGCAAGACATGATGAAAAAAATGCGCGGCGGTGGCCTGATGAAAATGATGAAAAAGCTCGGTGGCATGAAAGGCATGCCCGGCGGCTTCCCTGGGATGCCGCGTTAGTCTGTAACCAGCACTTGGCCGCGCAAAGAGTGCGGCAGTGCCTCGGTGATGCGGACATCGATCATCTGACCCACCAAGCGTTGTCCTAGAGGCCCCGCATCAAAATTGACGATGCGGTTGCATTCTGTTCGGCCCATCAACTCGGCAGCGCTTTTGCGCGAAGCGCCTTCGACCAAAATACGTTGCAGTGTGCCAACGCGGCTTTCGCCGATACGGCGTACGTTGTCTTCCACCGTGGCTTGCAGGTGTTGCAAGCGGCGCAGTTTCACTTCATGCGGCGTGTCGTCAGGCAGATTGGCGGCAGGCGTTCCTGGGCGGGGGCTGAAGATAAAACTGAAGGAAGCGTCAAAGCCGATGTCGGTGATGAGTTTCATCAGCTTGTCGAAGTCTTCTTCGGTCTCACCTGGAAAGCCCACAATGAAGTCTGAACTCATGGAGATGTCGGGGCGCACCGCACGCAGTTTGCGGATGGTGCTCTTGTATTCCATGGCGGTGTAGCCGCGCTTCATTGCCATCAAGATGCGGTCAGACCCATGCTGCACCGGCAAATGCAAGTGGCTGACCAACTGCGGCACTTTGGCATACACCTCAACCAAGCGTTGGGTGAATTCATTGGGGTGGCTGGTGGTGTAGCGGATGCGCTCAACACCTGGAATCTCGGCGATGTATTCAATCAACAAGGCAAAGTCGGCAATCTCGGCGGTGTTGCCCATGCTGCCGCGGTAGGCGTTGACGTTTTGACCCAAAAGCGTGATTTCTTTCACGCCTTGCGCGGTGAGACCCGCCACTTCGGTGAGCACATCATCCAAGGGGCGGTTGATTTCTTCGCCTCGGGTGTAGGGCACCACGCAATAGCTGCAGTATTTGGAGCAACCTTCCATGATGGAAACAAACGCCGAGGAGCCTTCCACCCGCGCGGGGGGCAGGTGATCGAATTTTTCAATCTCGGGGAAGCTGATGTCAACCTGCGGTTTTTTCAAAGCAACACGCTGGTCAAGTAACTGCGGCAGACGGTGCAAAGTTTGCGGCCCGAACACCACATCCACATAAGGCGCTCGCGCAATGATGGCTTCGCCCTCTTGGCTGGCCACACAACCGCCGACCGCAATTTGAACGCCTTTTTTCTTCAGGTGTTTCACCCGACCCAAATCGGAGAAGACTTTTTCTTGGGCTTTTTCACGCACCGAACAGGTGTTGAAGACCACCAAGTCGGCCTCGTCGATGTTGGTGGTTTGTTCGTAGCCTTGGGCAGCGCCCAGCACGTCGACCATTTTGTCCGAGTCGTACTCGTTCATTTGGCAACCGAAGGTTTTGATAAAGACTTTGCGGCTCATGACTGAGCCCTTGGTGATGTGCAGCGTTTCATGGTGTAGATCCAGAGGCTGTTAAAAGAAAACAGATTGTAGCCAGCCACTTCTTTATGATGCGCCAATGACAACTTTCACGCGTGCTGTTTTGTTCACCGATGTAGACGGTCGCGCTCGCTTCAAAGAGGAAGTGATTGATTTAGACCAAGGCAGCGAAAAAGCCCGTCTGAGCGAATGGATGCCTGCTAAGGGTTTGCAACTGCGCCAAAGCCCCGTGGGTTTTAAGAGCGAGTTCCATGTCAGCAGCCATTCGCAATGGGTGTTCATTTTGCAAGGCCAAATGGAAATTGGGCTACAAGACGGCAGTTGCAAAGTGTTTGCTGCGGGCGAGCATTTTTTCTCTGCCGATTTGCTACCCGAAGGTGCTGTGTTTGACCCCAAAGTGCATGGCCACTGCAGTCGCCAAGTGGGCGAAGAAGCTTTGGTGACCGTGTTTGTCAGGGTTTGAACCGCATTCCTGAAAACGTGTCAAAGCTACACGCTTCTTAAATATGAGTAATTTGGGAGTATTTTTACCCTAAAAAATTAAAGTCATGACCTGTTCAAACCGATAAGACTCGTAGCATCTTGGGCGAGAATCGGTCTTGAACTGGATTTCTTTTCAAAAACCTTTTTGAGTAGCCATGAAAAAATATTTGCGTCTGATCCTGGAAGTTTTGCTGGGAATTTGTCTGGTTGCTACCGCAACGCTGGCGTACTGGAATTTTTCCGCCAAAAAACATTTGAATGAACAGGTTGTTGAGTTGAGCGAACAGCTTGACGAAGCCAAAGAATCTTTAGAGAAAGTGCAAGAAGAAGCCACTGCTTCGCAACAACCCAAAGAAGAGCCGGAGAACTCATCCATTCAGGAAATGGAGGCACTGAAGTCGGCCTTTGCCAATGGTGTGGTGTTGCAAGACGTTGAGCTTTTGTACAAAGCCCAAAAAAGCTTGAGTGCTGAGCGCCAAGTTGGTATGGCCTCTCTGCGCTTGTTAACCAAAGGCGCCCAAGACCCTGAGACCATCGCCGCTTACCAAAAAGCTTTGGAAATGGCTGAATGGAGCAACCGTTTACAAACCGTTTGCGCGGCTCAAAACGCCTTGGCCGCTGCCGGTCAAAAAGTCAAAGTGTTGTCAGAATGTAAAAAATCCACCGAAAAAGAAGCCGAAAGCAAAGATGCCAATGCCAAGAAAGACGACAAAGCGCACGCAGTTCATTGGGGCTATGAGGGTGACAACGGTCCCGAGCACTGGGGCGACGCTTTTCCTGTTTGCGGCAAGGGCAAGAAACAGTCACCTTTGAATATCGTTGGACCCTTTGATAAGTCCAAAGAAACATTAAGCGTGGACTACAAGGAAGGCCCGCTGAAAATTTTGAACAACGGCCATACGATTCAAGTCAATACCGAGCCTGGCAGCACCTTAACGATTGGCAAAGAAAGCTTCGATTTGCTGCAGTTTCACTTCCATCGCCCCTCTGAAGAGCAGGTCGACGGTAAAAATGCCAGCATGGTGGCCCACTTTGTTCACAAGAGCAAGGAAGGCAAATTGGCAGTGATCGGTGTCATGCTGAATGAGGGCAAGGACAGTGCTGCCATTAAAACCCTGTGGGCGAATTTGCCACCTAAAGAGGGCGAGGAGTTTTTGCCACCCAAGGTGACTTTTAACCCTGCCAGCATGATGCCCAAGGAAATGGCTTTCTACAACTACGAGGGCTCACTCACCACCCCCCCTTGTACAGAGGGCGTGCAGTTCTACATTCTTAAAGCGCCTGTGGACATTTCCAAGCAACAGCTGGCGAAATTCCCCTTCAAGCTCAATGCGCGTCCGGTTCAAGCTTTGAACGGTCGCAAAATTGCAGCTGGCGGTTAATTTAGATTGATTGCAAGCGATCGGTGGAGGGTACGACTCGGGTGAGTCGTATGCCGTAGCGGTCATTGACCAGCACCACCTCGCCTTGCGCTACCACTGTCTCATTCACCAACAGGTCTAGCGGTTCACCAGCAATGCGGTCGAGTTCGACCACGCTGCCTTGGGTCAGGCGCATCAAATCTTTGATTTTGATATTGGTGCGTCCTACCTCGATGGAAAGGGTGACCGAGATGTTTTGCAGAACTTCCGGATTGATATTGCCCGGTTGGCTGACTTGAAACTCCTCTGATGTGGGAGGCGTTTCGTCTTGGGTTTCGGTGGTGTCGTTCATGGTGCTTTCCTGTCTCAAAGCTGTCCGGGGACAATTTGCTTTTCAACCCGCACAGCCACATTGGAGCCGCGCGTGCCGATATTGACCCCAAAGGTGGGGACGCCGTTGGCCAGGAATTGCGCCTGGTCGGGTTTCTTGAAGAAAAGCAAATCGCCCTCCTTCATGTTTCGCAAATGGTAGAGCGAGGTTTTGATCTCACCCATCATTACGCGCACATCGAGCTCGGAGTCGCCAACGGCAACCGCCAAGTCTTCGCGCCAAATTTTGTCGGATTCATCGTTTCCGTCACTGGTGGATACGCGGTTGCGCAGCAAGTCGCGCAAAGGCTTCAAAGTGGCGTAGGGGTAGACCAAATCCATGAACCCTTTGCCACCCGAAGCGGTGGCTTCGGCGTCAAAGCGGGTCAGCACCACCAAGTCGTTTTCGTCGGCAATTTGTGCAAACTGGGGGTTGATCTCGGCGCTGACTTGTTCGCAGTCGATTTCCAAAATTGGCGCCCATGCATCTTTGAGTGAGCGGAAAAACACGCTGAGAATGATATGAATGATGCGGGTTTCGGTGGCGGTGAACATCCGACCAGGTGGCAGGTCGGAAACGCCTTTGCCAAAACCGCCAAAAAAGCTGTCCAATGAACTGAACACCACATTGGGGTCGATGATGATGACCGAGTTACCGCGCATCGGGCTGATGCGGACCGTATTCACCGACAAGGGTGCTTTGAGAGTTTTGATGTAATCGCCAAACTTCAAAATTTGTACCCGTGTCGGGTTCACGCGGGGGGTGGTGCGCAAAACTTCCAGCAAACCCAAACGAAACATTCGGATGAACCGCTCGTTGATCATGTCGATGGCCGACACATTCACGCCCAAGCTGCTGTTCTCGCTGGCCAGGTCGTGTTTGCGCACCCGGACCTTGGTATTGAAACCAGTGTCCGATTCGAGCGATCCGTCCTTCAAACCCTCGGCCAAGGCCGTGAGTTCTTCGGGACTGAGTAAGTTGGGTCGGGTTGCCATGGGAGGTTTATTGCATCACAAAGGATGTGAACATGACTTCTTCGATGCCGCCAAAGTCTTCGTATTGCTCAAGCATCTCATTCATGATGTCTTTGAGCTTGACGGCGAGTTCTTTGCGAAAGTCTGGCTTGCTGGCTTCGGCTTCAGTGGACTGGCGCATGATGTCGAGCATGGCCGAACGCAGTGCGAATTCATGCTTTTTGATGTTGTCGAACACGCGGGTGTCGTAGTGGGTCATGACGGCGAGTTGCACGACCATGACTTTCTTGGAGCCCGTGATGTTGGTCATCAGCTCTTTTTCAATTTGGAAATAGTTCTTTTCAAAGCGGGTGGCTTCGGGCGCTTCTTTCTTTAGCTTTGAAGGCGCTTCATCCTTGGCTTTCGTTGCCGCTGCTTCAAGTTCTTCGAGCTTGTCCATGGCGGCGAGTTCGGCTTTTTTCTCGTAAAAACCAGAGAAATACAAAGTGCCAAAGGCCACGGCAACCACCACAACGATGGCGACCACCGCGATACCTGCGATCAGCAAAATCGGTTTTTTCTTTTTCGGTTCTTCTGAGCCCTCTGCAGGGGTCGCTTCAGGTGCTGCTGTTGCCATGATTTACTCCTCTTTCATTCATTGTGTCGTCATGCAAAAGTGTCAAATAATGCACTGTTGCTGTGACGCGCTGGTGTTGCTGCGTTTTCTTTTTCGGCCACGCCGTTTGCGCCGAGTGTGACACGATTGTCTGCTGCGGCTTGGCGCTGGCCAGATTGTCCGGAGCCACCTTGCGACGACTGACGGTTATCCTGTCCTACAGAAACATATGCATTGTTCATGCCAAGTTCAGCCAAAGCTTCTTTCAAGCGGGTGCTGCCATTTTGAATCAATTCTTTGGTCAAGCCGTTCTCGGCTTGGAACTGGGCACTTAATTGTCCATCACGCATTTCAAGTTGTACATCAACCAAACCCAAACTGGCGGGCTTGAGGGCGAATTTCATCTTCCATTCACCCGCGTTCAGTTGGTCGTTCATGCGACTGGCCATCTCGGTGGCTAATTTTTGACTGAGTTTTTCAAAGGTCTGCGCCATGTCAGGGTGGTTTTTCAAGGTCTGGGCGGGGGAGGCGCTGCTTGGCGAGGCAGTTCGGTTGCTTGCCACGCCACCACCTGAGGTGCCTTCTTTCGACGTGCTGCTGTCATCTATGGCGCTGAGCTTGTCGAATTCTTCATTCAAGCGGTCAATGTCTTCTGGGCGCAAATCAGCGTCCATCATCGACAACACTGCCAGGGTGCTGATGTTGTCTGGCGCTTCGCTAGCTTGTGCAACGATTGCCTGTGTCAAGTTGGCGCTCGGGTTGAGTTGTTTGTTTGCTGCCAAGTCGGCGGAGGCAGAACTCCACTGGACTTCCAAGCCAATAGGCTTCATGTCTTCGGTCATCACATTGGTGTTAGCCAAGGGGCTGACTTCAGGCGCGAGGGGCAGGGCTTGGCCCAGAACCGCTTGTGTGCCAAGTGCCGCTTGTGTGCCAAGTGCCGCTTGGGCGGAGGTACTCGAGTTATTTAAGGTATCGATGGCCACGCCGCTAGGGGATGGGGCCGCGCTTGTGAGGGGGTTGCTCAGTCCCAGGCCGGGCATATTGTTCATGGCCAAGATTTGCTGGGTGGTTGTTGCGGGCGAATTGGCCAGCGCCTCAGCTGCTGCGTCATCGCCCAATAAGGCTTTGATTTGGGTGGCGTCTAAGCCCATGGCCAAAGCGAAATCGGTCAAGCTTTTTTCGCTGGTTTCTGGTTGGGTCACGGTGATGATCTCAACCTCAGGGCTCAGGGTAATCGACTGCAAGGCTAGTCCCTCTTGAGAGGCCACTGCCTTGGCAATGGCAGCTTTTTCGTCGGTTCGCTTTAAGCTTTGCGCGTTTTGAGATGCAAGTTCATCTGGCTGGCTGGCTTTTTGCGTGGCAGTGTCTGCTTGTTGGTTTGGCTGAGCCGAATCCTTGGCATCAACTGGTGATTTGTGGTGTTCGGCCTCAGCTACGCTGGATTTCGCCTCATGGGGCTGGGCTGGTGGCAGCTGTTTGGCGAAATGTCCGCCAGGGGCTAGCACACCCATGCCTTTAGAGCCCAGTGTTTTGGCGTGTAAATATTGATTTGGATGGAAAGCTTGGCGCAAAGCTTGCTGCTCCAGCATGCCCTTGGTGGCAGTGGCGGTTGGGCTTTTTTTCGCGGGTTTGTCCGCGCTGTCAGCGGCAAGCTCTTGCCGTTGGGGTGTCTGCAGCGAGGCAATTTGATGTCGCAAGAACGCGGCAAAGTCCTCGCCCGACTGGCTGCCTGAGAAGGGGCGTGACACTGCCCCACCAAGGTTGTTTGCCTCGGTGGAGACGGGGGTGGCGCTAGGCGCTAGGCCTGAATTCAATGCAGATAAGTTCATATCCGTTCAATGCTTCCCATAAAAGACAGAGCATTTAAGCAAGAACCGTGACAGGCCAAGGTTTGCCGTTCGCCGCAAAGCCAGGTGTTAAGCCAAAGAGGGTGCCAGAAGCTGGCACATGGCTTGCTTCATCTCCTTGAGGGCGTTGAAAAACGCTTGGAAAAAAGAACCCTTAATGATTCAAAAACTGTGACAAAACGACCATGAGCACCTTAACCCTGTCAACGATTCGACAGAACTTGACCAAGTTTGACTACACCGGATTGGGCATTCCCGTCTTGGTGTTGTTGATCATGGCCATGTTGGTATTGCCATTGCCACCGCTTTTATTGGACTTTTTGTTTACTTTCAATATTGTCATCAGCTTGGTCATCATCATGATCGCCATCAGCACCCGTAAACCACTGGAGTTCTCATCCTTCCCTACTATCTTGTTGTTTGCCACTATGTTGCGCTTGGCGCTGAACGTGGCGTCGACCCGCGTGATCTTGGTGGATGGCCATACCGGCCACGACGCTGCTGGCAAGGTGGTGGCGGCTTTTGGTGAGTTCGTGATCGCTGGTAACTATGTGGTGGGTTTCATCATCTTTGCAATTTTGATGATCATTAACTTTATTGTGGTGACCAAAGGTGCCGGCCGCGTCTCTGAAGTGAACGCCCGATTTACCTTGGACGCCATGCCTGGCAAACAAATGTCTATCGACGCCGACTTGAATGCTGGTGTGATCGACCAAGCCACAGCACAAAAACGCCGAGCCGAGTTGTCCCAAGAATCCGACTTCTTCGGTGCCATGGACGGTGCTTCTAAGTTCGTGAGTGGTGACGCCATTGCGGGCATATTGATTTTGCTGATTAACTTGGTTGGTGGCTTGGCCATTGGCGTGCTCCAACATGATTTGTCGGTCTCAGAGGCTGGCAAGATTTACACCTTGCTCAGCATCGGCGACGGCTTGGTGGCACAAATTCCTGCGCTGCTGTTGTCCTTGGCGACCGCCATCATCGTGACACGTGTCACCACCTCGGAATCGATTTCCGAGCAGGCACATACCCAGTTGGCCAACCCCGCAGCTTTGTTTATTTCCGCCATCATCTTGACGGCCTTGGGCTTGGTCCCTGGCATGCCTCACCTGATGTTCATCACCTTGGCTGCGGCGACTGCCGGTTTGGGCTTGATGGTGATTCGCAGCGAGGTCGATGAAGAAGCTGTGCAAGTGGCCGAGGCGCAAGCCGCCGCGACTACCGAGGCCACCAAAGATTTGGATTGGGACGACGTCGATCAGGTGGACTTGATTGGCTTGGAAATTGGCTACGGATTGATTCCTTTGGTGAACGTCGAAACCGGCGGCGAATTGATGAGCCGTGTCAAAGGTGTACGCAAAAAATTGTCTGCAGAGCTTGGCTTTTTGGTGCAACCCGTGCGCATTCGCGACGACTTGAACATAGACCCCGACTCTTACAACATCGTGCTCAAAGGCGTGGTGCGCGGCAAAGGCGAAATCAAAGTGGGCCGTGAATTGGCCATCAACCCCGGCCAGGTCTATGGCGAACTGCAAGGCACGCCCACCCGCGAACCCGCGTTTGGTTTGGAAGCCGTGTGGATCGAGTCTTCGCAACGCGATTTGGCCCGTACCTTGGGCTACACCGTGGTCGACGCCAGCACCGCCATCGCCACCCATTTGAATAAAGTATTGCGCGAAAACTCCGCCGATCTGCTCAGCCACGACGAAGTGCAGCAACTTTTGGACAAACTGTCTGCCAAGTCACCCAAACTGGTGGAAGAGTTGGTGCCTGGCAAGCTGTCGCTGGGTGTGGTCACCCGCGTGCTACAACATTTGTTAAACGAAGGCGTGTCGATCCGCGACATGCGCTCAATCGCCGAATCTCTCACCGAGGCGAGTGCTCGCAGCACCGACCCCGAGCAGCTCGCCGCTTATGTGCGTCCCAAACTCGGTCGCATGATCATGCAAAGCTTGGTCGACGAGTCCAGCAATTTGTCCGTGATGACTTTGGAGCCCGGCTTGGAGCAACTGTTGCACAACGTGCTGCAGCAAAGCCAGCCAGGTCAGCCCGTGGTTTTGGAGCCCAGTTTGGCCGAAAACCTGTTCAATGCGCTGCGCATGGGTGCGCGGGCCATGGAAGACGAAGGCCATGCCGCCGTCTTGGTGGTCTCGCCATTGATTCGCAGTTGGTTGTCCAAGGCCGTTCGTTTTCGCGTCAGCGATTTGACGGTTTTGTCCTACAGCGAAATTCCAGATGACCAAGCAGTCAAAGTGATTCACACAGTGAACGCTAACAACCGCGGCTAATTCAACCCTTTATTTGACCAACGAGAAAAACCATGGAACTCAAGCGAATCATTGCCCGTGACACCCGGGCGGCCAACGAAAAGGCAGTTGCCTTGTACGGCCCCGACGTGCTTGTCATCTCTACCAGCAAGGTGAGAGGCAAAACCGAGTTGATCGTTGCGGTTGATGTTGAACCCATGAATGCCGAGGTCGCCTTGGCAGAGACTTTTGTGCCTAGCGAGAAAACCTACAGTTTGTCTGCGACGCCTGCCACTGAAGAAGCGCCCTTGGCTCAAGAAGCGCCAGCCAGCTTTGGCAAAGTACTCAACGACACCATACAAAAACGCCCAGCCAAACCGACCAAGGAAGATGTTCCCGGTTTTGTGCCTGCCGCTGCGCTGAAAAAAGCCCAAGAAAAAGCCTTGCCAATGCAAACCGTGGCACCCGCCGCCGAACCAGCACCTGTGCAGGAAATCGTGGTGAAAGAACAAGTTTTGGCCTCAACACAGCACATGGCCGAAGAGCGCGACGCAATGCGAGGCCGTGAAATCGTTCAAATGGTGCGCGAAGAACTCGCCACCTTGCGCAAAGAATTCAAGCTGAGCCAGCAAATGGCGTGGCAAGGTACGGGTTTGGCCCGCAACCTCATGCCTTTGCGTAACGCTTTGCAAGAGGCCGCTATACCGGTGGCCTTGCGCGCCTTGCTGATTGACAGCATTCAAAGTTTTGAAGACGTCGAACCAGCGATGGATGAAATTCGCCGCCAGCTTTGCCATTCCATGCAACACAGCAGCGTGACAGCGCCAGATCAAGGCGTGCATGTGTTGGCAGGTCCTTCGGGTGCTGGTAAATCCTTGATGGTGGCTCGCTTGGCTCAACATGCCAGCGTCAACTGGGGCAGCGAGCAAGTCGCCGTCATCAGTTACAGCGACCAACGTGCAGGCGCTTGGAACCAAGCCCAGTTACTCAGCGCCCAGTCCGGTGTCGATTGTTTCCGTGCCACCAACGTCACCACTTTGAAACTTTTGTTGGAAGAACACGGTCAGCGCAAGTTTCTCATCATCGATACCCCGGGTGTTCAAATGGCCGAGCGCGTAAGCGAAATTGTGGCAATTTGCAAAGAGGCACAATTCCACGTTGTTCTTCCCGCCGATGCCTCTCAGTCTTCATTGCGCAGAGTGCTTTCAACCCCGCATATTCAATGGCAAAGCCTGATGATTTCCAAATTGGATGAAGCCAGCCAGCCTTGGGCTCTGATTCAGGTGCTAACCGAAGGCCATGTGGGCGTGAGTGGCGCCAGCCGCGGCGAGCGTATCGGCGAATGGTCGGTGCAAATGCAGGTCGAAGAATTGGTCACCGTGGCACTGGCGAATTTGTCGCTGGGCTACAACGACACCACTCAGGAAGACATGTCCAGCACACTGGCCATGGCTTCTGCCAGAATTTCGCGTCTGGCCGCGCAACACACAAGGTCTACCCATGAGTAACAACAAAACCACTGAGGTCATCGGCATCGCCAGCGGTAAAGGTGGTGTGGGCAAGACCACGGTGTCAATCAACTTGGCTGTTGCTTTGGCCCAGCGTGGCCACGATGTCATGTTGTTTGACGCTGACTTAGGGTTGGCAAACGCACAAATCGCTTTGGGTGCAAGGGCTGAATACAACCTCAGCCATTTTTTAGCGGGTCAAAAAACCCTCGAAGAAATCACCATCACCACCCGCCAAGGCATTCAGCTCATTCCAGGTGCTTCGGGTGTGCAAGAACTTGCGGCGCTCAGCCAGTTGCAAGCAGCCAGCATCGTGCAGGCGTTTAGCAACTTGGGCAAAAAAATTGACTACCTCATCGTCGATGTGGCCGCCGGTATTTCTCCCTCTGTGTTGGCGTTTTTGGCGGCTTGCCAGCGCCGCTTCATCGTGGTGCAAGACGACCCCTCTTCCATCGCTGACGCTTACGGCACCATCAAAGTGCTGACGCAGGAAATGAAGCTGGACGAGATTTACTTGGTGCCCAATTTGGTGGATACCCAAACCCAAGGATGGAAGCTCTACCAGCGTTTGAACGACGTGTGCGTGCGTTTCTTGGGTGAGTCGATTCACTATCTCACATCCATCGAAAACGATGAAATGGTGTTGGCAGCGTTGAAAAAATACCAGTCGGTCATGGAGCTCGCGCCCGGCACGGCCGCTGCGCGGGACTTTCGCCGTTTGGCTGAGTTATCTACCCAATTACGACCCATCGACCACCCCTCGGGTGGCTTGCAGTTTTTCATGGAGCGTTTGCTGCAAAGCAATACGAAGAGTACATGAGATCCATATCTCCGATGAAGATGTACCAGCAATCTCGCCCACAAGGCGAGGAGTTGGTGTTGGCCCACCTTGGCTTGGTCAAGCGCGTGGCTTTGCACTTAAAGGCCCGCGTACCCGCTTACATGGAACTCGATGAGTTGATTCAGGTCGGCATGATGGGTTTGCTGGAAGCCTCGCGTGTGTTTGATCCCAGCAAGGGCGTGGATTTTGAAAATTTTGCCCACAGCCGTGTGCGTGGTGCCATGCTCGACGAGGTGCGTCGTTTGTCGTTTTTGCCCCGTTCTGCGGTGGCTTTCAACAAAGAACACAACGAAAGCCTGCACGTGTTGTCGGCCGAGTTGGGCCGTGCGCCTACCCAGGCTGAAATGGCCGAGTTCATGGGCAAAGACTTAGACGATTTCCAAAAAGAGCGTGGCAAAGCACGTCGCTTTGAAACCTATTCTTTGGAAGTCGTTACCGAAGAGGTGATGAGCATTGCCGATGATGCCTCGCACCAGCCCGATGTGATGGTGGAAGAGGCCGAGTTCATGGGCGCGGTCACCGACGCCATTGGTAAGTTGCCCGAGCGCGAGCAATTGGTGATGCAGCTTTACTATGTGGAAGAGCTCAACCTTAAAGAAATCGGTGAAGTTCTAGAGGTGAGCGAGTCGCGCATCAGCCAGATTTTGTCCTCGGTCGTGAAAAAGTTGCGTGTGCAGTTGCAAATTGCGCCAGAGGATATTTTCAAAACCTCTAGGAGCATCTCATGAACAGCTTCTTTCAGCTTTTCTTGGTCTGGGGTGTGTTGTTGGTCTTTTTGCTCGTTCTGTATGTGATCGACAAAGTCAACGTCATTTACCAAGGCTATTCTCGCGCCGAAGTGCCCGTCACCTACGATGATGGTTTGTTTGGCGAATTGGCAGGTAAAACCCTGTGGGACGCTATGAGCGGTATTCCTTTGCCAGGTGTGGACGCCAAGCATGTGTCAGATTTGAAGCCGCACTACGAACCCATCTTGCGCCAACACATTGAACAAGTGTTCATGGAAGGCTATAGCCATGGCAAAGCCGGTACCGTAGGCGTGCCTACCAACAACCGTCAAGTGCCCACACCGCGCGGCTCGGTGGTCTCTTGGCTGCCTATGCACCATTTGGCCAGTTTGTACCAAGCCGGTGTCGATTTCGCCATCAGCAAACCCGACGATGTGCTGCGCATTCAGCAATCCTTGGACCAAGTCACTGGCATGATTTACGCCCGAATTGGCTTGGGACTGGGTGAGCCCTATTCCGCCACATTATTGATTCACCCTGTGTCGTCTGAAGAAGAGGCGATGTTGCCACCTGCGGAGAATGCGCCTGCCGCTGAAGTTCCGCCAAAGCCTGCCCCAGCTCTGCCCGCGATGGCGATGGAGATGGCGGGGGCAGCCGCGCCTGCGCCCATGGGCGAGGTGTTAGAGCCTGATTTGTCTCAGTTGAATGCGGGCCGAATCGCCCCAGTCGAGCCCGTTCAGCAGGAAGCCACACCCGAAGAAAGGGCGGTGCCCGTTGCTGCCTGATCTCAAGTTAAGTCATTTTGCGCCGATCTATTCTTTGTCAACGATTGAACACAGGAGAACTTGATCATGCGAGCCAATTCCAGAGCCATTGCCAGTTACGGAGACGTCAAGGTCACCACCGGCGTTTCCAAAGCCAACAATGTCGAACTCATTCAAATGCTGTTTGATGGCTTGA
>Ga0209357_1000378_pt1 | contig 17169 bp, 13 predicted proteins | sample LauGreFBDMM110SD_2_FD_187573 | JGI IMG/M metagenome (GOLD analysis project Ga0209357, IMG submission 187573) | Freshwater lake microbial communities from Lake Michigan, USA - Fa13.BD.MM110.SD (SPAdes) (version 3) | ecosystem: Environmental > Aquatic > Freshwater > Lake | place: Lake Michigan... | reverse complement strand
TTAACGTCCTAAAAATTGTTGAGTTAGATAACTCAGCAGCGGTGCAAAGAGAATTATTACTGGTGAAAGTAAAAGCTGATAGTAAAACTCGCTCAGCGATATTAGAAACAGTTTCACTTTTCAGAGCCAAAGTGGTTGACGTAGCCCCAGATGCCATCACTATTGAGGCAACGGGTAATCATGACAAGATTCAAGCACTTTTAAAGGTGTTGGAAGAGTACGGAATAAAGGAGCTAGTTCAGTCAGGCATGGTGGCAATCGGACGTGGTGCAAAAGCCGTTTCTGATCGCACATTACGCTCTAACTAGAGACTTAGTAGAAAAACGAGCAGAAAGAAAATAAAAATGGCCGAAATGTTTTATGACAAAGATGCAGATTTAGAAATAATTAAATCTAAAAAAGTGGCAGTTATTGGTTATGGTTCACAAGGCCATGCTCATGCACTAAATCTTCACAACTCCGGTATTGATGTTCGTGTTGGCTTAAAAGAAGGATCTCCCAGCAGAGTTAAAGCAGATGCTGAAGGATTAAGAGTGGTAACTCCAGCACAAGCTGCTCAAGAAGCAGATGTGATTATGATTCTTGCTCCAGATCATGTTCAAAGACATATTTATAAAGAATCAATTGAACCTAATTTAACGAGCAACAAAGCATTATTTTTCTCACATGGTTTTAATATTCGTTTTGGTTACATCAAACCTCCTAAAGATGTTGATGTGTGCATGGTTGCCCCTAAGGGTCCAGGACATTTAGTTCGTCGCGAATACCAAAACAGTCGAGGTGTACCCGTAATTGTGGCAGTGGAACAAGATCACTCCGGTAATGCTTGGCCACTAGCTCTTTCTTATGCCAAAGCAATTGGTGGACTTCGTGCCGGTGGAATTAAAACCACATTCACAGAAGAAACCGAAACTGATTTGTTTGGTGAACAAGCAGTGCTTTGTGGTGGCACAACTGCATTGGTGCAAGCAGGATTTGAAACTTTGGTCGAAGCAGGTTATCAACCAGAAGTGGCATATTTTGAATGCTTACATGAATTAAAACTTATTGTGGATCTTATGTATGAAGGTGGTATTGCCAAAATGCGTTGGTCAGTTTCTGACACCGCAGAATACGGTGACTATGTTTCAGGTCCAAGAATAATAGACAGAAAAACCAAAAAAAGAATGAAGAAAATTTTGAAGGAAATTCAAAATGGCACCTTCGCTAAAGAATTTATTGAGGACCAAGACAATGGTGCGAAGAAATTCAAGAAATTTAGGAAAATAGGCGAAGAATCACAAATTGAAGCAGTAGGCAAGAAGTTGCGTGGTTTGATGGCCTGGGTTGATAAAACTAAGGATGATTTCCAAGGAACTGTTTCACGCTAAATTCCAAATAGCCAAATGAGCCCACAGACCTAAAATAGGTGTGTGGGCTCACATATTTCTAAGCATCCAAAACCAGAAAAAATTTGTGTGCGTTGTGGTCGAAAAATGACTTGGCGTAAATCTTGGGCCAAGAATTGGGATGACGTTAAGTATTGCTCCGACTCATGTCGCAAGAAAAAATAATATAAGTAGACTTAATTTATGAGTAACCCAATTGTGTTAATTGCAGAAGAATTATCTCCTGCCACTGTTAAAGCACTGGGACCTGATTTTGAAATAAGAAATTGTGATGGTGCAAATAGGGAAGAACTATTCAGATCCATTGTTGATGCTGATGCCATTTTGGTCAGATCGGCTACAAAACTTGACAGTGAAGCTTTGTCGCATGCAAAAAAATTAAGAATAATTGCTCGAGCAGGTGTGGGCTTAGACAATGTTGATGTTGCCGCAGCCACCACTCAAGGGATCATGGTGGTTAACGCGCCAACCTCTAATATAACTTCAGCTGCAGAATTAGCGGTATCTCTGCTGTTAGCAAGTGCAAGAAATATTGTGCCAGCAAATATTGCTTTAAAAAAAGGTGAATGGAAAAGAAGTAAATTTACCGGAATTGAATTAAGTGAAAAAACTATTGGCATAGTTGGTTTTGGCAGAATCGGCGTTTTAGTTGCCCAAAGATTAGCTGGATTTGGTGTTCATTTAATTGCTTATGATCCTTTCGTGCAGCCTGCAAAAGCTGCTACCCATAACGTGAAAATGGTTTCACTTGATGAATTATTGGAACAAAGTGATTTCATCACAGTTCATTTACCAAAAACACCTGAAACAGCAGGTTTAATTGGGGAAGAAGCTTTGAAGAAAGTAAAACCCACAGTTCGAATTATTAACGCTTCTCGTGGTGGCATTGTTAATGAACAAGCTTTATTTACTGCCCTTAAAGAAGGCAGAGTTGCTGGTGCTGGAATTGATGTTTACGATTCAGAACCTTGCACTGATTCACCACTATTTACTCTCGATCAAGTTGTGTCAACCCCACATTTAGGTGCATCCACTGATGAAGCGCAAGAAAAAGCAGGTATTGCGGTGGCAAAATCTGTGCGCTTGGCGTTAAGTGGCGAACTGGTTCCTGACGCAGTAAATGTAAGCGGGGGAGCAATTGCTAAACCGGTTAGACCTTTGTTGCCGCTAGTTGAAAATATGGGTCGCATTGCTGCAGGTTTGGTGGCTGGAGCTATTAATCGTGTTCATGTTGAAGTTAGTGGTGAAGTTGTGGAAAATGAATTAAAAATTTTGGAAATATCAGCTATGAAAGGTATTTTAACTCAACTTGTACACGAACCAGTTTCATATGTAAACGCACCGTTGTTAGCAAAAGATAGAGGCATTGAAACGTCCCTTCACACCACACTGGAATCACCAAATTTCAAAGTGGTTGCCAAAGTGGAATTAACAACTAACACTGGGGAAGTTGCTTCAGCTTCTGGAACTATCACCGGACCAAATTCCACAATCAAATTAGTGGGAATAGATAAATATGAATTAGATGTTGCAATTAGTGACCAGATGGCATTTATACAATATGAAGATCGTCCAGGAATGATTGGCATTATTGGTGGGATTTTAGGCAAATCAGAAATCAATATTGCTAATTTACAACTAGCCCGTGAAACTAAAGGTGGAAATGCGTTAGTGGTATTAACTCTTGATTCAGAAATACCGCAAAGCGTTTTATCTGAGATTGCAAATGCACTTGATGCAAAATTTGCAAAGACTGTTAATTTAAGTTAACGATTAGCCCTGTTGGCAGCACTGATAATTGCTTTAAGTGAAGATGTAACAATGCTGGGATCGATTCCCACACCCCACAGTGTTCGAGAATCAATAGAGCATTCCAAATAGGCAGCTGCTTGGGCATCTCCACCGGCAGACAATGCATGTTCGTGATAATCAAGCACTTTTAAGTTAACGCCATGGGTTGCAAATGCGGTACAAAATGCTGCAATAGGGCCATTGCCTACACCTTTGATAATAAATTCTTTTCCGTTATCTTTAATCGTTGCTGTCAAAGTTGTGTCACCATCAACAGCTGAATCTTGAGCAACTGAAACCAAAGAGAATCTTCCCCAGGGTTTTCCAGGATTTGGTAAATATTCATCTTTAAATATTTCCCACATCACTGTTGGAGAAACTTCGCCACCTTCAGTATCTGCTAATTTTTGAATAACTTGGCTAAATTCGATTTGTAATTTTCGCGGTAAATCTAATTGGTGCTCAGTTTTCATAATGTAGGCAACTCCACCTTTGCCTGATTGTGAATTAACACGAATCACAGCTTCGTATGTTCTGCCGATATCTTTGGGATCAATTGGTAAATATGGCACATTCCAGGTGTATTCATCAACTGGTTTGCCAGCTTGATCGGCATCACTTTGTAATACTTTTAAACCTTTGTTGATGGCATCTTGATGAGAACCAGAAAATGCGGTGAAAACTAAATCTCCACCGTAAGGATGGCGTTCACCAACTGGTAATTGATTGCAATATTCAACTGTTCTTTTGATTTCATCAATATTGCTAAAATCAATTTGAGGATCAATTCCTTGACTGAATAAGTTCAAGCCAAGTGTTACTAGGCAAACATTTCCAGTTCTTTCCCCGTTACCAAATAAACAACCTTCAATGCGGTCAGCTCCTGCTAAGTAACCAAGTTCAGCTGCTGCGACTCCAGTGCCACGATCATTATGTGGGTGAAGTGAAAGAATTACACCTTCTCTTCTATCAAGGTTTCGGTTCATCCATTCAATTGAGTCGGCATAAACATTTGGTGAGGCCATTTCAACTGTGGCAGGTAAATTGATAACACTTGGACGATCCTTAGTTGGTTGCCAAACATCGTTAACGGCGTTACAAACTTCGGCTGCATATTCGAGTTCTGTGCCGGTGAATGATTCAGGGGAATATTCAAAAAAGATTTCACTTTTGCCCATTTGTTCGGCATACTTTGCAACTAATTGGGCACCGTTAACAGCGATATCTTTAATGCCATCTTTATCTAAATCAAATACGACTCTTCTTTGTAGAGTTGAGGTTGAGTTATAGACATGCACAATGGCATTATCTACACCTTCAAGTGATTCGTATGTTCTTTCAATTAAATGTTCTCTTGCTTGAGTTAAAACTTGGATGACAACGTCATCGGGAATTACGTCATCTTTAATTAATTGGCGAACAAAATCAAAGTCGTTTTGAGAAGCTGCTGGAAAGCCAACTTCAATTTCCTTGTAACCCATTTTGACAAGTAATTCGAACATTTTTCGCTTGCGGGCAGGAGTCATCGGATCAATCAGTGCTTGATTGCCATCTCGTAGATCTACCGCACACCAACGAGGTGCTTTGGTGATCTTGTTATTTGGCCAAGTTCGATTTTTTAAATCAATGGGGGTAAATGCTTGGTAACGCTGAAACTTCATCGAGGAAGTTTTCTGATTATTGTTTTTCATTTAGCTTTTGACCTCTTCAATTAGTCGCTATGGGATGAGACCAGCAATGGCGAACTCCCGCAGCGAGGAGGCCAGTCGTTAGGCCCCGCTGCGGCTTTGAAGTAGCAAGCAACGAATCATTATGAATTAAGGGTAGCAGGCACAAAATAAGTAGTGCAGCCCTACGCTGTACTTATTATGAATTCCTATCGTGTTGCGTTAATTCCTGGTGACGGCATCGGTGTCGATGTTGTTAATGAAGGTTGCAAAGTTCTTGGTTCATTGGGTTTGAAGTTCGAAACCCAAAACTACGATTTAGGTGCTAATCGATACCTTAAATCTGGTGAAACACTTCCTGATTCTGTTTTAGCTGAATTAAAAAAATTTGATGCCATATTGCTTGGTGCGGTAGGAGATCCAAAAGTTGCACCAGGAATATTAGAACGAGGCTTGTTACTTCGATTACGTTTTGAATTAGATCAATACGTAAATTTGCGTCCAGTTAAATTATTTCCTGGTGTTACAACTCCTTTAGCTGGTAAAACTCCAGAAAATATTGACATGGTTGTTGTTCGCGAAGGAACTGAGGGATCTTATGTCGGTGCAGGTGGAGTTTTAAGAAAAGGCACTAAAGATGAACTTGCTACCGAAGAGTCTTTGAACACTGCTTTTGGTGCTGAGAGAGTAATTCGTGATGCTTTTAAGCGAGCCCAAAATCGCCGCAAACATTTAACACTTGTTCATAAAGCAAACGTATTAGTTTATGCAGGAGATTTGTGGAAGAGAACATTTGATCGAGTTGCAAAAGAATTTAGTGATGTGAAAACTGATTACCAGCACGTTGATGCTGCATCCATGTTTTTTGTAACCAACCCTGAAAAATTTGATGTGGTAGTAACAGACAATTTGTTTGGTGACATCTTGACTGATATTGGGGCTGCCATTGCTGGTGGAATCGGTTTAGCTGCAAGTGGCAACATTAATCCTGAAAAAACAACACCATCAATGTTTGAACCAGTTCACGGTTCAGCACCCGATATTGCCGGCAAAGGAATAGCAGATCCAACAGCAGCAATTATGAGTGTTTCTATGATGCTTGATCATTTGGGTGAAAAAGATGCTGCCCAGAAAATTGAAACCGCTGTTGCAAAGGATTTAGCTGCCAGGGGAACAACTAAAAGAAGCACTTCAGAAATTGGAGATGCAATCACCAAATTGGTGAGTTCATGACCAATTTTATTGTTACCAATAATTCTGCACCTAAATCTGATAATGATCGAAATGCAATATTAGAAAACCCAGGTTTTGGTAAACATTTCACCGATCACATGGTTTTGATTGATTGGGAAAAAGGCAAAGGATTTATTAATCCCCGGGTTGTTCCCTATGCTCCGCTTTCAATTGATCCAGCAAATATGACATTGCATTACGGTCAATCAATATTCGAAGGCTTGAAAGCTTATAAGCATAAAGATGGGTCAATCAAAACTTTTAGACCAAAATCAAATGCTGCTCGTTTTGCTAGATCTGCAAAGAGAATGGCTATGCCAGAAATCCCCGAAGAATTATTTGTGGAAGCTATTGAACAACTTATTGCTGTTGATAAAAAATGGGTTCCAGAGGATAGAGAAAAATCTCTTTACCTAAGACCATTTATGTTTGCTACCGAGGTTGGTTTAGGGGTAAGACCTGCAAGTAAATATTTATTTTTAATCATTGCATCTCCTGCTGGAAACTATTTTCCTGCTGGAATTAAACCAGTTTCTGTTTGGTTAAGTAAAGAATATGTAAGAGCAGCACCTGGGGGAACCGGCGAAGCAAAATTTGCAGGAAATTATGCAGCTTCGTTAATTGCTCAAGCGCAAGCTGCTCAAGAAGGTTGCGATCAAGTTGTGTGGCTGGATGCAATTGAACGACGTTTCATTGAAGAAATGGGCGGCATGAATCTTTACTTTGTTTACGGTAAAAAGAATGAAATTGTTACTCCATCTTTAACAGGATCTTTACTTGCAGGTATTACTCGTGATTCCATTTTGCAATTAGCAAAAGATTTAGGCATGAATTCAGTGGAAAAGAAAATAACTATTGAAGACTGGAAAAAAGGTTGTGCACAAGGCGAGATCACTGAAGTGTTTGCATGCGGCACCGCAGCCGTAGTAACCCCAGTTGGTTTAGTTAAATCAAGTGATGATGAATTCATTGTGGGACGTGGCGAAACTGGTGAGATCACGGCAAAGATTCGCACTGCTTTGTTGGATATTCAAACAGGAGTAGCAAAAGATGAACACAATTGGACTGTTTCAGTCGGATAATTTACCCCGGTTTGAATACTGTTGTTTCAGATGGGGCAAACTAAAGGCAATGAAGAACCAGGAAATTATTAGTTAAGCGCACTTTTGGGTGATGAAACCCAAACCAAGTGTGCTGATGCCCTTCGCGAGAGCGAGGGGTTTTTTGTTTACTGGAACCAGCAAGAATAAGGAGAAAAGAAAATGACCAACAATTCTTCTCTAGATGCTGCTGCGTTTCATATTTATGACACCACTTTAAGAGATGGTGCACAACAAGAAGGTTTAAACCTTTCGGTGCAAGACAAATTAAATATTGCCAAACATCTTGATGCATTAGGTGTGGGTTTCATTGAAGGTGGTTGGCCGGGAGCTAACCCTAAAGATACAGAATTTTTTGCTAAAGCACACACTGATTTAAAACTTAAACACGCAACTTTAGCAGCATTTGGAAGTACTAGAAGACCAAACGCAAAAGCCAAAGATGATCCTCAAGTTAGAGCTTTACTTGATTCAAAAGCTCAAGTAATTACTTTGGTTGCCAAATCTTTTGATCGACATGTGGAATTAGCACTGAAAACAACACTTGAAGAAAACATTGCCATGATTAAAGATACTGTGGCATTTTTAACCTCTGAAGGAAGACGAGTTTTTCTAGATGCTGAACATTTCTTTGACGGTTATAGAAGTAATAAAAACTTTGCTCTTGAAGTGGTAAACGCTGCCACTCAAAGTGGAGCAGAACTTGTGGCGCTTTGTGACACAAACGGAGGAATGCTTCCTAACGAATTAGGGGAAGTTGTTCATGAAGTTTTAAGTGCCACTAAAGCACGAATTGGAATTCATTGTCATGATGACACCAACTGTGCGGTAGCAAATACTTTGTCTGCAGTTGACGCTGGTGCCACACATGTACAAGGAACAGCAAATGGATATGGCGAAAGAAGCGGTAACGCCAATTTATTTAGCGTGGTAGCAAACTTACAATTGAAAAAAGGCAAAATCGTTGTGCCAAGTGATGCGATAAAGGAAATGACCAGAATTGCACATGCGGTAAGTGAAATTACAAATATTAATCCAAATCAACATCAACCATACGTTGGTTTTTCAGCCTTTGCACATAAAGCAGGATTACATGCCAGTGCCGTAAAAATTGATCCAATGCTTTACCAACATATTGATCCAATACTTGTGGGAAATGACATGAGAACTTTAGTTTCTGACATGGCAGGCAGAGCTTCCATTGAATTAAAAGGTAAAGAAATGGGCTACAACCTGGAAGGGAACAATGAGGTATTAACTTCAGTTGTTGAAAAAGTTAAAGAAATGGAATCTCGTGGTTACACCTTCGAAGCAGCAGATGCCTCCTTTGAATTGTTGTTAAGAAACGAAATGGGTGAACACGATCCAAAATATTTCACGGTTGAATCTTGGAAAGTAACTGTTGAACAAGCCGAAAACGGTGTGGTCACAACTGAGGCAAAAGTAATAGTTAATGCCGGTGGTAAACATCTCGAGCAAACTTCGCAAGGAAATGGTCCTGTAAATGCACTTGATAAAGCATTAAGAGCTGCTTTAGAAAAGATTTATCCAGAATTAGCCAAATTAGAACTTATTGATTACAAGGTTCGTATCTTGGAAGGTGTTAAAGGAACAGGCGCGGTAACCAGAGTTTTGATTGAAACCACTGATGGTAATTCCCAATGGGACACAGTAGGTGTGCACGAAAACGTTATTGCTGCTTCCTGGAACGCAATTTCAGATGCTGTTACCTATGGATTGTTAAAAGCTAATGTCAAATAAAGTTCGCGTTCGCTTTTGTCCATCACCTACTGGAGATCCACATGTGGGAATGGTTAGAACAGCTTTGTTCAATTGGGCCTTTGCAAAACATAACAATGGAACTTTTGTGTTTAGAATTGAAGACACCGATGCTGCTAGAGACAGCGAAGAGTCTTATCAAGCACTGCTTGATTCGATGCGTTGGTTAGGACTTAATTGGGATGAAGGACCAGAAGTGGGTGGATCATTTGGTCCCTATCGTCAAAGTGAACGCATGGATATTTACAAAGATGTTGCAAAGAAACTTCACGAAAAAGGTTTGGCTTATCACTGTTATTGCACTCAAGATGAAGTGGAAGAAAGAAGAAAAGCTCAAAAAGAAAAAGGTCAAACTCCAGGATATGACGCCCATTGTCGTGAATTAACTGACACTCAAGTTGCAGACTTTAAAGCATTGGGTCGCGAACCAGTTTTAAGATTTAAAATGCCCAGCAAAACTATCACTTGGAATGATTTAGTAAGAGGTGAATTAAGTTTTGAACACGAACATATTCCTGATTATGTTTTAGTTAGAGCTAATGGTGATCCGCTTTACACTTTGGTAAACCCCACAGATGATGCACTGATGGAAATAACACATGTGTTAAGAGGTGAAGACTTATTGTCTTCAACTCCCAGACAAATTGCGCTTTATGAAGCTTTTAAAGAAATTGGGGTAGGTCAAGGCACAACACCAGAATTTGGTCACCTTCCTTATGTGATGGGGGATGGAAACAAAAAACTTTCCAAACGAGATCCAGAATCAAGTTTGTTGATGTATCGAAGAGAAGGATTCTTACCCGAAGGATTGCTTAACTATTTAGCACTTCTTGGTTGGTCATTTGGGGATGACATCGAATTTTTCTCCATGAAAGAAATGGCAGATAACTTTGAAATAAGTAGAGTAAGTGCCAATCCTGCTCGATTTGATATCAAGAAATGTACTGCAATTAATGCTGACTGGATTAGAAAACTTTCTGTTGAAGAATTAACAAGTCGTATGGAAAAACAATTAATTGAAGTTGGGGTATTACCTACTGCTCCAAGTAAAGAACAAAAAGAATTACTTCTTGCCGCAACTCCTTTGGTGCAGGAAAGATTAGAAACTCTTTCACAAGTTCCAGGGATGCTTTCCTTCTTATTTGTGGAGGAAAAAGACTTTGTGGTTGATCACGAAGATGCAGAAAAATCTTTAACTCCCGATATTTTGCCCGCGTTGCAAGCAAGTGTGGGAGTTATTAATTCATTGTCTGATTTCAAAACTCAAAGTTTGCATGATGAATTAAACAGGGTTTTAGTCACAGAAATGGGCTTAAAGGCCCGCACAGTCTTCACCGCCCTGCGGGTAGCAGTAACGGGCAGAAGGGTTTCACCACCTTTATTTGAAGCAATGGAAATAATGGGAAGAGAAAAAGTATTATTACGAATTGAAAAACATTTAAAGAAGTAAGCCAGTGGGGTATGGGGTAATTGGCAGCCCAGCGGTTTCTGGATCCGCTCGTCTAGGTTCGAGTCCTAGTACCCCAGCAAAATAAGTGATGTAGTAATTTTTGGGTCAACGTCATGGTTTAGGAATAGGACAACATGGTTAAGCGCAGGTTACCTCGTCCTTTAGAAGTAATTTCACTTATTGGCTTTAGATGGCCAAATTTAAATCGAAAACAAGTAAAACTTAATCAAGCAGTTAACATCTGGGACATTAGAGAACTAGCTTCAAAGCGAACTCCTCGCTCAGTTTTTGATTACACAGATGGTGCATCTGGTTCTGAAGCAAGTTTAAATCGAGCTCGAGAAACATTTAATAACGTTGAATTCTCACCCCGAGTTTTAAGGGATGTAACAAATGTTGACACCTCAGTCGATATTTTAGGAAAAAAGAATGCGCTACCTTTTGCTTTTGCGGCAACTGGTTTTACACGCATGATGGGTTACGAAGGTGAACCAGCAGTTGCTCGAGTGGCAGAAAAATATGGAATTCTTTATGGTTTATCAACATTAGGAACCACCTCACCAGAAGATTTAGCAAAAGAAGTACCAAACGTAAGACGTTGGTTTCAGCTATATGTTAGACGCGAGAGAGAACCAAACGAAAAGTTAATTCAAAGAGTAAAAGATTCAGGTTATGAAACTATTGTTTTAACAGTTGACACTGTAGTTGGTGGGGTTAGATACCGAGACGTCAAAAACGGTTTAACCATTCCACCCAAACTGACTTTAAAAACACTAATTGGCATGGCCAAATACCCAAAATGGTGGATGAATCTTTTAACTACTGAACCACTGGTTTTTGCTTCCCTTGATATGAAAGATAGTGGGGGAACTGTTGCTGATTTATTATCAAAGATTTTTGATCCTTCCATTACTTTGGAAGACATTAAATGGCTTAAATCAGTTTGGGATGGAAAGTTATTAATTAAAGGTGTGCAATCAGTTGAAGATGCAGTGATGCTAAAAAATGCAGGTGTTGATGGCATCATTCTTTCCACTCACGGTGGCAGACAAATGGATAAAGCTCCTGTGCCATTAGAACTTCTTCCAGAGGTCAGAAAAGCAGTTGGTAAAGAATTCACAGTGTTAATTGATGGTGGGGTAATGGCTGGCACCGATATTTTGGCTGCCATTGGAATGGGTGCAAACGCAGTATTAATTGGTAGAGCTTATTTATATGGCTTGATGGCAGGTGGCGAAATGGGTGTTGATCGAGTTGTGGCATTACTAAAAGCCGAAATAGAAATGTCGATGAGACTTCTAGGTATCACAAAGTTGGATGAACTAACACCTGATCGTGTGAGAATTCGCTAACTACGGTTTTCGCTTTTTGGTTACGCTGTTAGAATTACGGAAACGGATTTTCCTACAGCCCCGTTGTGTAGCGGCCTAGCACGCTGCCCTCTCAAGGCGGTAGCGCGGGTTCGAATCCCGTCGGGGCTACACGAGGCTAAAAAAAGTAAAAGGAGAAATAAAAGTGAGTCAAACACTTGCTGAGAAAGTTTGGGATGCACACATTGTGCACCAAGCAAGTGGTGAACCTGATTTACTTTTTATTGATCTTCATTTAGTTCACGAAGTAACTTCACCACAAGCATTTGACGGGTTAAGAGCAGCTAATAGAAAAGTTCGCCGCCCTGAGTTAACACTTTTGACTGAAGATCATAACGTTCCCACCCAAGATATTGATCAACCAATTGCAGATTTAGTTTCACGTGCTCAAGTTGATGCCTTAAGAAATAATGCTAAAGAATTTGGTTTAAAGATTTATTCTTTAGGTGATATTGATCAAGGAATTGTGCACGTAGTTGGACCACAACTTGGTTTAACACAACCAGGTATGACAGTGGTGTGTGGAGATTCTCATACTTCAACGCACGGTGCTTTTGGGGCACTTGCTTTTGGTATTGGTACCAGTGAAGTAGAACATGTGCTTGCTACCCAAACTTTGCCACTAAAACCATTTAAAACAATGGCCATAACTGTTAATGGAAAACTTCCCCAAGGTTCAACTGCTAAGGACATAATTTTGGCGGTGATCGCCAAAATTAGTACAGGGGGCGGTCAAGGTTATGTTTTGGAATATCGCGGTGAAGCAATTCGCTCATTGTCGATGGAAGGTCGTATGACAATTTGCAATATGAGCATTGAAGCTGGTGCTCGTGCTGGAATGATTGCTCCGGATGAAACTACTTTTGAATACTTAAAAGGTCGAAATCATGCACCAAAAGATAAAGACTGGGATGATGCAGTTTCTTATTGGAAGACTTTAAAAACTGATGACGATGCAAAATTTGATGCCGAAGTAATTATTGATGCTAATTCTTTAACACCTTTTGTTACTTGGGGAACAAATCCTGGTCAAGGTGTATCAATTGATGATGTGGTGCCAGATCCAAACTCTTTTACTAATCCAACTGAGAAAACAGCAGCAGAGCGAGCCCTTGTTTACATGGATTTAAAAGCTGGCACAAAAATGCGCGATATCAAAGTTGACACCGTATTTCTTGGTTCCTGCACCAATGGTCGTATTGAAGATTTAAGAGCAGCAGCAGCAATTTTGAAAGGTAACAAAGTTGCTTCTAGTGTGCGCATGATGGTTGTTCCTGGCAGTGCCAAAGTTGCTATCCAAGCAGAACATGAAGGATTGCCTGCGATTTTTAAAGCAGCAGGTGCGGATTGGCGTAGTGCTGGTTGTTCCATGTGTTTGGGAATGAATCCTGACAAATTAAAACCAGGAGAAAGAGCTGCTTCAACATCTAACAGAAACTTTGAAGGTCGACAAGGACCAGGTGGTAGAACTCATTTAGTTTCACCATTAGTGGCAGCAGCAACAGCTATTACTGGACATCTTTCAACTCCAGATGAGATCAAATAATGGAAAAGTTTCTCTCCCACACAGGCTCTGCACTTCCTTTAAGAAGAAGTAACGTTGACACCGACCAAATCATCCCAGCCGAATATTTAAAACGCATTACTCGTCACGGTTTTGAGGACGCATTATTTAAAGCTTGGCGTGAAGATCCCAGTTTTGTTTTGAACAAACCTGAATACAAAGATGCCACAATTTTGGTGGCCGGGCCTGAGTTTGGGACCGGATCTTCTAGAGAACATGCTGTGTGGGCGTTGATGGATTATGGTTTCAAAGTTGTTTTATCTTCTCGTTACGCCGATATTTTCAGAGGTAACTCCGGTAAAGCCGGCTTAGTCACCGCAGAAGTTTCCCAAGATGTGATTGAAAAGATTTGGGCATTGGTGGAAAAAGATCCAACTACTCAAATCACTGTGGATCTAGATAAAAGGCAAGTAAAAGCGGGGGATTTGGTGGCAGATTTCCAAATCGATGACTATGTCAGATGGCGTTTACTGGAAGGTTTAGATGACATTGGGCTTACTTTGCGTCACGAAGCAAAGATTACTGAGTTTGAAAAATCAAGACCAGCCTATAAACCAGTAACTGTTTAAAACCCACCCGTAACACTTTGATTCCAAATTAAGATTTTTTCTAAAACAATGTTTCAAATTTCCCTTATAAAATAAGGAAAATTTGGGTGTGTCGTCTTAAAAACCCTTATTTTATTGACTATTTTTGGGACCAGCAATAAAAAACATTTATCGCCAGCCAAAAAAGCTAAAAATCTTTAGAAAGGTTCGAAAAGTTGAAAAAGCCAGACTTAGCAGATTTAGTACAAGAACATTTTGAAGCCAATCGTCGTCAAGCGCTAGATTTCGTTGATGTATTTTTTGACACAATAACCAACGCAGTTGCCTCAGGTGACAAAGTTTCAATCGCAGGATTTGGTATTTGGGAAAAGAAAAACCGTCCAGCAAGAATGGCACTCAATCCGATGAAGTTGAAGCAACTCAAGGATCAGGGAATGTCAGACGAGAGTGCAAAAAAAGCGGCAAGAGTGAAGGTCGCAGCTAAAACAGTTGCAAAATTCCGTCCAGCAGCAGATTTTAAAGCAATCGTGCTAGGTGGCAAAAAAACAGCAACCAAAGCAAAAAAAGCAAAAAAAGCCAAAACTAAAAAAACTAAGAAAACTAAGAAAGTTGTTAAGAAAACAGCTTCTAAAAGAAAATCAATTCTTGGTTTGAGGAAGAAAACAAAAAAGAGGCGCTAAATCGCTTATTTTTAAGTTGATGCCCGGTTGCAGCTACTGCCGCCGGGCATCTTGCTGATTGGATATTGGCTATGTCTTATGTTTCAAGCAAATCTCGTTTGGGATTTGTTTATCGATTTGTGGTGGTCGTTTTAAAACCTTGGTTAGTTGTAATTACCAAACGCGATTATCGTGGTGTTGAAAATTTAAAATTTGATGGTGGAATTATTGCTGCAATGAATCATAATTCTTGGTTTGATCCATTTGTGGTTGCTCAATTTATGTGGGACAACGATCGTCCACCAAAGTTTTTGGCTAAAGCAGCTATTTTTAAAGTTCCAGTAATAGGTCAATTAGTTTATTTAGCTGGACAGATTCCAGTTTATAGAGAATCACGTCATGCCAGAATTGCTGTGAGAGGTGCAATTAGTGCAGTTGAAAAAGGCGAAGCAGTAGTGATAAGTCCTGAAGGAACATTAACTAGAGATCCAAATCTTTGGCCCATGGAAGGAAAAACTGGGGCAGCCAGAATTGCGCTAGCAACTAAAGCACCCGTTATTCCTGTTGCGCATTGGGGAGCACATTTAGTACTTGCACCGTATTCTAAAAAACTTAAACTTTTCCCTCGCAAAACAATGATTGTGGCAGCAGGAAAACCGGTTGACTTGAGTGATTTGTATGACCAAGAGATCACAGTCGATGTCTTGAAGATTGCTACATCTAGAATTATGGATGCAATCACTAACGAATTAGCGATTATCAGAAATCAAACCCCACCAGCAGAAAGATTGCCTTGGACAAAGGAAAGACCTTGAAAAGTGTTGCAGTTATGGGTGGTGGCGCTTGGGCGACATCTTGTGCCCAAGTTTTAGCTGACGCTGGTCACAAAGTTACCTTATGGGCGCGCAATGAATCAGTTGTTAAAGAAATAAATGAAAGTAATAAGAATTCTAGTTTTCACCCCGGCGTTAAATTGTCTTCTCGCATTACCGCGACTACTTCTGCTCAAATAGCTTTAGCAGATCAAGAAATGGTGTACTTGGCGTTGCCAGCCCAGTCATTAAGAGAAAATTTAGTGTTATGGCAAGAATTTGTTTCCCCAACTTGTGTATTTGTTTCGTTAATTAAAGGTATCGAAAACTCGACTCGGATGAGAATTTCAGAAGTTATTATGGATGTTTTTAAATGTTCTGAAAATAGAGTCGCAGTGGTAAGTGGACCAAACTTGGCTGGTGAAATCATTCATCGTCAACCCACTGCAACCACGATTGCTTGTGCAGATGAAGATGTGGCAGCTGATGTGGCAAATTCTTTAGCCACTAATTATTTTCGCGCATTTTGGACCACAGATGTTATTGGTACCGAATTAGCAGGGGCAGTTAAAAACATTGTCGCGATAGCAAATGGAATTGCTGTTGGTTTAGGGCTAGGTGAAAATACTCAATCAGCATTGATCACCAGAGGATTAGCGGAAATGACCAGATTAGGTGTAGCACTTGGTGCTAGAACTGAAACATTTTTAGGTTTAGCTGGCATTGGTGATTTAATCGCCACCTCACAGTCACCTCTTTCGCGCAACAGATCATTTGGGGAAGCTTTAGGGCAAGGAAAAAGTATTGAAGAAGCACAATTAAAAGCGCATGGAACTGTTGAGGGTGCAAAAAGTTTGGCTCCACTTTTAGCAATTGCCTCAAAATATGATTTAGATATGCCAATTGCAACTCAAGTACTAAGAGTCATTCGTGATGGCGATGATGCCCACGATGTGATGGCAGCATTACTTGATCAACCCATAACTGCAGAAAACGAATAGCATCAGAATTATGGAAAAAATAAGAGTAGGTGTTTTATTCGGAGGTCGCTCCTCAGAACATGCTATTTCTTGTATTTCAGCAAATTCAATTATTAATGTAATCGACAGAGACAAATATGAAGTAGTTCCTATTGGAATCACCACAGATAATTCTTGGGCAGTTTTTGAAGATAAGAAACCTTTTTTAACTTTAAGTAAAGGGGAACTTCCGGAAGTAACACAAACTGGAATCCAAACAAATAAACCTGTCACTTTCTCAAAATTTCCACCGGATGAACTTATTTCACTTGATGTAATTTTCCCAGTACTTCATGGACCATATGGTGAAGATGGAACTATTCAAGGACTTATTGATTTACACGCGATTGCATTTGTGGGATCAGGGGTTTTGGCATCAGCGATTGGGATGGATAAAACAACCTCTAAAGCACTGCTTAAGACTGCAGGTTTCCCAGTAGGAGATTTTGTCACCATCCTTGATGCGCAATGGAAAAATGATAAGCAAAATATTTTGAAAGAAATTGAAAAATTAGGTTTGCCAGTGTTTGTTAAACCTGCTCGCGCGGGAAGCTCACTTGGTATCCAAAAAATAAAAGAGGCTTCTCAAATCGAATCAGCAATTGAGCAAGCTCGAGTCCACGATAAAAGAATCATTGTGGAGGCAAGTATTGAAAATGCTCGCGAGATTGAATGTGCAGTTATCACAGGCGAGGAAAAGAAACAAAGTAGAGCATCATTACCTGCTGAAATTATTGTTAAGAAAGATCATGAATTTTATGATTTTGAAGCAAAGTATATGGATGATTC
>Ga0209357_1000375_pt1 | contig 17205 bp, 13 predicted proteins | sample LauGreFBDMM110SD_2_FD_187573 | JGI IMG/M metagenome (GOLD analysis project Ga0209357, IMG submission 187573) | Freshwater lake microbial communities from Lake Michigan, USA - Fa13.BD.MM110.SD (SPAdes) (version 3) | ecosystem: Environmental > Aquatic > Freshwater > Lake | place: Lake Michigan... | reverse complement strand
GGGGGCTTGAATTCATCCTTGCGCTTTAAAACATCTTCAACAGTCAACAAACCCGTGGGATCTGCCAAAACCAGTGTGTTTTCTTTGGGACTGAAAATGATGGGAGTTTCATCTGTCAGCTCATAGGCTGGCAATTCATCCCACCCAACTGCATATGCTTGGCCCATGCACACCGTTGCGACAATCATCAAAAAAAACTTAGCTGTTTTCATGATCAGTATCCATGGAAGAAATTTGCAAAATTACAAATTAAATAATATTTGACGATATTATGGACTATTTGCTACAGATTGATGATTTGGGAACATGCCCATGAGTTGATCAAAATTATATTTTTATATTAAGTTATCAACATGGGAAGACATCTTGAATTCGATATCAGCAAGGCTTGGCATTCATACAAATACCATCCGCACCACAGCCAAGAGACAATCGTCTCAACTTAGACCAACTGGCCTCCACGAGAGTCTGGGCGATTCACACCGCAAGTTTTTATCTTTCAAGTTATCGTTTTAAAAAATAAGCATCACGATTGCTTTTTTGATGAGAAATATAGTGACTGTGTCCGTGACAAAATAGTTCGGACAAATGTTTATTTAACTGTTACTGTAAATAATGATGGTTAACAATTCCTTTTTTTCTCCTTCGGAAATCGAACGTGAAACAGGATTTGGGAAAGAACAATTACGAAAGTGGCGACAGCGATTTGGTTTTCCTCCACGGGAGTTAACCCTTGACGGCCAGTCGACTTACTCTCTCAAAACTGTCGATCAGCTTCACCTCATAAGACGCCTACTCGAAGCTGGCTTTCGACCCGCACAAGTTGTTGGCAAGACAATATTGGAACTTGAAAAGCTGAAATCAGAACTGGGATTGAATATTCAAATTGCATTACCCGATGAATCAACCCATCAATTTATTGAGTACATCAAGCTTAGCAAATTGAAAGAATTTGTAGCTCTTTTAACCGAGAAGCGAAGAGCGCAAACAATTCTTGAATTTGTTCAAAGTACGCTTACGCCATTGATGATCAGTATGGGTGACGCTTGGACTCGCGACGAAATCGACATTCACCATGAACACCTTTGCACGGCTTACATCGAACGCTATTTGCAAGCAGAGATTCTCAATTTGCTGCCAAAGAAAGGGTTTCCAATTATTTTGTTTTCTCTTCCACCAGGAGAGCATCATTTGCTTGGCTTGTTGATGGCTGAAGCTGTGCTGGCAGCGCAGGGTGCAGACACTATCAACATTGGATCTTTTATACCGTTGAATAATCTAAAATTGGCAGCCATTTCATGCAAGGCCGATGTAGTCGCACTTTCATTTAGTTTTGCACACCCTGCTCGTGATGTCTTTCCAACTCTATTGCATTTTCGGCGTTTGCTTCCGCTAAATATTCAGATATGGGCAGGAGGTGCAGGCATCTCTGCCATTAGAAAAGTACCAAAGGGCGTGAGAGTCATTAATGATTTCAATGAAGCAGTTATTGCTCTCAATGACCTTCATCTTTCAGACATTCGCTGAATCAGTTAGGGCAACTTCATCTCATGATCGAAAGCAAATTTCTTTAAATTTTTCCCGATATCTGCCACAGCATCTTTGCCTAAGGCCACCAATGGTGGACGAAGAAGCAACCATTGAGGGTCATGGTGGAGCATGCTTAAAACAGTTTTACATGCGGGGATTTTGGGATGATGCCCAATCACCAATTCTAAAATATCATTTGCCAACATTGCATGTGCACTTGACTTGTGTGTGATGGCCTTACTCACCTGCTTAGGCAGTAAATTGGCAATCATGCTGAGGGCGCCCGAGCTTTTGAGTTCCATCACTTTCAATATGTCTTTTTCATTTTGGGTATAAACCATGCAATTAGGAAGAAATGATCTGACCAATTCTGTGGTGACAGATAAATTTTCACTTGCGTCCACTATGCCGGAAATGTGATTGGGGTACAGCCTTAAAAGCTCAGAAACCACAGCATGAGGTAAAGCTCCACACATTACCGCTGGATTATTGTGAAGATAAATAAACCAATTTTTATCAGAAATTGAATTGATGATGTGCCCATAAAAATTAAGTATTCCTTGGTTACTGGTTTTGTCGTAGAAAAAAGGAGGCGCAATGAGGCATGCGTGCACTTGATGTTTGACGGCATGCTGAGTTAACTCACGAACATCTTCTACGGAGGCCGCCGTGGTGCACACCAAAATGGACGATGGCGGAATTTGCTCGCTGATTAATTCATCCAATACCGAGCGACGTTCTTGGCAAGAAAATGAAGGCCCCTCGCCTATGGGATCAAAAATTGAAACCCCTTTACTGCCATTAGCCAAAAGATTCTTGACATGCGATGTATATTTTTTTAAATCAATCGACAAGTCGGGATTCAATGGCGTCAAGACAGATGTCCATAAATCGGTAAAGCCATTATTCAGATTAAATACATTCTTTTCGGTAGCCATTTTTAATGCCCCATTTCTAATGTGGAATGTTGTCGCGTTTATTTCGTTAAGGCAGCGGATTCTTCTGAGGTCAACAACGGGCCGTCAAGCGTGACTTGTTCATCCTGCGTTTTGGCACTCTTGAATTTTTCAATGATTGGCTTTAGTTTGTTGTCAATATGCGTCTCGTCATAACCATTAAATAATGTACCCAGCAGACTGCGCTTGACATCACTTGTGCCCATGGCCCAATCAAACAAGGGGAATGACAGATTCATATTTTTGTGCATCATGATCCCCAAATTGTGATGAGCCGCATGATGGCGACGAATAGTGTTGATGAATGGCATGTTTCGCACAAACCAATTTTCTTGAATATGACAGCAATAATGAAATGATTCATAAATCAAGTAGTGACAAATCATTGTCATGAAAAGAATAAAACCCGTATTGGCATTGATAACTTGTGAGGCAATGTAGCCCAGTAAAGTTCCAGTCACCACCAACACAGACAGAACACGCCAGGGAAAAAAAACAATCCTAAACTCTTTGATGGTGTCAATGGTGTAGTTTGTATCTGTGAAGTACTGGTGATGTTGACGTGTGTGTCGATCATAGATCGACCTTAAAGCGAACACATCAACCAATCTGTGCATCACATATTTATGCATAGCCCATTCAATTAAATTTCCTGCGATAGCCACAGGAATAACTGTGAGCCAAGCCCAACTTGGATTGTCTAGCTGCTGGTAACAGTAAAGAATAAGAAGAGTGCCAACGGTATAGATAAAGCCAATATGCACCAAGCCGTTGTAATGAGGGCTGATTTGACTTTTGTATTCCAAACGGAATTTTTCTTGGCGCGGCGTTGTATGTATTGGCTGTGGAAATGTATTCATAAGTTAAAACCCTAGGACTGAATTTAAACTGCGTCACATCGACGCTTGCAGCATCACGCGGTAATCATCTGCCGAGGCTTCACGCGGATTGGTTTTGTGCGAGTGGTCGGCGATAGCGCCTTTGATGATGTCGTCAAACTGCAAAGCGCTCACGCCCATGGAGGCCAAGCCGCTGGGCAAGCCCAAACGGGCATTCATGGCTTGGATGGCGTCGCCTATGGTTTGCGCGGGCTTGGGGTTTGCAGGCAAACCCATGGCTTGGGCCATGCGGGCCAAGCGGTTCTCGGCTTGCATGGCCGGTGCTTGGGCATTGAAAGCAATCACAGCGGGCAAAAACATGGCGTTCAGGGTGCCGTGGTGCAGCTTGGGGTTGATGCCGCCCAAGCTGTGGCTGAGCGAATGCACACAGCCCAAACCTTTTTGAAACGCCATCGCGCCTTGCATAGACGCACTCATCATGTTCAGACGCGCATCACGGTCGCTGCCCTCACGCGTGGCGCGTTCAATATTCGCCCAGCCGCGTGCCAATCCGTCCAAAGCGATGCCGTCTGCAGGCGGGTTGAAAGCTGATGACATAAAGGTTTCCATGCAATGCGCGATGGCGTCCATGCCGGTGGCGGCGGTCATGAGGGGCGGCAAACCGAGGGTAAGCGCAGGGTCTAGCAAGGCCACCTTGGGCACCAAATGCCACGAATGAAAGCCCAGCTTTCTGCCATCGTCCACGATGATGATGGCGCCTCGGGCCACTTCGCTGCCGGTACCCGCGGTGGTGGGCACGGCAATCAGTGGCAGCACTTTGTCGGTGATGCGGGGTGAACCGCCCTCGATGGTGGCGTAAGTGGTCAGTGGCCCCGTGTGGGTAGCGGCAATCGCCACGCCCTTGGCGCAGTCTATGGAGGAGCCGCCGCCAAACGCAATCAGGCCATCGCATTGCTGCTGTTGGCACAAAGCGGTGGCGGCACGCACCGCGCTTTCGGTGGGATTGGACGGCGTGGCATCAAACACCGTGATATTCATGCCTTTCATTGCCTCCAAGGCTTGCTGCAGCAAACCCGCGGCTTTGATGCCGGCATCGGTGACGATGAGGGGGCGATGCATGCCTATGCGTTGGCATTCTTCAGCCAATCGTTGCAAAGCGCCGTATTCAATATGAACTTGGGTGATGTAAAAAATACTGGCCATGGTGAATGTCTGCTTGCTCGTTGTAGGATGCCGCCACTTTAACGGACAAAACCACCGCCATGAACCGCCAAGATTTTCGTTTTTTCCACACCCTAAGAGTCCGCTGGGTAGAAGTTGATATGCAAAAAATCGTCTTCAACGGCCACTACCTGATGTATTTGGATACCGCTGTGTCTGACTATTGGCGCGCCTTGGCCCTGCCCTACGAGCAAAGTTTGCACGGCATGGGTGGCGATTTATTTGTGGTCAAGTCCAGCTTGGAATACAAGGCCTCAGCGCTCTACGACGACTTGCTGCACATCGGCATGCGTTGTACGCGCATAGGCAACTCCTCCATCGTGTTTGAGGGCGTGGTATTTCGTGGAGAGCAGGTGTTGGTTAAAGGCGAGTTGGTCTATGTGTATGCCGACCTCCACACAAAAACCTCTCAACCCGTCCCACAAGTTTTGCGCGATATTTTGTTGGGCTTTGAGCAGGGCGAAGCTGTCACCGCTTTGCAGTTGGGTGGCTGGGAAGAACTTAAAACCTTGGCCGCGCCCTTGCGTACCGAAGTGTTTGTGGATGAGCAAGGGGTTGACCAAGCTTTGGAGTGGGACGCACAGGACGCCGAATGCCTGCATGCGGTGTTGTGCAACCGTTTGGGGGTGCCCGTGGCCACGGGGCGTTTGCTGCCAGCGGTGGATGGTGTGGCCAGAATTGGGCGCATGGCGGTCAAGCGGGTTTTGCGCGGCCAGCGTTTAGGCGACCAAGTCTTGTCAGCTTTGATGGATGCGGCTCGCCAACGTGGGGACACAGAAATTTTGCTGCATGCCCAATGCAGCGCTGAGAAGTTTTACCTGCGCCAAGGTTTTCGCCGACAAGGCGATGTGTTCATGGAAGCGGACATGCCGCATATAGAGATGGTCTGCAAGCTTTAGCTAGGTTTGCAGCAACGCTTACTTTTTTCGGTAGTCCCAAGGCGGTATGGGCTGGGGCTCTGACCATAAACCTACTTTCTGGCTCTGCGCTGTCAGCTCACTTGCGCTGTAGGCATCACGATCCTCAAGGGGTTGTTCATCTTGGTATTTTTTATAGTGCCAAGCCAAGCCCGATTTAATTTGTTGGTGACAAATATCTTGTGTGTCTAAAAACACTTTGCCAACAATGCGTCCGTATTTGTCGTTCTTGGTGAAAGACACTTGCACCGTTTTGCCGTGCACCATGTCATAAAGCGATTGTTTGGATTTTTCGCCAAAGGCTTGGGCTTTTTCTGGGGCATCAATTCCCTGCAGTCTGATCTTGTGCTGGGTTTTGTTGACATCCAAAAGGGTGAGGGTGTCACCATCTGCCACTGACACCACCTTGCCTTGCAGAATGTTTTCTGCACTGGCGTTAGCAACGGAGAAATTTAGAAATATCAGTAAAAGTGACAAAAATATCTTCATTCATGAAGTTTGCCACGATATTTGTTTTTTTATTAAATTTGCGCTGATTCAAAGCGCCTCTACCTTTCCAAAGTCAGGCTGCAGCAACCACTGCGAAAACTCGTCGGCCAAACGCTCAGACTCGCCCACCGCTTGTTTCCATACTTTCACGCGACTGGCCAAGTCTTGGCCGTAGGTGGTGAAGTCGCTGCGGTCGGGCAGTTTGCCGTTGGGCAGGCTGCGCACCCATTCGGGGTCGGGAGCCAGCAAGAGGGTGCTGTCTAAAAAAGTGGTGGCATGGTGGCGGCTTGTCAGCTTTTTGTCCAACCAACCCGGCACCACGGCTTTTTGAAAATGCGGGTATAGCGTCAAGCCTTTGGCTGGGCGGTAGTCCAAATGCAAGTGGTAATCGGTGATGCCGCCATCCCAATAAGCGCCCGCAGGTGCGCCGTCAATGGCCTTGACGGCGTCAAGCACAAAAGGAATAGAGCAACTCGCTTGCACCGCGTCCAGAAAATTGTCTTCGCTTAACGCCAGATGCCGCGAGGGGTAATCCTGGGTGGCAAAGGGCAAGGGATGGGGCTGTCCCATGAAGGGGCTGGAAAACACCACCCGCTCTAGCCATCGGCCCATGGCGGGACGGCTGATGAAGTTGCTGAGGTAGGCGCAGGCATAGCCCAGCGGGGTACGCCAGGCATTGTCTTGCGACAACAAGCCCAAACCCCTAGACGTCATCACATGCAAGCGGTAACGGGGGTGGTGAATGACTGGGTGAATACGCCCGCTGTAAAAACGCTGCAAATTGGCAGCGAAATCGGTGCTGACTTGGTGCGCTGTCGGGCGGTGTTGCCCTGGTGCGAGTTCGTAATGCTGGTGAATATAAGCTTCTTCCAAAGCCAGCAGTTCTTTTTCTGGCTGGGCTAAGCAAGCAGTGGCCATGCGCCAAGCGCCAATCGAGGCGCCCACCAAGTCTATGGGTTGATCGCTGCGAGACAACCAATGACCGAATAAAAACCGGTCTATGGGCCCCAAAATTAAACCCTTGGGGCCGCCTGCCGCACCAGGTATGACGCTGATGTGCTGGGGCAGCAAGCCTTTGTCTGCAATATGTTGGCGGGCTGTGGGGCCGGCATAAATGCGCAAGGCCTTCATGCCTGTGCTGCAATCAATCTTTGCACTGGCGGGCGTTGGCCGGTAACTGATCTAACCATGTGAGGTATCTAGGCTCGTTTAACTCCATTAAATGCGCTTGAACCGCCGCCCAAGATTCTTTAGGGAAATTTTTACACATTCGAATGGCCAACTGATTGGCAACCGCCGTCTCACCCTCGAGTATTTTGACTTTCAGCAAAGGCAAGTTGAGAAAGAGGCTTTGTGAAAATATATTGGCATTTTCCTTGGCAATGCGACCAACCACAGCCAAGGTTTGATCGTTGACTGGGGTATCGATCATCAAAACGCTCTCGAAAAGTAATTTATTCCACCAGACAGTTTTTTTGGCGGCGATAAATTCTTGTGAGGATCGATTTTGGGAAAAACGTTCGTAGGCTGTCACTGCTTTGCGGTGGTCGACATAAAACCATGCGGCGCACAAGAGCAAGACGGCTGCCAAGATTTTGAACGACCACAAAGGCAAACGAACTGCATAAGTGTCTTCTGGCAAAAGACTGAAAGCAAAAACGAAGATGAACAAAAACGCTGCGTACCATAAAGGGTATTCGAGCATGCTGTGCAAGCCCAAGATCATGACCATACAAACCATGGCCAATTCAGGTCCATTGGCATTTTGCCAAGGCCGTTTTTTGAACAGCCAATAAGCGGCGAATACCAGCAAAGACAGTGTGCCCAAAATACCTAGCTCGACTTGTATGTGTGCCAACAGATTGTGTGCATGGTCAACAGGTTCCATGATGCCCGGCGTCAAGACTTCAGCGACTTGCAATTGACGCCAGCCCACGCCCATCAAAGGGTGTTGTTGAATCAGCAGCCACACATCGCTCAAAATCCGCAGGCGGTGAGCGCCCGAAGCTTCAACCGCTTTGCGTGAGTCGTCCAATAACTGACCCGACATCAAGCCATAGCTTGCCAGTACCTCGCCCAAGCCTATGGCTATCAACTGCCACACTATCAAAGCCACCCACACCCATGAAATATTCAAACGTTGGCGCATGAGTGCAAGCAAACCACTGATGAGCAGCAACTCAAGGTAGCCAGTACGTGAACTGGTGGCATACACCGCCAACATCATGAATCCCATGGCAAACAAACGCCAAGGCTTGGGGCGGGCGCTGTGTTGCCCCTGCTCGGGTTGAAGAAAGACCAAGCTCACAATGGCGCTTACTATCAAACTGGCACACAAATTAGGTTGACTTAAAAAACCACCTTGCCGGGGAAATGAAGCTGACTTGTTCAGCCATGGGCTTAGCAAATCTTCAAGTTGAAACATTTGCAGCCAAATACTGGCCGCTTGCAGTAAACCCGCTGTCAGTACCACGCCCATAAAAGATTGAGCCAAAAGCCTGCCTTGCCCAGCGCGCACCCACATCTTGACCCATGCACATAGCAAGACCACGGCCAACAGATAGGACGTCGAAACCAGCAAATAGCTGAAATAGGTGGTGTTGATACCGGCTATGTATTGAACCAAGGCCAAAATCCACCAACCGCCACACAATAGGCTTAACGAGGTCAAGCTAAAGTCGGTAGCTTGTCGCGGAAGGTATATATAAGTCGCCAAGCCAAACAGACCTAGGCCTATAAAAGCAAAAAAATCTGAGTTCAGTCGCGGGGTGAGAGGGTTGATGGCAGGCAAAACACTGACCACAAAAAGCACAAAAAGAGAGATAAACAGAAAGTTTGTCGGAATTGGCTCTGAATTATCAATTTCTTTAGAAGTATTCATTTTGATGATTATGCAAATAAAGTTGATTGCATTATATCCATTTATTTTTTTAATGAATTCTTAAGTGCTAATCCTATATCAGGACGTTCTGCGAACGGGTCAGGTGGGTTATGACCGCCAACAATCGCATCGAACCGGGTGGCCGCATTGCCCAGGGCTTTGGGATGGCTGTAAACGTAAAACTGGTCGGCTTGCATGGCGTCAAACACCATTTGAGCCACTTGGGCTGCGCTGACTTTGCCGCTGCTAACGGCTTTATCGCTCATGGCTTGGCCTATCAACTGGCTTTGCGTGGGCTGGGTGGCTGACAAATGCTCGGGGCGGTTGCGTTCGCTTTGGTTTATACCCGTGGGGACAAAGTAAGGACAAAGCACGCTGGCGCTGATTTGCTCGCTGACCAATTTCAAATCTTGGTAAAGGGTTTCAGTTAATGCCACCACCGCATGTTTGGTGACGTTGTAAATGCCCATATTGGGTGGGGTGAGCAAGCCCGCCATGCTGGCCGTGTTAACCATATGGCCTTGAAAAGAAGGGTCTTTTTGTGCCGCTTCCAACATCATGGGGGTGAACAAACGCACCCCGTGAATCACGCCCCACAGGTTGACGCCCAACAGCCATTCCCAGTCTTTCACCGAGTTTTCCCACACCAAGCCACCGGCGCCCACACCCGCATTGTTGAAAACAAAATGGGGCGCACCAAAACGCTCGAAAACCGCAGAGGCCAGCTCTTGCATTTCATCGGCGTTGGATACATCCACCCGCTTGGCCATGACTTGCACACCCAAGGCCTTGATTTCATCGTGAGCGAGTTTGAGCGCATCTTTTTGCACATCCACCAACACCAAGTTCATGCCAAGAGACGCGCCAATGCGGGCGCACTCCAAACCAAAACCCGAGGCGCCACCCGTCAGGACGGCGGTTTTGCCCTTGAAATTGGAAATCATGCCTCTGCCCTTTTCAATAGAAAGCCGTTGCGTGGGAAATGCACATGCACCGTGCCTGCACGCGGGTCGCTGCGGCGCAGGCTGTAGCGGGTGCGGCTGGCGGCAACCAATTCACCTTGGGTGGGCTCTGTGCCAAAGCTTTCGGCCTGCACAAGCACTTGCGTGCCCAAGGCAATGCCGTGTTCGTCTTGAAACACCTCTTTGCTGACATCCAAAGGCGTGGCGTCTTGGGCTACTTTCAGCGCATCAGCAGCGCTCAGCTCGCTCATACGGCCGTGGCCAAAAGCCTGCATACGTGCCACCCACGCCTTCACAGCAGGCAGTGCGTCAAGAATCCCTGCGAGATTGGGCACTTTCACCACGGTGAACCAGACCGAGTGGAAGGCAGAAAAATCAGCCAAAGTGGGCTGGTCGCCCAGCAAAAAATCTTGACCCTCCAGCATGCTGGAGATGCGGCGCAAATAGTTTTTATAGGCACCCGTGGCATCTGCAGCTGGCATACGTGAGGCACCGCCGCGCATGGCTTGGCGGTCTTGGGCAAACACTTTCACCACGTCGGGGTCAGTGTTGGCAAACACATGGGCGGCACCCGCGGGCTGAAAGTTGTAGCCCATGGCAGTGGGAAACACAATGTTGTCTGCCCATTGCGCCAGGCTGCTCACCAAGCCTTTGGCATGTGGGCCAAATAACGAGGGGCTGGGTTGGTGCTGCTCCAACATATTGCAAATCAAACTGGTGTCGCAATAAACATCTGCCCCAATTTGCAAGACCGGCGTGCGTCGGTAGCCGCCCGTGAGCGGCATGAGGTCGGGTTTGGGCATGACCATGGGAATGGTCACGCTTTGCCAATCGAGCTTTTTATAGCCAAAAACCAAGCGCACTTTTTCGGCAAATGGCGAGGTAGGGTAATGGTGAAGAATCAGTGCAGACATGTCGGGCTTTCAAAAAGGCTTCAGAGTTTGACCACTTGTTTGCCGAAGTTCTTGCCTTTGAGCAAGCCCAAAAACGCCTCGGGAGCGCTCTCTAAACCATGCGCCACGGTTTCGCGGGGCTTGAATTTTCCGCTGCCAATGAGTGTGCCCAATTCCTTTAAGGCCTCAGGCCAGTCGGCGGGGTGTTCGCTAACAATAAAACCCTGCACTTTCAAGCGGCTCATCAAAATCAAGGAGGGGTTGGTCATGGGAATCGGTTTGCCGTTGTAGCCGGCGATCATGCCGCAGACCGCAATGCTGCCAAACTCGTTCATGCGCAACATGACAGCGTCTAAAACCATGCCGCCCACGTTTTCAAAATGGCCGTCTATGCCGTTGGGGCAAGCTTCTTTCAAAGCTTTAGACAAAGACACATAGTCGCTGTGTTGTTTGTAGTCAATGCAAGCGTCAAAGCCGAGCTCTTTCACCACGTAATCGCATTTGTCTTGGCCGCCGGCAAAGCCGACAACACGACAACCGCGGGCTTTGGCCAAAGCACCGAAGGCACTGCCCACCGCGCCGCTGGCCGCACTCACGGTGAGGGTTTGACCCGCTTTGGGGTTGATGATGCGCACCAAGCCGTGCCAAGCGGTGACGCCTGGCATACCCACCGCGCCCAAATAGTGGCTGATAGGCACATGCTTGGTGTCAATCTTGCGCAGCATGGCGGGTGTATCGGCGTCCACCACGCTGTAGGTTTGCCAGCCACCCATGCCCACCACTTTGTCGCCCACAGCGAATTGCGAATGGCGGCTCTCGACCACCTCACCCACTGTGCCCCCCACCATCACCGCATTCAAGGCTTGGGGAGCGGTATAGCTTTTGCCGTCGTTCATGCGGCCACGCATATAGGGGTCAAGGCTCATGTATTCGTGCTTGACCAGCACTTGCTTGTCTTGCAAAGCAGGCGTGTCCAAGGTGAGTAATTTGAAGTTGTCTGCCGTGGGTTCACCTGTGGGGCGGCTGACCAAATGGATTTGGGGGTTATGGGGCATGGAAGTCTCCTGGGTTTATCCGCCGGTGATGCAGCTTACGCCGCCGTCCACCGCCAGCCATTGGCCGGTGATGTGCTTGCCAGCGTCCGATGCAAACAGCACCGTGACGCCTTTCAAATCCTCGTTGTCGCCCAAACGGCGCAAAGGCGCATGGGACTTCAATTCATCTTCGCCATAAGTCTCAAAAGTGCCTGCGGTCATTTTGCTGGGAAAGAAGCCTGGGCAAATCGAGTTGACGCGAATATTGTGAACACCCCATTCGCAGGCCAATGCGCAAGAAAAATTGATGACAGCGGCTTTGGAGGTGTTGTAAGCAATGGTGTTGATGCCGGTGGGGTTTCCTCCCAAGCCAGTGATGGAGGCCACATTGAGGATGCTGCCGCTGCGTCTGGGAATCATGCTGTGCTTGCCAATGTACTGACTGAGGATGAAATAGCCACGCACATTCAGATTCATCACCTTATCCCACGCTTCCAAAGGGTGGTCTTCGGCTGGCGCACCCCATGCAGCGCCGGCATTGTTGAGCAGCACATCAACTTGGCCAAACTGTTTCAAAGTTTGCGCGCCCAGCTTTTGTAAATCATCGGGGTCTGCGCAGTTCGCTGCCATCCAATGCGCGTCAATGCCAGCGGCTTTCAGTTCTGCCACGGCCTGCTCTAACTCGGCCGCTTTGCGGGCGCTGAGCATGACTTTGGCACCCGCTTCGCCCAACGCAAAAGCCATTTGCAAACCCAAGCCGCGTGAGCCGCCTGTCACCAAAGCGGTTTTCCCGCTTAAATCGAAGAGTTGTTGAACAGTACGTGTCATGGCATCAAACTTTCTGTGAAAAAATTTAAAAAGCGCCTTCGGGCATGTCGGCGCACGTGCTGTCGCGGCTGTTGACCACCCCCAGCCAAGCGCCGATTTTGGGCAACTCATAGTGAAAGAAAAACTGGCAGGCACGTTGCCGCCCTTGATTGGCGTCACCCGCACCCTGCGAGGCCAAGGCGACTTGCAGCCACATCCAAGCCATCACCGTATGGCCAAAGGCCTGCATATAAGGGACTGCATTGGCCAAGGCCAGCGATGGCTGGTCCCCTGCCCAAGCGGCTTGGGTAGCGTCAGATATCTGCTGCACCGCCAGCTTTAATTCCTGTCCATAAGCGCTCAACTGAGGGCCAGCAGCTTGCGCTTGGGTGACGGTGGCCAAGATGTGGTGCGACAAAAGCTTCAAGCCCCGCCCCTCTTCGAGCAGCACTTTGCGCCCCAGCAAGTCCATGGCTTGTATGCCATGCGTGCCTTCGTGGATCATGTTCAGGCGCTGGTCACGCCAATACTGCTCGACAGGAAAATCTCGGGTGTAGCCATAGCCGCCGTGAATTTGAATGGCCAAGCTGTTGCCCTCTAGACACCATTCGCTGGGCCAGCTTTTCACAATCGGGGTGAGTACCTCCAACAACCATTGGGCATCGGTGCGTTGCGCCTCGTCGCCGGTGTGCAACTCATCAACCAAACGGGCGCAGTACAGACCCAGCGCCAAAGCGCCTTCGCCATAGGCTTTTTGCGCCAACAACATGCGTTTGATGTCGGCGTGCTCAATCAGGCGAACTGGCGGCTGCGACGGGTCTTTGCCGGCTGGGCCCACGGGCCTGCCTTGCGTTCGAGTTTGGGCATAGGCCAACGACGCGTAGTAGCCCGCCAAGCCCAGCATGGTGGCAGCGAGTCCCACACCAATGCGCGCCTCGTTCATCATGTGGAACATGCATTGCAGGCCCTTGCCTGCCTCGCCCACCAAATAGCCCATCGCGCCACTGGCACCGCGCACCGGGTATTTGCCTTCGCCAAAATTAAGCAAGGTGTTGACCGTGCCGCGCCAGCCCAGTTTGTGGTTCAGGCCGGCCAGCGCCACATCGTTGCGCTCACCGGTGAGCTGGCCTTGGGTATCAACTATTTTTTTGGGCACGATGAACAAGGAAATGCCTTTGGTGCCGGCAATGGTTTTGCCGTCTGCCCCTGGAATTTTTGCCAACACCAAATGGACGATGTTCTCGGTCAATTCATGGTCGCCAGTGGAAATCCACATCTTGTTGCCCTTGAGCCTGTAACGCGGCCCCAAGGGGTCGCTAGCAAAGTCTGGGCCGTCGGGCGTGGCGCGGGTGGCGACATCCGACAAAGACGAGCCTGCCTGAGGTTCGCTCAAACACATGGTGCCGGCAAAGCGGCCATTGAACTCATTCAGGGCAAACACTTGTTTTTGCAAATCTGTGCCGTGTTTCATCAGCAAATTGGCATTGCCCACCGTCAGCATGCCCCCGCCAATGCTCACCGAGGCACAAGCAAAAAAAGCATTGGCAGCGGCTTCAACCGTGTAGGGCAGTTGCATGCCGCCAAGCGCAAAGTCTTGCGCGGCACTCAACATGCCGCTGGCCGCGTAAGCATCATGGGCCGCTTGGGTGCAGGCAGGCAAGATGACTTTTTCGCCATCAAACGCTGGCTCTTGCACATCTACTGTGCGGTTGTGGGGTGCGTATTTGTCGCGGGCGATGCGCTCGCAGGTATCTAAAACCGCGTCGAAGGTGTCGCGGGAATGGTCGCTGAAACGCCCCCGTTGATTGAGTTGCTCTACATGCAACCAGTCGTAAAGCAAAAAATCAACGGTACTACGCAATGCCATGCCCTATAGCACCTCGAAGATGCCAGCCGCGCCCATGCCGCCGCCAATGCACATGGTCACGCATACGCGTTTGGCACCGCGTCGTTTGCCTTCAATCAGCGCGTGTCCGGTCAAACGTTGACCGCTGACGCCATAAGGGTGGCCCACAGCGATAGCGCCACCATTCACGTTCAGCAACTCAGGGGGAATGCCCAGTTTGTCGCGGCAATACAGCACTTGCACCGCAAAAGCTTCGTTGAGTTCCCACAAGTCGATGTCTTGGATGCTCAGGCCCAAACGCTTTAACACTTTGGGAATGGCATACACCGGACCAATGCCCATTTCATCAGGCTCGCAACCGGCCACAGCAAAGCCCAGAAAACGGCCCAAAGGTTTGAGGTTGTGTTGGGTGGCATAAGCCTCGCTGGTGACCACGCATGCGCCCGCGCCATCGGAAAATTGAGATGCATTGCCTGCGGACACCACGCCGCCAGGCATGGCGGGTTTGATGCCAGCAATCCCTTCGGCAGTGGTGCCTTCGCGCAAACCTTCGTCGGCACTGACGGTGACTTGCTTGGTCATCATGCCCATGACTTTGTCGACCACACCGGCTTGCACGGTGATGGCGGCGATTTCGTCATTGAATTTGCCAGCTGCTTGGGCGGCACAGGCTTTTTGTTGGCTGGCCGCGCCGTACTCGTCCATGGCTTCGCGGCCAATGTTGTAGCGCTTGGCCACTTGCTCGGCGGTTTGCAGCATGTTCCAGTAAATTTCGGGTTTCTTTTTGTTGAGTCCGGGGTCCATCAACATGTGTTGGTTCATCTCTTGTTGCACGCAAGAGATGCTTTCTACGCCACCAGCCACATACACATCTCCCTCACCCGCAATGATGCGCTGCGAAGCCGTGGCAATGGTTTGCAATCCAGAGGAACAAAAACGGTTGATGGTCATGCCGCTGACGGTGATGGGGCAGTCGGCCATGAGGGCAATTTGACGGGCGATATTGGCGCCGGTCGCGCCCTCGGGGTTGGCACAACCCATGATGACGTCTTCCACATGGGCGGCATCAATGCCAGCGCGGGCGATGGCGTGCTTGACCGCATGGCCACCCAAAGTGGCACCGTGGGTCATATTGAAAGCACCGCGCCAGCTTTTTGCCAAGGGGGTGCGGGCGGTTGAAACGATGACAGCGTTGGTCATGGTGAGTCCTTAATTAAATGATTTGCCGTCTGCGACCAAACGGGCGAGCAAGGGGGCGGGTTGCCAAAATTGGGCGTCGTCATGCGGGTTTTTGGCAAACCGGTGCATGGCTTGCACCACGTTGAACAGGCCGAACTGATCGGCGTAATTCATCGGGCCGCCGCGGTAGATGGGAAAGCCGTAGCCGGTGATGTAGACCATATCGATATCGCTGGCGCGTGCGGCAATGCCTTCTTCCAAAATGAAAGCGGCTTCATTCACCAACGAGAACACCAAGCGCTGCACGATTTCGTCGTCGCTGATCTTGCGCGGCGCGATGCCCAGCGTTGTGCGGTGCTGGGCGATCATGTCCTCCACCTCTTTGTTGGGAATGGCGTCGCGTTTGCCTGGCAGGTAGTCGTACCAACCCTTGCCCACTTTTTGGCCAAAACGGCCCAATTCGCACAACAGGTCGGCGGTTTTGCTGTATTTCAAGTCTGGTTTTTCCACATAGCGGCGTTTGCGGATGGCCCAGCCAATGTCGTTGCCCGCCAAGTCACCCATGCGAAAGGGGCCCATGGCGAAACCAAATTTCTCCACGGCTTTATCCACTTGCTGCGGGGTGCAGCCTTCTTCAATCAGGAAGCCGGCTTGGCGGCTGTACTGCTCGATCATGCGGTTGCCAATAAAGCCGTCGCACACGCCAGAAACCACAGCAGTTTTCTTGATTTTTTTGGCCACACCCATGACGGTGGCCATCACGTCTTTGGCTGTGTCCGCGCCGCGCACCACTTCCAATAATTTCATGACATTGGCGGGGCTGAAAAAATGCAAACCCACCACGTCATGCGGGCGTTTTGTGAAATGGGCGATGCCGTTGACATCCAAGGTGGAGGTGTTGGAGGCCAAGATAGCGCCAGGTTTCATCACCTCGTCGAGCTTTTTAAATACAGTCTCTTTGACGCCCATGTCCTCGAACACGGCTTCAATCACCAAATCGGCGTCTTTCAAATCTTCGTAGTTCAAGGTGGTGCTCAAGAGCGCCATGCGCTCGGCCATCTTGTCTTCTTTCAATTTGCCTTTTTTCACTTGGGCTTGGTAGTTTTGCTCAATGATGCCAATCCCTTTGTCTAGGGCTTCTTGCTTCATCTCCAAAATCTTCACAGGGATGCCGGCATTGAGGAAGTTCATGCTGATGCCCCCGCCCATGGTGCCTGCACCAATGACCGCCACCGATTTGATGTCGCGCACCGGTGTGTCGGCGGGAACATCCGCAATTTTGGTGGTGGCACGTTGCGCCACAAACAAATGCCGCAAAGCGCGGCACTCGGGGGTCCACATCAGGTTGGTGAAGATTTCACGCTCGGCTTCCATGCCTTGGTCGAACTTCATCTTGGTGGCGTTTTGCACTGCTTCAATGCATTTCAGGGGCGCGGGGTATTTGCCCTTGGTCATGCCGTTGACCATATTGGTGCTGAATTTGAAAAAAGCATCCGCATTGGGGTGTTTGCATGGCAGGTCGCGCACCCGTGGCAGCGGCGATGTGCCGACCACACTTTGGGCAAAGGCAATGGCCTCTTCCATCAAACTCGCTGAACTGCTGGCCATTTGGTCAAACAATTTTTGCCCTGGCAGCATGGCAATCATTTCG
>Ga0209357_1000366_pt1 | contig 17414 bp, 20 predicted proteins | sample LauGreFBDMM110SD_2_FD_187573 | JGI IMG/M metagenome (GOLD analysis project Ga0209357, IMG submission 187573) | Freshwater lake microbial communities from Lake Michigan, USA - Fa13.BD.MM110.SD (SPAdes) (version 3) | ecosystem: Environmental > Aquatic > Freshwater > Lake | place: Lake Michigan... | reverse complement strand
GTGCGCTTGAAGGCCTGATTCAGACTTTGCCAAGCAGTAAAAATTCCATCAAGGCCTTTTGCGCATGCATGCGATTTTCGGCTTCATCCCACACCACAGACTGGGGCCCATCGATGACTTCTGCACTGACTTCCTCGCCTCTGTGAGCGGGTAGGCAATGCATGAACAGCGCATCGGGCTTGGCCACTTTCATCATCTCCTCGTCGACGCACCAATCGGCAAACGCTTTTTTGCGGGCTTCGTTCTCTGCTTCATAGCCCATGCTGGTCCACACATCGGTGGTGACCAAATCAGCGCCTTCACAAGCTTGCATCGGATCTTTGAAGAACTGCGTACTGGCAGCACTTCGAACGCCCACAACTGCTGGGTCAACTTCGTAGCCACTAGGGGTGCTGAGGTTGACCTTAAAACCCAGCAAGTCGGCAGCTTGGAGCCAAGTGTTGGCCATGTTGTTGCCATCACCCACCCAGGCCACTGTTTTGCCTTGAATAGAGCCTCGGTGCTCGATGTAGGTAAAGATGTCTGCCAAGATTTGGCATGGGTGAAACTCATTGGTCAGCCCGTTGATGACGGGGACGCGTGAATGCTTGGCAAAGGTTTCAATTTTGTCTTGCCCATAGGTTCGAATCATGACCAGATCGACCATACGGCTGATCACTCTGGCACTGTCTTCAATGGGTTCTGCACGCCCCAGTTGGCTGTCGCCAGTTGTGAGGTGCACAACCGAGCCCCCCATTTGGTACATGCCTGCTTCAAAGCTCACACGTGTTCGTGTGGAGGCTTTCTCAAAGATCATGGCCAAGGTGCGGTCTGTCAGTGGCTGGTATTTTTCGTAGGCCTTGAACTTGGCTTTGATAAAAGATGCACGCCTGAAAACATGCGCATATTCTTCAGCGTTTAAATCTGTGAATTGCAAGTAATGCCGAAGAGGCGTGGCGGGTGCCTGCGTAAGCATTAGGATGACTCCGACAGAAAGGTGTGGATGAGCGGCAACAAAATATCGGCCACTTCATCGGCTTCAGCCTGAGTCATGATGAGCGGCGGTACTATGCGAATGACGCTGTCTGCTGTGACGCTGATCAACAAGCCAGCTTCTGCTGCGCGCAATGTGAGTGCACTGCAGGGCTTGTCCAATTCAATGCCAAGCATCAAACCTTGGCCGCGAATTTCTTTGATGCCTTTGGCGCCCTCAAGCCCTTTTTCAAAACGTGCTTTCAGGTGAGCGCCTACCTTGGCTGCATTGTCTAGCAGGCCATCCTTTTCCATGATGCGAATGGTTTCAACGCCCGCACGCATGGCCAGCGGATTGCCACCAAAGGTGGTGCCGTGATTGCCAGGCTGAAAAATGTTGGCGGCCTTGGGTCCTGCTACGACAGCAGCAATCGGCACGCCAGAACCTAAGCCCTTCGCCAAGGGCATCACGTCGGCCTTGATGCCTGCCCACTGGTGTGCAAACCACTTGCCTGTTCTGCCCATGCCGCATTGAACTTCGTCAATCATCATGAGCCAATCTTTGTCGTCACAAAGGGCACGAACATCACGGAGATAGTCCAGGTGCATGGGGTTCACGCCGCCTTCGCCTTGGATGGTTTCAAAAAACACGGCCACCACATTGGGGTTGTTTTCTGTGGCCTTTTTCAAAGCCGCAATGTCATTCAAGGGCACGCGCAAGAAGCCCTCGACCAAAGGCCCAAAACCCTGCTGAATTTTGGTGTTGCCCGTGGCACTCAAGGTGGCAATGCTGCGGCCGTGAAAGGCTTTTTCGTAGACCACGATGACCGGATTGTCGATGCCTTTGTCATGACCGAACTTGCGCGCTAATTTGATAGCGGCCTCATTCGCCTCTAAACCGGTGCAGCAAAAAAACACATTGGTCATGCCGGACAACTCAACCAACTTGGCCGCCAACTTTTCTTGGTTGGGCACATGGTAGTAGTTGCAACTGTGAATGATTTTGCTGAGTTGATCTTGCAGGGCGGGCACCAACTCGGGGTGGTTGTGACCTAAAGTGTTCACTGCAATGCCGCCCAATGCGTCTAAATACACTTTGCCATTGACATCCCAAACTCGGCAACCCTGACCGTGGCTTATGGCAATGGGCAAGCGGCCATACGTGTTCATGGTGTGCGGCGAAGTGGCTTCAATGAAAGCGGACATGCGGGAACTCCTCTGAAAAGAAATCGGCCCAACGAAGAGGGCCACTGAGATGAGATTTTAGAGGCAGATTTTAAGCTTCAAGTCTTATATAAGATACAATTCTTTTGCACTGCAGCATTGAGGCGATCCCTGATGCCTGCCCACGAATTCTCACAACCTCTGATCGATGGTTTCAAACAACGCCAAAGAAGTTCTGATTCAAGGAATTACCTTGGACGGCCGCACTTTCCGCCCCAGCGATTGGGCTGAACGCTTGGCTGGCGTGATGGGGCAATTTAGACCGGGGGGCGCCACACCAGGAAGCCACCTCAGCTATTCGCCTTGGTGTATTCCGCAAACCTTAGGGGGCATCAAGTGTGTGGTGGTTCACACCGACCTGCGTGGCTATGAGCCCATGGCATGGGACTTTCTAATGAGTTTTGCCAAAGACAACAACCTGCAAGTGTCCGAGGCTTGCTTGCTGCCAATTTCTTCCAAATAGAAACAGTCTTTCAAAAGACGCCCACAAAAAAGCCGTCCTAAGACGGCATTTTTGCTTTTTCTTTGCTGACAGCGCACCCGTTTCAAACGGCGGCAACCTTGACAGGTGCCGGGCTGGTGATCAATTGATCAGGCGAGGGCCAAGGCTTTCACCTTGGTTGACAAGCGGCTCTTATCGCGAGCTGCTTTGTTCTTGTGGAAGATACCTTTGTCGGCAACGGTGTCCACAACGGCTTGCATTTTGGCAAACAGTTCGCTTGCTTTGGTTTTGTCACCAGCCAGAACAGCTTTTTCAACGTTCTTGACGGCGGTGCGGTATTTGGAGCGCAGTGAGGTGTTCGCTGCGTTCAGTTTCACGTCTTGACGTGCGCGTTTCCGGCCTGATGCCAGGCGGGGGTTCTTTTTCTTGGGTTTAGCAGAAGCCATTTAATTTAAGTCCTAGTGTCTGAGGATGTTGTCAGCAAAGCCGGCTATTGTATCAGCCAAAGAACTACTTGGTATAGGGGCCTGACAAGCTGTCATTTCAGTCGCTACACTCTCTTTGTGAGCCTCCTTAAATCTGCATCCACCGTCTCCCTTTGGACTCTGGCATCCCGCATCACGGGTTTGGTCAGGGAGCTTTTCATTGCCTCTGCATTTGGTGCCAGCGCACTGACAGACGCATTTAATGTGGCCTTTCGTATTCCAAATCTGTTCAGACGGCTTTTCGCAGAGGGCGCTTTCAGTCAAGCATTTGTCCCTGTTTTAGCGGCCAGCAAAGCGCAAAACGGTGATGAGGCCACGAAAAAGGCTGTAGATCATGTGGCGACGCTTTTGGCGTGGTCACTGTTGCTTTTGAGTTTCGCGGGCGTTTTGGCTGCGCCTTTCTTGGTCTGGGCCATGGCCAGCGGACTGCAGCAGCAACCCGAATCGCATGAAGCTGCTGTTCACATGACTCGGTGGATGTTTCCCTACATTGGTTTTATGTCGATGGTGGCTTTGTCCGCTGGCATCTTGAATACGTGGAAAAAATTTGCAGTCCCTGCTGCCACCCCTGTGTTGTTGAATTTAGCCATGATCGGTGCGGCTTGGTTGCTTGCGCCTTGGCTCAAGTCAAAAGGTATCCAGGCCATCTATGCTTTGCCCGTGGGTGTCATGTTGGGCGGCTTCATGCAATTGGCCATTCAAATCCCTGCGCTTTCAAAAATCGGTTTGTTACCTCGCATTGGCCTGACGTGGTCTGCCATTCGAAGGTCTGCTTCAGATCCTGCTTCTCGTCAAATCGCCACCTTGATGCTGCCAGCTTTGCTCGGGGTTGGGGTGGCTCAAATATCCTTGCTGATTAACACGCAAATTGCATCGCATTTAGCCCCCGGTAGCGTCAGTTGGCTGACCTACGCAGACCGGCTCATGGAATTCCCAACCGCTATTTTGGGTGTGGCTCTTGGCGCAGTGCTCATGCCGCAGTTGGCAGCAGCTCGTGCGAAGGGCGATCAAGATGAATATGCAGCCATGCTCGATTGGGGCTTGCGTTTGGTTGTGCTGTTGGCCTTGCCTTGTGCTGCAGCCTTGCTGGTTTTTTCTCAACCTTTGGTGTCGGTGCTGTATCACTATGGTGCCTTTACAGACCGTGATGTTCAGCAAACCACTTTGGCACTGACTGGGTACGGTGTAGGTTTGTTGGGACTTGTCGCCATCAAGGTCTTGGCACCTGGTTACTACGCAAGTCAGGACATCAAAACACCTGTGAAAATTGCCGTAGTCGTGTTGTGTTTTACGCAAGTGATGAATGTTGTGTTGGTCCCTTATTTAGCCCATGCGGGCCTGGCTTTGTCCATTGGCTTAGGTGCTTTGTTGAATGCGGCTTGGCTATTGGTCGGATTGATACGCAAAGGCAGTTACAAGCCTTTGCCAGGTTGGCCTGTGTTTGGTGCCAAGGTTCTTTTAGCCAGCTTGTTATTGACTGGTTTTCTAGCTTGGGCAAGTATTTCATTTGATTGGTTGGCCATGCGGCAACAGGTTTGGGGCAGATTGGGCACCATGGCCTTGGTGTTGATCGGCTCAGCTTTGTTGTATTTTGCTTGTTTGCGCCTCAGCGGCTTGCGCTTGCAATCTTTGTTGCGTCGTTAACCGGAGTCAGACACATGAACCTCCAGTTGATGGCAGTGACGCCGCTCAGTTATTTCAAAAGTCTGGTTGAAACAGACGCTGATTTCCCATTGCTAGAAGCTGCTGCGTCCATTGCACAAGATGAAGAGCCGCAGTTGGACATCCAAGATGTTTTGGCAAGCTCTGACGCGCTTTTGGTTCGTTTAAGGCGTCGTTTGAAATTTGAATCTGATCCGCTCAAAACGCTTTCTGTGTTGAATCAATTTTTCTACACGGAGTTAGGGTTTGCTGGCAACGCCAATAATTTTTACGCACCAGAAAACAGTTACTTGAATGAGGTATTGCGGTCGCGAAGAGGTATTCCAATTTCCATTGCCATTATTTGGTTGGAGCTTGCACAGGCGTTGGGCTTGCAAGCGGAAGGCGTGTCTTTTCCGGGTCATTTTTTAGTGAAGGTGACACTGCCTGAGGGCTTGATTGTGATGGACCCTCTGACAGGCGATTCATTGGGTTTAGATAACTTAGCAGAACGCTTGGCGCCATTTCGTCCTCACATGGGAACCTCTGGCGACATGGACACGCCATTGGGTCTTTTTTTGCAACCCGCTCTGCCACGCGACATATTGACCAGAATGCTTCGAAATCTCAAAGAAATATTCAGCAGTCAGGCAGATTGGGAAAGGCTTGTTTTGGTCATGGATCGCTTGATTGTTCTCAATCCAGGGGCGCTTTTTGAAGTCCGCGATCGTGGCTTGGCGCTGATCGAATTGGGTCAAAAAGAACGTGCGCTGAAGGACTTGCTAAGGTATATCGAAGAGCTGCCCAATGCAACTGATGCATTGGCTGTGAAGCAGCGCCTGGCAAGTCTTCAAACCGACTGAGCCTGACCCCAAAGACAGGTTTCAAGGTCAGTTAGGCGTGAATGGGTTTTGGCCTCAAAAGATTTTATGTCACCACAACTTGCTCGCCATCACCTTGAACAGAGATCAGTCCAATTTGATAAACCTTCTCGCCAGAATGGCGCAAGGTCTCTGCACATGCTTGGGCATGAGCGGCATCCAGCACGACCACCATGCCGATGCCATTGTTGAAGGTGCGATTCATTTCAATGTCGTCAATAACGGCTGTTTTTTGAAGCCAAGCAAACAATTCAGATTGGGGCCAGCTTCCTTTGACCAAGTGGGCTGCGGTGCCTTCAGGTAAAACTCGCGGAATATTCTCCAGCAAGCCACCCCCCGTAATGTGCGCCAGTGCTTTGATGGGATGAATGGACAATGCGTGCAGCACCGACTTCACGTACAGCCTGGTGGGTGCCATGATGGCATCTTTGAAGGGCTGCCCATCCAATGCTTCAGGCAGTTGACCCTCGGCGCGCTCAATGCACTTGCGAACTAAGCTAAAGCCATTGGAATGCACACCATGAGAGCCCAAACCCAATACAACATCGCCGGGTTTGACATCCTTGCCGGACAAGATTTTTGATTTTTCAACTGCACCCACTGCAAAGCCAGCCAGGTCATATTCACCCGCCGGGTACATGCCGGGCATTTCAGCAGTTTCGCCGCCGATGAGTGCGCAGCCGGACATTTCACAGCCATTGGCAATGCCGCCCACCACCGTGGCAGCCGTCTCGACATCCAGTTTGCCGCAAGCAAAATAATCCAAGAAGAACAAGGGCTCGGCGCCTTGGACCAGCACATCGTTGACACTCATGGCGACCAAGTCGATGCCAACGGTGCTGTGCATGTTCCACTCAAATGCCAATTTCAATTTGGTGCCAACGCCGTCTGTGCCAGAGACAAGGACGGGTTCTTTGTAGCGTTTGGGGACTTCAAAAAGAGCGCCGAATCCACCAATTCCAGCTAAAACACCCTCGCGCATGGTTTTTTTGGCCAAAGGTTTAATGCGTTCGACCAGAGCATCACCTGCGACGATGTCGACGCCAGCGTCTTTGTAGGAGAGGGGGGTTGAGCTCATGTGAAAAATGGGGAAATTGTGAGAAAGGGGGCGGGGGGGACTAAAATCGAGCCTTATTTTAAGGTCAGCACGTGTTGTACTGATCAAAGCCTACAGCTTCTTTCAATTTACTTTGACAACCCATCGTCCTTATGCCCCTTAATACAAGTTCCAAACGGCTGACTTTGTGGTTGGGTGTCGCTCTACTGGTGGTTGTGCTCTTGTGGGTTTTAGGGCCTGTCTTGGTGCCCTTTGCCGTTGCAGCTGTTTTTGCCTATGCGCTTCACCCCCTTGTGTTGAAGTTGCAAAAGCTCACCCCATTTGTCCCTCGTGTGCTGTGCGTTGTGCTGGTTGAAGTGATTGCTTTGTTAGCTGTTTTGGGTATTTTTTTGTTGCTGGTGCCCATTTTGACCCGTGAAATCCCCTTGCTGCAGCAGCAGTTGCCAGCGCTGCTTGATCGATTGGCGGTCAATGTCAATCCTTGGTTGGATCGGTTTGGTTGGCAATTGACCTTGGATGTGGGCAGCCTCAAAGCCCAAATCATTCAATATTTGAGTTCTAACCGAGAAGATTGGATGGACACCCTAGTGGCATCGCTGAAGTTAGGTGGAAGCTTTGCGTTGACGGTACTTGGCAACCTGATATTGATTCCTGTGGTCCTCTTTTATTTGCTCTATGAATGGGATCGTTGGGTCTTGCAGATTGTTCAATGGGTTCCCTTGAAATGGCGGCCTGCCTACGACAGTTTCATGAGCGAATGTGATGCAGTTTTGGGTCAATATTTTCGAGGCCAACTTCTGGTCATGTTGGCCTTGTCCGTTTTTTATGCGGCAGGTTTGTTGGCGTTTGGTCTTGACTTGGCCATACCCATTGGTGTGTTTACAGGCTTGGCAGTGTGCGTGCCCTATTTAGGTTTTGGCTTAGGCTTGATGCTGGCGCTTTTGGCAGGCATTTTGCAATTTGCCTCCATGAAGGCTGTTGTCATGGTGGCTCTTGTTTTTGGTGTGGGCCAATTGCTTGAGGGTTTTTGGTTGACGCCCAAATGGGTGGGTGAACGCATTGGCTTGCACCCCTTGGCTGTCATATTTGCTTTGTTGGCACTGGGTCAAATGTTTGGTTTTGTGGGAGTGCTCGTTGCCTTGCCAGCCAGCGCAGTGATTTTGGTTGCACTTCGCAGAGTTCGTGATCAATATTTTGACAGTCAACTTTACCGCGGGCCGGGTGCATGAAGCAGTTGGCCTTAGACATTGGCCTGCATACAGTTCCCAGTTTGGAAAGTTTTTTTTCAGGCCCCAACTCTGCGCCACTCGAGCACTTGAAGTTGTGGACTTCAAGTCAAATGCCAAGCCCTGTCCCCACCTATCTTTGGGGCGAAAGTGGTTCTGGTAAATCACACTTGCTTCAAGCGGTTCATTCGGCATTGCTGGAGAAGGGTGTCTCGGTGGGTTGCCTAGATGCCCAACAGCAAGATCGCCTTGTGTTTGAAGAGTCATGGGGTGCCGTCATGATGGACGATGTTCATTTGTACAACCTAGAGCAACAACAAGTCGCCTTCAATTGGTTTGTCAATGCGCTCACGCCTAAATCTGGCTCGCCTCGATGGGTGTTAGCTGCGGGCATGTTTCCGCCTGCAGATTTGAAGCTGCGCGATGACTTGCGTTCTAGATTGGGTTGGGGGCATGTGTATGCCCTTCAAGTTTTGAGTGATACGGAGCGGCGAGCGGTATTGCGGCAAGAAGCAGACTCCCGAGGACTCTTTTTGAGCGACGAAGTGATGAGTTACATGCTCAGTCGGTTTACCCGCGACTTGAGCAGTTTGATGACGCTTCTGGATCATCTTGATCAATTTGCGCTTCAAACGCAAAGAGCTATCACCATTCCATTGATCAAGTCCATGTTGGAGAACACATGAACTTGGCGCTGTTTGACCTAGACAACACCTTGTTGCCGATTGACTCTGACTACGCTTGGGGTGAATTTACAAATCGAATGGGCTGGAATGATCCTGTTGCATTCAAGGCTAAAAATGATCAGTTTTATGCCGATTACCTCGCGGGTGCTTTGGATATTCACGATTATGTTCGTTTTGCCACGGAGGCTGTGAGGTTGAGGGGGCCAGAAGAAGCGGCCAAAGCCCATGCACAGTTCATGAAAGAAACCATACTGCCGCAGATCAAACCGCAGGCACTTGAGTTGGTGAAAGCGCATCAAGCCGCAGGTGATCACGTCATGATTGTGACGGCAACCAATGAGTTTGTGACCCGTCCTATTGCGCAAGCTTTTGGCGTCCAAGAACTGATTGCAGTTGAATTGGCACGAGACTCTGAGGGTTGGATCACGGGAGAAATTTCTGGCGTGCCGTCTTTCAAAGAAGGCAAGGTGCTCAGAGTCGAGCAATGGTTAAGCGCGCATCAAAAAAATTGGCAAGACGTGCAGATTACTTTTTATTCGGATTCAATCAATGACTTGCCTTTGCTACAACAGGCTCAAATTCCTGTGGCTGTGAATCCAGATACGCGTTTGCGTCAACTTGCGACCGATCGAGGGTGGCGCATACTTCAACTCTTCTCATGATTAAAAAATTCATTCAAAAAATGCTCGGTAAGCCGAGCACTGGTCACGCCGCGACTGACTTTGGCAAGCGTGTCGAAATTCCTGCTTCTGTTCATGGCATTGACCCAAGTTTGGTCGACGACCGCGCACTGAGTGTGGTTCGTACTTTGCAAGACGCTGGGTATGAAGCTTATGTGGTGGGCGGTGCTGTGCGCGATTTGTTGATAGGTTTGCGCCCCAAAGATTTTGACGTTGCAACAGATGCAACACCAGAGGAAGTGAAGGCTTTGTTCAGAAGAGCTTTCATCATTGGCCGTCGTTTTCGCATTGTTCACGTGGTGTATGGCAGAGGCCGCGAACACGAGGTCATTGAAGTTTCAACTTTCCGAGCACATTTGGACAATCGCGCTGCCGAGCAGGTGAAGGGAAATGAGCGAACCAGCAAGTCTGAATTGGCTGGCATGAAGCACGCCGTTGATTCAAGTGGACGTGTTCTGCGCGACAACGTATGGGGACCTCAAGATGAAGACGCAACTCGCCGCGACTTCACAGTCAACGCCATGTACTACGACCCAGAATCACAATACCTGGTGGATTATCACGGTGGCATGCAGGATTCGAATAAAAAAGTCTTGCGCATGATTGGCGATCCTGTTGCGCGGTATCGCGAAGATCCAGTTCGCATCATTCGTGCGGTCAGGTTTGCTGCCAAACTCAGTCAATTGGGTTTCAAGCTTGAAACCAAAACAGCAAAACCCTTGGCCTCCATGCTGGGTTTATTGGCAGATGTGCCTCAAAGTCGCTTGTTCGATGAGATGCTGAAGTTGCTTCAAACGGGCCACGCCTTGGCCTCGATTGAGCAACTTCAAAAACTCGGGCTGCAAAAGGGCATTTACCCACTGCTCGATGTGGTGGTGGAGCGCGCTGATTCGCCTTTCGTCAAGGCCGCTTTGATCGATACCGATCGAAGGGTCGGTGAGGGTAAGCCGGTAGCGCCTAGTTTCTTATTGGCGTGTGTGCTGTGGGCCGATGTGAAGTTGGGCTGGGATCAGCGCTTGGCCAACCGTGTGCCCCCCTTTCCTGCTTTGCAAGAATCGATCGATGAGGTTTTTGAAGCCCGCATCGGCGATGTATCGGGCCGCGGTAAGTTGGCCGCTGACATGCGTGAAATTTGGATGATGCAACCTCGCTTTGACAAGCGCATTGGTAGCACCGCATTCAGTTTGGTAGAGCAAGCGCGTTTTCGGGCCGGTTTCGATTTTCTAAGACTTCGTGCTGAGGTCTCTGAAGTTGAATTGGCGTTGGCAGATTGGTGGCAAGAATTCAGCATGGCTGACGATGCGGCCAGAGAAGATCTCATACAACTGGCCAAGTCCGAAAAATCTACAGGGCCAACATCTGGCGCTGTTAAAAGTCGCCGTGCACCCAGAAGAAAAAAGCCTGAATCCAATTCCGCTGAACCTGATTGATGGCGCGTGAACTTGTCAATGTTTATGCAGGTTTAGGCGCTAACTTAGGTCATGCGCGTCAATCTATTGATTCTGCAATTTTGGCCTTAGGGAAGTTACCAGAGACATTGCTGGTCGGCCGTTCTTCTTTTTACCAGTCAGCCCCTTTTCAAGCCGATGGACCTGACTACACCAACGCTGTGGTGCATCTGCGAACTCGATTGAATGCCATTGATTTATTGCGTGCTTTTCAGAGCGTGGAAGATCTTGCTGGCCGTGAGCGCCCGTACCACAACGCACCCCGCACGCTGGACATCGACTTGTTGCTTTATGGCGATGGCAACATTCAGAGTCCTGAACTTCAGGTCCCACACCCTAGGATGCATGAACGGGCTTTTGTCTTATTGCCTCTGAGCGAACTGGCACCGGAATTGGTGACAACTGATGAACTTCGCGGAGTTCAGGATCAAGTCGTCAATCGACTCTAGTTCATCTTCAACGCGGGCTTGTCTTTGGCTTCACAGGCCGTTCGATACGGCCTTAAGGCTTGGTGACTTCAGGTACTTGGCTGATGGCTTTGGCTTGTTCAATCTGGTTCTCAAAGTAGCGCTGAAAACTGAACACAATGCTGGCCATCAAGACGGTGGTCCCCATCAGCAGCGCCGTGGCAACTCCGAATATCGTCAGCCAGCTAGTCCGCCCAGACGGGTTTTCAGCGTCTTGATTGAACTTTGAATTCCATTGTTCCATTGACATCAAACCATAAACGATGGCGTTCAATGCGCAGCCGGCAATGTTGAACCCAAGCAAGGGAATGAGTACCCAGCTTGTGACATCGTCTTGACCAAACTCTAAAGCGCGCTGCACGCCATACCAGCCTAAGGCTGTGGGCACGGGAAGCAACCAACCCAATGGATCGGTAAAGCCTTTAAGGTAAAAGCGGTGAAGGCCTAGTGGGCCGCCAAAGAAGGTGAGCCAAACGGCAAACGTTTTGTTTTTCATAAGTTGCATTATTCAGGAGAACGGCTTTGCCCATGGCCTAAAGCCTTTTCCATCATGACGATGTCTAGCCAGCGATTGAATTTCCAACCGCAGCCCGACACGATGCCCACATGTTCAAACCCCATCGACTTGTGAACGCCAATCGAGCCTGCATTGCCTGAGTCACCGATCACGGCGATCAGCTTGCGAATGCCTTTTTTTTCTGCGGCTTGGCACAATTCGGCCAGCAGCATGCGACCCCAACCCTTGCCCGCTGTGTTGGCGGCCAAATAAATGGAATCTTCGGCTGAAAATCGATAGGCTGGGCGGAGTTTGAACCAATTGCAGTAGGCAAACCCCAGCACTTCCCCGTTTTCCTCCAGCGTCAGATAGGGCAGACCTTTGCTCAATACGTCCTCTCTGCGGGCGGTCATTTCCGCCAGATTGGGGGGGTCGATTTCAAAAGTGCCTGTGCCGTTTAGGACGTGGTACTGGTAAATGGCAGTGATGGTGGCCATATCAGAGGCTTGGCTAGGTCGAATGGTTGGCATTCTTAAACTCCGGGTTATAATCAGTAGCTTTTCAGTGTGTCACTGGCCGGGTGGCCAGTTGCGTGTCTCAAACGCTGGAAGAATTTGTGGGATGGCAGTTTTTGCTTTCCCAACACCACCCTAGGATAAATCATGGTTGTCATTCGTCTTTCTCGTGGCGGTTCTAAAGCCCGTCCATTTTTTAACATTGTTGTGGCCGACAAACGTGTTCGCCGCGATGGCCGCTTCATTGAGCGCATTGGTTTTTACAATCCAATCGCCAAGGATACAGAAGAAGGCCTGCGCGTTGTGCAAGATCGTTTGACTTACTGGACTGGCGTTGGCGCTCAAGTGTCTCCTACCGTTCAGCGTTTGGTCAGACAAGCTGCCGCCAAAGCCGCTTAATCGGTTTTTGGCAACGCCAAAGGCTTTGTAGTGCTAACCCATTTAGAGTCTGCCGAAATGCCGGCAGACGCCATCGAAGTGGGGCGCATTGCAGATGCTTGGGGCATCAAAGGCTGGTTCAAAGTCTTGCCCCACAGCGCCTCGCCCGAGGCGCTTTTTTCATCCAAGCGATGGTATTTGTTGCCCTCCAACCGAAATGTAGGCGGCAACAAGTCACCCAGCCAAAAGGCAGTTGCAGTCAATTCTGCAAGCACCGCCCAACCCGTACTGCTGAAGATTCAAGAAGCCAAGGAACATGCCGACACCGTGGTGGCGAGCTCATTGGATGTGGCCGATAGAAACCAAGCCGAAGCGCTTAAAGGTGCTCGCATTTTTGTGCCGCGATCTAGTTTTCCTACGGCGGGCACCGATGAATACTATTGGGTCGACTTGCTTGGGCTGGATGTGGTCAACAGAGAAGGTGTGGCGCTGGGTCAAGTGAAAGACCTGATGTCCACAGGTCCTCAAACAGTTTTGGTTTTGGCTTTGGCTTCGGACGAAGAGGGCAAGCCTGCTGTAGAGCGCATGATCCCTTTTGTTGCGGCCTTTGTAGACAACGTGGATCTGCCCGGACGCTTGATCACCGTTGATTGGCAGTTGGACTATTGAGCAGGTAAGGGCAAGTCATGCGCTTTGACGTTATCACCCTTTTTCCTGAACTTTTCGCACCTTTTTTAAGCGCAGGCATCAACCGCCGTGCCTTTGAAACGGGCGCCGTCGAACTGAAACTTTGGCAACTCCGTGATTACGCCGATGGCACTTACCGCCGTGTGGACGATCGCCCTTTTGGCGGCGGCCCAGGCATGGTCATGTTGGCTGAGCCGCTTGAAAAATGTTTGCAGGCCATTCGCCATGACAGGGCGCTCAAGAACCCTTCTGAAAAACCTGTGCCGGTGGTCTTGTTTTCGCCTATTGGCCAGCCACTGAACCATGCCGGTGTTGAAGATTGGTCCCAAAGTGATGGGGCCATCTTAATTTGCGGCCGGTATGAAGGATTGGATCAGCGCTTCATTGATGCGCATGTCGATGTTCAAGTCAGTTTGGGTGACTTTGTGTTGTCGGGCGGCGAGATTGCAGCCATCGCTCTCTTGGATGCTGTCGCGCGCTTACAGCCTGGCGTGCTCAATGACGAGGGCAGTCATCAAATGGACAGCTTTAACCCCGCGCTGGATGGCTTGTTGGATTGTGGACATTTCACGCGCCCCGAAGTGTGGAAGGACATCACGGTTCCGCCTGTGTTGATGTCGGGGCATCACGCTGAAATTACCAAGTGGCGCCGCCAACAAAGTTTGGTGCTGACCCAAAAATACAGACCCGATTTGATTGTGGGTGCTAGGCTGGCTGGTAAATTGAGCACCCAAGATGAAAACTTTTTATTTAGTTTGAGTGCCTCTGGCTTGGTTGCTTCCAAATCGAATTAGCTTGCTTGCCCTCGGGTGAGGAGGGCTTCAAATGGATCAAAAAGAAAGATATAATTAAAGGCTTTTCGATCCTCTGCCCGCCGCAGTTGTTGCGCTTGAATTTGGCTTTTATGGCCAAGTGCAATCAGCATAGAAACTGCCTTTAGCGTAGCGTTGTGCAAGATCGATAGACGAAAGAGCTCACAATGAATTTGATTCAAACTCTCGAGATGGAAGAAATTGCCCGTTTGGGTAAAACCATTCCTGACTTCATGCCTGGTGACACCGTGATCGTTAGCGTCAATGTGGTTGAAGGTACACGCAAGCGTGTTCAGGCTTATGAAGGTGTTGTGATTGCCAAGCGCAATCGCGGCTTGAACAGTGGTTTCACCGTTCGCAAAATTTCAAGTGGTGAAGGCGTGGAGCGTACGTTCCAAACATACAGCCCCCTGATTGCCAACATTGAAGTTAAACGCCGTGGCGATGTTCGCCGCGCCAAGTTGTACTATTTGCGTGATCGCAGCGGCAAGTCTGCGCGTATCAAAGAAAAGTTGCCACAACGCGCTGTTAAAACAGCAGCAGTAGCAGCGTAATCTAAATCCAGTGGCCCTTTGGGGCCCTCATAAAAAAAACCGCCAAGGCTTGCGCCAAGGCGGTTTTTTTACGCCCCTGTTTTGGCAGGGGCGTGGGGTAAGAGAATTAACCGCGTGTGATTTTCAACACTTTAGCGCCAGTGCGCTTGGGTGCTGCATGACCACCGGCATTGTGTGGCTTGAAGTTGCCAGCACCCATGACTTTGGGGCCGCGTGCAGGACGATCGCTGGCACCGCCGCGCGCATTGTCACGGCTTGGTGCGCGTGGGGCACGGCTGTCGCGTGAGTCGAAGCGGTCGCCGCCGCGATTGTCGGGGCGCTGATCGCCACGTGGCTCAAAGCGGGCTTCACCACCGCGAGGTGCGAAACTGCGTTGTTCGCCGCGGAAATCACCCCGTGGCTCAAAACGGCCTTCTGGGCGAGCTTCTGGACGGAAATCGCCGCGACCTTCAGGGCGTCCTTCAAAGCGAGGAGCCGGTGCACCACGGTTTTCAAAACGATCGCCACGGCCTTCGAAGCGATCACCGCCACGATTGCCTTCAAAGCGGGGTGCGCCACGAGATTCAAAACGATCACCACCGCGATTGCCGCCAAATCCGCCGCCACCGCCGCCACCAAATGGGCGACCACGGCCACCACGGTCGCCGCGGTCATTGCCGCCTCGGCCGCCTGGACGGCTTTCGGGGAAGTTTTGTTTGGGCTCCATGCCGGGAATGACTTCAGCTTTGAACGGTTGACGGCTGTAGGCCTCAATGTCCAAAATTTTGCGACGATCGCGAATTTCAGCAAAGGTGATGGCCAAGCCATCGCGACCTGCACGACCTGTACGGCCAATGCGGTGGGTGTAGTCTTCGGCCTTCATGGGCAAACCAAAGTTGAACACGTGCGTGATGGTGGGCACGTCAATGCCGCGGGCTGCTACATCGGTGGCGACCAAGATTTGAACTTGGCCGTTGCGCAAAGCCATCAGGCGGCGATTGCGCAAGCCTTGGCTCAAAGCGCCGTGCAAAGCAACGGCATCAAAACCATCTTGTTGCAAGTCTGCGGCTAAACCGTCGCACTCGATTTGGGTACTGGCAAACACAATGGCTTGGTTGATGGAGGCATCACGCAACCAATGGTCAAGCAACTTGCGTTTGTGTTGTGCGTTGTCGGCCCAGAACAAAACTTGTTTGATGTTGCTGTGCTTTTCTTGGGGTGAATCGATTTGGATTTTTTGAACCGATGAACCTCCGTCGTGCATGACGCGCATGGCCAACTGCTGAATGCGCGGCGCAAACGTGGCGCTGAACATCATGGTTTGCTGGCGTTGGCTGGTGAGTTGGTTGATGTCGGCCAGGTCGTCAGAGAAGCCCAGGTCCAACATGCGGTCGGCTTCGTCAACCACTAAGAATTTGACCTTGTCGAGTTTGATTTGCATGGAGCGTTGCAAGTCGAGCAAACGGCCCGGTGTGGCCACCACCAAGTTGGCATTTTGCAGTTTGGCAATTTGCAACTGGTAAGGCATACCGCCCACAATGTTGGCCACGCGCAAGCCGCGGCAATGCTTGACCAAATCGATGGCATCATGCGCCACTTGTTGTGCCAATTCACGAGTAGGGCAAACAATCAGGGCGCCAGGTGTGGGCGCTTTGAAGTTGCGTGAGTTGGTGGGGTCTTTGCGCTTGGGGCGCTTGGGTGCTGGCTCGCCATTGGCGGCAGCGTCTGAGCAGGCTTGTGCAAATGCAGCGCGCTCGGCCTCTTCTTCAGCGGCCATTTCTTGTAGCAAGGTGTGCAACACCGGCAGCAAGAAAGCAGCTGTTTTGCCGCTGCCAGTTTGGCTTGAAACCATCAGGTCGATGTAGCGATGTGCTTCACCCAAGGTTTCTTTGGGCAAGGCCAAGGGAATGGCTTTGAGCTGAACGGGTGTGGGTTGTGTGTAGCCAAGGTCGGCCACAGCTTGGACCAATTCTGGTGCCAAGCCCAACAGCACAAAACCATTGGGCTGCTCTGGCGTGATCTCGGCATCGATGGCTTCGTTGTCATTGACATCGGCTGCATCAAGCGCCAATGTTTCGGTTACGAAAGTTTCGTTCGTAGAGGATTGCGCAGGCGACAAGTCGGCCTGCACTTCAAAAGCGTCAGTCATATTTTTTCTCGCACGGACGTCCGCAAGATTTGCGGTGGCGCCGTTCATGGTTAAAAAACATCAACCATCAAACGGAGCTCGGTGCTGTTTGAAGAGAGTGGGTTTGACATGATGTCGGGCCCATCTTTTCCAGTCGAGTGACTCTTATCAGTGAGTCAAAGGCGTGAAGGGTGATGCACAAGTATTGCGGCACAAGGCCTGTTTGCAATACAGCCGCTGATTATTGCACAGTTTTTTAAGTTGCGCGGGTTTTCCCTGAAATCAATTCAAACAAGGGTCAAAGGCGAATGAAATGCTCTCTGTAGTGGGCCAATTCTTCGATGGATTCGTGCACATCCGCTAGGGCTGTGTGCTTTTGTTGCTTCTTGAAGCTGTTGAAAACCTCGGGTTTCCAACGCTTGGAAAGCTCCTTCAGAGTGCTGACGTCTAAATTTCGATAGTGAAGGTAGGCCTCTAATTTGGGCATGAACTTGACTAAAAATCGGCGGTCTTGGCTAATGGTGTTGCCGCAAAGTGGTGAAGCATTTTTGGACACATACTTCTTGATGAAGGTCAAAATAGCTTCTTCTGCATCCTGCTCTGAGGTGGCAGAGGCTTTGACTTTGTCAATCAAGCCGCTCCTGCCATGGGTTCCTTTGTTCCAGGCATCCATCTTG
>Ga0209357_1000364_pt1 | contig 17435 bp, 14 predicted proteins | sample LauGreFBDMM110SD_2_FD_187573 | JGI IMG/M metagenome (GOLD analysis project Ga0209357, IMG submission 187573) | Freshwater lake microbial communities from Lake Michigan, USA - Fa13.BD.MM110.SD (SPAdes) (version 3) | ecosystem: Environmental > Aquatic > Freshwater > Lake | place: Lake Michigan... | reverse complement strand
AGCAAAGGGGTTTACGCTTATTGTGAATTAAGTATTAAGTCCGAGGATCAGGCTTCTCCTTTTCATTTAACCCCCTGAGGAGACAGCATGGATAAAAACTTAAATACCGCAGTACTCTCTGAAGCCCAAAGCGCTTCTGCCAAGCCTTTGAGCTTGGCTCGTCGTGGATTTTTGGCAAGCGCCGCCGCTGGAGTGGCAGCAGCAACAGCCACTGTCACAGCCAGTGCCAATGACAAATTCCAGCAAGGCCGTGACTGGACAGGTAACCACCCTGTCACTTACCCAGAACCCGCCTTCGAAGTGTTGGACAAGCGCTTCAGCGGCCGCCAAGGCAATGCCACACTGCAACGCATTTGGCACGGTCAAGGCCATGACGCCGCATTGTGGTGTGAAGGCCCAGTGTGGATGGGCGACTGGGGCTGTTTGCTGTGGAGCGACATTCCCAACAACCGCGTGTTGCGTTGGAACGAAGAAAACGGCGCTGTCAGCACTTTCCAGTCTGATTCTGGCTACTCGAATGGCCACTCACGTGACACCCAAGGCCGTTTGCTCGCCATGGAACACGACACCCGTCGTGTACGTCGTCGCAACTATGACGGCACATGGACTATTTTGTGCGACAGCTTCGGTGGCAAAAAACTCAATGCCCCCAACGATGCAGCCACCACACCTGACGGCTCTATCTACTTCACAGACCCTGGCTACGGCATCATGGGCCCCTATGAAGGCCACAAGGCAGAGTTCGAATTGCCCACACGCGTGTACCGCATCGCGCCCGATGGCAAGGTCACCGTGGCGGCCGAAGGCCCCATGCGTCGCCCCAACGGCATTTGTTTCTCACCCGACTTCAAGAAATGCTATGTGGTTGACACAGGCGCGACCGACGGTCCTGGCAACCCTGCCAACATCATCGTTTTTGATGTGAAAGACCAAAAACTCAGCAACCCCAAGATCTTTGCCGACTTCGCCCCTGGTTTTACCGACGGCATCCGTTGTGACACCGATGGCAATGTATGGTGCGGCTGGGGCTGGGGCGGTATGGAAACCAACGGCGTACGTGTCCATCACCCCGATGGCACTATGTTGGCTTTCTTGCACACGCCCGAAGTGATTGCCAACCTGACTTTCGGCGGCACCAAGCGCAACCGTTTGTTCATGACCGGCTCAACTTCTATCTACGCTTTGTACGTCAATGCACAAGGCCATGCCTTAAGCTAAACTGATTCTCAACCGGCACAGCTGGCCCCACACCGCGCAAGCAGTGTGGGGTTTTTTCATGGTGAAGGCGCCCTAGTGAATACCCTTAAGCGTCAACTTTAATTGACACATTAAAGTGGCTTGGGCTTACATTAAAGGTAGCGCACGGTTGGCTAAAGAGGCAGGCAGATGAGTTCATTGTTAAAAAATATCAATTCACCCGCAGACTTGCGACGCATGTCCACAGCACAGTTGCGTCCGCTGGCAGACGAGCTGCGCTCTTTTGTGCTTGAAAGTGTCGCCAAAACGGGCGGACACCTCAGCTCAAACCTCGGTACGGTCGAGCTCACTGTGGCGCTGCATTATGTTTTCAACACCCCCCATGACCGATTGGTTTGGGATGTCGGTCACCAAACCTACCCGCACAAAATCCTGACTGGTCGCCGCGATCGAATGCATACCTTGCGCCAGCTGAACGGCGTGGCAGGCTTTCCCAAGCGGGACGAGAGCGAATTTGATGCTTTTGGCACAGCGCATTCTTCCACCAGCATTTCTGCAGCATTGGGCATGTCCTTGGCGGCCAAGCAAAAAGGTGAGCAACGCCGCTGTGTGGCCATTATTGGCGATGGGTCCATGACCGCAGGCATGGCCTTTGAAGCGCTCAACAACGCCGGTGTGTCGGACACCAATTTGTTGGTCATCCTTAACGACAACGACATGTCCATCAGCCCTCCCGTCGGTGCGCTCAACCGCTATTTGGCGCAACTCATGAGCGGGCGTTTTTATTCTGCCGCCAAAGAGGTGGGCAAACAGGTTTTGAAAAACGCGCCTCCCTTGTTTGATTTGGCAAGGCGGTTTGAGCAACAAGCCAAAGGGATGGTGGTCCCCGCTACTTTGTTCGAAAAGTTTGGCTTTAACTACATTGGTCCCATTGACGGGCATGACCTCGACTCGCTGATTCCCACGCTGGAAAACATCAAGCATCTGCAAGGACCGCAGTTCTTGCACGTGGTCACCCGCAAAGGCCAAGGCTACAAGCTGGCCGAAGTCGACCCCATTGCTTACCACGGCCCTGGCAAATTCGATCCCAATGTGGGCTTGGTGCCCCCCGCGACTGTGCCTAAACAAACATTCAGCCAAGTGTTTGGTAGTTGGCTGTGCGACATGGCGGCAGCCGACCCCAAATTGGTGGCCATCACCCCCGCCATGCGCGAAGGGTCGGGCATGGTGGAGTTCCATCACCGCTTCCCAGACCGTTACCACGATGTAGGCATTGCCGAGCAACATTCCTTGACCTTTGCCGCTGGTTTGGCCTGCGAGGGTTTGAAGCCGGTGGTGGCGATTTACTCCACTTTTTTGCAACGCGCCTACGACCAACTCATCCATGACGTGGCTTTGCAAAAACTGCCCATGGTGCTGGCGCTGGACCGCGCAGGCATTGTGGGCGCGGATGGCCCCACCCATGCGGGTGTGTACGACATTCCTTTTCTGCGGTGCATTCCACAGGTCAGCATCGCCTGCCCCGCGGACGAAAACGAATGCCGCATGTTGCTCAGTACGGCTCACGCACAAGACCACACCGTGGCGGTCCGCTACCCGCGCGGCTCGGGCGTGGGCACGCCGATGAGCGCTGGTTTAACCACACTGCCATTTGGCAAAGGGGAAATGCGCCGCCTTGGCAAGGGCGTGGCGATTTTGGCCTTTGGCACCATGCTGTATCCAGCCTTGTCAGCAGCAGAAAACCTCAATGCCAGCGTTGCCAATATGCGCTGGGCCAAGCCTTTGGACACCGAGTTGCTCCTGCGTATGGCCGCCAGCCATGAGGCCTTGGTCACCGTTGAAGAAGGTGCGCTCATGGGCGGTGCTGGCTCAGCTGTGCTTGAGGCTTTACAAGATGCGGGTGTCACCATTCCCGTCATGCGCATTGGGGTGCCCGATGTTTTCACTGAACATGGCGACCCGCAAAAAATCCTTTCCTCTTTAGGCTTGGATGCGCAGGGCATTGAAGCTTCCATCCAGCAACGCTTTGCGCAATTTCTAAAACCCGCAGATGCATCAGGAAATCCTAGTTTGAAACTGGTGGGCTGATACACTCGCCCCGCAATATATTCACTCTTTGGAGACATAAGCATGGATCGTCGTTCTGCTCTTAAAAACGCGGGTATTTTGGGTGTACTGGCCGCTGGCACTGCCCCTGCTGTACACGCCCAAGCCGCTATTCGTTGGCGCTTGGCCTCAAGCTTTCCCAAGTCGCTTGACACCATTTACGGTGCCGCTGAAACCTTTGTGAAAAAGGTCGGCGAACTGAGCGGCGGCAAGTTCGTCATTTCTTCCCACGCAGCTGGTGAACTCATGCCCCCGTTTGGCGTGGTCGATGGTGTGCAAAACGGCACTGTTGAAGTTGCTCACACTGCGCCCTATTATTTTTTCGGCAAGGATGAAACCTTTGCGCTGGGTTGCGCCATTCCTTTTGGTTTGAACAGCCGTCAAATGTCTTCTTGGATGTTCCAAGGCAATGGCTTGAAACTCATGCGAGAGTTTTACAAGCAATACAACATCGTCAATTTCCCTGGTGGTAACACCGGCGTGCAAATGGGAGGTTGGTACCGCAAGGAAATCAAATCTGTTGCTGATATCAAAGGCTTGAAATTCCGCGTAGGTGGCTTTGCTGGCCGAGTCATCGAGCGCATGGGCGGTGTGCCGCAAAACATTCCTGGTGGCGAGATTTACCAAGCCCTTGAAAAAGGCACCATCGATGCCGCCGAGTGGATTGGTCCCTATGACGACCAAAAATTGGGCTTCAACAAGGTGGCGCCGTTTTACTACTACCCTGGTTGGTGGGAGGGCGGTCCGCAGTTGGATATCTTCATCAATGACAAGGCCTACAACAGCTTGTCGGCAGAAAACAAAGCCATTGTCGAATGTGCGGCGGCCTATGCCCATGTGGAATGCCAAGCCAAATACGATGCGCGTAACCCTGTCGCTTTGAAGCAATTGGTCGCCAGTAAAACCAAGGTGTTGCCATTCCCCAAAGACGTGATGGACACGGCCTTCAAGGAGTCCATGGCTTTGTACGATGAACTCAGCGCCAAAAACCCCAACTGGAAAAAAGTCTACGAAGACTATTCCGCTTTCCGTCGCGAGCAAAACCTCTGGTTCCGTTTTGCTGAAGCGTCATTCGATCGTTATATGCAAAGCGTCAAACTCTAAAAGGATTCCATGACCATCTCTATGTACCAGGCCAGTGTGCCGCGCATCGTCAATATGCTGACGAATTTAGACCACCTGTTGGACAAGGCCTTGGTACATATAGAAAGCAAGAAATGGAATGAGGCTGCTTTGACGCAGTTTCGTCTTTACCCCGATATGCTTCCCATGACGCGGCAGGTGCAAATCGCTTGCGATACCGCCAAAGGCGTGGTCGCACGTTTGGCGGGGGTGGACATACCTGCCTATGAAGACAATGAGGTGAGCTTTGCTGACCTGAAACAGCGCATTGCCAAAACCATGGCTTTTGTGAACAGCTTCACTGCTGCGCAAATCGACGGCACCGAAGACAAAGACATCGTCACCAAGCGTGGCGACGTGGAGACCCACTACAAAGGCATGCAGTTTTTACTCAACCACGCTATGCCCAATATTTATTTTCATGTCACCACGGTCTACACCATCCTCAGGCACAACGGCATTGAGATAGGCAAGCGAGATTACTTAGGCAAGGTATAAAAAAAGCCCCGTCAGGGGCTTTTTTCATGGCGGGGGAATTTGACGTTCAGGGCTTTTTGGCTGCGTCTTTTTCCATCGCGTCTTGCATCAACTTCATGGGGTCGTCAGCTGGTGCTTCGCCCCCTTCAGTTGGTGGTGTGTGTATGGCGGTGGCATCAGCATCGGCTTGTGTGGCGTTCATCATCTCGTTTTGTACCTGCTCCATGTTCAAGGTTTCTTCCTTGTCCAAACCGCTAGAAACAATGCCTGGGAAGGCGATGATGAGACCCACCATGATGATTTGAATAACCACAAAGGGCACAGCGCCCCAGTAAATTTGACCGGTGGTGACAGGCTCAATGGTTTTTTGCGTGGGCTTATCAAAGTAGGCCTTTAAGGGGGCCACGCTGCGCAAGTAGAACAGGGCAAAACCAAACGGCGGATGCATGAACGAGGTTTGCATATTCACAGCAAGCAACACACCAAACCAGATCAAATCGATGCCCAGCTTATCTGCCACAGGGCCCAGCAAGGGCACGACGATGAAAGCCAGTTCGAAAAAGTCGAGGAAGAAAGCCAATACAAAGATCAAGATATTGACAACGATCAGGAAGCCGAGTTGACCGCCAGGCAAGTCGCCCAGCAGGTGCTCCACCCAAATGTGCCCATCCACTCCTTGGAAAACCAAACTAAAGCAGGTTGAACCAATCAAAATGAACACCACAAAGCTGGCCAGCTTGGTGGTGGAGGTCATGGCTTGGCGCAGCAACAGCCAGCTAAGTCGACCGCGTGAAACCGCCATGATGATGGCACCCAAGGCACCCATGGCGCCGCCTTCGGTGGGCGTGGCAATGCCCAAGAAGATCGTGCCCAAGACCAAGAAGATCAACAGCAAGGGAGGAATCAATACAAAAGTGACGCGCTCAGCCATGCGAGAGAGCAGACCCAAGCGCAGGTTTTTATTCAACACAGCCAACACAAAGGCCAGCAAAACACCGGCGCACAATGACACCACGATGGTTTCATCGGTGGGCGGATTTAATACTGCCTCGCCTTTGAAGTAAGAGACAACAGCGCCATAGTTTTGTCCAAGGGCGACGGCAGATCCGGCGCTGACAATGGTGAGAAACAGCAAGGACAACAAGCCTGATTTGCCGTCGTCTTCACGTATGGTTCTGGCTTCCATAGGAAGTGCTGGCACCCACGTGGGTTTGAAGATGGCGATCAAAATCACATAGCCCACATACATACCCGCGAGCATGAAGCCAGGGATGAAAGCGCCTTTGTACATCTCGCCCACGCTGCGTCCCAATTGATCAGCCAAGATGATCAGCACCAAGGAGGGGGGGATGATTTGCGCCAAAGTACCCGAGGCTGCAATCACGCCAGAAGCCAAGCGACGGTCATAGCCATAGCGCAGCATGATGGGCAGGGAAATGAGGCCCATGGAGATCACCGAGGCCGCCACCACACCGGTGGTAGCCGCCAGCAAAGTACCGACAAAAATCACGGCAAATGCCAAACCGCCACGTATGGGGCCAAACAACTGACCAATCGTGTCGAGCAAGTCTTCGGCCATGCCGCTTCGCTCAAGAATCAGACCCATCAAGGTAAAGAAGGGAATGGCCAGCAAGGTGTCGTTTTGCATGATGCCGAAAATGCGCAAAGGCAGGGCTTGCAACAAGGGTTCGGGAAGCACGCCGAGTTCTATCCCGACGAAGCCAAAGAACAAACCACAAGCCCCCAAACTGAAGGCAACGGGAAAGCCCAGTAACAAGAAAAATATCAGCCCCAAAAACATGATGGGCGCTAAGTTGTTGATAAAGAATTCCATGGTGTTTCTCTTTGTCTCAGGCTTATTGTTGGGCTTTGGCCTCAGCCAACTTGCGGATTTCTTCTGCCAGCAGCTCTTCAGCGCTTTTCTCGTCTTTTTTCAAGGTGGGGTCTTCTATCAAGCCTTGCAAAAACGCCACGCGCTTGATGAGCTCTGACACACCTTGCAACCACAGCAGACCAAAACCCAGAGGAAGCATGGCGTAAACCGGCCAGCGGATCAAGCCACCTGCATTGGAGGACATTTCATTGCTGACAAAGCCCTGCAAGAAGAAAGGTATGCCAAACCACAAAATGGCTGTGCACATGGGCAGTAAAAACACAACAAAGCCAAAAATATCGATTTGTGTTTGGGTACGGCGTGAAAACCTCGAATAAATCACGTCGATTTTCACGTGATCATTGTTGAGCAAGGTATAGGCAGACGCGAGTAAAAAAGAAGCGGCGAAAAAATACCACTGGATTTCCAAAAACGCATTGGAACTGGTGTTAAAGATTTTTCGCACCAAGGCGTTGATGGCGCTGACCAGCGTCGCAATCAGTATCAACCAAATCACGTATTTGTTTAACCATGTGTTCAGACGGTCTACGCCGTTTGAAAAACCCAATAGTGCGCCCATGGCTGCCTCCCGAAAATTGATTGGCGATTGTAGGTGTAAAGAATCAGTGCTTGGGACCTGTTCGTGACAGCTTGCGGTAAAGCGTCGCCCGACTGATACCGAGGGCTTTAGCCGCTTGTGAAACATTCCCACGGGATAAATCAATGGCTTTGCGAATCATGGCCGATTGCAATTGGTGCAATGGACCTGTGGCGCTGATGTGCGGGGCTTGCTCATAATTTTGTTCAATACAAGCCCGTGCTTGCAGGTGCAGGCCACTCCATAAAGGCACATCCAAATAATGGTCTTTGGAGGCAGCGTCAAACAGCAGTGTCCAAGGCAAGGCGAAGACGTCGCTGGCATGTAAGGGTTTGCCTAGGTGTGGGTAGAGGTTCAGCATTTCACGCGCAGCGATATTGGCACCGAGTAACTCGCCTTCGCTGCTGAGCAAGACCAAGCCATCGTTATCGTCACCCATCAAACGACCAGGCCAGTTCAGTCGCAACAACAAATCATGTTCTTGGCGAAGCAACAGGGCATTGCCGATGGTGCGAGCCGACAGTGCTGCCAAGTGCATCAGTTCGGGACGCTCTGGGCTGTTGATGCCCGTGAGGTCAAGCATCCCGATGCAGTCGCCTTGCGGTCCCCAAATGGGTGCACCAGCGCAACTGTAAACAGAGGTGTCGCGAAAAAAATGCTCGCCACGGTGTAGCCATACAGGTCGCAACTCGGTTAAGGCGGCGCTGATGGCGGTGGTGCCAACCGACTCTTCCGACAAGTCCACGCCGACACGCGCAATCGCTTCCACCCGTTTGTCATGGCGGTTGATGCTGCCACCCACATCCAAGACCACGCCCTTGGCGTCAGTCAGCAATGCAAAAAAAGAAGTGCCGGCGATTGCGCGGCACAAGCGCTCTATCTCGGGCTGCGCAGCTTGAATAAAATCGCGTTGAAGATCGAGTGTGCGGGTAATGTGTGCAGCAGACACCGCATCAAAAGCCACGCTGTAATCAGGGTGTAATCCATTGCTGAGGCAGCGACGCCAGCTGTGAGAGATCCATTCGGGCAGTGTGGGGGAGGCTGACTCTCCATTGAACAGAACAGCAAGCCTGGCTTGTTCAAGCAAGGCAAGTCTGTCGAGGGCGCTAACTTCTGTGTTCATGAGTTACGAACTGTGTTTGACATGGCTGACAGAGGGCTTACCGAGGCACCAGCAAACCCACTGTCTTGATGCCGGCAAGCGTCAAGAGCAAAGAGCCTAGCAAGTGCAAACCCGCAGTCGTCAGGGCCAGTACAAAACGCGACTGCATCAACATGGCAAGCACTTCAGCGCTGAAAGAAGAAAAGGTGGTGAGGGCACCCAAAAATCCCGTGATCAATAGAAGTCGCCAAGCGGGATCGAGATCAGGCAAAGCCTGAAACACCGCGACACACACACCAATAAGGTAACCGCCGATCAAGTTGGCGTAAAGCGTACCCCAAGGGAGTGTGCCGCCAACATTGAACAAAAGCCCAAGTTGCCAGCGAGCCAAAGCGCCTGCGCAGGCTCCGATACAGATGGCGATGACAGCACTCATAGGGTGTTTAATTTATACAGATGCTGCATTATCAATCTATGTTGAGTTGAGCCAAGCCGATGCAGGCAAAGCGTGGTTTAATTTTCCACATGCAAGTTAATCAACCTGATCAACGCTGGCAATTTTGGATTGACCGTGGCGGCACCTTCACAGACATCGTGGCGCGAGATCCTCAGGGCAAGTTGCACACCCACAAACTGTTGAGCCAAAACCCTCAGTTGTACGCTGATGCAGCGGTGCAAGGGATACGCGAGTTGCTCGGGTTACAGGCCCATGCAGCGGTTGCGGCAGATCGCATTGCCTGCGTACGCATGGGCACCACAGTGGCGACCAACGCTTTGCTTGAGCGAAAAGGCGAACCCACGCTGTTGGTCACCACCCGAGGTTTTCGCGATGTGCTTCGCATTGCCTACCAAAACCGACCTCGCTTGTTTGACAGACATATCGTCTTGCCAGAAATGCTTTACAGCGAAGTGATAGAGGCTGATGAGCGCATGGGAGCACATGGTGAGGTGGTTCAAGTGCTAGACCAGACAGCGCTGCGCTTAGGCTTGTCAGCAGCCTATGAAAAAGGTTTGCGGTCGGTGGCGATGGTGTTTTTGCATGGCTACCGTTATACAGAGCATGAACAACAAGCCGCAGCTTTAGCCAAGGACATTGGTTTTACCCAAATCAGTACCTCGCACCAAACCAGCCCACTCATGAAGATGGTCAGCCGTGGTGACACCACCGTGGTTGACGCGTATTTGTCGCCCATATTGCGTCGCTATGTGGACCAGTTGGCGCAGCAACTGCCTGGGGTGCCGCTGCTGTTCATGCAATCTTCTGGCGGCTTGGTAGACGCCCAAGCTTTTCAAGGCAAAGATGCGATTCTGTCTGGCCCTGCGGGCGGCATCGTGGGGATGGCAAGAACGGCAGAGGCTGCTTTTGCGCATGGTGATGGATTGGAAGGCAAGGTGCGCGTCATTGGTTTCGATATGGGCGGTACGTCTACCGATGTCAGCCACTACGCGGGTGAGCTGGAAAGAGAGTTCGATACCCAGGTGGCAGGCGTTCGCATGCGTGCCCCCATGTTGCACATCCACACCGTGGCTGCTGGTGGCGGATCGCTGTTGCAATTCGACGGCTCGCGTTTTCGGGTGGGGCCGCAAAGCGCCGGTGCAGACCCAGGTCCTGCTTGCTACCGGCGTGGCGGACCCTTGACGGTCACGGATGCAAATTTACAGTTGGGTAAATTGCAGGCCGCCTATTTCCCCGCTGTCTTTGGTCCTGAAGGCAATCAAAGCTTGGATGCGCAAGTGGTGGAGCAGGGCTTTGCACATCTTGCACAGTTGTGCCACAAAACCCCAGAAGAAGTTGCCGAAGGCTTTGTTCACATCGCTGTTCAGCAAATGGCACATGCCGTTCAAAAAATTTCGGTGGCCAGGGGTTATGACGTTACTGGCTATACCTTGCAATGTTTTGGTGGCGCAGCTGGGCAGCACGCTTGCGCAGTGGCTGATGCACTGGGGATGTCGAAGATTTTGGTTCATCCCATGGCGGGCGTGTTGTCTGCCTATGGCATGGGCTTGGCATCGCAGAGTCTGATCAAAGAGCAAGCCATCGAGCAGACCTTGGAGGCATCTGTGTGGCCTAAATTGCAAGCCACCTTGACCCATTTGTCCTTGCAAGCCCAAGCGACCTTGCGTTCCCAAATCACTGATGGTGGAGACTTGCAAACCTATGAGCGTGTGCATCTGCGCTATGCCGGCAGTGATTCGCCTTTGGTGGTCGCTATGGGGAGCGTGGCCGAGGTAAAGGCAGCGTTTGAGGCCGCGTATTTGCGCCGCTTTGCGTTTGTCATGCCGAATAAGGCTTTGGTGGTTGAGGCAGTGTCGGTGGAAGTCGTATTGGCAGGCGAGCAAACGCCAGAGCCACTGCACCCTCTGACACCTTTGCGTGATATGCCGCCACACACACTGACACGAATGTATTTGCATGGCGCTTGGCAAGAATCAGCTTTGGTTCGCCGCGAAGACATGCAAGCAGGCGATAGTGTTTTCGGCCCTGCGGTGGTGGTCGAGCGTCATGCCACCACAGTCATTGAGCCCGGTTGGCAAGCCAAGTTGACGGCGCTGAACCATTTGGTGTTGCTGCGCATTTCTCCACGCAAAGCCTTATATGCCGCTGGTACGTCGGTGGACCCCATCCAATTAGAGGTGTTTAACAACCTGTTCATGAATATCGCTGAGCAAATGGGCTTGCAGTTGCAAAACACAGCGCACTCGGTGAACATCAAAGAGCGTCTCGATTTTTCATGCGCCATCTTCAATCAACAAGGCGAGTTGATTGCCAATGCCCCCCACATGCCTGTGCATTTGGGATCGATGGGAGAGAGCATCAAAACCGTCATCCGTGACAACGCAGGCCAAATGCAAGCTGGCGATGTGTATGTGTTGAACGATCCCTACCATGGCGGAACACACTTGCCCGACGTAACCGTCATCACACCGGTTTATTTGGGCGATGCGCTTGAACCCAATTTTTATGTGGGGTCTCGCGGACACCATGCAGACATTGGCGGTGTGTCCCCAGGCTCTATGCCACCGTTTTCCACCAGCATCGATGAAGAGGGTGTGCAAATCCAAAATTTCAAACTGGTGGAAAAGGGTGTGCTGCGTGAAGTGCAAATGTTGGCTTTGCTGCAAAGTGGGGCCTACCCCAGTCGCAACCCTGCACAAAATATGGCGGACTTGAAAGCCCAAATTGCAGCGAATGAAAAAGGGGCGAAAGAGTTGCGCCGCATGGTCGCGCATTACGGATTGCCCACCGTGCAAGCCTATATGCAGCATGTGCAAGACAACGCTGAGGAATCTGTCAGACGGGCCATTACCCGCTTGGCAAAACGTTTTGGGGACGTGACCCGCCACAGTTTTGACTTTCCCCTGGACAACGGCGCTTGCATCAAGGTCAGCGTCAGCATTGATGCCAAAGCCCGCAGTGCGGTGGTTGACTTCACCGGTACTTCAGCGCAACAAAGCAATAACTTCAATGCACCGCGCGCTGTGTGCATGGCGGCCGTGTTGTATGTGTTTCGCACCTTGGTGGAAGATGACATCCCTTTGAACGCAGGGTGTTTAAAGCCCATTCAGGTCATCATCCCAGAGGGTTCCATGCTCAACCCCTTGCCGCCTGCTTCTGTGGTGGCCGGCAATGTCGAGACCTCCACATGTATCACCAATGCCTTGTATGGTGCCTTGGGGGTAATGGCGGGCAGTCAACCCACCATGAACAATTTCACCTTTGGAAATGCCACTTACCAATACTACGAAACCATTTCGGGCGGAAGTGGCGCTGGGCCCGTGTTCAACAGCAGTGGCGAGGTGGTGGGTGGTTTCAAAGGAACCGATGTGGTGCAAACCCATATGACGAATTCTCGTTTGACAGATCCGGAAGTGTTGGAGTTTCGCTTTCCCGTTCGCTTGCTCTCCTACAGTTTGCGCGAAGGTTCGGGGGGGCTGGGAAAATTTGCAGGAGGCGTCGGCGGTATTCGTCGAATTGAGTTTTTAGAACCCATGACCGCAGGTATTTTGTCCAATGGCCGTATTTACCCCGCATTTGGATTGGCCGGTGGGTTGGCTGGCTTGCCCGGCGTGAACCGTGTCGTCAAGGCCAATGGTGAGGTGCTCATACTGGGCCATATTGACCAAGTGCAAATGCAAGTGGGTGATGTGTTTGAAATTCATACCCCTGGAGGCGGTGCATACCTTGGCACTTGACACGGATGTAACTGTATTGAAAGGCCACTGGCACTCGGCCAGTGGCGCATCCGTGCCCAAACGCTTTGAAATGGTGACTGACAGTTGCAGCGCTGATACGGCGTATCGCTTGGCTTGCGCGGGAACAGCCTTGTTTTGGCAAGGGGACTTTCAGCAAGCGCGGCAATTGCTGCAGGCTTTGACGCGTCGTGTCAGTCGCACACCCACGGTTAAGCCAACCAAGCTCGTTATGCCGCAAGCCTTTCATGCTTACCGCATGGCGCAGGCGCAACGCGCACGAATTTTGTCCATGTTGGTATTGCAAGTCGAGGGCGATTACCGCATTGATTTGCGTCGTGCGCCTGATGTACGAGAGGCATTGCGCAATGCATGGGGCGAGGCAAGAGGCCAAGCGCGGGTGTTGTCTTTGCGCGAGTTGTTGGGTGCCGTGAGCGCCTACGAGTGGCAACGCAAAGGTATCGCCGTCAAGGTGCTGAGCGAGGATGGTTTTTTCATTCATCCGCGATATGGGGTTTTTTCTCCTGTGCGAAGTGAATACCTTGATCTGATTGCCAAGACACCTTTGCCGTCCGCTGAACTGGTTTTTGACATTGGCACTGGCACAGGTGTGATCGCGGCTTTGTTGCTGATGCGCGGCGTCAAACACGTTATCGCCACAGACAGCAGCGACGTCGCCTTGCAGTGTGCGCAGGACAATTTGCAGCGATTGGCTCTGTCTTCAAGGGTGCAGTTTCAAATGACTGATGTGTTTCCCCAAGGCCAAGCGAATTTGATTGTGTGTAACCCGCCTTGGTTGCCGGGCAAAGCCACGTCACTGTTGGAGCAAGCCATTTATGACCCCGACAGTCGGATGTTGCGTACTTTTTTAGCTGGCGTTTCGGCGCATTTATTCCCAGGTGGCGAGGCTTGGTTGGTCTTGTCAGATTTGGCTGAGCATCTGCAACTGCGTTCTCGCGAGCAGTTGCTGCAATGGATAGAAGCGGGAGGCTTGCAGGTACTTGGGCGAGAAGACATTCGACCAAGCCACGCCAAAGTACAAGACAGTGCAGACGCATTGCACACGGCACGAGCGCAAGAGGTCACGTCTTTGTGGCGATTGGGTACGCGGGCCGCATAATCTGCCCATGCGAAAAAATTTTCCTCTGCACATAGATGGCCGCCACCCTGATCGGGTCCTTGATGCGGTGAAACACGATGTACGCAAATACCTCAAACGTGAGCGCAGGCGAGATTTGCCTGAGGGTATCGATTTCTGGGACTTTGACTGCAAGTGCGGCTTGCAAGCTGCGGATGCTGAAGTGGTTCATGTCGCCGCTTTGGTTGCTGCGATTGACGCACTGGCCAAAGCACAGGCCACGTCCATTTACATTGAAATTTTGGCCAAGCACGGCAAACGTGCCCCCAAGCCAGAACTCATTCCTTTGGTGGCTGAAGAGCCTGAAGACGATTTACCCGAGTAGGTGCTGCCTATGAATCACTTGTTGCAAGGTTTGAGAATCGTTGTCACCCAAGCTGCAGATTTCATGGGCCCTGCTTTATGCCAAGTACTTTCTTCCCATGGAGCGACTGTTCTGGCAGACAGCAGAGAATTGCATCACCCTGATGCCCCGCGAGAACTGGTGCAAAGCCATGGGCATATCGATGTCTTGGTCGCCAATTTGGCCATGACTGCGCCCTCGACATTGGCAACCGAGGTGCAAGACGCCGAGTGGTCGCAGGTGTTTGATGTGATGGTTCACCCATTGCCAAGGTTGTTGCGCGAGGTTGTGCCACAAATGCAATCGCGTGGGCGTGGAAAGTTTTTGGTCATGGGCAGTGCCAGTGCATTACGCGGCATGAAGCGAGCGTCAAGTTACAGTGCAGCGCGTGGTGCGCAACTGGCATGGGCGCAAGCGGTGGGTGTGGAGTTGGCTGCTTTGAACATCCAAGTCAATGCGATTGCACAAAATTTTGTTGAGAACCCCACCTACTTTCCACCAGAGGTTCAGGCCAATCCTCGGTTTGTAGAACGCCTTCAACGCGAAGTACCTTTGGGGCGATTGGTCAAAGCAGAAGAAGATGCAGAATTTGCGGCATATCTGTGCTCAGACAAAGCCGATTGCTTTGTTGGACAGGTATTTCCCGTTTGTGGTGGTTGGGTTCAGCGCTGATTCAATCTTCCAAAGCCAACAAGCTGTTCACCAAAGCCGTGTGAAAGCGCTGCGGGTTTTGCATTTGAGGCGCATGCCCTAAATCGGGGAAGAGAATCAATTTGGCACCTGGTATGGCCTTGGCTGTTCGTCTTGCCAATTCGGGGTACAGACCCATTTGAGCTTTGATCTCGGGAGACACCAAGTCCTTGCCAATGGCGGTGTTGTCTTTTTCACCCATCATCAGCAACGTCGGTACTTTGAGTAAGGGAAACTCGTAAACCACAGGTTGGTTGAAGATCATGTCGTACAGCAACGCTGAATGCCACGCAACAGTTTGTTTGTCTGGCCCACGAAACATGCCTGCAATCATTTGCACCCAAGGTTCGTACTCGGGTTTCCATTCATTCACGTAATAGGTAATGCGCTCATAGTTGCGAATACGCTCATCGGTCACTTGAAGTTCACGCTGGTACCACTGGTCAATGGTGAGGCTTGGCACGCCCATGGCCTTCCAGTCCTCTAGGCCAATGGGGTTGACCATGACCAGTTGTTTGACTGACTGCGGAAACATCAAGGCATATCGTGTTGCCAACATGCCACCGGTAGAGTGACCGATGACAGTTGCTTGCGATATTCCCAACGAGTTCAACAACGCATGGGTGTTGTGGGCCAGTTGTTGAAAACTGTACTGGTAAGCCGCAGGTTTGCTGGATTTACAAAACCCGATTTGATCGGGGACGATGACGCGAAAACCATATTTCTGCAATACCTCATAGGTTGATTGCCAAGTGGCGGCGCAAAAGTTTTTGCCGTGCAATAAAACGGCGACATGACCATTGGGTTTGGTTGGCTTGATATCCAAATAAGCCATGTGCATATCCAGTTGCTGCGATTTAAACGCAAACTTTTGCACGGGGGCAGGGTAGTCAAACCCTTCTAGCATTGCCCCATAGCTTTGTTCTTGGGCGTGAGCACTCAAAACACCTGATATGGCAATAACAGCAAGCCAAGGGCGCAGCCACTTCATGGCTGAGCGACCAGTTTAAAAACTTTTCCTGTGTTGCCAAAGGGCCCCATGCCCTCATGGGTCAGTACATAAATTTCACCATTTTTGTCTTCGGCCAAGCTGATGATGCGGCTTTCAATTTGTGCAACTTTTTCCAAAGGCCATTGCTTGTCAACTTGCGTTTGGGGCGTCGCGATAAAGAGTTGCCCCGATGCTTGTTTGAACGAGGCGCTCCAATCGGCGACCACAAGCTTGCCTTGCAGCAAGGGAATGGCTGGGCCTCGGTACATGCGAACACCCGTGACCGCAGTTCCGACGCCCTTGGTGTTCAGTGGGGAGTCTGGGTGATTGACCTGCATATTGGGGTACTCGACCACAGGCATTTGCAAAGGTTCTCCGCCTGCGCCTTGACGGGCGCACTGCGCAGGGGGTTTGCGGGGTTGTAAGCGATCTACGCAGCGCGAGGCCTCCATCAAAGGCCAACCAAAATTGCCAGGACGTTTGACGCGGTAAGCCGCTTCCCACAGGGTTTCTGCAATCGCGGTTACATACAAGTCGCCGCTGCCATTCTTATCGAATGCCATGCGGTAAGGGTTGCGAAAACCCCATGCCCAAATTTCGGATTTACCTTGTGATGCGTTCAAGGGGTTCCCGTTGGGAATGGCATAGCCTGGGTAGCCGCGGTCCACATCAATGCGCAAAATTTTGCCGTACAAGCTGTGTTTGTCTTGCGCCATCATGTCCCAAATCAAACCTTCAGCTGGCACATTGAATGCTTCCCAAATCACCGATTTACCAAAACCGTGGGATGCGCCACTGTCACCCATACCAATGAACAACATGCCATCGGGTCCAAAAGCTAAACCGCCGCCGTTGTGTTTTCTGCTGGGCCAGTCTAGGGCAATCAATACGCGTTCGGTTGATGGATCAACAGGCTCCACGCTGCCCAGCTTGGCCGTGAACTCTGAAATTTTGCGTGTGTGGTTCCAGTTCTGGGGTGCGCTGTCGCGCAATGGCGCTGAATAGGAAATGAAAATACGCCCATTGCGGGCATATTGCGGATGCAGCGCAAAACCCAAAAGACCACGTTCTTCAAAATCGTTTTGTAGCGAGAACATGCGACTGCGTAAGTCCAGAAATGGCTCGGGCAATACTTTGCCGTCCGGCATCATCACTTTGACCAAGCCATCTTGCTGAACCACCAGCATTCGGCCGCTGCCGTCGGGCAACTCCTCCAAGTGGATAGGCGCTGTCAGGTCTTGGGCCAGCAACTGCAGTTGCAACTTAGGTATTTGCGTTTGTGCATTCGCGCAAAAGAGTCCCGTCAACGTGAAGACTGACGCAAAAACTGCAAATGAAAATAGGCGGTGAAATTTCATGACAACAACATTCCTTTTGCACACTGACCAGTGGATCATACTTGCGCTGGCTCGATGGATCTGAATTGAACGGGGGTAGCGGCTTGGTTTTTGACGAACCTCCAGAAGGTATTCATCCAAGCATCATGAAAGACGATCGAGCATGGCGAGGTTATCGCTCAGGGCCCTGGCAATGAAATGCAATCAAAGGGGATTCGTCAGTTGGTTTCCATTTGATTTTTCGCCTGTCTCGGTGTGGATTCGTACCCG
>Ga0209357_1000363_pt1 | contig 17448 bp, 16 predicted proteins | sample LauGreFBDMM110SD_2_FD_187573 | JGI IMG/M metagenome (GOLD analysis project Ga0209357, IMG submission 187573) | Freshwater lake microbial communities from Lake Michigan, USA - Fa13.BD.MM110.SD (SPAdes) (version 3) | ecosystem: Environmental > Aquatic > Freshwater > Lake | place: Lake Michigan... | reverse complement strand
AACGACAGCAAAGCACCAAGTAGGTCGGCATTTTTTAAATCGGACGCAATAGCTTCAGCAACACCGGGGTATTGCACTTTCACGGCAACGGCCCGCTGTTGTTGAGTAACGGGGTCAATAATGATGGCGCGATGCACTTGGCCAATGCTGGCTGCGGCAATGGGGGTTGGGTCCCATTCCACAAAGAGTTCGCTAATGGGTTTGCCAAGTTCTTCTTCCACTACTTGCTCAGCGAGTGCACTGGCCATAGGTGGTGCTTGCGATTGCAATTCGGAAAGGGCGAGGCGTAGTGGTTCGGGAAGGCCGTGGTCGAGGTAGCTCGCCATTTGGCCAAGCTTCATGAGCGCGCCTTTCATGTTGCCGAGACGGTCGGCAATTTGCGCAGCGTTTTTTAATTCACGTGAATGGTCGAGTTCTTCTTTGCGGGCAGCCGATGCAAACAGTTTGCGCGCAGCAGTAGTGGCATAGCTGGTGCCCACGGCAGCACCGAGTTTTGCTAATTCGGCATTGCGCCCAAAGCGCTTGCGTGAACTGAGTGCTTTATCGGTCATGGCTATTCGGCAACTGTCTCTATGCGTTGGGCTGCACTTAAGCAGGCTTCGACAAGTTTGGGAACAAATGCGTCGGCCATTGCATACACCGCGTCGTGGTCGCCGTCAACGTAATACGCAATGGCATTGGGGAGTGATTCAAATAAACGTATTTGACGCTTGGTGGCAACAACGCGGTCGCGAGTGGTGATGACCACACTTGCTGGAATGTCAACTGAACGAATCCATTCGCGCGAGTTGAATGAACCAAGTGCGCCACCGGCTTCCAAAATGAGACGCCAGTCGTGTTGTTGTAGTTGTGCTGCGGCCCATGGTTCCCAGTTCATTACTTTGCGCTGCACATACAACCGCTCGGTAATTTTCTCGCGTGCATCAACTGGGGTAATGCGGGCGAGTAAACCGAGACCATGCAATCCGAGAAACGACAATCGTTCTTGACGAGTAGAAACAAAGAAGCCAGAAGTGGCGCACAGCACTACTGCGCGCACGCGTTGTTCGTGACGATGACACAACAGTTGTGCAATAGTGCCGCCCATGGAATAACCAACAGGAATGAAAGTGGCAATGCCTAAATGGTCGGCAAGTGCGGCCATGTCGTCGGCGCAGGCGGCAAGCGTGAAAGGTTTGCTGGAACGCATACCGCGGCCGTGGCCACGTTGGTCGGGGGCAATAACGCGAAAGTGTTTACCGAGTTCTTCGTAACACGTGTAGTAGTTCAGGTCAGCGGTTGCGGTCCAGCCATGCAACAAGAAAAGCACAGGCGCATTTGGTGGGCCAGGAAGTTCGCGAAAGAAAATGGTGCCGCGACCAGGAAGCGTTACTTCGCGCCCTGGTGGAAGGTGTGGTTCTTTGGCTGAGAGTTCAGTCATGAGGTCACCTGAACTGAGTGAGCACTAGGCGAGATGCTCCACCGCAATAATGCGCACGCGCAATGTGCCGCTATTTGGTGATTCATACTCGACCCATTCTTCAACACGACGCGAGATGAGTGCCTCACCGAGCGGAGCTTTGGGGCTCATCATTTCCACGCCTTCACGACGCTCTTCCATGTGGCCAATGAGGTAGGTCTCGGCGTCAGATTCGTCGTCACCTTCGTAGAGAAAGGTAACAATGGACCCAGAACTCACAACGCCTTCAACGCCGGGTGGAAGAATTTCGTGATCTTCAAGAATGTCTTCGAGCTGACGAATACGGCCTTCCATGTGGCCTTGTTCATCTTTCGCTGCGTGGTAGTCGCCATTTTCCTTGAGGTCGCCCATTTCGCGGGCACGCTCAATTTTGTCGGCAACTTCGTGGCGGCCGCGGGTGGTGAGGTCGAAGAACTCGGCAGCGATGCGGTCGTGTGTTGCCTGGGTGATGTAGTGACGAGCCATAACAACCCTCAGGCTATCGGTAGGCTTAGCGCCCTATGGCACATCGCATCGCAGTCATTGGTGGAGACGGAATTGGACCCGAGGTCACCGCAGAAGCATTAAAGGTGGTGCGCGCCGCGGGCGTGGCCATTGAAACAACCGATTTCGACCTTGGCGGGCAGCGTTATTTGCGCGATGGGGAAATTTTGTCTGACGCCGTGCTCGAGCAGCTGCGCCATTTCGATGCCATTTTGCTGGGTGCTGTGGGAACCCCCGATGTTCCCCCCGGCATCATTGAGCGTGGGCTCTTGTTGAAGATGCGCTTCGAACTCGACTTGTATGTGAACCAACGTCCTTTCGTGGGCGTTGCCCCAGGAAAAACTGCTGTGCACGATTTTATTGTTATTCGTGAAAACACTGAAGGCCCATATGTGGGTGAAGGTGGCGTGTTGCGCCGCGGCACACCACATGAAGTGGCAACGCAGGGCAGCACGAATACACGCATGGGTGTAGAGCGTTGTGTGCGTTACGCATTTGAACTTGCCATGAAGCGCGAGCGCAAGCACGTGACCCTGGTGCACAAAACAAACGTGCTTACTTATTCAGGCGACTTATGGGAACGCACGTTCAACATTGTTGCGAAAGATTTCCCGCAGGTAAAAACCGCATACAACCATGTTGATGCTGCATGCATTTACTTTGTTGAAGACCCATACCGCTACGACGTCATTGTGACCGACAACTTGTTTGGCGATATTCTCACCGACCTCGGTGGGGCAGTGAGTGGTGGCATTGGTTTGGCATCGTCTGCCAACTTGAACCCTTCGCGTACAGGGCCTTCCATGTTTGAGCCGTCGCATGGTTCAGCCCCCGACATTGTGGGCACCGGCAAGGCCAACCCCACAGCCGCCATTTTGTCGGCAGCCTTAATGCTCGACTTTTTGGGCGAAAATGCTGCTGCAGACCGTGTTCGTAGCGCTTGTGAGCCTGCTGTAACGGGTACAACTGTAGAAATTGGAACTGCTATCGCTGCTCGCTTGGCGAGCAAGTAATCTAAGAACGTTCTCGAAAGGAATCGCTATGCCTACCTTGGTCCCTACCCCAAAAATCTGGATGAACGGCACGCTTGTCGACTGGGACAAAGCTCAGGTGCACGTGTTGACGCACACATTGCATTACGGCACCGGCGTGTTCGAAGGTATTCGCGCATACGAAACTTCAAAAGGCCCAGCTGTGTTTCGCCTGACCGAGCACATTGAACGCCTCTTGCGCAGCGGAAAAATTCTTGGCATGGAAATTCCGTACAGCGTTGCTGAACTTGTACAAGCAACAAAAGACACTGTTGCTTCAACTGGCTTGCCTGGTTGTTACATTCGCCCCATTGCATATTACGGATACGGCGAAATGGGTTTGAATACCTTGCCATGCACCGTAGACGTAGCCATTGCGTGCTGGCCATGGGGTGCATACCTTGGCGAAGAAGCGCTGACCAAGGGTGTGCGCATGAAAATTTCTTCATGGAAGCGCCTCGACCACAACATGTTGCCACCAGCTGCAAAAACAGTTGCCAACTACGCCAACTCTTCACTTGCAAAAGTAGAAGCGTTGAGGGCCGGTTACGACGAAGCCATCTTGTTGAACAACGAAGGTCTCGTGAGCGAATGCACAGGCGAAAACCTCTTCGTCGTGCGCAACGGCAAAATTATTACGCCGCCCTTGTCGGCTGGTGCCCTTGAAGGCATCACACAGTGGAGCGTTATCAAGATTCTGGAAGACCTGGGTTACGAAGTAGTGAAGGGCGATCTGGCCCGCTCCGACCTTTACATTGCCGAAGAGATCTTCTGTGTGGGCACAGCGGCCGAAGTAAGCGCCATCAACTCGGTCGATGACCGCTCGGTGCCTTGCCCCGGACCCATCACCTTAAAAGTGGCAGAGATCTACGGAAAGGCCGTTCGTGGCCAAATTCCGGAGTATGCCCACTGGTGCGAACCCGCCAAATAGGTTTCCCCAGCGTTCCCCACAGGCTTATCCACAGGTAATCCTCAAGAAAAAAGTCTGCTAGGAGGCCTGTAGGTATTGACGTTGGGCGAGGGAAGGGGCATACTGTCCCTTGTGATGTCCACAGCAACCCCACAGTTTTCGGCCCTGAGCCGCATCGCTGTTGTTGCTGTATCCATCATTATTATTTCGTAGCGCACGGGTTTCCCTCGTGCGCGGCCGCCGACTTCGGCGGCTTTTTGCGTTCCAGGGCCCGTACGGAAATGCAGTAATTCCAGCGAGACTAAACGAGCAGAGAAAGAAGAAGCACATGAGTACAAAAAACGAGAACTTTGTTGAGGTATTCGACACTACCTTGCGTGATGGCATGCAAGTAGAAGGTGTGTCGGCAACCGTTGAAGACAAATTGCGTATTGCTGAACAGCTCGACTATTTGGGCGTGCACTTCATTGAAGGCGGCTGGCCTGGTGCCAACCCCAAAGACATTGAATTCTTTACTCGTGCGCGTAGCGAGCTGAAACTTGCCAACTCGGTGTTGGTGGCATTTGGTTCTACGCGTCGCCCACGCGGCAAGGTAGATGATGACGACACATTGCGCAATCTCGTTGAAGCACAAACTCCCGCGGTGTGCATTGTTGCTAAGTGCTGGGACTACCACGTAGAGCACGCACTGCAAACAACTCTTGAGGAGGGCATTGCCATGGTTGCCGACTCGGTGGAATTTTTGAAGGGCAACGGCAAGCGCGTGCTTGTAGACATGGAACACTTCTTTGACGGTTTCAAAAACAACCAAGAGTTCTCGCTGCGTGTTTTGGAAGCTGCTGTTATGAAAGGTGCAACACACTTGGTGTTGTGCGACACCAACGGCGGTTCATTGCCAAGTGAAGTAGGCGAAATTGTTGCTGCAGTACGCAAACACATTGGCGGCGATGCAACGCTGGGCATTCACTGCCACGACGACACTGGTTGTGCGGTTGCCAACTCTATGGCTGCTGTACAAAGCGGCGTGCGCCACGTGCAAGGAACGCTTAATGGTTTGGGCGAGCGCACGGGTAATGCAAACCTCACCACCATCATTCCGAACTTGCAATTGAAGTTGGGTTACGAGTGCTTGCCACCGGCCAACATGCAGCGCCTCACCTCGGTCAGCAACTTTGTGGCTGAAGTTTTGAATCGCCCGCTCAATCCACAGGCTCCTTATGTGGGTTCCTCAGCGTTTGCGCATAAAGCAGGCCTACATGTGTCGGCTATTGCTCGTGCAAAAGATGCGTACGAGCACATTGTTCCTGAACTAGTCGGTAACGGCACTCGTTTTGTGGTCTCGGAAATGGCTGGTCGTGCAACTATTCAAATGAAGGCCGATGAACTTGGCTTGAAGATGGATGGCCCTGCAGTGAACCAGGTCATTGACGACCTGAAGCGCCTTGAGCACGAGGGTTACCACTTTGAAGCAGCCGATGCTTCTTTGGAATTGCTCATGCGTCACGCCGCTGGTTGGAAACAAGAGTTTTTCAATGTGGAAAGTATGCGCGTCATCACCGATGAAGCAGCTGATGGCACCTTTACTACTGAAGCAACTGTGAAAGTGTGGCTCGGCGATGAACGCTTCGTGCGTACGTCGGAAGGCAACGGCCCTGTGAATGCCATCGACTCGGCATTGCGCGGTTCGCTCCTCAGTCATTTCCCACAACTCTCGAAGGTGCATCTCACCGACTACAAGGTGCGCATTCTCGATGGCGCTACCGCAACGGGTGCAATCACCCGCGTGCTCATTGACGCCACTAACGGCGAGCGTTCATGGACCACCATTGGTGTGTCAGCCAACATCATCCAAGCATCATGGCAAGCTCTTGAAGAGTCATTGGTGTATGGGTTGTTGCACACCTCGGCATAACAACTACTCTTAGCCGATGGCCGCTCCTCGTAACGCTCCTGTTTCTTTTGCTGCTCGGGCACATGCATACGCATCTCCTGAACATGTTCCGGCTGCTTGGCAGCCCGACCGCAAGGGTGAAATTGAAGGGTTGCAACCAAGTGGCGCACGTTTAGGAAACCAAGGCCCCGACCAGGGTTACGTGTTGTTGCTTGCTGCCAAGTTGCGCCCACAAGTGCAGGTGCAAAAAGGCGAGCATGTCGACGACGCATTGCGTGGCTGCATCAACATTGCATTAAAGCGTGCTTCGTTGTTTAGCCGTGCACCAGTTGTTCACGACCTCACCATTGCGCTCACCATTTGGGGTTGGCTCGATGCTTCGCCACCAGCCGACCTTGTGGAGTGCCGCCGTGCATTGTTTGAAGGCGTTGCACACGTGACCGCGCATTACAGCGAGGGTCGCGTTATTGCCGACATGGTTCCTGAAACCACATTGCGCATGAACCCAAGTCAAGTACGCGCCGCAATGCCTGCGTCGTGGAAAGCGCTTACCGGCGTTCCTGCAAAATAATTCCGGCAATAATCAGCGCACTACCTAAGTAGTCCCAACCCTGTGGGGTTTGGTGAAACACCATGTAGCCAAAGATGGTGGCAACAATGGGCAGCATTGCTAAGAGCACCGAGTAATGCCGCACAGTAACGATGCGCAAAATGCGTTGGTCGATGCCGTAGCTAGTGACGCTTGCAAGTGCACCAACAACAATGCCTAAACTAATGAGATAGGGATGGGTAATTGCCGTGCCAATGTCGGGTGCGCCCATGGGGAACGTGAGAAGCGCACCAAAAATGAACGACATGGCCAGCCCGTCGAGCCCGCCATGCGCATTGGCAACTTTTCCCGCGTACACAATGTGAATGCCCCAAAAAATAGCTGCAATGAAAATGAAGAGTACGCCTAATGGTTCGCCGCTCAGTTCAACGCCACTCAAAATCGCAACGCCAACAACAGCAACAACGAGCGCTATTGCATTGCGCCTGGTGCGGGTGAAAAGTGCGGCAACGGTAATGGGTCCAATGAATTCAATTGACACGCCTTTGCCCAGTGGCAAGCGATCTATTGCCATATAGAAAAAAGTGCTGGTGAGGCCGGTCGACAAACCAAGAATCGCTGCGCTTTTTAGCTCCTGACGAGTCCATAGTTTTGGTGCAAGGCGGCGTGGGCCAACAATGCACACCGCCACCACCATTGCGCCAAACATGCGCAGCCAGGCCATGGTTGCTGGTGCAACATTGTCGAATTGCGCTTTTCCCATTGCATTGCCCGCGTTGAGAGCAAAGGCAGAGAAAATGAACAGTAACTCTGCTTCAAAACCTTTGAGACGCTTATTGGGTGTAGGCGAAGGTGATGGGGAAGTCAACTATGCCTAATCGAACAGGTCGGGGTCAGACAAACAAATGTCGTCCCACAACGGTTGGAAGTTCAACCAGCCGGCGAATTGATGAGCAGTGTTGTCGCGTGTGTATTGCGCCCATTCATGTGGAATAAGTTTCGGCGTGCCAGCAGCTTCAGCAAGAAGTTGTGCTTGGCAACTGCGCTCCATGCTGATGAACCAGTACGCAGCAGCATCAACAGTTTCGGCTGCAGTAAACAAGCCGTGGTTTTGGTGAATAGCAGCCTTGCCCGAGCTGAAGCATTCGGCGAAACGCTCGCCGTCTTCAATTTCAAACACGACTTTTCCGGCAGCGTCGGTAATAACGCTGTGGTCGTTATAGAACGCACATGCATCTTGCGTAATGGGGTCAAGTGTGCGGCCAAGAGCCGACCATGCTTTGCCATATATCGAGTGCGAGTGAGCAGCGGCATTGATGTCGGGGCGAGCGGCGTGCACTGCTGAGTGCAAAACAAATGCAGCGCGGTTCACGGGGCGCTTGCCGTACACCACATCGCCATGATGGTTCACCAAAATGAGGTCGCTTACTTTTACTTGGCGAAACGACATAGAGAAAGGGTTCACCCAAAAGTGGTCGGGGAACTCGGGGTCGCGCACCGTAATGTGGCCGGCCACACCTTCAGAAAAACCAAACTTGCCAAACACGCGCAGTGCGCCGGCAAGACGCTGCTTCACGTGCAAGCGCTCGTCGGCGCTGTTCGTAAATTTGGGTGGGCCGTCAAGGCTCACTTCCTTACGGGTAAGAGGGATGCCGTCGATAGAGCCGGGGGAAGTGGTGGTGGTGTCATCGATAATTGCCATAGCCACAGACTACGCCGATACCCTCCACCACATGAACCGCAATCTGCAGCCCGCAACCATGGCAAAGCCCGCTGCGGCCTATGCGCACGGCATTGAAGTGAGCGGGGCCGAGTCGTGGGTGTTCACCTCGGGAGTGGTGCCCACCCGTGCCGATGGAACGATTCCTGCTGATTTAGGCGAACAAGCGGCGGTGGTGTGGGGCAATATTTCCGCCATCTTGGCCGAGGCTCAGCTGTCGGTGCGCGACATTGTTTCCATTGCTACGTATGTAGTGGAGAACGCTGCGGAACATGAAAAAGACGGAGACCTCAGCACGCGCCTAGCTGTGGTGATGGCCGCTCGCGATGCAGTGTTGCAGGGGCATTTAGCCGCGAGCACATTGGTAACGGTGCCAGCACTTGCTCGCTCGGAGTGGCGCATGGAAATTGCGGTGGTGGCTGCGCGCTAAGCGCACACGCTTACTTGCGTTTTTTTGGAACCGGCTGGTCCCACTTCAGCTCGGTTTGAATCTGTTCATTGAAAAGACTAAGTTGTTTAATGAAGTCACGAATATCTGATTTTTGTAATTCAGTCATGCTGTTCACGTCGCCAAGAATGGCCATCCCTTGAATGAGAATAGTTCCTATCAACGTAAAGTTCATCTTGGTTCGATCGGTGAGGTTTGGTTTTGTGAACTGCGAAAGAGCGAAATTGTGAACCATTTTTTGATTCTCTGCGAAGCGTTCTGGGGGTACCCCACATGCGAGTAGGTACATCATTGTCCGCATGCGTGCACTGACCATTGCCATCAGGTTTGCGTTGGCGTCGAGAGCAGTAACAATGTCTGTTTCTTTATCGTCTGCTGAAAGGATGGTGCCCAGAACTGCTGTTTCGATGGTCTGAATCATGAGTTCTTCGCGAGAACCGAAATAGCGGGCTACGTAGTCGTGGTGCACTTCTGCTTTGGCAGAAATCATATGAACGGTCACGTCTGCCGGTGGGTGGATGAGGAGAAGTTGAGCGGTTGCGTTCTTCATTCGCACTTCGGCTTCGGCCTGGCTCAGCCGAGGGCGCTTGCCCGCTATTGCCTTATTCTGCGACTTCGCCGGATTGACCATCCACTTATGGTAATACTCGTGATGATGGGCTTGGCTAGCGACAAGAGGCATTGTGTGTATGGAGATACGCATGAGTTTTCTCTATTTTTGATCTTGCGCCTCCTAGGTGGGCATTTCTCGGCGCAAATTGTTGCGAAAAGCGGACCATACCGCGCCGAGAACACTCCGGAAGGCTTACGATTTTGGGTCTATGGCAAGCAGTACTCCCACCCCCGATTCCCTTGACCCTCGTACCGACTCGGGCATTCCCATTGCGCCCTTGTACACCGGTTCACACCTTGCAGGCTGGGACCCAGCCACGCAGTTAGGCGACCCGGGCAAGCCTCCATATACACGTGGTGTGTACCCAACCATGTACCGCGGCAAGTTGTGGACCATGCGTCAGTACGCAGGCTTTGGTACTGCTACTTCCACTAACGAGCGTTTTAAGTTTTTGCTGGGTGCTGGCCAAACAGGTTTGTCGTGTGCATTCGACTTGCCAACACAAATGGGTTACGACTCTGACCACCCACGCGCTGAAGGTGAAGTAGGAAAAGTGGGCGTTGCCATCGACTCAATTGACGATATGCGCAAGCTTCTTGCCGACTTGCCACTCGACAAAGTTTCCACATCAATGACCATCAACTCAACGGGTGCCATTTTGCTCTTGATGTATGAATTGGTTGCTGAAGAGCAGGGCATTCCTGCCAGTGCCATTAGCGGAACCATTCAGAACGACATTTTGAAGGAATACATCGCACGCGGTACCTACGTGTACCCACCGCGGCCTTCTATGCGCATCATTACCGACATCTTTGCGTACTGCTCACAGAATGTGCCGAAGTGGAACACCATTTCCATTTCTGGTTACCACATTCGTGAAGCAGGAAGTACTGCAGTTCAGGAAATTGCATTCACACTTGCCAACGCCATTGCATACGTGCAAGCAGCAGTAGACGCTGGTCTCGATGTTGACGACTTCGCACCACGTTTGAGTTTCTTTTGGAATGGTCACAACAACTTCTTCGAGGAAGTTGCGAAGTTCCGTGCTTCACGACGCATGTGGTACAAAATCATGAGCGAGCGCTTTGGTGCAAAGAAAGAGTCGAGCAAGTTGTTGCGCTTCCACACGCAAACAGGTGGTAGCACGCTGACCGCTCAACAACCGTTGAACAACATTGTGCGTGTAGCCGTTCAAAGCCTTGCTGCAGTGCTTGGTGGAACGCAGAGCCTGCACACCAATGGATACGACGAAGCACTGAGCTTGCCTACAGAAGAAGCAGCACGTATTGCTCTTCGCACCCAGCAGATTATTGGTTACGAAAGTGGAGTAGTTGATACACCCGACCCACTTGCTGGCTCATACTTCATTGAAAACCTCACCGATGAGGTAGAGCGTTTGGCATGGGAATACATCGCACGCATCGACGAGATGGGTGGGGCAGTGGACGGCATTGAAGCCGGTTTCCAGCAAGATGAAATTGAACAAGCTGCCTATGACTACGCACGTTCCATTGACAACGATGAGCGCGTCATTGTGGGCGTGAACATGTTCAACATTGGCCAGGAACCAGAACCAAAGGTTTTCCCTATCGACCCGCAATTGCAGGTGAACCAAATTGCCAGCCTGAAGAAGTTCAAGGCCGATCGCGATCAGTCCGTTGTTGCTGCCAAATTGGAAGAGCTGAAAACTGCTGCACGCGGCACCGACAACTTGCTGTACCCCATGAAAGAAGCGCTCCGTGCGCACGCAACCTTGGGCGAAGTAAGTGATGCCTTGCGTGAGATTTTTGGTACGTACCAGCCCGGGCGTTAAGCCCGCTACAGCCAGTTCACCTGTGCGGTAGGCCTGCCCGGTGATTCCACAACGCCATTGGGGTAGCCCACATAAATGAGCCCCATCACTTCGGTGGTAGCGGGGAACTGGCACACAGTGTTCATGGCGTCGTTGGCGCCTTTAGGTGGTGATCCCCACAATGTGGCAAGGCCATGCGCTTCGGCGCCGAGAAGAAGGTTTTGAATTCCTGCAGCAACGGCGTAGCGGTTTTCTGCAGTGCGCTGTTCAGAGTCGCCAGGTGCTGCGCCCACGGCAATAACAATGGGTGAGCGCAGATACTTCGTGCGAGCTTTAGTGACCTTGAATTCTTCTTCGCCTTGAGCTGCCATCACAGTGGAAATAGCTTCGCCTAGTTCGCGGCGTGTGTCGCCTGAAAGAACAGCAATGTGCCAAGGCCAGGTGCGCTTATGGTTGGGTGCCCATGTGAGCAACTCGCATAACTCTTCAACAATGTTGCGTGGTACTTCACGTTGTGCGTCGATGAGCAAACTGCTGCGACGAGCGCGAATGAGTTGAGCGAGGTCTTGTGGAGTCATTGTTAGTTCTTGTGAAGAGCAGCGTTTAAGCCACCCCAGGTTCCTTCGCGCTGTGAAGCTTCAACAGCGCCATTAGTGCTGTTGCGGCGGTAGAGCAAGTTGTTAGCGCCCGACAGTGCACGTGCTTTCACTACTTCGCCATCGGGAAGCCGCACAAGGGTTCCGCCAGTGACATAGAGGCCAGCTTCAATAATGCAGTTGTCGCCGAGTGAAATACCAAGACCCGAGTTGGCTCCAAGTAAGCAGCGTTCGCCCACTGAAATGACTTCTTTGCCGCCACCAGAGAGCGTGCCCATAATGGAAGCGCCGCCGCCAATGTCGGAACCATCGCCCACAACGACACCTGCAGAAATGCGACCTTCCACCATGGAAGCGCCGAGTGTGCCGGCGTTGAAGTTGCAAAAGCCTTCGTGCATCACGGTGGTGCCTGCAGCTAAGTGAGCACCTAAGCGCACGCGGCTGGCATCGGCAATGCGTACGCCCGATGGCACCACATAGTCGGTCATGCGCGGGAACTTGTCGACACCATTCACCACGAGGTAGTCACCACGTTGTGCGAAGTTCCATGTGATGCTCTCCAGTTGGTCGATGGCAACAGGGCCGCGGCTGGTCCATGCAACGTTGGCGAGCAAACCAAAAGCGCCGTCGAGGTTGAGCGTGCGTGGCAATGCCATGCGGTGCGACAACAGGTGTAAGCGCAAGTACACGTCACTTGCACTATTGGGTGCAGCAGTGGTGTCGATAAGCAGTTCAACTGGTTGAAAGGCAACACCGCGCTCTGGGTCGCCTGGTGCGGCGACGGCAATACTGCTGCGCGGTGCGTCGGCAGGAATGGCATCGGCAAAACCAAGTGCACGGAAACGAGTGTCGAGAACGGTGCCATCGGCGGCAACGGTGGCGAGGCCAACGCCCCAAGCGGAAGTGGTCATAGGTGAACCTTTCTGGTGTTATTCAAAAACTTCTGGGCGAAGTGTGGGGAACAAGATGATGTCGCGAATGGTGGGAACGCCTGCAATGAGCATGGTGAGGCGGTCCATACCAATACCAAGGCCGCCTGTTGGTGGCATACCGAATTCAAGGGCACGTAAATAGTCTTCGTCAACGGTGCCTGCTTCGGCGTTGCCTGCTTCTTTGGCCTTTTGCTCGTCTTCAAAGCGCAAGCGTTGTTCAATGGGGTCATTGAGCTCGCTGTAACCGTTGGCAAGTTCGCGGCCGCCAACAAATAACTCAAAGCGTTCGGTGAGGAATGGGTCGTTGCGGTCGACACGAGCGAGGGGGCTAATTTCCACGGGGTGGCCTGTAACAAAAGTTGGTGCCATGAGCTCGTGCTCAGCAAGTGCTTCAAACATCTCTTCAATAATTTTGCCAGTGCCCCATTGTTGTTGCACATGAACATTGTGTTTTGCGGCAAGTGCACGCAACTCTTCAAGATCCATTGATGGGTGAACAGCGACGCCGGTCTTTTCAGCAACAAGGTCGATCATGCGTACGCGGCGGAAAGGTTCGGCCAAGTCGGTGGGTGTGCCATTGATGTCAACAATGGAGGTGCCAATGGCATCGAGCGCTGCAGCTACGAAGAGCTCTTCGGTAATGGCCATGACGTCGCTGTAGTCGCCAAATGCTTGGTAGAGCTCCATCATGGTGAACTCGGGGTTGTGGCGAGTAGAGATGCCTTCGTTGCGAAATACGCGGCCAATTTCATACACGCGTTCCATGCCGCCAACAATGAGGCGCTTCAAGTGCAGTTCCAGTGCAATGCGCAAAAAGAGCGGCATGTCGAGTGCGTTGTGATGTGTGTTGAATGGGCGGGCGTGTGCGCCGCCAGCTTCTGCGTGCAGAACTGGAGTTTCTACTTCAATGAAGCTTTTTGCAGAAAGTGTTTTGCGAAACGACGCAATAATGGCGTGGCGAATGGCAAATGCACGGCGGGCTTCGTCGTTAGAAATGAGGTCGGCATAGCGCTGGCGATAGCGAGTGTCGGGGTCGGTGAGGCCGTGCCATTTGTCGGGCAGTGGGCGCACTGCTTTGGCGAGCAACACGAGTTTGTTTACCTTGATAGACAACTCGCCTTTGCGAGTGGTCATGACTAATCCAGAAACACCGACCCAGTCGCCAAGGTCGAGAGAGTTAATGGCATCAAACAGTTCGTCGCCAACAATTGCTTTGGAAACAAACAATTGAATGTCGCCGTCGCGGTCGCGCAGTGAAGCGAAAATGAGTTTGCCTTGGTCGCGCTTCAACAACATGCGCCCGGCAACTTCTACATGTACTTCTGTTTCAGTTGCAGCTTCTAAAGCGCCAAACTCTTGGCGAATGTCGGCAAGGGTGTGTGTGCGGTCGAAACGGTAGGGGTAGGGGTTGGTGCCAGCACTACGCATGGCATCGAGTTGACCCAAACGCCGTGAGCGCTCGAGGGAAAGACCCCTAGCGTGTTCGGCCGCGTCGATGGGTTCGTCGGCGGCGTCTTGGGGAGGGGTCGGTTCACTGCTCACAACTCTCCACCGTAGTTCCTGCTTAGGTTTTAGGGGCAGTTAATTCACGCCATCTGATGCATTCACTGTGAATACGTAGGTGAACGCTGCGACAACATCTCGTTGTCGCCCCAAGATCGTGAATGCTCAGAGATAACCTGAAAACGTGACAATTCGTTTGGTAATTATTGGTGGTGGACCTGGTGGAAATACGGCTGCTACATGGGCGGCACGGCTGGGAGCCGAGGTCACCATTGTTGAACGCGACATTATGGGTGGGGCTGCACACTTGCTCGACTGCATTCCCTCGAAGGCAATGATTGCGACGGGTGGGGCAGTAAGTGCCACCAAGCGCTTTGCGGGTATGGGTCTAGAGCAACATGCTGCTGAAATTGATGTAGAGCATTTGGCAGAGCGTATTGATGGCATTCGTACGCGTTTAGAAAACACCACCACCCAATTGCTCGACAGCCAAGGCATTCGCATTATTCGCGGCGAGGCAAGTTTTGTCGACGCACACACGGTGACAGTGCGTACTGTCGCAGGTGAGGAGCGCATAGAAGGCGATGCATTTATTATTGCCACTGGTTCGCGCCCGCGCATTCCGCAGTGGTGCACACCCGACGGTGAGCGCATTCTCATTACCCGTGAGTGCTACCCGCCCAAAATCTTTCCGAAAAGCATTGCGGTGGTTGGCTCTGGTGTAACAGGTGTGGAATTTGTGCACATGTTTGCTTCCTTCGGTGCAAAGGTGTCGCTTATTGTGAGCCGTCAACAAGTGCTGCCGGGTAAAGACCCAGAAGCTGCTGCCGTGTTGGAAGAAACGTTCCTCAACCGTGGTGTTGAACTGTTGAAAGGTGCGCGCGCCGAGAGCATTGAGCGCAGTGGCGACGAAGTAATAGTGAAGTGTTCCGATGGCCGTGAAGTACGCGCCACGCATGCAGTACTTGCAATTGGTTCTGAGCCCAATGTGGAAGGTCTCAATTTAGAAGCTGCAGGTGTTGAACTCGATGCGCGCGGCTACATCAATATTGACAGCCATTGCCAAACCAACGTGGGTCACATTTATGCAGCAGGCGACGTGAGTGGCAAGTTGCCGTTGTCGTCGGTTGCTTCGATGCAAGGTCGCAAAATTGCCGAGCACCTCATGGTGGGTACGAAGTCAAACCATCGTCACCTTGACTACGACAAAGCGGCATCGGCAATATTCACCGAGCCTGAGCTTGCTGATGTGGGTTTAGTTGAAGCAGAGGCATTTTCTTCAGGTCGTAAAATTCGTGTTACTAAAGTGCCGTTTTCTTCCACAGCAAAAGCGCTTATTCACAACGACCCCCGTGGTTTTGTGAAACTCATCTCTGACCCCAATACGGGCGTGGTACTAGGTGGCAGCATTGTGGGTCGCCATGCAGGCGAACTCATTAGCGTGGTGGCATTAGCAGTAACAGCCAACTTGAAAGTGGCCGACTTGCTCGACAGTTTGTTGGTGCACCCGTCGCTCGCTGAAGCACTCAGCGAAGCTGCTGAATAAAAAAGTAGTTAAGAAGCGTTATTCAATAACAACAACAACGTCGCCAGAGCCGACGGTGTCGCCTTCTTTGACTTTTACTTCTTTGACTTTGCCCGACTTTTCAGCCTGAATTTGGTTTTCCATCTTCATGGCTTCAAGTACAACAACTGATTGGCCCACCTCTACTTCTTGGCCCACTTCAACAAGTACCTTCACAATGGTCCCTTGCATTGGCACCACAACGTCGCCGCTGCCGGTTCCGCCAATTGCGCCACCTGCAGATGCTGCACGTGCTGGCTTCTTGGCCTTTGCTGGACCAGCAGAAACTGCTTGACCTTCAGGAACCCACATCTTCACGTTGAAGCGCTTGCCGTTGACTTCAACGGTGGTTTTGCGCTCAATGAGTTCTTCGGCGGCTTCACCTGCAGGAATAGGAGCAGAGGTGCCCACGTTCGACAAGTCGAGCACTTCTTCAACCCACTTGGTGGAGTGCTTCATGGCTGCGAAGTCGGGGTGTTTCAAAATTGCGATGTCGGCAGGAATGGTGGTGTGTACACCTTCAACAACCATTTCATTGAGCGCACGAATGGTGCGAGCAATTGCTGTTGGGCGATCTTTGCCCCACACAATGAGTTTGCCAATGAGGTTGTCGTAGTACTGGCTGATGGTGTCGCCCGATTCGTAACCAGCATCGAAGCGCACGCCGAAACCATCGGGTGTGACGAGCTTGGTAATGAGACCAGGTGAGGGGAGGAACTTGCCGCCGGCAGGGTTTTCTGCGTTGATGCGAATTTCAATGGCGTGGCCACGACGTGCAGCAAGAACTTCTTTTTGTGTCATGGGAAGTTTTTCACCGCTGGCAACACGAATTTGCCATTCCACCAGGTCGATGCCAGTAATGACTTCGGTAACGGGGTGTTCCACTTGCAAACGCGTATTCATTTCAAGGAAGAAAAAGTCTCCGTCTTGAAAAATGAACTCCACTGTTCCTGCGTTGTAATAACCAACTGCTTTTGCAGCTTTTACTGCAGCAGCACCCATGGCTTCTTCAACGCCATCGGGAAGGTCGAATGCAGGTGCTTCTTCAATAAGTTTTTGGTGACGACGCTGTGCTGAGCAGTCGCGGGTAGAGACCCACACCACGTTGCCGTGTTGGTCGCCTACAAGTTGCACTTCAATGTGGCGCGGCCAGGTGAGGTAGCGCTCAATGTAAATTTCATCGCGACCAAAAAATGCTTTTGCTTCGCGCTGTGCGGAATCCATTGCTTCTTGCACTTCATCGGCCGACTTCACAACCTTCATGCCGCGTCCGCCGCCACCAAAGGCTGCCTTAATGGCAAGTGGCCAACCGTGCTCGTTGCCGAAGTCTTGAATTTCTTTTGCAGTAGTAACGAACTCGGTGGTGCCCGGAACAATGGGGGCTCCGCCACGCAACGCTGCCTTGCGGCTCGACACCTTGTCTCCCATTTCTACAATGGCTGCGGGTGGTGGCCCAATGAAGGCGACCCCAAGGTCGGTAATGGCCTGAGCGAACTCGGCATTCTCTGAGAAAAAGCCATAACCAGGGTGCACGCCGTCGGCGCCGCTTTCCTTAATGGCGTTCAAAATGGCCTCGGTATTGAGGTAGCTCTCGGCTGCGGTTTGGCCGCCTAAGGCATATGCCTCATCGGCTAGACGCACATGTAGCGCATTTCTATCGAGTTCGGAATAGACCGCAACAGTCTTAATTCCTAGTTCTCGGGCGGCCCGAATAACTCGGACAGCAATTTCTCCACGGTTGGCGATGAGGATTTTCTTAAGCACGAGTGACAATCTTTGTAGATGGACATGGATAAAGCGAGGTGGCGCGGAAACTGGCAAGTGGAACGAGTACCCGAGACGGGGTCGACCAATGCTGATCTCCTTGCGGGGAACAGCCTAGATGTTCCTCACCGCTATGTACTAACCACTGCGTTCCAAAGCGCCGGCAAGGGGCGTCTGGGGCGGGTATGGGAG
>Ga0209357_1000362_pt1 | contig 17466 bp, 13 predicted proteins | sample LauGreFBDMM110SD_2_FD_187573 | JGI IMG/M metagenome (GOLD analysis project Ga0209357, IMG submission 187573) | Freshwater lake microbial communities from Lake Michigan, USA - Fa13.BD.MM110.SD (SPAdes) (version 3) | ecosystem: Environmental > Aquatic > Freshwater > Lake | place: Lake Michigan... | reverse complement strand
TCAAGGTTGACCGCGATGATGTCAAAGTGAATGGGTGCGCGGGCTTTAAGTTTGAGCAAGATGTCGAGCATGCCGTAACTGTCTTTGCCGCCCGACATGCACACCATGACTTTGTCGCCTTCTTCAATCATGTTGTATTGAACAATGGCTTCGCCAACCTGTCGGCACAGGCGTTTTTCCAGCTTCTGGGTTTCGCGTTCAATTTGCATGGTGTTCACCATGATCCCGCCTCCATGCGGATAGCGACTTCGCAGTCGTCAAAAATTTCGAGTTTGGTGATTTTCACCCGTACCGCCTTCACCCCTTGCAACTGCATCAAGCGGTGGCAGAGTTTGCCAATCATGGTCTCTAGCAGGCTGACATGCTGAGCGGTGCATTCATCGATGATGATTTGGCGCACCTTGCGGTAGTCAAGTACCCGCGATATTTCGTCTGCTTCAGGCAAAAGGGGTTGCTGCCCCAAGCTAAGTTCGGCGTCCACCTGAATAGCTTGGGGCGCTTTTTTCTCATGCGCCAAAATGCCTAGGTCGGCATTAAATCGCAGGCCGCTTAAAGTGAGAATTTGGTTGCCGTTGGAATTCATAGGGGTTCTTACATCAGAGAAAAATCGCGCTCAAATTTCATCAAGTGCTGTCCACCATCCACCAACAGGCTGGTGCCAGTGACAGAAGAATTGGTCAAGGCAAACAACACCGTGGCCACCACATCCGCCACGCTGGAGGAGCGCCCCAAGGGGGAGAGTTGGTGCAGCTCCTCAAACTTTTCATCGCTCAGGGAGTGGCTGGTCAAGGTCAGACCAGGGGCCACGCCCACCACCCGTAGCTGAGGTGCCAAGGCTTGTGCCAGCATGGTGGTGGCGGCTTGCAAAGCAGCTTTGGACAGGGTGTAGCTGAAAAAATCGGGGTTGTAGTTCCAAAGCTTTTGGTCGAGCATGTTCACCACCACACCGCTGCTTTGGCGCTGTTTCACATGGGCGTGCAGCAGTTGTGCTAAGACGATTGCGGCTCCAGTGTTGCTGCGCAAATGCAGCTCCATGGGCGCAAAGCCAAAATTCTCGGCGCTGTCGTGCTCAAAAAGTGCAGCGCTGTTGACCACCGCATCCAATTGCCCCATGTGCTGCTGTGCCGATTCAAACAACTGGCGTACCTGTGCTTCGTCGCTCAAGTCAGCGCAAAAAACGCTTGCGCCTGCGGTCAGTGCAGCACAGTCGATGGCTGTTTGTTGGGCCTCTTGCGCTGAGTGCCTGTAATGCACGGCCACACGCCAGCCAGCCTGTGCCAGCCCCAAGGCGATGGCGCGGCCCAAGCGCTTGCCCGCGCCGGTGACCAGCACAGCAGGCGAGGAAGCGATAAGGGGTACAAAGGGCATGGACGACAATCAATCTATGGAAACACAGGCAAAGAGTTTAGCGACTGCTTTAAAGGCGTTGATACAAGCGCGATTGGCCGCTGATGGCGGATGGTTAGCCTTTGACCGATTCATGGCGCTGGCTTTGTATGCGCCTGGCTTGGGTTACTACGCTGCAGGCCAAGGTCAGATCGGTCGTATGCCGGCACAAGGCAGCGATTTTGTCACCGCGCCCGAGATGTCGGCCTTTTTCGGCAAGGCTTTTGCGCGCAGTGTGGCCGAGGCTTTGGCGCACACCCACACCAACGCGGTGTTGGAGTTTGGGGCAGGCAACGGCACGCTGGCCGTGCAATTGTTAGAGGCTTTGGGCGATGCAGTGCAAAGCTACACCATCGTCGAGGTGTCTGGCGCTTTGCGTGAACGCCAAGCCCAAACGCTTGCTGCTTTTGGTTCGCGTGTGCAGTGGGTGAGTGAATTGCCTGACAGCATCAACGCCGTGGTGGTTGGTAACGAGGTACTCGATGCCATGCCGGTGCGTCTTTTGCAGCGCACAGCGGGTGTGTGGCATGAGCGAGGTGTGGTGTGGGACGAGGCGTCATGCGCTTTTGTTTGGCAAGACCGCGTCACTGATGAGCGCCCACCGATGGACATTGAAGGCGCACACGATTACCTGACCGAAATTCATCCTCAAGCGCTGGCCTTTATTCGCAGTGTGGGTGAGCGCCTGCAACGCGGCGCGATGTTCTTGATCGACTATGGATTTCCCGAGGCCGAGTATTACCATGCACAGCGTCATATGGGCACACTGATGTGCCACCAAGCGCACCGCAGCGATGGCGATCCTTTGCAAAGTGTTGGGTTGAAAGACATCACCGCCCATGTTGATTTCACCGGCGTGGCATTGGCCGCGCAAGACGTGGGTTTGGCAGTGTTGGGCTACACCAGCCAAGCGCATTTTTTGCTCAACAATGGTTTGTTGGACTTACTGGAAAACGCAACTGTGGCGGACAGGGCCATGGCACAAAAACTCATCACCGAGCACGAGATGGGGGAGTTGTTCAAAGTCATCGCCTTGGGACGGGGCAATGCTTGGCAACCCTTGGGTTTTGTGCAAGGCGATAGAACACACAGGTTATAGACATATGTTTCGTTGGTTGATTGTGGTCTTTTTGGCCCTTCTGCTGATCCAAGGCATCACCCCTTGGTTGGAAAAGCTCGGCTTTGGTCGCTTGCCTGGCGACTTGCGTTTTCGCTTGTTTGGCCGCGAGATCTTTCTCCCTTTGACCACCACCATCATTCTCAGCATGGTGTGCGCAGGTTTGTCACGACTGTTCTAAGGACTTCTTCGGCAGTTAACATGAACCCATGGATAAGCCGTTCAACCCATTCAACTCAATCTCACACAGCCAATCTGGCTTGGTTAAGTGGGTTTTGCTGTCACTTTTGGTCGTAGCCGCATTTGCGCTTACTTGGTTTTACCCCGACATCAAAAACAAATTAAGTCCGCCCTCAAGTGGTGGGGACATGGCTGGCAAAAAACCGCCTGGTGCCCGTCCAGGCAAAGGCGGCGCTGAAGGCTCGCGCAGCACGCCGGTGAGTGTGGGTGAGGTGCGCCTCATGGATATTCGCTATACCGTGCAAGCCGCGGGCACTTTGGTCGCGCTCAACACTGCCGTGGTCCGCGCCAAAGTGGATGGTGAACTCAAAGCCTTGCGTTTCACAGAAGGACAGCTGGTGCAAGCCGGACAGGTGCTGGCTGAGATTGATGCCCGACCTTTTGAAGCGCAACTCAACCAAGCCCAAGGACAGTTCGCGCGAGATGCCGCACTCATGAAAAATGCAGAGTTGGATTTGCAGCGCTACCAAGACTTGCTCAGCAAAGACGCTATTGCGCGTCAGCAGGTAGAAACACAAGCCGCTTTGGTGCGTCAATTGCAAGGCACGGTACAAGCCGATCAAGCGCAAATCGACATGGCAAAGCTGCAGCTTTCCTACACCCGTGTCACCGCCCCCATCAACGGACGGCTGGGCTTGAAGCAAGTCGAGTTGGGCAGTTTGGTGCGCTCTAGCGATCCCAATGGCTTGGTCAACATCACGCAAACCCAGCCCATGTCGGTGGTGTTTTCTGTCCCTGAGATGCATGTCCCTTTGATCATGCGCAAATTGAAAGCGGGCCAAGCCTTGCCCGTCGAAGCTTGGGACCGCGACCAAAAAATACGGCTTGCCCAAGGGCGGGTCAGCACCACCGACAACGCCATCGATGTGGCCACCAGCACCTTGCGTTTGAAAGCGACTTTGGACAACCGCGACGGCAGTTTGTTTCCCAATCAATTTGCCAATATCCGTTTGCAGCTCGATACCTTGAAAAATATGGTGGCGGTTCCTGTACAAGCGGTGCAACGCGGCGCGGCGGGCACTTTTGTGTATGTGGTCCAAGCCGACAACACCGTGCAAGTGCAAACTGTGCAACTGGAGGCGGTCGAGGGCGATTGGCAGGCTGTGAAAGCGGACCTCAAAGCCGGTCAACAAGTCGTCACCGATGGCGCTGACCGTTTGCGCAGCGGCAGTGGGGTGGAGGTGGTGAAAGCGCGCAAACCATGAACCTGTCGCGGCTGTTTATTTTGCGGCCGGTGGCCACTTCGCTGACGATGTTGGCGTTGTTGTTGTGTGGGACTTTGGCCTACCGTTTTTTGCCGGTGGCTTCATTGCCGCAAATTGATTACCCCACGGTTCAGGTGAACACCTTGTACCCAGGCGCGAGCCCCGAGGTGATGACTGCAACCGTCACCGCACCCTTGGAGCGGCAACTCGGGCAAATGCCAGGCTTGGACCAAATGACCTCGGTCAGTTCGGGCGGCGCCTCGGTCATCACTTTGCGTTTCTCCCTGAAGTTGCCTCTGGATGTGGCCGAGCAACAGGTACAGGCCGCCATCAATGCAGCCATCGGTGTGCTGCCTGCAGACTTGCCCATGCCACCGGCCTACAGCAAGGTCAACCCAGCGGATGCGCCGGTATTGACCTTGGCCATCAGCTCGCCCTCGCTGCCCATCACCCGTGTGCACGACATGGTGGAAAACCGCCTGGCCATGCGTTTGTCGCAAGTCGCTGGCGTGGGCTTGGTCAGTATCGCGGGCGCCCAGCGCCCCTCGGTGCGGGTGCAGGTCAACAGCCAAGCTTTGAGCGCTGCGGGTTTTTCGCTAGAAGACGTCCGCACTGCCATCAACCAAGCCAATGTGAGCATGGCCAAGGGCAGTTTGGATGGCCCTGCCCGTGCCTCTAGCTTGGATGCGAACGACCAGATGCAGTCCTCGCAAGACTATGCCAACTTGGTGTTGGCTTATAAAAACGGCAACCCTTTGCGCTTGCGCGATGTGGCCACCATCAAGGATGCGCCCGAAAACAGCCGTTTGTTGGCCTGGGCCAATACCCAGCCTGCCATTGTTTTGAATATCCAGCGTCAACCGGGTGCGAATGTGATTGACACTGTGCAAAGGGTGCAGGCCTTACTTCCCGCTTTACGCGCGGCTTTGCCAGCCAGTTTGGATGTACAAGTGATGACCGACCGCACCACCACCATTCGCGCCTCGGTGCGGGACGTGCAATTCGAGTTGCTGTTGTCGATGGCCTTGGTGGTCATGGTGATATTTGTATTTCTGCGCAGTGCATCAGCCACCTTGATTCCTGCAGTGGTTGTGCCTTTGTCGCTGGTGGGCACTTTTGCGGTCATGTACTTGGCAGGTTTTTCAATCAACAACCTCACTTTGATGGCGCTGACGGTAGCCACAGGTTTTGTGGTGGATGACGCCATCGTCATGATTGAAAACATTGCCCGTTTTTTGCAAGATCCAGAGCAACCGCGAACACCTGTGCAAGCGGCCATCGAGGGCGCACAGCAAATTGGTTTCACCATTGTGTCGCTGACTTTTTCTCTTATCGCTGTGCTGATTCCCTTGTTGTTCATGGGTGATGTGGTGGGGCGCTTGTTCCATGAATTTGCCATCACCTTGGCTGTGGCGATTTTGATTTCAGCCTTTGTCTCTTTGACCCTCACCCCCATGCTGTGCGCCCATGTGCTGCAGGCACAAAAAAACGACCAAAACACGTTGGACTCAGGAGCCTGGTTAAAGCACTTGATTGCTGTTTATGGCCGTGGTTTGAATTGGGTGCTGGACCGACCAGTGGCCACGCTGGCCTCATTTGGTTTGACGGTGGTGTTGACCGTGGCCGCTTACCTGATCAGCCCCAAGGGATTTTTCCCTTTGCAAGACACGGGTGCGGTGCAAGTTATCACCGAGGCCACGCAGTCAACCTCGTTTGAGGCGATGTCCGAGCGGCAACAGGCTTTGGGGCGCTTGCTGCTGCAAGACCCTGCGGTGCAAAGCCTTAGCTCCTTTATTGGTGTGGATGGTCCCAACGCCAGTTTGAATGCGGGTCGCATGACCTTGAATTTGGTGCCCAAGGCGCAGCGTCCCGAAGGATTGCCAGTCACCTTAGAGCGTCTGGCATTGCTTTCTCGAGAAGTTTCTGGCTTGCAGGTGTATTTGCAACCCCTGCAAGATTTAAGTTTGGAAGACCGAGTGACTCGCAACCCGTTTCGATTTTTGCTCAGCGGCCCTGATGGCGAGGCTCTGGGCTATTGGTCTAAGCGCCTGCAAGAGCGTTTGCGCCTAGACCCCGCACTGGCCGATGTGGCAAGCGATTACCAAGACCAAGGCTTGCAAGCCTATGTGCGCATAGACCGCGAGGCCGCAGCTCGGTTGGGCGTGACCGTCTTGGCCATCGACAACGCGCTGTACAACGCATTTGGCCAACGCTTGGTGTCCACCATCTTCACCCAAAGCAACCAGTACCGTGTGGTGTTGGAAGTGCAAGACCAAGACCGCATAGGGCCTGCTGCTTTGTCATTGTTGCGGGTGCCATCAGTCAATGGGTCTCAAGTGCCCTTGAGCAGTGTGGCCAAGGTCGAGGAGCGCGCAGCATTGCTCAGCATCTTGCATGTGGCACAGTTTCCCGCCGTCACTTTGTCGTTCAAGCCTGCCGCAAGTGCTTCGCTGGGTGAGGCGGTGCAAGCCATAGATGGGCATTGGCAAGCCATGCGAGCAGAAGAAGATGTTCCCCCCTCTGTGGAGACGCGTTTTGAAGGGGCTGCTTTGGCCTTCAAAGCCTCCTTGCTCAACAGCCTGTGGTTGGTGTTGGCGGCAGTGGTCACCATGTACATCGTCTTGGGTGTGCTGTACGAGAGCTATGTCCACCCCATCACGATTTTGTCGACCCTGCCTTCTGCGGCCTTGGGCGCTTTGTTGGCTTTGTTGGCTGCGCGCATCGAGCTGGGGCTGATCGCCGTCATCGGCATTGTCTTGTTGATTGGCATTGTGAAGAAGAACGCCATCATGATGATTGACTTTGCGCTCGACGCGCAGCGTCGCCAAGGCATGCCGCCGCGCGAAGCTATCACCCAAGCCTGTTTGTTGCGCTTTCGCCCGATTTTGATGACCACCTTGTGTGCATTGCTGGGTGCCTTGCCGCTGATGCTGGGCAGCGGCGTTGGCAGTGAGTTGCGCCACCCCTTGGGTGTGACCTTGGTGGGAGGCTTGATTTTGAGTCAGTGGTTGACCTTGTTCACCACACCCGTGATTTACCTGCAACTCGATGCGTGGGGAAAGCGGCGGGGTTCAGCACGATGAATATGTCTGCGCCCTTCATCGCCAGACCTGTGGCCACCACTTTGCTAAGCCTTGGCCTGGCATTGGCTGGCGCCTTGGCTTATGTGCAGTTGCCGGTGGCACCATTGCCACAGGTAGATTTCCCCACCATCTCGGTACAGGCCAATTTGCCTGGTGCCAGTCCCGAGACCATGGCAGCCACCGTGGCCACGCCTCTTGAGCGGGTCTTGGGAAATATTGCAGGCGTGACCGAAATGACTTCCAGTTCTTCACAGGGCAGCACACGCGTCACCCTGCAGTTTGAACTCGATCGCAATATCAACGGCGCTGCACGTGAAGTGCAAGCGGCCATCAACACAGCCCAGCCCTTGCTGCCAACCGGTATGCCCAGCCGGCCCAGCTACAAAAAGGTCAACCCTGCAGACAGCCCGATGCTGGTTTTGGCCTTGACCTCAGACACTTACACACGCGGCCAGATGTACGACATGGCCTCCACCACTTTGGCCCAGCGCTTGGCGCAAGTTGATGGTGTAGGGCAGGTCACCATTGGCGGCGGTGCTTTGCCCGCGGTTCGCATAGCGCTAGACCCCCACAAACTCAGTGCTGCTGGCATTTCGCTGGAGATGGTTCGCCAAGCGGTGGTGGCCAACAACGCCCATCGCCCTAAAGGCGTGGTGGAGGACGAAGCCCAAGCGTGGCAAATCGAAGCCAATGACCAAGCGCGCACTGCGCAAGACTATGCCCCTTTGATATTGCGTTATGTGAACGGTCAGGCTTTGCGTTTGCAAGATGTGGCGCAGGTGCAGGACTCTGTACAGGATGTGCGCACCGACGGCGTGTCCCAAGGTCAACCCGCTGTGCTGTTGGTGTTGAACCTTGAACCGGGCGGCAATGTGATCGAGACCGTTGACAGGGTGCGTGGCATCTTGCCCATGTTGGAGGCAGGTTTGCCAGCGGCTGTGCAGATGGCGGTGGTGTTGGACCGTTCACCTACCGTAAGGGCTTCTTTGCTGGAGATACAAAAGTCGTTGGTGCTGTCCATGGCATTGGTGATTTTGGTGGTGGCCTTGTTTTTAAAGCGTTGGCAAACCGCACTCATTCCTGCTGTTGCGCTGCCGTTGTCGTTGGCGGGCACTTGTGTGGTGATGTACCTCATGGGTTTGAGTTTGAACAACCTCACGCTGATGGCTTTGACCATCGCCACTGGCTTTGTGGTGGATGACGCGATCGTGGTTTTGGAGAACATCACCCGACAGCGCGAGCGTGGTGTGCCTTTGCTGCAAGCGTGTTTACAGGGTTCACGCGACATTGGGTTTACGGTGGTTGCCATCAGCATTTCTTTGGTGGCGGTGTTCATCCCCATTTTGTTCATGGGCGGCATGTTGGGGCGATTGTTCCGTGAATTTGCGGTGGTGATGACTGCTGCCATCTTGGTATCGATGCTGGTGTCTTTGACCACCACGCCCATGATGTGTGCTGCCCTGTTACCTCGGCAGCTAAGCCAACCACGCAGACCGCGGCGTAGCAATTGGTTACGCATTTACAAACATGGTTTAGCTTGGGCATTGCGTCACCCATGGCTGATGTGGTTGGTGTTGGTAGCGGCCATCGCCCTCAATGTCACCCTGTACCGCGCTATTCCCAAGGGCTTTTTCCCACAACAAGACACCGGTCGCATCAACGGTTTTATACGTGCGGACCAAAGTTCTTCGTTTCAGGCCATGCAGCAGCGCTTGCACACCATGCTTGCCATCGTGCAGGCCGATCCCGCGGTAGAGACGGTGACGGGTTTCACCGGCGAGGGGCAACGCAATGCCGCCCGCATGTTCTTGACGCTCAAGCCGCGCGATCAGCGCGACGCCAGTGCCGAGCAGGTGGTGGCACGATTGCGCAAGCAACTGTCCAAGGAGGCGGGCGCACGGTTGTTTTTGACGCCAGTGCAGGACATTCGCGTCGGTGGACGGGTATCGAACTCCGAGTACGAATTCAGCATCAAAGCCGATGACTTGTCGCAGTTGCGTGAATGGGAGCCCAAGTTGCGCCGTGCCTTGGCCAAACTCAAAGAATTGGAAGACGTCAGCAGTGACTTTGAAGAGCGCGGCTTGCAAACCTCGGTGGTGATAGACCGCGATGCGGCAGCCCGTCTGGGTTTGTCGGTGCGTGCCATTGACACGGTGCTCAGCAATGGTTTCAGCCAACGACAAATTGGGGTAATTTACAACCCACTGAACCAATACCGCGTGGTGATGGAACTCGCCCCACCGTATTTGCAAAATGCTGAGGCTTTACAGCGTTTGCAGTTCATCAATGACCGTGGCCAAGCGGTGCCCTTCAGCAGTTTTGCACGCATAGAACTCACCAACACGGCGTTGTCGGTGTCGCATGAAGGCGGTGTGCCGTCAGACACCTTCAGCTTCAGTTTGGCCCCAGGCGTGTCGCTGTCGCAAGCCACACAGGCCATCAATGCCACAGTAGCTGAACTCAATTTGCCGGTATCTGTACGTGGGAGTTTTGCAGGCACCGCCAACGCGTTTCAGCGCTCCTTGGAAACCCAGCCCTTGTTGATACTGTCTGCCTTGCTGACCTTGTACTTGGTCTTGGGAATACTGTATGAAAACCTGTTGCACCCGCTCACCATACTGTCCACCTTGCCTTCCGCCGGACTGGGTGCATTGCTGACCCTGATGGCCATGGGCACCGAGTTCAGCATCATTGCCATGATTGGTGTGATCTTGCTGATTGGCATCGTGAAAAAAAATGCCATCTTGATGATTGACTTTGCCCTGCAAAAACAGCGCCTGGGACGCAGCCCTGCCCAAGCGATTTACCTTTCAGCGCAGCAGCGCTTACGTCCCATTCTCATGACCACAGCCGCAGCCATGTTGGGTGCGATTCCCTTGGCCTTGGCCTATGGCGTGGGAGCAGAGTTGCGCCAACCGCTGGGCCTTGCGGTGCTGGGGGGCTTGGTGCTGAGCCAGCTCTTGACCTTGTTCACCACGCCGATTGTGTTTGTGGGCTTGGAGGCGTTGCGAAGCCGTTGGTTGGCTTGGCGCAGCGCCAAATCAGTCGTGCTAACTTCCGTGGTTTCTGGTGGGAGAGTGGTATGAGTATGCGGCGGTCAAGGCAGGCAAAAGCGCTTTCAGCGATTGCGCTTTGCTTGTTGCTCGCAGGCTGTGCCAGTTGGTTCAAAAAGCCTGTTGTCGTTAAGCCCACGGCTCGCGCACCCGAAAGCTTTGGTGCCCCACAAACAGCCAATGCCGCGGGTGATGCGGTGGACCGTGCTTGGTGGACTTTGTTTCAAGACCCTGTACTCAATGGTTTGCAAGCACAACTTGAAACAGGCAATTTGAATTTGCAACTGTTGTCTGCCAAGGTGCGCCAAGCCCAAGCCAGTGTGGCTGCGGCACAAGCCAGTTTGTGGCCCAGTGTGTCGGTAACAGCTGGTGCGGCGCGTTCAGTCAGCGGCGGCGGGGCAGCATCCAATAGCGCAAGCCTCAGCTTGCCCTTGACCTGGGAGCTCGATGTTTGGGGTCGCATCGACTTGCAAACCCAAGCGGCGCAGGCCAACGCCTTGGCGAGTCAAGAAGATTTGGCGCTGGCGCGTTTGTCAGCGCAAGCGACCTTGGTGCAAACCTATATCGCCATACGCACCGCTGAGCGTCAGCAAGCGGTGGTGGAAAAAGCGCAAGCGGCTTACGAGCGTGCCTTGACCTTGACGCGCTACCGCTACGACGCTGGTGTGGTGTCTGCGGCAGATGTGGCGCAGGCCGAGTCGCAATGGCAAAGCACGGTGGCGCAACGCATCGATGTTGAAACAACGCGCCAACAACTGACCCACAGCTTGGCCGTTTTACTGGGGCAAGCGCCATCGGCTTTGCAGATGGCCGCGTCGCAAGCTTTGCCTGCTCTGCCCGCCTTGCCCACGGTGTTGCCCGCCTCTTTGCTGCAACGCCGCCCCGATATTCGTGCCGCAGAAATGCGGGTGATGGGCGCTCAAGCGCAACTGGGGGTGGCGCAGACCGCTTTCTTTCCCACCTTCAGTTTTGCTGCCAGCAGCGGTTACAAAAGCACCGAGTTGGCGAGCTTGTTCAATGCATCTTCCCGACTGTGGTCTTTGGGGCCGTCGTTGGCCTTGTCTTTGTTCGATGGCGGACAGCGCCAAGCCGCCAAGGACGATGCCCGCGCCGCCTTGGAAGTGGCACTTCTCAATTACCAGCAAACCGTGCTGACCCTCTTGCAAGAGGTGGAGGACAACTTGGTGGCAACCCATCAGTTGCAGGCGCAAGAAGCAGCGCAAGCACAGGCCTTGCAAGCCGCAGAGCGCAATTTGCGCATCACCGAAGCGCAGTACGCAGCAGGCACGGTCAGTTACTTGAATGTGGTCACAGCCCAAGCCAGTGCGCTTGCCGCACAGCGAAATTTGCTCGATGTGCAAAGTCGCCGCGCTTTGGCTGTCACCCAGTTGCTGAAGAATTTGGCAGGACGCTGGGACGCCGCAACTGCTTCGAAATGATCAACTCGCGATGGCTGCCTTGAGGGCAAGGACACGGGCGGCGTCAATATGCTGGCCTATGTGAGCGCCTTTCAAACCGCGTTGCATGGCTTGATCAGATAGCGTGGTGGTATCCACCGACAAGGCGGCGTTGAGCAAACCACGCAGGTGTGCGGCTTGCGGGTAAGCACGCTCTTGCAAGCCCAGTCGTCCGCGGGCATCGCATTCACAGGCTTGCAACACTTGCGAAAAACGCTCGGGTCGACGCAGGGCATCGCAGCGCACCAGCAAACGCAATACCGACTCTGCACTGAGACGCAAGCAACCGTGGATATGCCCGTGTTCACGCGCAACCACCTCGGCCAGTTCTTTGCAGTGTTGCGGCACCCGTAACCGCTCGCAGACAGCACGTAGCAGTTTGACGCTGCGCCCCTCATGGCCGATGTGGCGTGGCAAGGCGCTGGGGTGGGTGTTGCCCTTGCCTAAATCGTGGCACAGGGCTGCAAAGCGCACCTCCAAGGGCATGTTCATGCGAGCGCATTGGTCGAGCACCATCTCGAGATGCACGCCGGTGTCCACCTCGGGGTGGTGTTCTACCGGTTGCGGCACGCCGTATAAGCGAGCGACTTCAGGCAACAAGATTTGCAAAGCGCCGCAGTCGCGCAACACCTGCAACATGCGCGAGGGTTGGTGGCCCATCAAGCCTTTGGCCAATTCTTGCCACACACGTTCGGCCACCAACGCCTTGACCTCGCCGTCTTGCACCATCTCCACCATCAAAGCTTGGGTTTCAGGTGCGACGGCAAAGTGGGGGAAACGTGCCGCAAACCTTGCCAAACGCAAGATGCGCACAGGGTCTTCACGAAAGGCCAAGCTGACATGGCGCAGCACACCTTCTTTTAAATCGCGCTCACCGCCATAGGGGTCTGTGAGTTGACCTTGTGCGTCTTGGGCGATGGCGTTGATGGTGAGGTCGCGCCTTGCCAAGTCTTGCTCTAGCGTGACTTCAGGCGCAGCATGAATCACAAAGCCTTTGTAGCCTGGTGCGGTTTTGCGTTCCGTTCGCGCCAGTGCGTATTCGTCTTTGTTGTGGGGATGTAAAAACACCGGAAAGTCTTTGCCCACTGGGACAAAACCTTGGGCGAGCATCTCCTCGGGGGTGCTGCCTACCACCACCCAGTCACGGTCGCTGCCGTTGATGCCCAGCAATGCGTCTCGCACCGCGCCACCCACCAAATAGGTTTGCATGGTTTTCAAGGCAAGGTAAACACACTGGCCAAGCTCGCCGGTGTTGGCACGCCCAAGGCGCTCAAACCCAGGGCTGCGCCGCTGGCCACGTTATCGACTTGCATGGAAGCCACGTTGTCGCGACTCATCAAGGTTGGGCCTGGGAGGTGTTCCATCACCCAAGCTTGCACATAGGCCAACGCGTTAGGCAAAGGAATGACCCAGCGCGGGTGTTGCGCCCATATGCCCGCGTGTTCTACCAACTGCTGCAAGGTAAAGACTTGTGGTCCGACGAGTTCGTAGCTGGGACCCGCTGTGGCTGGGTGCATCACTGCATACACCACAGCTTGTGCAACATCGTGAACCCATACCGGCTGAAAACGGGTGTGTGCGCCGGCAAGCGGCACCACCGGGGCCAAGGCTTGCAATTTGGCAAACACATTGATGAAGGCATCGTCTTCGCCAAAGACCACGCTGGGGCGCAAAATCGTCAGCGCCAAACCTTGGGGCACATGCTCTTGCAAGACCTGTTCACCATGCGCCTTGCTGCGTTGGTACATGGACGGTGCATTCATATCCGCACCCAAGGCGCTGATATGCACTAATCGATTGACGCCTGCAGCCAAACATGCCTTGGCCAACAGCGCAGGCAGTTGCACATGGGCTTTGTCGAATTGCGCTTGGGTGCCGTGCAAGATGGCAATCAGGTTGATGACCGCATCGTGCCCGGGCAGCAAAGCCGCCAACTGCGCGGGGTCGTGTACATCGGCTTGCACCACCGACACCATGGGCAACATTTGCACCGAACGCGCTGGCAAGCGGCGTGTGGGCACCGTGATGTGAACACCTGCGCGGTTCAAAGCCTCGCACACATGGCGACCCACAAAACCGCTTCCACCTAAGACCAAAATATTTTTCATAAGTCAGACTGTAGCGGTATTGCCGCTCAGGTTTAAGTCAACGACACAACAGACTTGAAAGAGATAATGCAGTGATGAACCAACTCGATGCTTTAAAGCAATTCACCACCGTGGTCGCCGACACCGGCGATTTCCGTCAAATTGCCCAATTTCAGCCAACAGACGCCACCACCAACCCCTCGCTCATCCTTAAAGCGGTGCAAATGCCCGTCTACCGCGCACTGTTGGATGAAACTTTGGCACAGCACCCCAAAGCCGCTCAGGATGAAAACATGGACCGCTTGCTGGTGCGCTTTGGTTGCGAGATTTTGTCTTTGCTGCCTGGGCGTGTGTCCACCGAAGTCGATGCCCGTTTGAGTTTTGACACTGACGCCACCCTTGTGCGGGCGCGGCGCATCACCCAGTTGTACCAAGCGCAAGGCATAGACACGCAAAAGCGGGTGCTCATCAAAATCGCAGCCACTTGGGAGGGTATACAAGCTGCGCAGGTGTTAGAGCGCGAAGGCATTCACACCAACCTCACTTTGTTGTTTGCGTTTGCGCAGGCCGTGGCGTGTGCGCAAGCGGGGGTGAAACTCATTTCCCCTTTTGTCGGGCGTATTTACGACTGGCACAAAAAGGCCACGGGTGCAGCGTGGGACGAGGCAGAACGTGCTGGTGTGAACGACCCAGGTGTGCAAAGCGTTCGCCATATTTACAACTACTACAAGCAGCATGGCGTGACTACTGAGGTGATGGGTGCGAGCTTTCGCAACATTGGGCAAATCACCGCATTGGCGGGTTGCGATTTGCTCACCATCGCGCCTGAGTTGCTGGCGCAGTTGCAGGCGCAAACCGCACCGCTTTCTTCTGCGCTTAGTTTGGCGCAGGCACAAGCGCAGCCCATCGAGCGTGTCACGCTGAACGAGGCGCAGTTTCGTTTTGCCCTGAATGAAGACGCCATGGCCAGCGACAAACTGGCAGAAGGCATTCGCGCTTTTTGCGCCGATGCCCGAAAACTTGATGCGCTTATGTCAGCCTAAAGAGGCGCCATGGCGAGTTTTATGACGTCATTGCGAAGCCCGAAGGACTGAAGCAATCTCGCTATGCATATTGGTCCACCGCCGCACCCTTGTCAAAGCGCAGGGGCGGGTGCTTCACGCGGCGCGGCTCTTGGCGCTGGCAAGCGGCTGGCATGGCGTGCTGATGTCCCCAGGCGAAACCCAACACACAGCCGTCGTCTTGCCGGCTGGGCGTTTTCAAGGTCTGTAGCGACCTGATTTCCTTGAGTACGATGGGTCTCATCAATATGTGATGTGAATTAAAGTACTCAAATATTAATCGATAAACACCTTAAATTAGTTATTTAATAGTTAATTTTTGTAATTTTGTGTATTTTTATCCACACAAAGTATTCATTTTTTGCGCAAACTTTCACAGGGGTCTTTGCGGGGATGGGGTGGCGTGAGCCACACATAGTCCGCTTGCTGCGCCAATTCAGCCAAAAACGCTTGTTTTTCAAGGCTGGGCCGCGCGTCGTCCCACTCCATGAACAGCACGCTCAGTGTGTGCAAGTGCGGTGAAGATTTGTACACAACAAAAGGCACGCCCAAGTGCTTCCAAGCATGTCCATTGCCAGCAACCACAATGCTTGGCAGATGTGCGAGTGCAACTTCGGCCATGGCCGCGTCGCGTCCGCGTTGCACCGCGGCCATGCCCTCGAACATGCTGGCTGGCATGGCGCCGCAGTGCCCTTGGTCGATTTCTTTTTCCAATGCTTTGCTTTGCGGCACGTCAAAAGGGGCTTTCGCCAGCAGCGAACGCACCGCATCTGGCAGGCTTTGGCCGCGTGTTTTGAACACTTCTTTGATGGACTCGCCTGGCAAATTGCCACCCATGAGGGGCATATTCATCGCAGTAACCGCTTCAAACACGGGCTGGTGCAAAGGCCAGCCCCAGCCTTTAGCGTCAAACCCAGCGGCTTCTAAGTTTGTCAATAACTCGCCACCATCCTTGAAACGCAGGCGCCAGCTCAAATGTTCAGCCACCACCGTTTTACTCGCAGCTGGTAATTGACGCAGCAACTCCCCACGCAGTTGGTGGTGCCGCGGGTTGTCATGAACTTCGCCAAGCACAGCGACGTCAGCGCTGATAACAGCTTGTACCAACTGCCCCACGCTGATGGGCGCCATGTCCGACATCCGAACAATGGGTGCTCCGGGGGGGGCGGGCTCTAAAGCCCAAGCGGGACGCAAGAAAAACAGGCTACATAGGCTGCACAAGGCCAAGCTAAGGTTTTTTCTGAGCGGCGGCGATATCGGCTGGAACGGTTGAAGTGTCATAAATGATGTCTTTGGCAAGTTCGGGGTAGTCGCCTTCTTCACTTAAACAGTCGGGGGGAACAAGGGCGCCAATTCGGTGAGGTAATTGCTGTTGATATCGTGCACCATACGGAAGAAGTGTCCATGCAACTATTGTGTCGCAACTGAAGTTGCCATAAAAAACCCCGCAAGGCGCGAACCTTGCGGGGTTGATGGAGCTGAAACGCCGTTAGGCGTTTGCGGCAAGAGGCAATTACATGCCCATGCCACCCATTCCACCCATACCACCCATGTCACCACCACCCATGCCACCCATAGGGCCTGAGTCGTCTTTAGGTGCTTCAGCAATCATGGCTTCGGTGGTCAACATCAAAGAGGCCACAGAGGCTGCATTTTGCAGCGCGGTGCGGGTCACTTTGGTGGGGTCCAAGATACCCATTTCGATCATGTCGCCATAGGTGTCGTTGGCGGCGTTGAAACCGTAGTTGCCTTTGCCGGCCAACACAGCGTTGACGACCACTGAAGGCTCGCCACCGGCGTTGTAGACGATTTCGCGCAAAGGTGACTCAACCGCTTTCAATACCAGCTTGATGCCAGCGTCTTGGTCGGGGTTGTCACCCTTGATGGTGCCAGCAGCTTGGCGTGCGCGCAACAGGGCCACGCCACCACCAGCCACGATGCCTTCTTCCACTGCAGCGCGGGTGGCGTGCAGGGCGTCTTCAACGCGGGCTTTTTTCTCTTTCATTTCCACTTCGGTAGCAGCACCGACCTTGATCACTGCCACACCGCCGGCCAACTTGGCCACGCGCTCTTGCAGTTTTTCACGGTCGTAGTCAGAGGTGGCTTCTTCGATTTGGATACGAATTTGTTTGACACGTGCTTCGATGTCGGCAGCAGCACCAGCACCATCAATGATGGTGGTGTTTTCTTTGCCCACTTCAATGCGCTTGGCAGAACCGAGGTCTGCCAAAGTGACTTTCTCCAAGGTCAGGCCGATTTCTTCGGCGATGACTTTGCCACCGGTCAGGATGGCGATGTCTTCCAACATGGCTTTGCGGCGATCGCCAAAACCAGGAGCCTTGACAGCGACAACCTTCAAAATGCCACGGATGGTGTTGACCACCAAAGTTGCCAGCGCTTCGCCGTCAACTTCTTCAGCAATGATGAGCAATGGACGACCGGCTTTGGCAACGGCTTCCAAGGTGGGTAGCAGTTCGCGGATGTTGCTGATCTTTTTGTCAAACAGCAGCACAAAGGGGTTGTCGAGCAGCGCGACTTGTTTGTCGGGGTTGTTGATGAAGTAGGGTGACAAATAGCCACGGTCAAACTGCATACCTTCAACGACGTCGAGTTCGTTTTGCAGTGACTTGCCGTCTTCCACAGTGATCACGCCTTCTTTGCCGACTTTGTCCATGGCGTTGGCGATGATCTCGCCGATGCTGGTGTCAGAGTTGGCAGAGATAGAACCGACTTGGGCGATTTCTTTGCTGGTGGTGGTGGCACGGGAAGCTTTTTGC
>Ga0209357_1000359_pt1 | contig 17553 bp, 10 predicted proteins | sample LauGreFBDMM110SD_2_FD_187573 | JGI IMG/M metagenome (GOLD analysis project Ga0209357, IMG submission 187573) | Freshwater lake microbial communities from Lake Michigan, USA - Fa13.BD.MM110.SD (SPAdes) (version 3) | ecosystem: Environmental > Aquatic > Freshwater > Lake | place: Lake Michigan... | reverse complement strand
ACCTTATCGTCTGTAGAAAACCCGCATTTTTTGCGCGCCTGCCTGCGGATGAGCACGCCCTATACCCCGCTGTGGCTGATGCGCCAAGCCGGGCGCTACTTGCCTGAATACCGGGCCACCCGAGAAAAAGCCGGGAGTTTTATGGGCTTGGCTACCAATCCGGACTACGCTACCGAAGTAACGCTCCAACCCCTTGACCGCTTTGCGCTGGATGCCGCCATCCTGTTTAGTGACATCCTCACCATTCCGGATGCTATGGGCCTGGGTTTGACTTTTACCCAAGGTGAAGGGCCCCGGTTTGCCTCCCGTGTCTCGGATGAGGCGGCCGTTGACCGGCTGCGCGTGCCCGATATGGACAAGCTGCGCTATGTGTTTGACGCCGTAAGCAGCATTCGAAAAGCCTTAACACTGCCCAATGGCCTTTCCCGAGTACCACTGATCGGGTTTTCCGGCAGTCCTTGGACGCTGGCCTGCTACATGGTCGAAGGTGCGGGCTCGGATGATTACCGGCTGGTAAAAACCATGATGTACGCCAGACCCGATTTAATGCACCGCATCTTGGCCATCAACGCGGACGCGGTAGCCGCCTACCTCAATGCCCAAATTCAGGCGGGCGCCCAGGCAGTGATGGTTTTCGATAGCTGGGGCGGCGTGCTGGCCGATGGCGCGTTTCAAAAATTCAGCTTGACCTACACCGCACGGGTGCTGAGCCAGTTACAGCGCCTAGGCCCGCAAGGGCAGATTATTCCGCGCATCGTGTTTACCAAAGGCGGCGGGCCCTGGCTCAAAGCCATGGGCGAACTCGATTGCGAAGTACTGGGTTTGGATTGGACTACCAATCTGGGCACGGCGCGCGCACTCGTTGGTGGCGCTGCGGGCGGACCCGGCAAGGCGCTGCAAGGCAATATCGACCCCATCGTGTTGTTTGCCCCCCCCGAAAAAATTGCCGATGAGGTCAAGCGTGTGCTAGACAGTTTTGGCACGGCACACCAGGGACCCGGCGTGGCACCCAGCCTCATTTTCAACCTGGGCCATGGGATCAACCAATTCACGCCGCCTGAGCATGTGGCCGCATTGGTGGAAACAGTACACGCACATTCGCGCACCTTACGCGCCTAATTTCGACGCCGCCTTCGTGTTTAGCCAGTGTTGCGCTTAACGCGCACGACGTCCACGCCAAGTTGCTTTAACTTGCGGTAAAGATGGGTGCGCTCCAGCCCAGTTTTATCGGCAACCCGGGTCATAGACCCCAACTCTTTAGCCAGGTGAAACTCGAAGTAGGACCGCTCAAAATCATCTTTGGCTTCGCGCAAAGGGCGATCCAGGTCAAAGGCCTGACTGGCCACCGGGATCTGGTTTTCGTCGGCAGCAGCGGACACCGCCTCGCCAAGTGGCGACATCTGCGTGGCGCGCAGCAGACGGGGATCGCGCTGTTGTGCCAAGCTCTTGGTCAGACCTTGCTCTACTGAATTGAGCAGTTTTTGCAAGGTCACTGGCTTTTCTAGAAAAGCCATTGCGCCAATTTTGGTGGCCTCTACAGCGGTTTCAATCGTCGCATGCCCGCTCATCATGATGACCGGCATGGTAAGCAAGCCGGTGCTGGCCCACTCCTTGAGCAAGGTCACGCCATCGGTGTCAGGCATCCAGATGTCCAACAAAACCAGGTCCGGCCGCTCCCGCAAGCGCGCCGCACGCGCCTGCGCTGCGTTTTCGGCCAGCTCCACCGCATGCCCCTCGTCATTGAGAATCTCTGAGAGCAGATCCCGGATACCGTGTTCATCATCGACGACCAAAATGTTTGCCATAGTTATGCTGGGCCCGAAATAGTATTTTCCAAATTTTTAACGTTTGCCACGCAGCCTAATGATAACGAGACTTGGGCGCCAAGTACGGACGCACCACTCATCCGGTTACTAATTTCAATGCGGCCGCCATGGTCGTCGGCGATTTTTTTGACCACGGCCAGGCCCAGTCCGGTGCCACTGCGCTTGGTGGTGACATAGGGTTCGAAGGCGCGTTTCAAAATGTGCTCGGGAAATCCGCCGCCCTGGTCCAGGATAATCAGCCGCACGCGCCCGGAGTTGACGGTAAATTGGGTGCGCACCACCAGTTCCGTCGCATCGGCTGCGAGACCGTGCGGGCTGTGCACCGCTTCTTCCAACTTCAGGGTCGTCGCATCCAAGCCGTTTTGTAAAAGATTGTGCAATACCTGGCGCAATTGCTGCGGATCGCCCAAGACCGCCGGGATGCCCGCCTCAAGCTCCAGCCGGATAGGGATGGGCGACGACTCGTACAAATGCAACACCCCGTCGACCAATTCATTGAGATCGACCGCCTCTAATTGCGCCGCTGGCAGGCGCGCGTAGTCTCTGAAATCGTTGACCAAGCGTTTCATCGCATCGACCTGCTCAACAATGGTCTTCACCGACTTGGCCAGCACCTGCTGCTCTGCCGCCTCGAGCTTGCCGGTCAACCTGCGCTCCAGGCGTTCGGCCGAGAGTTGAATCGGCGTCAGCGGATTTTTAATCTCGTGCGCTAGCCGGCGCGCCACTTCACCCCAAGCGCGCGCGCGCTGGGCCGACACGATTTCAGAAATGTCGTCAAAAACAACCAAACGGCTGGCATCGGGCAAGATGGCGCCCCGGGCTACCAGCATGCGCGATCGATCGGCCATAGAGCCAGCGGGCACCGAGGCCACTCCTAACTCAAACGATTGCTGCCAATGGTCGTTACCACCCTCGCTACTGCCTTGCAAAAAATCATCAAACTGCTGTGCGATGCCTTGGCCGAATGCTTCCAGGCCTGGCAAATCTGCAATGCGCGAACCTAGAAGTTGCGCTACGTCTTGCTGCAAGATGCGCGCGGCGCCGGGGTTCACCGAACGCACGGCTCCCGCCGCATTGAGCACCAGGACGCCTGAGGTCAAGTTATCCAAAATAGTTTGCAAGCGTGCGCGCGCCGCATCGAGCTGGACGATGCTGGTTTGCACCGTCTGCCTGGCGTCGGCCAATTGCTGCGTCATGGACGCAAAAGCCCGCGTCAAGCCGCCCAGTTCATCGTTGCTTTGCAAGACAAATTTCGGCCTTAAATCGCCCGCGGCCACCTGGCTGACACCTTCTGTGAGCACCAGCAAAGGCCGGGCAATTTGATTGCCCAGGACCATAGCCAACAAAATGGCACCAAATACAGCCAGAAACAGACTCAAGGTTAAGGTACCGATATACATGCGCTTGAGCCCGGAGCGCCCCAGCGCGCGTTCTTGGTATTCCCGGTTGGCGCTGTCCACCGCCAGCGCATTGGCGACAAAATTAGCGGGCAAAATTCTTTGCACTAACAAAAAGCGCTGCTCACTTGCAAGACCCAGGCTGGCATTAGGGATAGGCACCAAGGCTTTGATGCTGGGCCGGGCCGCTTTGCCCATGGCTGCATCCTCCAAACCATCGACCCATGCGTACGAACGTTCAGTCTTGGCTGCGCGCAACTGGGTGCTGTTGGGCTTGTCCGGGCTGAGCTGTATGCCGATAGAGCCGGCGCTGGCAAGCAATTTGCCGCTGGCGCTCCAGACCGCGGCGTCGCTAGCACCGATTTGCTCCATCAAGCGCAGCAAGACACTCTCCTGAACCATTTGTTGATTCTCAGATAACTGATCCGCTGCTACACGCGCCTTGGATGCAAAATCGTTGCTCAAAGTATCGAGTGTGACGCGGCCCAGGCTCAAGCCCGCATCTAAAGCACCTTCCACCTTGACGTCAAACCAAGTCTCGATAGACCGGGACACAAAGTTGAGGGACACCACATAAATCAGCAAACCGGGGGCGACTCCGACCAGGGCAAAAATCGTGGCGATTTTCAGCAGCAAGCGGCTGCCAAAGCGCCCCTGACGCACCCGCTGGTAAAGCCGCCATGCGGCCCAGGCAATCAGAACCGCCAGCACCCCAGCCACCACCAGATTGATGGTGAACAGTTGCGCATAATTTTGCTCATACATCTCGCCGCTATTGGTCGCATTGGCCAGCAGGTAGAGCAGGAGCAAGCCAATCAACACCATGGCGAGGGCGACCAGGGCGGTCACGCGCCGCATCAGTGCCGATGGTTGACGCAGCGCCACGCCGGCCGTCGGCGCCAGGGCGGCGTCAGCGCTGCTCATCGGGTTCCCTCACCACGCAAGGCAGTACGCGCTAGGCCCTGAATATCCCACTCGGACTGCCCGATAGCGCCGATTTGAAAGGGACGCGGTAATTGCGATAAATCCAAACGGAATCGAAATTGGAGTTTTATTTTGGCGGTCAGGTCGGTCTCTGACAGGTCGGCCACTTTCCACTGCGAGACTTGCCGCACCGAGCTAAGCGCCTCGGCCAAGGTGTCGAAACTTTGATTTATTGACAAGCCCTGCGTGTTGTCGCCCCCCGCACCGGCTGACGGGTTCACCCGCCAGCGACGCGTCAAGGGTTGGTAAGCCAGGCGCAATTGGCGCTGCGCGCTGGCAATACGCTTGTCATACCAGTACCAGCGATCCTGGTACAGCTCAGCTTCAAGCAGAAAAAACATGGGCACGCCCTTGAGCAAGGCTTCCTCGACCACAGCGGGTAGCTCGAAGTTCACATTAGCAGATACAAAAACCTCATTGACTGAGCGCTCAGCACGCAAGAGCGTTACTTCGGCCTGCGTCTGCGCGCGGGCTATTGCGCTGGCCATCACCAAGCAGACCAGCAATAAAAAGCGCGGCCAAGCCTTAAGCAAGGCGCTTTTCCAGTACGGCGTAGAAAAAACCATCGTGGTCATGCCTCGGATTGTCGTACAGACCTTGCGGCGCACCGCCCGGCAATAAATGCCCGGGCGCAGGCAATGACAGCGCATCGCCTTGCGTGCCTAAAAATTCCTGTATCTGCGCTTGACCTTCGGCCTTAAAAATCGAACAGGTGCAGTACACCATGCGGCCGCCGGGTCGCAGCAAAGGCCACAGCGCGCGCAGCATCTGCGCCTGCAAGGCTGCCAGCTGGGCGATGTCCTCCTCCCGGCGCAGCCATCGCACATCCGGATGGCGGCGCACGATGCCCGAGGCGGTGCAGGGCGCATCCAGCAAGATGCCGTCAAACAGCACGCCATCCCACCAGGCTTGCGGGTTTGCCGCATCGCCTTGGCGCACCTGGGCATGCAGGCCCAAGCGCTGCAAATTGGCATGGATTTTCTCTAGGCGCTGGGCATCTTTGTCGATAGCTAAGACCTGGGCCTCGGCCAGTTCCAGCAAATGGGCGGTCTTGCCGCCAGGCGCGGCGCAGGCGTCCAAAATGCGCGGCCGGGCACCCAGGCCTTGCAATAACAAAGGTGCGGCCCATTGCGCAGCCGCATCCTGCACCGCTACCAGGCCTTGCGCAAAGCCCGGCAGGCGCGCCACCGGCACGGCTTTGTCCAGCACGATGGCCGCGCCCTGGCCGGCCACAGCGCCGATGCCGGTATCGTGCAGGCGCTGCAAACAATCGGCTACCGTGCAACGACGCAGGTTCACGCGCAAGGTCATAGGGGCTTGGGTATTGGAGGCCTGGAGCAAACTTTGCCATTGCTCGGGGTACTCGCGCTGCAGCCTTTGCACCCACCACAGTGGATGGTTCCATAAGGCCTGCGGATCGGCGTCGGTGTCGGCAATCAGCTGCGCGCGTTCGCGCAAAAAACGGCGCAAACAGGCGTTGACAAAATTGGCATGCGCGCGACTCGACGCCACACGTTTGAGCGCCTCCACCGCCTGATTGACCAGGGTGAACTCGTCATAAATCGCTTGTTGCGGCTCCCAGATCAATGCCAGGGCCAGGCACAGCATGGCGTCGGCTCCGGGGGGCGGGGGGCGTTGCACCAGGCAGTCACGCAAAGCGATAGCGCGGCCCATTTGTCGCCAGGCATGAAATGCCAAGGCCTGCACACCGGCGCGCAAAGGCGCGGGCACCGTGTCCATCGCTGCCGTGCCGGACTGCCCTTGGCGCACCAGGTGTAGCAGTTTGGCAGTGGCCTGGAGTTGCTGCCAAAGCGGCGGAGCGGGTGCGGTTTGCATAGCGCCGCTACAAAGGCGTAGCCGAGACAAATCCCATGCGCCCGGCCACCCAGGAGGCTGGCGCTTGGCCCAATGCGGCGTTGTAATCTTGCATGGCCTGGTTGGCCGTGGTCTTGGCAAACAAGGCGTGGTTGTGCGCCTCATCCCAATCACGGCGCAATTCCTGCAAAGCCTGGGCCTCAATGATGTCCTGGTGCACGCCACAAAACGATTCCCATGCGCCCGACATTTCAAGCCATTGGGCACTGAGTGCAAGGGCCTCGTCCTCGCGCCCGGTCATCAGCTTAGCGCTTTTCATGGTTTTTAGGCTGAGCGACAGTTGCAAGGCCGCCACCGTCAACACCTCATGGGCTTTGGTGGCGGGATCTGGCCGATCTAAAGCCTGTTTAGCCACCAACAACAGGGATTGCAAACCACGGTCCAAGTTGTCAACCGCCAGCCAGCAGGCACTGCGCAGACGCTTGAGGCGCGCATGTACACCCACCAGCCAACAGGCCAGCAGCGCAACCAGAGGCCACAGCAGAACCGACTCACCCATGCGTTCAAGCCTTCAGAAAAATGCCCCAGGCCTTTTGGTACAAAGGCGTGGGGCACGTACACCCTGCGCGGGCAGGCTTACTCGGCAGCGCTACCCTCAGCCGATTCGGCCTCGGTCTCGCCAGTCGCGTCAGCCAACTCCGCAGCATCGGCTTCGGCAATCGCACGGCGCTCGGAGTCGTCCATTTGCTCACGCACCAGACGCGCTTCGTGGTAGGCCAAACCGGTACCGGCCGGGATCAAGCGACCCACGATGACGTTTTCTTTCAAGCCGCGCAATTCGTCGCGCTTGCCCATGATGGCCGCTTCGGTCAGCACGCGCGTAGTTTCCTGGAAGGACGCAGCGCTGATAAAGCTGTCGGTGGACAAAGAAGCTTTGGTAATACCCAGCAGCAGGTTGCTAAAGGTCGCTGGTATTTTGCCTTCGGCACGCAAAGCGTCGTTGGTGTTGAGCATTTCCGAACGCTCCACCTGCTCGCCACCGATGTAGTTAGAGTCTCCCGTCGCCTCGACCACCACACGACGCAACATCTGGCGCACGATCACTTCAATGTGCTTGTCGTTGATCTTCACGCCTTGCAGACGGTACACATCCTGCACCTCATCCACGATGTAGCGGGCCAGCTCCTCCGAGCCCAGCAGACGCAAAATGTCTTGCGGGTCGGCCGGGCCGTCCACCACGGACTCGCCCTTGTTTACGACCTGGCCTTCGTGCACCAAAATGTTTTTCTCTTTGGGCACCAGCTCTTCCCAGACTTTGCCTTCCGGGTCGGTAATTTGCAAGCGCACTTTGCCTTTGGTTTCCTTGCCGAAGGAGACGGTGCCGGTGGCTTCTGCCAGCACGCCTTTGTCTTTAGGCGAACGGGCTTCAAACAACTCGGCCACACGCGGCAGACCGCCGGTAATGTCACGGGTTTTCTGGCCTTCGATGGGGATACGCGCCAGCACTTCGCCGGGGCCCACGTCCTGACCGTCACGCACCTGCACCAAAGCACCCACCGGGAATCCGATGGTTACTGCATGGTCGGTACCCGGAATTTTGACTTCCTTGCCCGATGCGTCAATCAGCTTGACCTGCGGGCGCACGATTTTTGCAGAACCGCGGCGCTTGGGGTCGATAACCACTAGCGTTGAAAGACCGGTTACCTCGTCCACTTGGCGGGCTACTGTCAGCCCCTCTTCCACGTTTTCGAAGTGCGCACGACCCGCAAACTCGGTAATGATGGGGCGGGTCAAGGGGTCCCAGTTAGCCAGAATTGCACCCGCCTTGATCGCCTGGTCCGCTTTTACGCTGAGTACCGCGCCATAAGGCACTTTGTGGCGCTCGCGCTCACGACCATGCTCGTCCTGGATAACGATTTCACCGGAACGGGAAATCACCACCAGCTCGGACTTGCTATTGGTCACATAACGCATGGTTGCGTTAAAGCCGATATTGCCGCTGGACTTGGCTTCCACGCTAGAGGCGATAGCCGCACGCGATGCGGCGCCACCAATATGAAAGGTACGCATAGTTAGCTGCGTGCCGGGTTCGCCGATGGACTGCGCCGCAATCACGCCCACAGCTTCGCCGTGGTTGATCAGGCCGCCACGGCCCAGATCGCGTCCATAGCACCTAGCGCAAATACCGAAACGGGTTTCGCAGGTCAAAGCAGTGCGCACTTTGACTTCATCTACGCCAAAGGCTTCGAGCTCTTCGATGATGTCTTCGTCCAGCATTGCGCCGGCAGCAGCCACCACCGAGCGGTTTTCCGGATGTAGCACGTCTTCGGCCACGGTACGGCCCAATATGCGATCGCGCAGCGATTCGATGACTTCACCGCCTTCGACGATGGCGCGCATCAAGTAGCCGTTGTGGGTTTCGCAATCGAGCTCGGTCACCACCAAATCTTGCGTCACATCCACCAGACGGCGGGTCAGGTAGCCCGAGTTGGCGGTTTTCAGCGCGGTATCGGCCAAGCCCTTACGCGCACCGTGGGTGGAGATGAAGTACTCCAACACATTCAAGCCTTCGCGGAAATTGGCGGTAATCGGCGTCTCGATGATGGAGCCATCGGGCTTGGCCATCAAACCGCGCATACCGGCCACTTGGCGGATCTGGGCGGCAGAGCCGCGCGCACCGGAGTCGGCCATCATGTAGATGGAGTTAAAAGACTCCTGCTGCACTTGATTGCCATGGCGGTCGGTAACCATCTCTTTGGAGAGCTTGGCCATCATCACCTTGGACACTTCGTCACCCGACTTGCCCCAGATGTCCACCACTTTGTTGTAACGCTCGCCAGAGGTCACCAAACCGGAAACATACTGCTTCTCGATTTCTTTGACTTCGGTTTGCGCACGACGGATGATTTCGTGCTTTTCCTGTGGCACCAACATGTCGTCGATACAAATGGAGATACCGGCGCGTGTCGCTAAACGGAAACCAGCTTGCAACAGCTTGTCGGCAAACACCACGGTCTCTTTCAAGCCACACTTACGGAAGGACACGTTGATGAGCTTGGAGATTTCCTTTTTCTTGAGTGCCTTGTTCAGGTTCGAAAAAGGCAAGCCCTTGGGCAAAATTTCGGACAACAGCGCACGGCCGGCCGTGGTTTCCCAGACTTTGGTGTTCGCGACAAATTCGCCGCTTTCTTTGTCCTTGAGGTACTCGGTCAGGCGCACGTTTACGCGGGCGTTCAGTTCCACTTCACCCGCGTCAAAAGCGCGCTGCACTTCGCCGGTGTCGGCAAAAATCAGGCCTTCGCCTTTGGCGTTGATTCGGTCCCGGGTGGTGTAGTACAAGCCCAGCACCACGTCCTGTGAAGGCACGATGGAAGGCTCGCCGTTGGCGGGAAAGAGCACGTTATTGGACGCCAGCATCAAGGTGCGCGCTTCCATCTGGGCTTCGACCGACAAAGGCACGTGGACGGCCATTTGGTCGCCGTCAAAGTCGGCGTTAAAGGCCGAGCACACCAGCGGGTGCAGTTGGATCGCCTTGCCTTCGATCAGGATGGGCTCAAACGCCTGGATGCCCAAGCGGTGCAGCGTGGGCGCACGGTTGAGCATCACGGGATGCTCTTTAATCACCTCTTCCAGAATGTCCCAGACCACCGGCGTGCCGGATTCGACTTCCTTCTTGGCCGCCTTGATGGTGGTGGCGATACCCATGGCTTCTAGGCGCGCGAAAATGAAGGGCTTGAACAACTCCAAGGCCATGAGCTTAGGCAAACCGCACTGGTGCAGCTTGAGCGTCGGGCCCACGGTAATGACCGAACGGCCAGAGTAGTCCACGCGCTTGCCCAGCAAGTTCTGGCGGAAACGGCCGGACTTGCCTTTGATCATGTCGGCCAAGGACTTCAAGGCGCGCTTGTTGGCGCCTGTCATGGCCTTGCCGCGGCGTCCGTTGTCCAGCAGCGAGTCCACCGATTCTTGCAACATGCGTTTTTCATTGCGTGCAATGATTTCCGGCGCTTTGAGTTCGAGCAAACGGCGCAGACGGCTGTTGCGGTTGATCACACGGCGGTACAAATCATTCAGATCGGAGGTGGCAAAGCGGCCGCCGTCCAGCGGCACTAGCGGACGCAGATCCGGTGGCAACACAGGCAGCACTTCGAGCACCATCCACTCAGGCTTGATGCCCGATTTTTTGAAGGCTTCGAGCACTTTAAGGCGCTTGGCGTTCTTCTTGATCTTGAGTTCGGAGCCGGTCAGGTCATTGCGCAGCTTTTCAATCGAACCTTCGATGTCGATGCTTTGCAACAGATCCTTAATGCCTTCGGCACCCATCTTGGCCTGGAACTCGTCGCCGTATTCTTTGAATTTGGCGTCAAAATCGTCCTCGGACATGATGCCGAATTTTTTAAGCGGCGTCATGCCGGGGTCAGTCACCACATAGGCTTCAAAATAGAGCACACGCTCGATATCACGCAGCGTCATGTCCAGCACCAGGCCCAAACGGCTGGGCAGGGACTTGAGGAACCAGATGTGGGCGCAAGGCGCAGCCAAATCGATATGGCCCATACGCTCGCGGCGCACTTTGGTCTGGGTCACTTCAACGCCGCATTTCTCGCAAATAACGCCACGGTGTTTCAGGCGTTTGTACTTGCCGCACAAGCATTCGTAGTCCTTGATGGGCCCGAAAATCTTGGCGCAAAACAAGCCGTCACGCTCAGGCTTGAAGGTGCGGTAGTTAATGGTCTCGGGCTTTTTCACTTCGCCAAAAGACCAGGAGCGGATTTTCTCCGGCGATGCCATGCCGATTTTGATGGCATCAAAATGCTCATCGGGCGTGAACTGCTTGAACAGGTCGAGTAATGATTTCATGGAAATTCCTTTTTCATGTGAGGGGCAGCACATCCACCGGACGGCTGCCGCGAAAGGTCTCTAACTTGGTGTTTAACCGCGCTCCAATTCGATATCCAGGCCCAGGGAACGGATTTCCTTGACCAGCACATTAAAGGACTCGGGCATGCCGGCCTCGATGGAATGTTCGCCCTTGACAATGCTTTCGTACACCTTGGTACGACCTTGCACGTCATCGGACTTGACGGTGAGCATTTCCTGCAAAACATAAGAAGCACCATAGGCCTCCAAAGCCCAGACCTCCATCTCGCCGAAACGCTGGCCGCCGAACTGCGCCTTGCCGCCTAAAGGCTGCTGCGTGACCAGGCTGTAAGGCCCGGTGGAACGGGCATGCATCTTGTCATCCACCAAATGGTGCAGTTTGAGCACATGCATATATCCGACCGTGACGGGGCGCTCGAAAGGCTCACCGGTACGACCGTCGCAGAGGTAAGCCTGGGTACGCGTATCGGTCAAGCCCTTGGCCTTGGCCACTTCTTCAGGGTAGGCCAGTTTGAGCATGCCGCGGATCTCCTCTTCCGAAGCACCGTCAAACACGGGCGTAGCGAAAGTCGCGCCGGTCTGCAAATTGGTAGCCATTTCCAGCACCTGGTCATCGCTCAAGTCGCTTAGCGCTTCTTTGCGGCCGGAGCCGTTGTACAGGGCATCCATGAACTGGCGCATTTCGGCCATCTTGGACTGTTCTTGCAACATGTTGCCAATGCGTTGGCCCAGGCCCTTGGCGGCCCAGCCCAAATGCACTTCCAGCACCTGACCGACGTTCATCCTTGACGGAACGCCCAGTGGATTGAGCACGATGTCGCAGGGTGTACCGTCGGCCATATAGGGCATGTCTTCAACCGGAACGATCTTGGACACCACACCTTTATTACCGTGACGGCCGGCCATCTTGTCGCCAGGCTGCAAGCGACGCTTGACGGCGATATAGACCTTGACCATTTTCAAAACGCCCGCGGGCAGCTCGTCACCCTGAGTTAGTTTTTTGCGCTTTTCTTCAAAAGACAAGTCAAAGCTGTGGCGAGTTTGCTCCAGCGATGCCTTGATGCTTTCGAGTTGCGAAGCTACTGCGTCATCGGCCGGACGGATATCGAACCAGTGGAATTTCTCTACCGAGTCCAGATAGGCTTTGTCGATCTTGCTGCCTTTTGCCAGTTTTTGCGGGCCACCGTTTGCGCTCTTGCCGCTTAGCAGCTTGGCGATACGGTCAAAGGCATCGGCTTCCACGATACGCAGTTGGTCGTTCAAATCCAGGCGAAAGCGCTTGAGCTCATCGTCAATGATTTGTTGCGCACGCTTGTCACGCACAATGCCTTCGCGGGTGAACACCTGCACATCAATGACCGTGCCTTGTGAGCCTTGGTCCACGCGCAAAGAGGTGTCTTTGACATCGCTAGCTTTTTCGCCGAAGATGGCGCGCAGCAATTTTTCCTCTGGGGTCAGCGTGGTTTCACCTTTGGGTGTGACCTTGCCGGCCAGAGTGTCACCCGGCATGACTTCCGCACCGACATAAATAATGCCCGACTCGTCCAAACGGTTCAGTTGCTGTTCGCTCAAATTAGGAATATCGCGGGTAATTTCCTCGGCACCGAGTTTGGTGTCGCGGGCCATAACCACCAGCTCTTCGATGTGAATCGAGGTGTAGCGGTCTTCGGACACCACCCGTTCGCTGATCAGGATGGAATCCTCAAAGTTGTAGCCATTCCACGGCATGAAGGCGACCAGCATGTTCTGACCCAAGGCCAACTCGCCCAAGTCGGTAGATGCGCCGTCGGCAATCACATCGCCCTTGTCCAGTTTGTCGCCTTTTTTGACGATGGGGCGTTGATGGATATTGGTGTTTTGGTTGGAACGCTGGTACTTGATCAGGTTATAGATGTCCACACCCACTTCACCCGCCTGGGCTTCAGCGTCGTTCACGCGCACCACCACGCGGGTAGCGTCCACATAGTCCACCACACCGCCACGGTTAGCAGTCACCACGGTTCCCGAGTCCACTGCGGCAACGCGTTCGATACCGGTTCCTACAAAGGCTTTTTCTGGGCGCAGCACCGGCACCGCCTGGCGCTGCATATTGGCGCCCATCAGCGCGCGGTTGGCGTCGTCATGCTCCAAGAAGGGCACCAAAGATGCCGCCACCGAAACAATTTGCGCCGGCGACACATCCATGTACTGCACGCGCTCTGGGCCCACCAGTACCGATTCGCCTTTTTCGCGCGCCGACACCAATTCGCCGGTCAGCACGCCGTCTTTGTCCAAAACCGCATTGGCCTGGGCAATCACGAATTTGCCTTCTTCGATAGCTGAGAGGTAATCGATCTCATGGGTGACCTTGCTATTGGCCACGCGGCGGTAAGGCGTTTCGATAAAGCCGTATTCGTTCAAACGGGCATACAAAGCCAGCGAGTTGATCAGGCCGATGTTCGGGCCTTCAGGGGTCTCGATCGGGCAGACGCGTCCGTAATGGGTTACGTGCACGTCACGCACTTCAAAGCCGGCACGCTCACGCGTCAGGCCGCCTGGGCCGAGGGCAGACACTCGGCGTTTGTGCGTGATTTCCGACAAGGGGTTAGTCTGGTCCATGAACTGCGATAACTGCGAGGCGCCAAAGAACTCTTTGAGCGAGGCGGAAATCGGTTTGCTGTTGATCAGGTCGTGCGGCATGAGCGGCTCTTGCTCGGCTTGGCCCAGACGCTCTTTAACGGCTTTTTCGATCCGTGCCAAACCGGTGCGGTACTGGTTTTCAGCCAGCTCACCCACGCAGCGTACGCGGCGGTTACCCAAGTGGTCAATATCGTCCACATCACCACGTCCGTTGCGCAAGTCCACCAGAATTTTGACCACGGACAAAATGTCTTCATTGGTCAAAACCATGGGGCCGGTCGATTCGGCGCGGCCCATCTTGGCGTTGAACTTCATACGGCCCACGCGCGACAGGTCGTAGGTATCCGGGTTGTAAAACAAGCGCTGGAACAAGGCTTGTACTGCGTCTTCGGTGGGCGGCTCGCCGGGGCGCATCATGCGGTAGATCGCCACGCGCGCAGCAAAGTCGTCCGTCGTCTCGTCAGTACGCAGGGTTTGCGAGATGTAGGCACCTTGGTCCAACTCATTGGTGTAGATGCAGGCCAAATCGGTAATGCCGGAGGTACGCAGCTTTTTGAGTAGCGCATCGGTCAACTCTTCGTTGGCTTTGGCCAGGATTTCACCGGTCTCGGCTTCAACGATATTACGCGCCACCACGCGGCCCACCAGAAAGTCTTCGGGCACGCTAATGTGGGTGGTGCCGGACTGTTCCAGCTCGCGGGTGTGGCGCGCAGTCACGCGCTTGTCTTTGGCCACCACCACGACGCCGGACTTGTCGGTCAGGTCAAAGCGGGCAACTTCGCCACGCAGGCGCTCGGGTACAAATTCCATTTGCGCGCCGCTGTCCATCAGGCGGAAATTGTCATTGACAAAGAAGTTCGCCAGGATGGATTCATTGTTCAGGCCGATCGCCTTGAGCAAAATCGTAACCGGCATTTTGCGGCGACGGTCCACACGGAAATAGAGCAGATCTTTGGGATCGAACTCAAAGTCCAACCAGGAGCCGCGGTAAGGGATGATGCGCGCTGAAAACAGCAGCTTGCCCGAACTATGGGTTTTGCCCTTGTCATGCTCGAAAAACACGCCGGGTGAACGGTGCAATTGCGAGACGATCACGCGCTCGGTGCCATTGATGATGAAAGAGCCTTTACTGGTCATCAAAGGCACTTCGCCCATGTAGACCTCTTGCTCCTTGACCTCTTTGACCACTTTGTTCTGGCTGGTGGAGGCTTCGCGGTCATAAATAATCAGCTGTACCTTGGCACGCACCGCCGAGGCATAGGTCAGACCACGTGTCTGGCACTCGCGCACATCAAAGCCAGGCTTGGCCAAGTTGTACTCCAGGTACTTCATCTCGACAAAACCATTGTGCGAGACGATGGGGAAAGCAGCCTCAAACGCCGCTTGCAAGCCCTCTTGGGTTCGCTTCTTAGGGTTGATGTCGGCCTGCAAAAACGCGGTGTACGCGTCTTTTTGCATTTGCAGCAGGTAAGGGATTTCGAGCACGCTGTCGCGGTTACCGAAATTTTTGCGTATGCGTTTACGTTCTGTATATGTGTAAGCCATGAGATCTCCGGGCAAAGTCTGAGGAATCCTGGGTTTCCTAGGCGACTGTGTTTCATTCTTGGTGATTGGCCGCTACCAATCATTGGCGGACGGTCGCGCATTGCACGCGACCCGAACCAAGGCATCTTCTGCAGTCGGGGTCAGAAGACACTTGACAAGCCTGTCATCCTACGGGCTTGTCAGCTGTACTCTGAGGCGCAAGCGCTGCCGGTACCAGCAGCGCTTGCGATGTACTTTCCCATCCTGCCGACTTGTGGGCAGCAAGATGGGATCGCGCGCTTACTTGAGCTCGACCTTTGCGCCGGCGTCTTCGAGCTTCTTCTTGGCAGCTTCGGCGTCGGCCTTGGCAATGCCTTCTTTGACGGCTTTGGGCGCGCCATCAACCATGTCTTTGGCTTCTTTGAGGCCCAGACCGGTGATTTCGCGCACGGCCTTGATGACCGACACCTTGTTGGGGCCCGCTTCGAGCAGCACGACGTTAAATTCAGTCTGCTCTTCTGCGACCGGTGCAGCTGCACCACCGCCTGCGGCGGGCGCTGACATTGCAGCAGCGCTTACACCAAATTTCTCTTCGATGGCTTTCACCAGGTCGTTGAGTTCCATGACCGTCATGCTATCCAGCGCGGTCAAAAATGCGTCTTTATCGAATGCCATTTTCTGTTTCCTAATGTACTAGTGCTTGGCCTCAGCGCTTTGCGCAAACGGCGGCACAGGGATGAATTACCTATGAATGCGACAAAGCTTACGCCACCGCAAGCTCTGCCTCGGCAGGTGCTGTCGCAACGCCTCCACGCTGCTCTGCCAATGCAGCCAACACCCGCGCGGTGCGCGAAATGGGCGACTGCATCAAGCCCAGCAACTGCGCGAGCAAGACTTCTTTCGAAGGGATGCTGGCCAATTGCTTCACGCCGTTCACGTCCAAAGCCTTTCCCGCGAACGCACCGCCGCGAATCACCAACTTGTCATTGGTTTTCGCGAAATCGGATACCACTTTCGCGGCAGCCACTGCGTCGACAGAAAAGCTGTAGATCAAAGGACCGGTCATCTGGTCGGACACCACCTCAAAGCCACTACCGGCAACAGCACGGCGCGCCAAGGTGTTTTTCAACACGCTTAACGTCACTCCGCTGTCGCGCGCCGTAGTGCGCAACTTGGTCATGTCAGCGACCGTGATGCCACGGTACTCCGCGATCACGAGCGTTTGAGCTTTAGCGGCGAGGCTGGTCACTTCTGAAATGACCGCTTCTTTCTCACTGCGATTCAAACTCAAGGTCTACTCCTTTACATGCGCTTTACGGCTTGCACCGCTTGCGCTCCAAAATGCAGCGATCAACTGTGGAAGGATGTACATCCATCTGCAGCGGGATCGCCATCTGCGTTGGTTTTCACTGATTAAGCACAGCCGAACTGCACACCAACGGTCTTGGATGGCCCCCCTTGGCGATTTTTGCTTCGGGGACCCACCACATCGGACACTTCTTGCGAAGCGCCCAAATTCAATTATTTCGAAATCAAGCTGTCAAAGACTGCACATCCACGCGCACGCCCACCCCCATGGTGGAGGACAAAGCCATCTTGCGCAGGTACACGCCTTTGCTGGTAGCGGGCTTGGATTTATTCAATGCCTCGACCAGGGCGATCAGATTGCCCTGCAAATGCGCGGAGTCAAAGGAACGGCGGCCAATGGTGGAATGCACGATGCCGGCTTTGTCCACACGGAACTGCACCTGACCCGCTTTGGCATTGCGCACAGCAGTAGCCACATCCGGCGTCACGGTGCCCACCTTGGGGTTAGGCATCAGGCCACGCGGACCCAGAATCTGACCCAGCGTACCGACCACGCGCATCGCGTCAGGCGCAGCAATCACTATGTCAAAAGGCATGTCGCCAGCCTTGACCATCGCGGCCAGGTCGTCCATGCCAACAATGTCAGCCCCTGCGGCTTTGGCTTCTTCAGCCTTGGCGCCTTGGGCGAACACCGCCACGCGGGTGGTTTTGCCAGTTCCGTTGGGCAACACGACGGCGCCACGCACCACTTGATCGGACTTCTTAGCATCCACACCGAGTTGCACTGCGACGTCGATCGACTCGTCAAATTTGGCCTTTGCAAATTCCTTCACCAAAGCCAGCGCATCGGTAAGCGGGTACAGCTTGGTGGCCACAATTTTGCCCTCCTGGGCTTTTTGATTTTTAGTCAGTTTAGACATTTACACGCCCTCCACATTCACACCCATCGAGCGGGCAGAGCCGGCGATGGTACGGACCGCTGCATCCAAATCGGCTGCAGTCATATCTTTCATCTTGGTTTTGGCGATCTCTTCGAGCTGGGCACGCGTGATCTTGCCGACCTTGTCGCCGTGTGGACGGGCCGAGCCCTTGTCCAGCTTGATGGCTTTCTTGATCAAAACCGTCGCAGGCGGGGTCTTGATGATAAAAGTAAAGCTCTTGTCCGCAAATGCGGTAATGACAACCGGCAGCGGCAGCCC
>Ga0209357_1000358_pt1 | contig 17605 bp, 14 predicted proteins | sample LauGreFBDMM110SD_2_FD_187573 | JGI IMG/M metagenome (GOLD analysis project Ga0209357, IMG submission 187573) | Freshwater lake microbial communities from Lake Michigan, USA - Fa13.BD.MM110.SD (SPAdes) (version 3) | ecosystem: Environmental > Aquatic > Freshwater > Lake | place: Lake Michigan... | reverse complement strand
GGACTCCCGACAATCAAGCTGCCAACAAGCTTGTAGATGCGGGTGGTATCTGGTTTGAAGACGTGGGTTCAACTCCCACCGCCTCCATATTGATTTATAGGTGTTTACATTAATTATATTGCTTAGTGGGCAGTTAGTGGACAGATTTCTTCCTATGGAAGATCCAAAACGGGCATTCCCAGCATTTAAAGTTGGTTCGAAAAAGCCGGCTCACGGTAAGCCCGAGGTAGTCGGAGATGGCTCGGTAAAGATTCTCATTTATCACGACAAAAACCCAATACGCTCGGGCTATAGGGTCGTTTACTGGCACGGAAGGCAAAGAGTCCGAAAATTTTTTGTGGAGTATAACCGGGCCAAAGAGGAGGCCCGTCGCATCGCTGGCAATCTTCGGGCAGGCAAGGTGCAGGTGGCAAATACTGGCGAGTCGGATCTGCAGGACCTCAACCGGGCCCGCCTCGCGATTGCGGGCCTTGGGGTCAGCTTGGAGCACGCCGCCCGGGAGTACGCCGAAGCTCACAAGCTAATCGAAGGTAAAAGCGTTTCTGGCTTTGTTCAGACCCATCTGGAGCGGGTGGGTAAACTCAAGGATGCTTCCATGATTGAGGCCGCCCACGCCTTGATTGAAGAAAAAAAGGCTCGGGGGAAAGGGCATACATGGATCAAGAGCCTGAGGAATTTCCTGCTGAACTCGGCTCTGAAGAAACTGGAAAAGCCAATGATTGCGGTGACGGTGGAAGATTTGGAAAACCTTCTCAGGACCTGGAAGGGCAGAACCCGAAACAATAAAATCCGTTTTCTTGTTCAGCTATTCAACTACGCCAAGGGCAAATACATCCCGGAGATCGAGAAGTCAGTCGCGCAAAAGCTTCCTTTCGACGTGGAAACGCCTGGAGAGGTGCAGATTTGGACTCCTGATGAAGCCAAGAGACTTCTGGATAAAGCATTACCCGAGGAATTACCCTTTTTTGCCATCGCTCTTTTTTCAGGAATCCGAACCTGCGAGATATGTCGGATGGACTGGTCGCAAGTGCGTCCTCATCGGGATCCAGACGAGGCTCACATCGAGGTAAAGGCCGCTGGATCCAAGAAACAGTTGGGGCGCAGGATTGTGCCAATTCTTCCCGCTTTGGCGGCTTACTTGGAAAAGACAGGTGTGCCAAAGAGCGGTCGAATCGTGCCCAATTCAAACATGCAAACCCGGCAGGAATTTTTGGCACAAAGGGCAGGGGTAGATTGGAAGCACAACGGCTGTCGCCACTCTTTTGGCTCTTACCGCATGGCCGATATCAAAAATGTTTATCAGGTGGCTGAAGAAATGGGGAACTCTCCGGCCATGGTAAAAAAACACTATTTCCAAGCGGTCACAAAAGCCGAAGCTGCCCGGTTTTGGGGTATTCGACCCTAATCCTTCCAGGAGGAGTCGTCTATTTTCTCTCGGATCAGGGTTGTAGTCTCTCCTTTTCGTTAGGCTTGTAGAAAATCAATATTCGACTGTTGGATCGTGAAAAAGTTCAGATTAGCACGGTGTTGGAAGTGTCCCGCATGATCCAAATGAATACTTGTTTTGCGTTATTCATATCTCATGTGTTTTTCCGTTTTAACTCCTTAGAATTCTCTTTCAGTATCTCAATAGCCTCGTAATCGATTCCTTCGATCGACGGGCAAGTCCTTAAAATCTGAATTACCGACTTCTTGAGCGCATCAACCCAACGGATTGTTACTTTCCCCTTATGCTTAAGAAGAAACTCGGCTTCTTTTGGTTCGATTGTGCAGGAATCTTCTCTTCGAAAAGAAAATGGGCGAGCACCAATCCCTAACATCAAAGTTCCTTCATGCTTTGAAAGCAACTCAAATAAAGATTCACGTGGAAGTGCGAGGCTAAGGAATAGCACATTATCAGAACTTAGAGCACGGTGGGCGGACAGATGCTCTGCGGACTTGTCCGACAAATCAGTAAGACCGTATAAATAGAGGGAATGCTTGTGCTTTGAAAACTCAAGAGCAGCATTTTCACTTATTGATTTCAAGCCACCCAAGCTGACATCCCCCTCATTTTGAGCGAGAATCCTTGCCACATCCGCTGAAATTGCAGTCAGGCCGTGTAGTTCAAGAGAGCCCGACCTTTTTACTAGGTGGCTTGCGGATTCTTCTGACAATGCTTCAAGAGAAGAAATGGTTAACCCGCCATTTGCATGACCCAACTTCGCTGCAACATCCTTATCGATCTTCTTTAAGCCCAAATACAGGTGCCCATTAAATGAACTGAGCTCATGGGCTGAAGCTGTATCAACCTCCTCAACTCGGTCAAGTTCGAGGGATTTGCCTTTTATCTTTGAAAGGCTGCTTGCGATCTCCGGATGGATTTTGGTTAGACCTATCTTTAAACTGCCCTCAAAACCTTCAAAAAAACTTGCGACCTTTGGTGTTACTGATTTTATTCCAGCTAGGGTTAGGGTCCCTTTCATGCATGAAAGGCCTTTCGCATTTTCTTCTGATAGATCTTCAAGACCTAAAGTAAGGTCACCTTTGTGTTTGCCAAGAAAGTGAGCGGAACTTCCTGGCAATGATGTTATACCCGAAAGATTAAGACTCGCCTGACAGGCTGACAGGTAACTTATTTGTTTTTCCCCAGTTTCCTTTAAGGATGAGAGGCTAAGCAAGGCACCTTGGTAGGCCGAGATAGCTTTGCTTGCTTCAACGGGAAAAACATCCTCCCAAGTTTCATGTGAAAGTGGCTTTAAAGCGTCAAAACAAAGCCAACCTTTGGTGCAAGCCAGCGCCTTAGCGATTTCGTGGGTTAATTTGTGAAGCTGGCTGAATTCACTTACAGAATCACTTTCCGGTTGAATCAAGGCTTTACATGCTTCTTGAAACCCAGCCTCGAATCCTTTGTCATAAGGAGACCTTTGTTTTCCCGTACAAAAGGGGCAATAAATAGCTGGAAAATCATCTTCCTCCCATTTTGTCTCCCCATCCCAATCAACTAGGCAATGTTCATGAATACTACGGCAACAAGAATCGCATTGTGATATTTCTGGATCTCCTTCGAGGCTCCCTGCGTCACACGCTTCACACCAACTCATAGTTATGCTCATGGCATCTTCATTTATTTGTGTAGCCTTTTATCTAGAAATAACCATGGAGACTAGGCGCGGATTCATCATATGACGTTCCTTTTATGAAAAAAGCACTATTTTCAGGCCGTTACCAAAGCTGAAGCCGCTCGATTTTGGGGTATTCGACCCTAACTCTCCCAGGAGGAGTCGTCGATTTTCTTCCGAATTTGAGAGGTATCTTCGCATTGTTGACACGCGACAAGAAAATCAACAATCAACTGCTCGGTTTTCAGGAAACCTAGGTCGGCGCCGGACTTAACCGCTTCTTCTATCTCATCCAGGAGGTCTTTAAAACCACCCATTCGCGATCCTGAAGCACCGTACCGGGCTCGGAATCGTCCAAGATTAAAATGGATGCTTTGGGTTAGCTTTTCGGGTGTTTTTTCATCGTCTTTACTGGTTGATTCGGAATCATCCACATTCTCTTCAGAGTCCAGTGGCGATCCGCTAGCAGATTCAGCCTTGGTAATGATCTTATAAAGTTCAGGTGATAAATAAACTTCTGCGACTTGTAAATCCTTGTGGCGGCTCAGTGCTTTGGCGCCGTCCTTGCTTATTTTATGGAGAAAAGCGAGTACAAGTGTGCCACGGTGCTTAGAGAGGGCCGTTGCTGAGGAGTCAGTTAGCTCGTAGACCCCCAAATGGATAGTGCCCCGAAACTTAGAAATGTTTTCGGCTGCTTGATCGCTGATTGCCAAAATGCTATCCAGATACAAATTCTTATCATCCTCATTTTCCTGCGCTTTCATTAAAACTATTTCTGCACCTTCACCTAGAAGTCTTTGTGGGCCAAGATCTGGTTTGTTCTTAAGTTCAGCGATGTCTATGTCTAAAATGCCGTTTCCAACCCATTCCGAATCATAATCCGCATGCTTCTTTAAAGCCTCAATCGAAGTAAAAGGCATAGTTACCCGATTCAGACTAAGCATCACAATTTCAGTGTTGCTAGGGAAAGTAGATAGAATCTGTGCGGCATCGGGTAAAATGAACTTTAAATTCGTAAACTCTAGTGGGCCCCGGTGGGGGATCAGTAAAGAGGCTTTCTCCTTGTCAATTATGTATACGCCAATTCGCAATAGACCCTTATGTTTGCCAAGTGAACTAAACCCTGAGTTGTTCAACCGGAGTAGATTCTCTAGATCTAGATCACCTTCAACCGAAGAAAGAATATCGGCTGTTGCGTCGTCGATTTCATTAATTGATCCAAGACCGAGATTCCCTTTTCGATTGCGCAGGGGATCAAGGTCCTTCGCATTCAATGACCTTACGCACCAAAGATCCAAATCTCCTGAATCTTTAAAATAGCTCAACACGTTTTCTTCGACGGTGTCGATTCCGAGCCTCAAACCGCCTCGATGATTTCCCAGGGCCCGCATGACTTCCGGACTCATTGAGCAGCCCTGACCAAATGAAATCTTACCTGGAAAAGAAGAAAGGGCTTTTGCGTCTTCCTCCGAAAGGAAGCGAATTTCTCCTAAAAAGAGAGATTCGCGTTTTGCCTTTGCGTAAATGGCCGCAGCACCGGGTTCAAAACCCTGAAACTCTCCCAACTCTCCCAAGTCTACTTCGTTGGGATCCTCCGCAAAATTCCTTGCCATCTCTTGGGTGCAAAGTTTCATAAACCAGTGCTGGCAGTCGTAGTCGTCATCCTTAAAGCACCTGTGGCTCTTCAGAGCTTGCATTCCGGTTACGCTCGTATGGACGTACGAGAAAAACAGATCTCCGGAATGTTTCGACAATGCAAGAGCCGCCTTTTCTGACATCTGTCTTAACCCAGAAAGGCTTAGAGACTCTTTTCCTTTATGAGATGACAACGCAACTGCTGAGTCGTCATCAAGATGCTGGAGATTGCTTAAAGAAATCTCTCGATCCGAGGTAGCCAAAACTGCTGCAGCTCCTGGTGCCAAATGAGTTATTTGATCCAGATTAACATCACTGGACCACCCGTGTTTGACCCAGTCTCTTGCAGCTTCGGCAGAAAGGACCTTCATAAAAGAAGGCTTTTATTATTATCGAATCGGCTTTTTAATCAATAAAACATAGCTGGTAAGTATGAAGATCTTTTTAGGCAAATTAAAAAAATGAAGGAAACAGCGGGATCCTCTTTAGAGAATGGTTGCCTCGGGGCTGAGGTTGACGGCGCAGGACTGCGGCATTTTTTACATGAAGTGTTGCAAGCTAATCTTGAACATGAAAACCGAACAGGCCAGCGGCCCACGCCTTTATGTATTTGGGGAATGCATGGATTGGGAAAGACCCAAATTGTCATGGATTATGCCAAGGAGATGAGTTGGAAAGTTGCGTATTGTGCACCCGCACAGTTCGAAGAAATGGGAGATCTCCATGGGTTGCCGGCTCGGGGGCACTCTCTGGCTGGAGATTCAAGCAAGAATCAAACAGTTTATCTGCCCCCAGAATGGGTCCCCACCGAGCCTGGACCCGGAATTCTGCTTTTGGATGACCTGAATCGGGCGGATGATCGTATTCTTCGGGGGACCATGCAGCTTCTCCAGAATTTTGAAATGTTTTCATGGGTATTACCCCCCCGCTGGCAAATTATAGCTACGGCCAATCCCGACAGTGGGGATTACTCTGTAACGCCGTTTGATCCAGCCATGCTTACCCGGATGCTTCACATTACCCTGATCTTTAATCAGAAGAGTTGGTCAGAATGGGCCATTAAATCAAATGTGGATCCTCGCGGAATCAATTTTGTTCTGACATACCCTGAAAGTGTCACAGGAAAAAGAACGACACCACGGTCTTTAGTGCATTTCTTTCATCAATTGAAAAGCATTCCAAATCTTATCGAAAAAGCTGAAAGGGTATCTCGATTGGCGCACGCCTGCCTTGACGAGACAACCGTATCCAGCTTTTTAGCCTTTGTGCAAGAAAGCCTCTCGAAACTTCCATCCCCCGAGAACTTTCTCTCCATTTCTGCCCAAGAGGAGGCCGAGGAAGTCCTTCGAACTATGGCAGACGGGGGGCAAGGAACAAAACGAGTAGACCTTCTTTCCACGTTCATCACACGCATGATTCTTTATCTAAAAACAGGGGACGGTCAGGAGGGTGGGTATGCTTCGAAAAATCTAGCTGTTATGCTTCTTTCATCTGCAATTCCTGCTGACTTACGCTTTTCATTTCACCGGGAACTAAGTCAGGTAGCCATGCAAGATTTAAAAGGATCCGGGATAGCCAATGAAGCAGTCGCACTACCTGAGGTCCAATTGGCTATTCTTCAGGCTGTTTGAAAACGGGGAAATCTTTCCGTGCAACCCTTGCTTCAGAAAGCAGATCGTTGCCTTGCATCCGTAGGCATCGAACTTCTCTTAAAGGAACCCTTTTTTGCTCATGTTTTATCAGCTTTGGGAAGATGTTTTACTGATGAAGTTGAGACCCTAGGAACCTGCTTCCGTAATAATTGCTTTTCCCTCCTAATAAATCCGAACTTCTTTGTTTCAAAGATTAACGAAGAAAAAAGAATTGCCCTAATTAAACATGAGCTTTTGCACATAATTCTTGGTCACCATTTAAGACGACCTCACCAAGCATCCTGGCAAGAGAGCTTTGATATTGCTAGCGATCTGGTGGTGAATCAACTAGTTCACCCATGGATAATGCCGGAAGATGCATGGGAACTGAGGGATTTTCCCAAGATCGCGATGATGTCTGACCAAACTGCGGATTGGTATTATGAAAGGATCAAGGCTGAAACTCTTCAGCGGTCTTCAAGAAAAGAGAGTGGTGGGCGAGAGATCGAATTAACCTCACCTTGTAGTCCAGAGAGTTGCAAGGAAACGACAGGAAAAGATTCCGATGATGTTGTCCAAGACATTTCTTTCCACCCCAATATACAGACGAAACGGACTCTTAAAAAAACAAACGGACAAAATCGGGGTACTCATGCCCGATGGAGCGATGATTCAAGTAGCCTCGAAAATAAAGGACCCGAGGAAAGTGATAAAAGTAATTCACAGGGGCTTCGTATCCTTCAGCAGGCAAAACTTCAGAATGTAATCAAGGCGGCAAAACTTAAGGTGTCTTCCAAGCAATGGGGGGATATGCCAGCCGGCTTGCGTAGGGAAATCGACTATGTGCTTTCCGATATGAGTGGGTTGCCATGGAGTCGAATTCTCCGGATTTTTGCCATGACCTCACAGCAAACTCGGCTTGTCAGCACGCATCTTCGGGAAAGCCGGAGATTTCCAGGCGAGGCCGGCAATAAAATTAGGCCTATTGGGCGAGAGTTGGTGGTAGCTATTGATACATCTGGATCTATCAGTGAGGAGGTCTTTAAGGCTTTTTTTCGTGAGATCCACGCCATTCAACGGCAAAAAACAAAGATTACCCTGATTCAGTGTGACGCAGAAATTCAGGAAATTTCTATTCTTCGGAATAAAATGGTGCCAGAACTTTCCGGAGGTGGCGGAACTTCTTTTGATCCGGTGTTTGAATGGTTGAAGCTAAATAAACGGCGCCGTTTAGGAGGGTGCATCTATTTGACGGATGGCTATGGTCCCACGCCGGAGGTGGATCCCGGTTGTCGGATTCTTTGGGTGGTCACACCGGATGGTCGGGCGGATTCCCATCTGCGTCCGGGCAGGATAGTTCAGATGAAATAAAATTGGCGGCTCCTGTTTAAACAGAAGCCGCCAATCACTTCCACCAGCCAACCCTTTCCGACTTTGGGCATCATTAAGTCTTTGATATTAAAAAGACTTGCCCGGGCATGGGGGGTGCTGCTGTGCAAGTCCTTAATCTGACATGGATTTGCAAATCTTGCAAAGATTCGCAAATCCTTGCTCAATTAAAAGACTTGCAAACGGGACCCCCCTGTCTGCGCAAGTCTTTTAAGATGCAAAGACTTACTATGTCCAAAGAACGATGTTCCAAACATGATAACCCGCTGACGAAACATCAGCGTATTTTATGACTGGAAGTAGATTCATTTCAGCCGAAGGCGTGGATTTGTCAAACAGGTTTTAGGAAATTTCCAAAATTGAATTTTCGCCGCCATGGCCATCCTGTCCGATCTTGGAATTTGCAGGGTCTTTGCACCACTTTCCATTGATCACGAACTTGTAGGCATAAGTACCCGCAGGAAGACTTTTTGAAATACACCATGAAGAGTCCTGTTTTTTGGAAAGGGGCTCGGGATTCCAACCGTTAAAGGTGCCAGCCAAAGAAACTGAGGAAATTCCCTCAACAGGGGGGTGGTTAAAGACGATCGTTTTAGTGGGCATCTGAGTTCCGAACTTGGCAAACTGGCTTTCATTGATCATTTTGATGAATGATAGATATCCGCGAAGCCGACTGTGCTCTTGGAACGTGTTCTTAGTTTTCGACTGATGAACCATCGCCCTTACCCTGCGCATAACTTTTCTAGGGACCCTCGGTTGGCCGCTTCCCACGATAAGACCTGTGACCTTCTGGGTTGAGGTGGCACGCATGATTCTGGTCTTCTCCGGATTAACCCAAAAACCGCTTGTTTCGACAATCTGCTGAACAGCGCGAATCAGTGTGGAAGCCTTGGCTTTGGAGTCTGGCGAGGAAAAGGTGAGATCATCAGCGTATCTTGAGTAGTGGAATCCAAAGCTTTTGCAAAGACCGATCAGACGTAAATCCAGCCTCGCTCCAGCCATGTTAGCTAGTTGAGGGGAGGTTGGTGCTCCCTGCGGAAGAGCCCTCCACGTTTCTGGTCTGCTGAGACCCTGAGTTTCCGCTGGAATCTGTTCCGGCATTTCGCGGCCTTCACGAAGATTAGTGGTCGTAAGAAGGGTCAACTGCCGGGCGACAGCTCCGGCAAAACCGAGTTTTCTAAATACCTGTTCTACCTTCGGAAAAGTGACTGAGGGGAAAAAATCCTGAAGGTCCATTTTGATGACAACCGCTTTGCCGGCATGTTGCATGGCGTGGTGTAGAATTGATTTTCCCAGGCGAAAAGCCGAGACACATTCCGAATGAACTGGGGCAGGATCCAAAATACATGCTTTGATTAGTCCCTGGATCCAGCGCAACGAGTCGCAAGGACTGTGGATAATGCGCGAACTGCCATTTCGCTTGGGGATGAAAAATACCCTATAGAGAGGGGTTCTTTCTCCCCACTGGCTGACTCCGGCAAGGCGGGCAAGGGCGCTTTGAGGTACATCAAGGAGCTTAGCGAGAAAATCGAAATCCTGGAAGGGGGGCCTTAGTTTTGGCCCCACGTAACCCGCCATTCTTCGCAAAACCTTCTGGATTTCTTCCGGAGGATTTTGGAGTCCGAAACACACGTTTCCCGTGTGTTTGGCAATTTCATTTGCCGTCTCAAGGCTGACTGAATTTAGACCCTTTAGACTTAAGGTGCCGCGGTGCCCTGCGAAAGACCTGGCCAGATCCACGGGCAACTCGGCTAAGCCGTTAAGACTTAAAAATCCCGGCTTTTGCGCCAAGGTTGATGCCTTTTCCGCTGTCAGGGACTTAATGCCGTCCAGCAAAAGGTCTCCGGAATAAAGCTCCAAACCCGTGACTTGCGGCAGTTTCCGCAATCTGCCCAAGTTCAATGTTTTCGGAAAGAATCGGAAAATCCGTTTGACCGTAACCCGATCCAGGCCGGAGAGAAGATTGAGTCCCTGAACTACTCCTTCATCATCATCCCCCCATAATAAATCCATGACCTTGAAAGCCTTTACCTCCTGCGAGTCGTTTTCGGAAATGTCAGAATCAGCCTCTTTGTTTTCTGGAGCATTAGGGTAGTTATTTTTTGACCTGGAATCCGAATCCAAAAGCTCGTCATCGTCTTCTTCCGCTTCGTCGTTATCTTCCTCATCGTCCGCCCCGGAGGCAGAGAATGGCTCTTCATCCTCATCTGCATCGAAATTGTTTTCGTCCTGCTCGTCCTCAAAGTCACCCAGAAGGATCTGCGGATAATTCTTCAGCTCCTTCAAAATATTCTCGGCGGGTTTTTTAAGTCCGTGGAGGTCGATAGGCTGGGCATGCCGACCCAAATGAGCCAGAACTTCAAGGGAAATGCTCTTTATGCCGTCAAGGGTCAGGTGGTATTGATGATCCGCAAGTTCCCGTGCCACCGGCTCGGTCATTTCAGACAGCCCCTCCAGATCAATACGTCCCTTGTGTCTTTTGAGGGCAGCGGCTGACTGTTGGGACAGCGTCTTGACTCCGGAAAGCGAGACGTAACCCCTATGTTTGGCCAGAACCTCAGCGAGGGCTGGGGGAAGTTCTTCCAGGCCATTCAAATAAAGAATTTCCCCCATCTCTTCTCGGGTTGGATGAGTGGCAAGTATCTCTGCAAATTCAAGGGAGATTTCTGTCAGCGAGGATAATGCCAAAGATCCTTGGTAGCCTTCTTGAATTGCGCCGGCTACGATCCGTTTTGCATCGGATTCGTTTAGGTCATACATGTCTTTCAGAAGGGAAGCCAAACGTGAGAATCGCCTTCCGGGGTTATCCTGACTTTTAGCTAAGGCGAGAAAGGTGTCCGTGAAAGTGAGCCCGGTTTTGGCTTCTTGTGGCGCCTCTGCAGGCTTTGTCTCAAGCGACTTTTGCGGTTCGGCAGGCGGCGCCGAGAAAGAATCGGATCGGGTCTGGGCAAGTGGGGGTTGAGGCTTTGGCATGGGCGGCAAAAGCGACCTAAGCAGCGGTTCCAATTCTGCAAAAGGCTTCCATTCCATCTCTCCCGAAGGGATCACCCAAGTTTGGGCGGAAATCTTTCCAAGACTCTTGAGGCTGAGAATATGCGCTGCGCTAAATGGACCTAGGGGCGTCTCGCCTTCGGCGTAGTAAAAAGACATTGTAGGTTTTTTTTCCTGCTTTTCTAGGATCGTTTCCGGCGCGTTTCTTTTGGCAAACTCATCAACCAAAGGGCAGCCAAGCCTAGTGGGCTCTGGGGCATCCCAGATTACTTTCAGGAACTGCAAGCCTTTAGGGCCTGTTTTTTCCAGTCTCTCTAAATTCAAGGTGCCTTTAAAATCGGACAAAATCTCGCAGACTTCGTCGGATAATTCTGTAATTGCGTTGAGGCCTAGCCCCCCCTTTTTCTTGACCAAAATCCTTGCGATTTCTGGCTGGAGGCTTCTTCGGTAGTGATCCATCCAGCAATACCCAGTATTCGCAGCTATAATTTCAGCTCGCTTTTCGTTGAGATGATCTATGCCGATGTAAATCTCACCTGGGCATCGCATTAATTCAGAAAGTGTCTCGTCAGGAAGATTAAACCTGTAGGAATTTCCTTGGTTATCGTTGAGGTCATTAAGTTCTGCCCCTGTTGAATCCCACCAGCCAAGATCCTGAAAGTGGAGACCATAGATGTTTTTGGCTAACCCCGCAGCAGCTTTGCTTGAAATCGTTCGCAAGCCGGTAAAAGACAATGGCCCCTTATGCTTTCCTATTTCTAATGCAGCCTTTTCGCTTAACTCAACTACCCCTTCGCTCCATGCCCCAAAATCTCCCAAATCCAAAACGCCCTGATGGATTGATAGAATTGAAGCAAGCTCTTCATCCAGTTCGTGGGATATGCCAAGACTTAAGGTACCTACATGCTGGGCTAAAATCTTAGCTAGGCTCTTTGGAATTTCCCGGAGTTCCGAAAATATCAACTTTCCGGGGAACTGTATTAAAATCCTCGCTAGATCTTCAGAGACTTCCTGGAGATTTAGACTTAAGAAAGGGCCCTCCTGAAATAAGTTGCGCCAAAACCAATTGCCTCCCAGTTCTTGTTTCCACTCTTTTCCATCTTTGGGTGTTGATCTCTTGGAGACCTCATCCACAAGAACTGCTGCCACATCTGTTTCTAAATGGAAAAGCCCATTCAATTCAAATTCGACGTATTTCTGGGCAAGTATTCTTGCGAGGTCGGCGTGGAGGTATCGAATCGTCCGCATCTCCATTCCTTTTTCTAAAAATTCCGGGATCGCCTTGTAAAGCTCCCAGCCGGGATCTGCCAGCATGCCCCCAAAACAGGTCCCATTCATGGAGGCGTTTAAGTCGGCTCCCTGGGCGATGAGTTGGCGGGCCTCCTTGAGGCCAAAGGGCCCGCGGTAGGTCTTATTTAGTAGAGTTTTTGTGGCCTCGGAATAGTCATCGCTACCCCACTCCGCCTCTTCTGCATCAACCTCTTCGCGAGATTGTTCTTGGATCTTTTCATATCCTTGAATTGATCCTGCTGAATATTCATCGCGGTAAGACCCCGAAATATTAAGTTCAGGAAAAACCTTAAGCAGAGAAGCCAACTCCCCATCTTCGCCAGTAATGTGGACATTAGAGGTGTTTTCATTGGCCCATGTGGTTGCCTCTACTTTGTGCAATGAGCTTTCCTTTGTGATCTTGCCGAAAGAAAACCCCCATGAGACGAAATCAGCCGGCCTGTTCAGGCCCAAATTCTTGAGATGCTGCTGAAGGGGAATCTTTTCAGGCTTTTTCTGTTCATATCGCTCTTTCTTTTCTATCAGGTGATTCATCACCTGCTCGAGATATTCGGGCTTGGTGTGTCTAAAGATCAGTTTGTAGTCCGTGTCGTTGCTCATGCCGCCTATAAATCGTGTGCTCTACTGGTTATCCTGAAAAGACTTAATTCACTGCTTATCAATCTCTACATCGATCAGTACTGCGCAGAAATGTCGGTTTAATTGTACAATTTAAACCTGTGGAATGCCCTTCCTGAAGTGACCGTTTTGTTCAAGGGAGTGCATTGGAAAGGCGTTCGTGAAGGACAAGTATTTAGGAGATAACAAATATATGGGCACGATATTCCTTCTTTATATCGGTTGTACTGCCGTGTACTTGCATTCATGTAGGAGGGGAGACAAAAGACCCAGCTGGTTTTATTAGGCCACGAGCCTCCATCTGTGCCTATTGCCGTAGTAATGTCTGATACAAGATATTTTTCTAACCCTCTATTGGTTCGTTTGATTCTGACTCATGCCATTCGCTGAGCTGGGGGCAGAGTTCTCGGATGTCCGGTAGGGAAGGTTTTCCAATCAGCAAGGAGGGAAGGGAGGCCTCATGCAGATCTGTGATTCCATCCACAGCCTCGGAACGCCGACTCCAAAGGGCATCGGACGTGATGAAGGCGTTCATTTGTAGGGTGCGTCCCTCCTGAAGAAGGGGAAGTCCCTTAATAAGCTGCTCCCAAAGGTTGGACATGGGGACAATCACGCCTCTTGTTACGCCCTGCAGTGCGACGGAACGCCATACGTCTTCTGTATCCCCTCGGCGGAAGAAACAGTTGGATGCCTCCCACGCCACACACTCATACCAGGTCTGGCAAACTTGATCGATAGCCGCTCGGAACCGCTGAATGTCCCCATACTCCGTGGCCGCCTTGGAGGCTGCCACCAGCTCCCGTAGCTCCTCGACTGCCCGGTTGGCCAGCGGCACAACCTTCGAGGCGTGTTCCTGGATCGTTTCCGGCTGCTCGTCTGCCTCCAAAACGGAGTCGACCGCCATGTTCCAGTCGCGAGCCATGGTCCGAATCCTTCCACTCATTCGATCTAAGACAAAAAGCCCTACCCAACCCTCAGGTTTGAGCTGCACCAGCAGGTCCTCGTGACACCCGTGCGACTGGTAGGGAGGGGGAAATGGATACCGAGTCTTGGCCTCGCGAAGAGTTATCTTCCGAGGTCCCGAGGGCCGATTCTGAACAGCTTGAGGTTGAATCCTAATACTTGTCCTAGGCACGCGGGCCTTGGGAGGTTTGGGAAAAAGGTTCAGGCCCCGAAAGAAGTTTCTCATGGAGAACCTTCTCCTTCGTCGATTTGACCAACAGGAAACGGCTTTCGTATAATCGTATTGGAATAAGTGCGGTAAACAGTGTCTTTCTGAACGATGTATTCGGGAAATGGCTTCCGAATGATCGTGTTTGTGTACGTTCGATACAGCCAGACTGATCCGTCCGATCTTCTCTCTGAAAGATAGTCAGGAAACGGCTTCCGGAAGATCGTGTTTGTGTAAGTACGATAAACTTTAGCGGTTTCACCCTCGCCGGCCTGAAGCTGTGCCGCCAAAAGTAGCAGTAGTCCAAAATAGAGAATTTTCATCGGTTATTAACCACCTTCGCCCGAAGTGTTTGGAGAGTCATATTATAGCGATTCACATCTTCTATTTTATTCGCGTTGTTTAAAAGAAAGGCCTTTTGGCCGAGACGGAAGTTTTCATCTTCTTTTGCTCCAATTACTCCCTGGATACGGGAACGGGTAACCGATCCCCGAGAATCCATGACGGAGTGCTTGGCTTTTTCATTTTCTAACATCTTGATCATTTGACGGTTGGATTCGATCTGGCTTTTGGCGATGTGGTACTCCACCCCGCGGGTAACGCAGTCATACTTTTGATAGGTGACTTGGCCCAGACATGGGAGAGCTAGTACAGGAAAGAAGATAAGCCACAGAATGGTTCTTTTCATTAGGAGAACTCCGGAACGGTTCTGGGGTATTTGGGTAGCGGATCATGGGAAGGGGGGCGGAGTGGTGGGGCGATGGGCAACTCTGGACCGGGAGTGGCCCAAGGGTCATCTTCTCGGATTACTCGGCGGAGAGCTACCCCACCGCCCTGATCACCAACTGGTAGCCAACGGGGATCGTCCCCGTTATCGTCATCGTCATCCCCGCTGCGCCAGCGCAAAGTCACGAGCCATTCCCGCAGTCGCGGGATCCAAGATAGAATCCAAAACAGCAGGCAGATCGCACTGCCCCAAAGCATCCTATCTCCCCAAACCAGAGAAAAGAACCAGAAGCTGCCCACTCCATAAAGCCAGCTGGGGGGTTTCTCCTTTTGCTGGCAGCTGTGCAGATAGCCGGCCGTCCAGCCAATATAGAAGAGAAGTATCGCATTCATTGGAAAAACTCTTTCTGCTCTTGCATAGGGTTAACCTGCCTCAGGGGGTAGGACATTGGCTGTACTTACAGAAAACAATCTTCTGGGACCGTTTTTGTCCTAGGGGGTGAAGTAAGGTGACTTTATGAAAAACAAACAATACCTACCGATAGTTAAACCCGTGTTCTGGACAATGATCTTCGGAATGGTCTCGGCCATGCCACTATCCGCCCAGCCGCGCTGTTTCGTTTACGTGGATGACTTTGGATCGGAGCAAGACAGCAGAATCCGTTCATTGGGAAAGGAGATTCAGGCCCAACAGTCCGAACTTCGTCTGATGGAGAAAATGACTAAGGACCATAAGTATGACCGAGATGTAATTCTCGCTCGGGCGCACCGCAAGATGGCTATATTTCAGCTGCAGAGTGAAAAACAATTATTAGACAATAAGTGCTTCAAAGACAGGTATGGCCCGAAGTCTTCCTTCCGGTAGGAGGCAAGAAATGCTCCTCGATAACCTTGTTATGAAAAAGGTCTTATTGTTGTGGCTATGCGTACCGGCTTATTTGTGCGCCCAGCAAAGCCAACAGCTGTTGGTGGTCTGGGATGAAAGAACTTGGCAGCTGCCCATGATCCAAAAAAAATATCCGGAGTGGCCGCAAGCCTCGGTACTTCAGATCGAGGTGATCAGTGCTAGGCAGATCGATCTAATACCCTGGCATGGGGAACGCACGCATGTGCTTCTTCGGCAGGATCAGAGTCCAGCTACATTCCTTCGTTATCCAAACCTCTTGAAGCCTATCTTGTTTGGTATGCGACCCGAGAACTCTGTGGTCGATATCCGGTATCCCGGACGTACTAACAGGCACAGGGTAACCACCCCGAGAATCAAAGGAGCTTTGGATCCGAATTACGACTACCTGTCCGAGGGTAGGAAGTATTAGTTGTCTAATCGGTATCTTGCCAAAAGAAGGGTATTGGTAGCCCCGTAATTGTCCCAGGCGGTGTGAGATGATTTCGCAATGGGCGGAAAGGCTAGGGGTGAGTCCTCGGAATATCTTTGTACAAAAAATGAAAACCCAATGGGGGAGTTGTAATCACCGAAACAAGAGCATTCGTCTAAACACCGAGCTGACCAAGAAGCCCAAGCAGTATTTGGATTATGTGATTCTTCACGAGATGACCCACTTAATTAAGCCTACCCACAGCAAAGAGTTTATTCGCATCCTCGACAAACAGATGCCCATGTGGCGGGAAATTAAAAAAGGGCTGAACCGTTTGCCCGTGGGGAGTTAAAGTAAGTCATGTCACATCTCGTTTGCCAACACCTCGAAAACATCTCAAGGGATGCCCAAAACTGGCAAAGCTTTTCCCTTTGCCGCCACCATCGGCTTTTGAGGTCGCCCCAGCAAATCGGGGGTTGATTCGAAGACATCAGAAAGCTGAGGGGAACTTAGAAAATCGAATTACCCTCGAAAGGAGAAATGAAAATGCAAAAAACAAAAGTCCTGACAAAAAAGCTGATCGACCAAATCCTGAAAAAACCGCCGCAAGAGCAGGGTCCCTATGAATCCTTTACCGAGATTGAGGATGAGGCGGCCATCTATCTTTCCAAAAAGGTGAAAGTTTCGCCCTCTCTTTATTTGAGTGGCCTAACTTCCTTGTCTGATGTTGCTGCAGCTGCCTTTGGTAAGTTTGATTGCTGCGCACAACCTAACATGTTTTTGAATTTGGACGGCCTCAAAACCATTTCAGATCAGGGGCTGAAATCCTTGGCCAAGTTTGGTGGATCCATTTCCCTAAACGGACTTGAGGCATTGTCGGATGCAGGTGCCGAGGCCTTGGCATCTCATAAAGGGGGTAGGATACGTCTTAACGGGCTGAAGAGCCTTTCTGAGACCTCTGCGCGTTCCTTGAGTGGCTATTACAAAGGAAAATATAGTGGGGAATGGCTCTCCCTTGGCGGTCTAGCGGATGCGAATGACGGAGTTCTTAAAGAACTGGTTAAATACAAAGGTTATCTGGGCCTTGCCGGGCTTAAAATAATATCTGATTCTGGGGCCAAGATCCTTGCGGAGCACCGAGGTCCTCACCTTTATCTGGATGGTCTCAAAACTCTGTCAGAGGCAGCTGCGAAGGCCCTTGCCGGTTACAAGGGCTTTAATAATGCGGCCTATAATACGAAGGGTAAGATCAGCCTTGGAAAGGATGCTGCGAAAAAATTGCTCAAACAAAAGGGTGGCGAGGATGTGCTCGACCAAGACGAATAACAAAGCCTCGGATTACGAGGCATCAACCATCCCGATTCGCCGATAATCTCGAAAAATGCCCGGATTTTCTAGGCTTATTTGCCGGGCCGCCGAGGGAATTTGCTTAAAAGCAGCTCAAAAACACGTTCAATAGGCCGTCAACACCATGGTCAACGCCATAAGCCACCACAGTCATCCACGGTCAATCCATAGTCAATCCATGGTCAACGCCATAACAATCCAGAAACAGCGCAAAACGACGCCATAATTGGTTCGGAAGGGGGTTTTAAAGGCAGTAAAACTGGGGTTAAGGTCAAAAGAGACCATTCCAGGCCGGGAGCCTAACCGAAAAAATACCGAGGATCCACCGAGAGCCAGACCGGGAATATGACCGGGAACTGAAATTAAATACCCCGAAAATACCCCTTAAAT
>Ga0209357_1000355_pt1 | contig 17642 bp, 7 predicted proteins | sample LauGreFBDMM110SD_2_FD_187573 | JGI IMG/M metagenome (GOLD analysis project Ga0209357, IMG submission 187573) | Freshwater lake microbial communities from Lake Michigan, USA - Fa13.BD.MM110.SD (SPAdes) (version 3) | ecosystem: Environmental > Aquatic > Freshwater > Lake | place: Lake Michigan, USA... | reverse complement strand
TAATTTTACGATAGGCTCAGCGTTAGTATTTTTAATAACCGAATAACCAGTCATTCCATATAGTGGATTTGCAGAACTAGTATTTTCTAATCTAATAGCATCTAGGCATACATAAAAGTTTTCAGATACTGCAGAGTTGTCAGTAACGCATGTATATATTCTAACAACATCTACTTGGCTCCAAGTAAAGCCAGTACTTTTGTATAGTTCTTGGAGTTGTTTAGTTGCAACAACATATCTGTTATTAATAAAATCATGTTGTCCTACTCCAGTTCCATTATTAAGATTGACCTGGAACCTTGCCCACTCTCCAGTATTGTGAATATCTGATGAGGCAAATTCAACTAGGATCTTAACATTATCTGGTGCAGCGTCTGACTCTCCATTTTTATTAATAACAGTAAAGGCTAACTTTATCTGATCTGTTGGAGCATTTCTGTTAAAATCTAGATTTGCTCCAGTTAGGTGTATATGATCTGATGTAGGATTTACAACTAGGTTGTTCTCGGCATCTACTGTTAAAGTTGAAACGTCTCCTCTTGATACAACAATATTGTTAAAAAATCTACATCTTTCATATCTCAGTCTTCGTTCTTCATTAGTAAAAATTCTGTTATCTGCGTTTGTCTGAAAAACCTTTTGCGTTCTATTTATTACGTTGTTTTTTAAATCTCCATCCAAAGGCTCATATATAACAGGTATAGATGTGGCAGCAGTAGAGGTGTGAAATTCCCAGTTTTCATCCTGTGTGAATGCATATATTGACTTACTGTCATATGCTCCTGCAGAGGTGTTTGATCCCGCTGAAAATACAGCAACCTCAGTTATCTCATATCTTTCTTCGCTGGGAAGTTCTGCTGTTAATACAAGTTTTGTTATATTGTCTTCTGAAACATATCCACGAGATATGATTGGTGCACGGAACATCTCAAAGTCAAGTCTTACCTTCTTGGAATAGTCTCCAAGAGTTCCATCGGAATTTAATGGCTTTGCTCCACAGCCAAGAGCGATGTATGAGGCGTAGGCTGGCGCCTGCCCCAATAAGTATTTTGCTAAAATATTTTTTCCAGTATCAGTAATCATTGTACCACCCCATATATTGTATCATTATAAAATGATCCAGAATTAAGTATCTGAACCTCTACTTGTTCGTCTTCGTCTAGATTAATAACATTTATTATTAGATTTCCAGTTTCTTCTTCTATGTATACCGTTTCACCGTTAGGGCCTGTCCCAACAGATGGTATTTTTTTATCAAAGATTATTGGAAACTTCTTAAAATAACTTTCCGATGTGTCTTGTAGTGACATTATATTTTGTGGATTATACTGATAATTTAAACTTGTTAGATTTTTTATTGGCTGATAGATAACGCTCTGGCCATTAATAATATCTGATCTTGATATATTTATTATTTCCTGGCCCCCGATATCCTCAAAAATTAGATCTGTCATGACCTCAATTGGCATAGACTCATCGGTTATGAGTATGATGTCTTTTGATGCTGCTAGGACGCCAGTGGATGCCGATGAAGGGGTTGGGGCTGGTAGGTTTGGTAATGCGTCAACCATCTTAAACCTCACTCAAATAAACAGTCATATCTGGCCCCTCTGAACTTTTAGCATAACTTATATTATATACTACAAATCGATCTTTAGGGTCTGATACTTGGTTAACACCAAGACTGTCTGTGTAGTCAACAGTCACAATATCTCCAAGTTGAAGTGTTGGAATAGCAAATATTTTTAAGCCAATAGACCTTCTAGGCTTAACCACCTTATTTACAATCCACTCCATTAAACTGTTTGCGTCGTCTTGAGTTTGTATGTATGGTGTTTCTAAAGAAAAATCTTTTTTGCCATATGTCATTCTACTAACCTTGATGTCTTTAAAATCATTGTCGTATTTTATTGGTGATTTGATTAGGTTTGAGCCAGATATATTTGGATTAGAAAAGTCACTGTTTTTATTAAAGAACTCATCCATAGTTAACTGATGCTGAGACTCTTGAGTGAAAGTTACTCCCTGAATTCTTAAGTAGTTTCCAGTTGTTTCATCTAGGCTAAGTGCTGTGTCTGTAGCGTTAAATATTAAAAACTCTGCACCATAAGAGCCTGCTCTAAATCCAGACACTGTGTACCCCTTAATTCTATTAAAGGTTGGTGATAATTTTGCATAGAGTGCTGGATAAGCCTTGTCATATCTTACATTAAAATATGCTGCCTCTCTCATAATTGATCCAAACTCTTCAAAGTACATACTGTATGCTGGTGGTTCCGACGGACTTATTCCTGAAAGATATGTTGACTGGACTATTCCACTCATTGCGTACTTCCTAAATGACTCATTGGCATCAATCTCTTGATCATCTACAGCAGACATCACTGGTGTATCTAATGCAAAGGTAGTATTTTGAGTATAGTTATTTGTAAGTGCATATAGGTTTTCAAACATACATCTTGCAGAACCTCTAACAAACATTGCCATATTGTTATAAACTGGAAGCGGTTCTTTGTCATCAACTGTTGCAACTAGCCTGTTATTTATGTAAAGGAAAAATCTTCTTATGTTTCCAACATTTTGATACTCTACAGCCAAATCATACACAGTTGGATTTTCTTCTCCAACCATTCTTGATTGACCAGTAAACTTACCATCATCAACAATAATGTTTGTTAGTCCGCCCCAGAGTTTGACTGGTATAGCCTTAGATGTTGCTGAGTCTCTCATTACTTTATAAAAAAGAACATTGTCTAAGTTTTGTGCTGAGTCGCTATAACTATTAATATTGTTTTCAGTTAAAGCCAAAATTTCAAAATAGTAACCAACGTTTGTTTCTGGATTAAGCATTACTGCAAGGCCACCAGATCCTGCACTAATATTAATGTTTTGATCTGGAGAGTTACCAGTTACAACAAAGTAAGTATCACTTCCAATAGGAGTTTGCCCACGGTTTGTATTGTTTTCAATTTTTCCAACAATTCTCATTCTTGTTCCAAAATGTTTATACTTGTTGGTTAACTTTTTATGTACGTAAGATACAAAGTCAATACCCTTGTCAGTAGTAGTAAAGGATGGGCCATTAAGAATAAACGCAGATGATTGTATTGTTCCACTTTGTGTTGTTAGTAGTCTATTGATGTCTGTTTCTGTTCCATAGTACTGTGAAAGAAAGTTTTTTATTATGCCCGTTCTGACCGTCTTTTGTGCTAATGTGTTGTTAACTCCCGCTGCCAATGTGTCCAATGTTAATGACTCTGTTTGAGCATCAATAGATGTTGGGTCTGCAAGGCTAAACAGCAGTTCTGATCTCATGCTGCAGCCACGTACTGATTCGTTTGATGTCCAGTATGGGTTTAGTCCAGCAACATGCTCTACTACTGGAGTTCCAAACTGTCCTCTTCCGTGTTTTGATACTGCTCCATTTTTTAACTTAACAACACCACCAACTGTTTGGTAATTAGGAACAGAATAAATTCTAACAAGCCCTGTTGGATATATCTTTCCGTTATGCCCTAGTTTTGAAAAATAGTTCTGATACTCAAGAACATCATTTATCCAAACATTCCCATATCCAGTTACACTGTATTCAACTGCATCGTATTTTATTATCTCTGAATTAGAATAAAAATATCCATTGTATCTTGAAAGCCAATAGACTCCTTCTCCAAGATCCATAGTGTTGTTTACTACTACATTATTTATAACTGAAGGCTCAGAAGATGAAAGGTTAGAGTTCATTGGTATTGCACCAAGAACGTAACTTGACTGATTTTTTGCCTGATCATTAATTGATTTTGTATTTTGATCTCCCGCAACTTCCCAAAGAAGTGCTGGCTTGTATATCCAGGTTTTTTCTTTATCAATTACGCTTGCTTGCTTAATAGAGCCATAAGTTTTTTGTATATATCTTGTTTTATAGTTAATGCTTCCATCATTAAAGATATCACTGTTTTGAGAAGATATAGAAATAATGTTCGCAAGTTTAGTTTTAGTTATTTTGTTTTCTACTACTCCATCGTCAACTGAGTCTTTTGATCCAGACAAAACAAAGTCTGTTGTTCTTTGACTTTCTTCAGGCAATATATAATTTTTGCTCATCATGACAAAGTTGTTATACTCATCAAAGAACATGGCGGTCTGCGTTGATACTGCCAGTTCATTTAGTATCTGTGCTACTGTTTGGTCTGGTGGTATAAAGAAGTAAGGGATAATTGGATCTTTTTCTCCAACTGTTCTTTTAAATACATAATTAGAAAATCCGATAGAGTCTAATAGCATTGATACAGCAGATGTTAAAGATGCATTAGTTGCTAAAGTTTGCGGTGCAGTTAATGATTCAAAATAAGAAAACATATCTCTTAGTTTTAAAGATACTTGTCTGTCGTCTGTGTTTGATTCTGGAAATCCTTCTGTGTACATTGTTTTCATTGGAACAAAATAGTCATATCCGTCAACATTAATAACAACTTCATACATTTTTATTTGTATATTTTTTGTTATATAATTTTTAATTATACTGTTTTTATTGTTTAAGTTGAATGCTTGGTCATAGTCAAAAAGTCTAAGGCTTCCGTTAGAAGCCAATAATTGACCAACAGGCAAACCAGAAATTCCAAGATCTGATGCTGTTTTTGTTATTGAAAAATCAGTTGTTTTTGTAGAAAGGTCTACTGCTAATCTTGGAGAAAGTTCAATAAGATCGAATACCGAGTCTGACCTTGTCATTGTGTCTACAACAATTCTAAGGCCATCTATATAATCAAACTCTCTGTATGTATTTAATCCATCTGAAGAGTTGGTAAACTTTACTGGTGATGTTAGGTCCGTAACAAAGTTAGAAAGCCTATTTGTTTCTTCTTCAGAAATATCCCAACCGTATTTTGGAACAAAGGTTTCATATTTATTCTCAAACCATATATGGTAAACGCCAAGATCTGAGTCATTTGCTTTAATTAGATAAGCATATCCTTTTATATTTTTTGCTGGTAGAAAATCAATAGACGAGTACTCTTCTGCTTTAATGAATGAACTTCTATATCTCTCTGGTACTATTAGGCCATATGATAGTTCAACATATCCATCATTGGAAATTAGTGGGGTCCCGTCTTTTTTTGTAGATGCTGCTGTAAATGATTTTGCATCTATCCAATTATTATTTTTTAATACTTGAATCTTCCATTTTAATGGAGTTTTTTTATTAGAGTTGCCAAACAATGGATCAACAAAAGATCCAGCAGAGTTAGAAAATGGACCAAGGTCTACTGATCCAATATGCGTTTGCATTTTTACAACAATTCTATTTGATGGAATTGAATTTTCATAAACAATAAATGGGGCTGTATCTTGTATATAGTTTTGACCATTTATAACTTTGTTTGATATACCATATTCAGATCCACCTTCAGTTCTATAGGATGACCAGTATTTAAAAGTGTCTCCTTTGTCTGGCATATAGTATCTTGGTCTATCACACATACTTGAGTTTGCGTGATGTAGATATGACTTAGAAAAGTACTGAGCCTTGTTAATTCCAGATCTTGGTCTAAATTTACCAAAGCAGTCTTCTAAAGAATAAAATAGTTTTACTTTTTCTTTTTTAGGAGTTAAAAACATTGGCTGATTTAAGTCGTCTACCCCACCATCAATTTTTATGTCAGCATCTGTGGCACCGTAATAAAACTTTACAGCAGTTTCTTCTGTCTCATTATTATCAAAACTATTAATCAAACTGTAATAAACTGATTCTGGCTCTGCTGGTCTATATCTATAGTTGCCAATTTTCTTTATGTTGTTTGGAATGTTCATATTCCATTCAGCAATAACCGCAGACTGTGTTCTAATTACAGAAGAGGTTTCTAGATGATTTTTTAATTCATCATTCTGGAACATTCTATGCCTCTTCCAGTGTTACTGATATATTCCAAAAATCATAATTAGAGTTTCCACGTTTTACAACTGTGTACTGAAATGAAGATAAGAACATTTCAATAACTTGATTGTACTGCCCTAGGTGTCCGTAGGCTGCATCATCTTTACCAAAATTAGAATGCTTGTCGTATGAAAGGTATACCCAGAAAGATCCCTGGTGATTCTCATACCAGTCAAGCATATCAACTCCACCTGCTCCTCCGTCTGTTGTATATTGCATATCAACAGATGAAGGTTTGCCAGAGTAACCAGTATAATCTGATTTTCCAGTTACAGAATTAAAGTCTGGAGATAGTGCGAATGCTCTAGATGGAAGCATGTTCCAGTTCGTTGAAATTTTTAACTTATCAGCCACATGATAAGATCTCATTCTTCCATTAATCATTCTTTCACGCTTTTCAATTCTGTTTGTATCAATAGATATTTCTCCTCTATTGTCATCTGATAAGATTAAGAATTGATCCAACAATGACTGATCAACTGCCGTTGCAGGCTGGGCTCCCACCTCGTATCCGTTAGGCAAATAAAGGCTATTTGATAAGGTGCCAGAATTCTCTGACCAGAGCATTGCTTGTGGTCTTCCATACTTTTTTCTTCCTGCCATATACTGTGCAGCCGTTGGGTTAGTAGCCATTATAAGTTATTACCTCTTAATTTCATAGAATCGATTTGTCTAATCTTAGACATTACTGTATTTGCTATTTCGTTTGGATTCGCATCAGACCTAACATTTACTGTCAAATCATAATTATACACTGATCCAAGTTGCTGCGATCCACTATTTATGCCCTTCATTGTTTCAGTTCCATAACTATTGACAGCATACTTGCTCATTACAAATTCCCCTGGAGTTAACATTGCTGGTACAGTGTCTGTTCCTATTACAGTACCACCGATTGCAAATCGTCTTGGCTTAATTAGTCCACCAGAAGCCTCTCTGTCCCATGCTCTCCAATTTAGTCTTGCAAGTGCATCTGCTCGTGCCTGGTCTGAAACAGTAGTTCCCTTATCTCCATCATTTAATAAGCCATCTCCATTATAAAAACCAAGCGAAGCATTATCTCCATCGTCTTTGCCCTTAAGTGATTTGTCCAATCCTGCTATTTCTTCTGGAGTTGGTTTTTTACCTGCATTAGGGTCTGGCAAACCAAGTGCTGTTCCGTAAGTAGTGACCATATGAGTTGTTAGAGTCACAGACTTATCTTTAATATCATCATAGGCTTTTTTAATAGCATCCCATGCACCCTTTATTGTTCCAGATACTGTATTAATATTTGCAAGTGCTAAAGCAAGATCTCCCTTTGCAAGTTTTGCTGCTGCATCTGCTGCCTTGTATGTAAGATCCCACTCTGCTCTAGTCTTTTCTTGAATAATTCTATTTCTGTCATTTGCAGTTATTTGTGCTGCTAACAAATCGCTTTGTGATTGCAGTGGAAGAATCTTGTCTTGAATTGCTTTGAGTGCATTCTGTTCATCTAGTAGTGTACCAAAAGTAAGTTTTGCAATTGCATCTGTCTTAACTTGAATTGCATCAAGTGCTACTTGTCTAGACTGTTCTAGATTGTATATATCATCTTGTATTTTGAGAATTTCTTTATCTACCGCAGCCTTTTTGAGTTCTAGGTCGTAAGTCTTCTGACTGATATCCCACTGCTCTGCCTCAATTTCTTTCTGAGTCTTTCCGCTTACTCCACCACGAAGATTACCAACTTCATTTTCTCTTGATTTTTGTAAAGCATCTTGTGCACTGGTTGCATAGTTTGCTGCATTAGATGCTCGCATATCTTGAACTGCTTTTGCTGCTGCTGAAATATCTCCTTGGGAAAGAGCATCTGCCAAACCAAGTTGCTGTTGCTGCTGACTAATAATTTGCTGATTGATTTCTGCAACTTTTGTAAGAGCCTCTTGCTGTTTATCATATTTCTCATTGATTGCTTCAGCAGCCTTATTCATAACATCTAAGTCATGGGATAGGACCGAAGATCTTTCTTGTAATGCTTGGATTGGTCTAGTAAAGTTAATTTCTGCGCTTCTTGTTAACTTCTCTATCTCTCTTTGCTTCTTTTCAATTGGTCTAGTAAAGTCTGTTTCAATTTTTCTTTGATCTGCATCAACATCCTTTTGCATATCATCAATCTTAGATTGAGTTAAATTAATAGCATTCTGTGCAATCTTAGATTGATTGTTTAGATCTTCCATCATAACTTGAAGACCAGCAAATGTATTACCCTGAGAATTTGTTAGTGTGTTTTCGTCAATCATCTTGTAGGCATCAAACATTTCTGCTGCAGCAGTTGCTGCATTCATTATTTTTTCTTCTCTTGTTTGAGTAAATACAATTTCAATAATTTTTCTTTCTGGTATGTCTTGGATCTGTGAAAGCAAATGATTAAATTCATCTTGAGCATCTTTTGCAAGAGTAGCAAAGTTGTCCATACCGTTAATCAATGTATCTAGCATTCCTGGGTCGGTGATGGCTGCACGAATTGCTTCTGCGCTCATTCCACCTTGTTGCATCATTGCTACAACTTCTGGAATTCTCTTTTGGTTGTCTGTAGTCTTCTGTAAATCCTTTTGTCCAGCAACGGCTCCATTAATTTGATTTCTAATTCTTGCTTGCTTTGTTAGCGCAGCATTTGTCTTTAGTTCCGCTTCTGTTACTTTACCTGTAGCAATAAGAGTCTTGTAGTTTTCATCTGCAAGCATTGTTTGAATATCTAGTTCATCATATCCTAGTGCAAGTAGTTTTCCTCTTGCTGCAATTTCTTGCTTTGCTAATGTTACAGACTGAAGTTGTGCTTTATTGTAGTCTCCAATAATAGCCTTCTTATATCCTTGCTCCATGTCTCTACCCGCTTGGGTAAGAACAGTGTCTCCTGCCTTAAACTTTTGGTACTTTGTAACCATCTTTCCAGTTTCAGGATCTACCTGAGTATATTTTTGCTTGCCCTTTTTCTTTTTTACATCAGCAGCGGTTGCAGTATAGGCAAACTTCTTTAACTCTTTTGTGTCAAGTCCAGCAAGATAATCTGTAAACTGACTGGTCTGACCCATCTGTATCAACTGTTGCTCAAGGCCCTTAAACTTATTTCCAATAGCCTTACTTCCTGTTGCTGCAATTGCTCTTTGAAGTTCTTTCATTCCTCCTGCTGCATCAATAGCGGAGTTACGAACATTTCTAAGACGCTTATTTAATTCATCATATGTTGTATCTCTTTCTGGTTTACCATCTTCTATGCCATCTCCATTTGCATCATTAATTACTATTGGGCTTTTAACTATTCTTGGAAGAAGATCTACTGATCTGTCTCCTGAAGTTTTAAGACCATACAGCCTTTCAAATTCTTTCTTTGCCTTAATATATTCTTTTGATTTTCTGTCTAGCATTCTTGTATCTTCGCTAGTCATAAGTTGTAGGTTGACCCAAGAATCTCTTTGTGCCTCAAGTTGTTCGTCTGTTATAGTATTCTGCTGTGCGTATACTGCAACCAGATCTTGTACATACTCTAATTGTGCTTCTCTTGACATCTCAACAAATTCTGCCATGGCCTCTTTGTTGTTTTTAAGTGCTTCAAATGCATTCGTTGTTGCAGGATCAGCCTTGGCTGCTCTATCCAAGATATCCTTTGCTGCTGTCTCTTTTGCTTTTGCTTTTTCTTCTTCCGTTTTTGGTGGTTTTTTACCAGATTTTTTGTCTGCTTTATCTTGTTTTTCTAAATCTGCTTTAATTCCTTCAATAGCCTCCATTCTTCTTGCTATCTCTTCTAATACTGGTCCACCGCCCTTTAATAAAAGTTCCATATCTATTGCCAGTCCATCTAAAGACTTAAGGTTTGAGATAGTCTCCATGATTGCATCAAACTTTGCTGGGTCTTTTTTATTTAAAACAACATACCTAACAAGATCTGCCCCTAAGTCCTTATCTTTAAACTGTGTAAACATGTTAAACAATTCTTTTGTTTTACCAGTTCCATGTTCTTTAAGTGAAAGAGTAAGAACCTGAGTTAGTTCTCCAAGTCTTGATCCAAATAAGTCAAGCATTGAGTTTGCTTCAGTAGGAGAAAGAACCTTTCCTCCAACAAGAAGTTCCATAGTTGCCTGTAGTTCTTGTGCCTCAAATTGTCCAGTAAGACCATTTGATTTAAATAGGCCAGTTTCTTTGTCAGTGGATCCAAGATTTCCAAAGGATTCTGTTCTATTTAAGAAATCCTTTGAGGCCTTTTCTTCTCCTGTTCCTTTGTATGCATTTTGAACAACTGATCTTGATGAATCAAAAAATGCATCTTCTTTTTGTGACCCAGAACCAAATGATAAACTGCTATAGTTTTTCTTAAAATCTGCTTGGGCTGCAAATATTTGGTTAACTATAGCATTGTTCATTACCTGTGTATCAACTTCTTCTTTGTCCTTTAGTATACCAAGTTCAGTCTGTAGTTTTAGTTTTTTCTCTAAATTTGTAGTTGATGCGATCTCTGTTTCTAATTTTTTCTTTTGTGTTTCATACTCCATGGCAACCTGGTCGGCCAACATGCTTGCCATTTCAACATTGTTTATATTGTATGCTGCAAGGGCAGCAATATCTTTTCTTCTTTGAGTAAATGATGCATCTTTAGATTCTGATGCTCGGCGAGCATTGGCGCTTCGATTAGTAGCATTTGCCAATAACTGAAGTCTTGCTTTTACTGGTTCTTTTTTTAGATTTTCTCCATTTGGACCAATTATGGTTTTCATCTGTCCAATTAATTGAACTCCAATGCTTTGCTTACTTAGTGAAATTCCTAGGGCTTGAGCAATACTGTCTGCCTGATCTCCAGTCAATACACCATCTGCTACCTGTGTTGCTAACTTTAATGCAAGATCGTCAACGGCTTTTTGTTCTCCAAATTTTTCAATATTTTTCTTAAATGTTTTCTTTGTATCTTTTCCAAGATCTGAGCCCATAAACTTTTTACCAAATGTGCTTGGTGTTTTATACTCTTCGTTATATTTGTTATACTGAGAGCCCTGCCTTCTTCTATCCATAATCTGAGAGGCACCAACTTTACCAGTTAGTTCTCCCATCTTTTTCATGCTTTCTCTTGTGGCAGATGTTTCAATTACAAACTTTGCTGCAGCCTTTGCCATATCTCCAAAGTGTTTATTTAGTGCATATGCCCCAGCACCGACTGCCATAATTCCTGCTGCAGCCCAACCGACGGGGCCCATACCAGCAAGCATTGGAGCAAATTGTGCAACAGTTGTTGCTGTACCTAATGCCGCTGTTACCTGTGGTGGCGCTCCCATGGCTCCTGCTGCCATCGTTGCCATACCTAGTACGCCAGTGGCCTTACCAGAATACTTACCAACCTTTTCTCTACGCATACCACGCTTCTTCTTTTTAATTTGCTTTTCAGTCATGGTTGTTGGTTGCTTCTTGCCGTTCTCATCTAGTTCTGGATCAAATAGTAAGTGTCCATTCTTGTCCATGGTGTACCCTGGGTTTGCATCGGTACCATCACCATATGCTTCGGCTAGTGCTTGATCTTCAGTGTATCTCTTTTTACCTGTTTGGCTAAGGTCGCTGCCTGCTGCAAGAGCAGCATTTTGCTTTGCAAGTTCTCCATTCATTTGCTCTCTTAAAAACTTTTCTCGTTCTTGCTGTGCAACTATTTCTTCTTGAGACATTGCTGTGTCTATTGTAGAGCCATGAAGGTCTCCAGTAGTTCCTACAATTGCATCGTTTAATGCTGCTGTTGTTACTACGTTATCTAGATTTTCTGTTTGTGCTGGAATGATATCTCCAGTTACTGTTGCAATTTCATCTGTTTGTTCTGCAACTAAGACAGTTGAGTCTGCTGCATCATCTGCGCCTTCAACAATTCGTCTCATTCCGTCTCCTGCTTCAACGGTTCCGTTAGACATAATTTGTTCTGAACTACCAGTATTGCCTTCAAGATTGGCTGCTGCGGTTTCTGCTTCTGCTGCTTTTATTCTTGCTTCTGCTGCTCTGACTTCTGCTTCATCAGCCAGTTTTTTAAGGTCTCTAGCATTTTCAGCAGTGTGCATATTCTTGCCCTTTTCACGGGCTGCAACTTCTTCCCATTTTGCTGCTTCAGTTCTAATCTTTGCTGCTGCAGCCTCTGCATCAGATGCTTGCTTTTCTAATTCGTTTGCTTTCTGTCTAGCAGCCTTTACTGCAGACATATCAGACATCAGTGCTTTAGGATCAACATCTACTGTTAAGGATGTCTCTGTTGATTCGCTTGAAGTTGGAACTGGAACTTTTCTAGAACCAAACTTGTCTCTATAGTGTCTATCAATAGATTTTTGAATTTGTCTTTGCTCTGGATCATTCTTCATAGCATCATACTTGGCTTGATTTGCAGTATCTACCTTTGGAATTGCTGCTTCTGCAAGTTGGTCTGCTTGAGACTTTACATCTTTTGTTTTTCTTTCAAGGCCAATCTTTAGCCCTTCTCCAATATCTACTCCAAGCCTTTCGGTTCTTTTTGATGGTGATCTTGTTTCTGCTTTTTTCTCTGCTGCTGTAAGGTCTGCATCAACTTGTTCAGCAATACTTTCTGAGCCCATTGTTCCTAGTAATCTAGGATCTTCTGGTCTTGCTTCATGATTAAGTATTTTTGCATTGTTTGCATTTGTTCCAAGGCTTCCAGCACCGTTTGCCTTAAGCATTGCATTTACTTCATCAAAGTCTTCGCCTAGACTTATTCTTATTGCTGTAATACTTTTCTTTGCTTGTTCAACTATCCCTGCAAATTCTGGTGCAAGTTTTTGCATTTCTGCTGTTACTTGAGATTCAAGTGACTTGAATGTAGCGTCGTCAAAAATTTCTGGTACTTCTTTGGCAGCATTATCTGCATTCCATTTTTTTAATTTTTCTATTAATAGATTATCATAGATCTCTGCCTGGCCCTTTAGTTCATCAAAATCTCCACCCATCATGGTGGTCATTGCTCTCCATTTTTCAGCGCCAGTCTTTTCAAAATCTGCTTGGAAATCTTTTCCTAAACTTCCTGCTCCATTTTTAGCCTCATATGATTGAGACTTTCCCCTAGTTGACATTGCATTGTTTAGTTTGCCCTGTAGCATAAATCCATGAGCATCGGCAACCTTGAGTTCTGGCATAGTGCCATCCCCACTGCCACCACCATCACCATAGAATTTTTTAATAAGTTCTACTTGATTTCGAGCCTCTGGACTTAAATTTAATCCATCATCTTCGCTTGCATCAACTCTCTTAGTTTGTCCTACATGTGAAAACTCTTGTCTTTGTAATTGATCAAACTTTGGATGATAGGCTCCCATTCTGCTTGAGCCTTTTGCTGGATCAAACTTCTTTCCAATTGCTGCAATTGTTTGTTCTGTTACTTTCCCAGTCTCTGCTTTAACTTCTGCAATAATTGTTTTAAAGTCAGAAATAATGGAGTCACGAATTTCTTCCAGGGCTTTGGATGAAGTATCTGATACATCTTTTCCAGTTGCCTCAGCATATTTTATTAAAGCATTCTTGCTTAACTGTCTAATTCTTCCAAGTTCGTTTTCTATATAGTCTTGAGCGGTTGAGTCTCCAGCAGCCTGAGCAGCGCTATAAGTTCTGTCTGCTTGACTTACTCCCTCCGCATACCTACCCTTTTTAAACCCTGGAAGATCGTCTCCCATTATTGCTTTTAGTAATGGTCCATATTTCTTTGACTGAGCAGTTGGAACAATTGTCTCTCCTGGTGCAACAAGTGCAAGAATACTGTCTCCTGCAGATTCGTTACCTGGAACTTTTCCGTCTGCAAACTTTGGCAAACCAGATACTGCACCCTTTGGACCTGGAACTGCATTAAACAGTCCTGGAGAACCAGAGGCAAGCGCTCTTGCCTGAGATGCTGCATTTTGATAGGCTAAGGCTAATGCTTCTACTGATGCCTTTTCCACATTGAATGTTGAGATTAAGTCTTTATGAGATAAATGAAGTGCATGAGTTTGTGCAAGGTTTTCTGTTTCTGCTTGAGTTAGGTAATCAAATCCACCACCAAGAACATTGTTTTGTCCATTAAGTTTTGCAACTCCACTACGAAGCATTGCAAAGAACTTGATAAGGTTTGCAACACCGTTAGCAACAAGACCAACTGTCATCAATACAACTGGAGCAATTCCTCCGATTACTCCAACAAATCCAACTACAAACTTTTTTGTTCCATCGCTAAGGTTATTAAACTTTTCTAACATATTTGCAGCAAACTGAACAACTGGTGTTATTGCTTCCAAGAATGCTTTTCCAATTGGGATAAGTTGCAACTTTAAGTTTTCAAGTTGTTTCTGGAATTTTACTCCAACAGCGTTTTCTACTTTGCCTAATTCTCTCTCAGATAAAATAGCAAGTTCTTCAATTGATGCTCCTGCTAATGCAAGCGCTCTTCCTGCTTGTGAAGAGTCTTTTGTTACGTTCTGAAATAATGTTGATAGACGAGCAAACTGGAACTTACCAAACATCTGCTCAATTGCTCTTGCACGGTTTAGTGGGTCTAGTGTGTCAAGTGCTCTTGCAAATCCTACTACTGTTGCTTTTAGGTCTCCAGCATTGGCATTAACAATACCCTTTATGTTGATACCAAGATCTGCAAGGAATTCTGCTGCCTTCTTAGAAGGATTAATCATAGAAGCAAGACCAGACTTGAGTGCGTTAGCGCCTTCTGATGCGTTGATTCCACCTTCTTTCATTGCAGTCATAAAGAATGCAAGATCTTCTACGGATCCTCCAAGTTGTTTTACAACTGGACCAGCCTTTGGAATTGCAATTGTTAAATCTTCAATAGATAGAACTGTCTGGTTTTCAACTGCGTTAAGGTAATTAATTTTTCCTGCAAGTTGTTCTGCTGAAATTCCAAAAGCATTTTGAAGAGAAATTGTTGTTTCTAGTGCTTGTGCTTGTTCCACCTGACCAAGTACGGCAAGTCTTGTTGCATTTGTAACCTGAGCCTGTAGATCTGCCCCAGTAAGACCCATTGCTGCTGCAGATGCTGCCATTTCCATGGTATCTTTAGCAGCAATACCAAACTTTGTAAACTCTTTTGCAAGTAATTGTATTTCTGCAACTGCTTTGTCAGTATCACCCATGCTCGTTGTCAAGTCACCATAGACTCTAGTGAACCTGATTGTGGCTTGTTCCATCTCTCTAAATACCTTGGCTGCTGTAGAACCAAGAATTGAGAGTGGGATAGTTAAACCAACCATTAACTGACGGCCTGCCCACTGAGTGTTCTTACCAAAGTTTAGAAGTTGAGTTGAGCCTTGCTTTAATAGTTGATTTAAGAATTGCTGTCTTTGAGCAGCCATCTGAGTTCTTGTAGCATAGTCAGCATACTGACCATTTACCATCTTAAGATGCTTTGGAACAACTTGAAGAACTTTTACAAACTCTCCGTTGGCATTTGTTAGTTGTATATACTGTGTTTGTAGAGTTTTAACTCTATCTTTCATTGCCCTTTTTAGAACATCTTTTTCTTGTGCAAAAACATTTTTTAGGGTTTTGCTATTCATTGTTGCAGCAGCAGCCGTGTACCTAAAGTACTGGCTCATGCTCAACTTATTTTTTTCTAGTGAATCCGTGAACGCTGTGGTGCTTGAGGCAATGGTTTTTTGTGATGCTACAAACTTTCCAGTAGCATTGATCGACTGCATGAGTTGTGAATTTAAACCCTTTTGTGCATTTGCAGCAGCGACATTGCCCTCTGTTAAGGACTGATTGAATTTACTAAGTCCAGCCTGAAGCCTTCTTAGTTGAGCAAGAGCATCACTAGTGTCAAAATGTATACCAATATTAGCATTTACATCAGACACTATTCATGACACCCCTATTCATTTTTAAATTATTTTGATGCTAGTAATGCTGTAGGATCTGTAAGTTGAATACCAGAGGCTGCATCGATTACTGCGTATACTGTTGGCAAGTCGATATTATCTTCTAGTGCCTCACGAGTAACTTCTTCCTTTAAATATTGCTTAAATGCAATTTCTACACAATCTAAAAGTACGTTCATTGACTCATCATTATTATCTGATACATCTGATAGTTCTTGAAATCTTTTCATAAAAGGCTTAAGCAAAGAAATCTTTAGTGGTCTAACATCAACGGTTGTTCCATCAATAAGAGTGATTTGCTTAGTTGTTTGTTCTGCCATTTTTTCCTCCAATAGGTTTGTTAGTTAATTATACCATAGCGACAGGCTTATTTTAGTCTATTTTTTCGTAGTCTAAGCCCATACCAATACCAAATCCAGCACTACTTGCATTTTGACCTTGAAGGGCAAGTATGTCTCTTGAGTCATTTGCCTGCCCACGACTAAACACCCTAGCCTTCATATCTTCCCAAGCGTTACTCTTGTTAGCATTTTTGTCTAAGTCTACTCCTTGCATTGCTGCCAGAAATTTTTTGGTAGAATAATCTTCTTCTCTTTTTACATTTAGTATTGCGGTTATCTCTTGCATTGATAAAGATCTTTCTAGTTCATCATAATCTTTCCAAATGCCCAGCAAAAAAACTTCTGATTCTAGTTTTGCCAAATCAAGATCTTCCCAAGTTGCTCCAGACTTAACTGCCTGACTCTTTACTCCTTCATCAGACTTTTCATCTACTTTGATTCCTGCAGCATAGTCTAGTAGTCTATATATGTTTTTTAAATCTATTGCGTCTTCAAAGTCTTCAATAGAGTTTGAAATCCTTGGCATATATTGTTTCATGCAGTTCATCCCGCAGACAGCAAGAGCAGATATAGCCTCTATGTCACCCTGTGCTGAGCGCACACCTTCAAAGTCATCCATAAACCTTCTTAGATATTTAATCTTAAGCGGAGATATTTCTACCTCTGTTCCGTCAACTAAATAAATAATTCCAGTTTTATATATTTCTGTAGCCATTATATAAGTATACCAAACAGAAAGGCCCAACCCCGAAGGATTGAGCCTCTCATATATTAAGTTGTATTATGCTGATACGCCGACTGTGCGGTCTACGATCTTACCGTATGATCCGTTGTCGTTTGGAAGAAGACGGAATGATACTTCGAACATTGTCGCTTCGTCACGCTTTGCTGATACTGATACGCTCTCAATTGAAAGTGCACGGTATGCAACGTAGACACGCTCGATATTCTCGGTTGCGTCTCCAGTTCCTGGTCCAACTGCGATCAAGCCACGCTCTACTGGAACGTCGCCAATATCGCCTGCTGAAAGATTAAGTGTTGGGTTGCTTGAAACTGTTGTTAGATCGCCATCCTTGCCTGCAAGGGCAAATAGAAGGTTCTCTAGTGTTGATTCTGCGAATGTAGTATTTAGGTTTACTTGCATGCCTTGCTTAAATAACTTAGCAACGTCAAGTACCTGGTCTACTGCTACTTCGCCGAAATCTGGCTGGAATTGGATTTCCAAACCATTCATTGTATATCCAACGTTGCGGAAGTCTAGATCATTTTCAAGGGTGTCCTTGTATGATGTACCTGCCACGAACGCTGGTCGATCTGCGTCTGCAAGTGCGCCTGCTTCGTATGTGAAGAGTGCTGCTGCTCCAACGATAATATCGTTAGAACTACCACGTGTATATGCCATGTATTTCACCTCTTTTTTCTTTATAGATTAAAGGGCTTGTTTCCTCATGATAATTATATCATCCCTTTTTATGGGGCTATAGAGTCAATAATGTCTTGCATCTGGTGGTAGTCGTAGTC